>JAAUXT010009658.1_pt1 | contig 10519 bp, 9 predicted proteins | sample 7278171 | NCBI WGS metagenome assembly JAAUXT01 (sample SAMN14350112, study PRJNA611818) | marine sediment metagenome | isolation source: surface marine sediment (1.8m) | place: French Polynesia: Moorea | collected 2018-08 | reverse complement strand
GGGGAGTGGGAGGAGGGAAAGGGGGAGTGGGAGGAGGTGGAAGGGGGAGTGGGAGGAGGGGGAAGGGGAGTAGGAGGATGGGGAGGGGAAGTGGGAGGAGGGGGAGAGGGATGTGGGAGGAAGGGGATGGGGGTGAGTGGGAGGAGGGAGTAGAGGGTGTGGCAGGAGGGGGACAGGGGAAGGGGGAGTGGGAGGAGGGGACGGGGGAGTGGGAGGAGGGGGAGCGGGGAGTGGGAGGGGCTGGCAGCCTTGGGTGGGATTGGCAAGAAGAGACCACAAGGGAGGCTGGGGCAACCACAGGGTAAGTGAGTGCAGTGAGTTGGTGCAGGCACTGGGCATGTGGGATTGACAAGAGGCAACTGAGGTGGGAGGGGTGAGGGGGCGAGGTGGATGGCCTCCAGGATGGGTGAGCATTGAAGGTGGTGAAGTAGCCACTGGGAATGTGAATGGGAGGTGTGTGAGACGTGAAGGGTGCAGGTCGGGGTGATGTGGACGAAATGTCAGTTCCACCAGGTGGGAGAACAGGGCAGTGGATTGCAATGAAATAGTTATTGGGGTGAGGTACCACGTGTGCGTCAGTGTGACTCGTGATTGGACCAAATATGGACATTGGGCACGTTTCGTAATTCTTCATTCACGCTTCATGTGATGCCTTTGCAGGTATTCCAAGGGGCAGAATGCGCGGACGAAGCGATCCGGGCTGTACCCGTCCTACAAGGTGGAGGAGATCATAGACATAGTCAGCTACCCGACGTACCCGCAGGTACCCCTGAAGAAGGAGAGCTGACCCCACCCCCAACAACACACATAGGGCCAAAGTAGTGCAGCAGTGAGAGACGGAGGATACACACATTCTGACGCTGTGATAAAAGTGGCGAGGAAGCGGCAAGAAAGAAGGGATTTGATTGGTTGAAAAAAAAATTGACGCATGCGTGTGTGTGGATGAAAATGAAGCTGGGGTCATGTGGTCGTGTCACGCGCCGCTTTACACACGACGTCCACCGTCGTATCCGCAACTGGAACTGCACAACAGAAGCGTCACGTGATCAGGGACAAGTCACGTGGCACAGTGCGATGCACACAAGCACAGAAAAAGCTGTATGGATACGAGCAGTGTGTGCGCCAAGTCTCGCGACCACGCACACGTGTCATGGTGATGATAAGAGATGGATATCTGCTGAACGGATTCCTCAGTGTGTCCTGCGATTGGACGGTGAAGGTGCAATGACAGTGATGTCACAAGTCACGTGTGGTGCCTGTCACCAAATCACGTTTGGGGAATGTAGGATACCGAACTGCAAGAGAATGAACAGAGACAAAACAATAGAAACCTGGTCCGACGTGACTGGGGTGTAGTCGGAGGGGACTGAAGAGAGGAACACCCCTCTCCTTCTCCCGTTATGCACATCCACATCCACATGATGTGGTCGCCAAAGAATGAACACTTGCACTTGTAAAAAGGCCACTGGTGAAGAAGTGTCTCCCTCCCAGTTTTCGACAGATTGAAGAGAAAAACGCACAAATGCTGCTGATTCCCTGTCCCCACAGTGTGAATTTGTACGGTAGGGGGATGTGTCCACTGGTGGAAACGTGTGGCCACCATTTGATTCGTCGCTTTTGAAGTCATGTGCTGACATTGTGCCCAATAGGAAACAGCTGTGCTCTATCTGACTTGCTATTGGCTGGAATGTCGGCCAATCACGTGTTGTGCTTTTGTGTACTTAATCCGAGATATTAATGGTGCTGTATTACACGTCAGGACAGTGATGTTTCTGTTTCTAAAGAATCAAGATCCAGAGTAGTTTTATGTGCGAAGAGACACTTGATCTACACGTGATGTTTTACTGGACAGCTCAGTTGAGGACTTTTAATTGGTGCGATATTGCAAGGCCACGTGTGTAGTTCTAATTGTACAAATATTTTTCCGCTTTACACAAGTTCTTTGTTGGAGGAACTCTTCAACTGTGTCGTTTTTACCGGTCAAACTAGTCTGTGGACCGGAAGCGTTGTAGCAGCGTCGTCGTTGCGAGTTGGGTGCAGGCGTTGAAAGGTCAGCGAGTGAACAGCTTTCCACTGTTGAAGTCAGGCAGGCTTTACCGACACATGCACACACACACACACACACACACACACACACACACACACACACACACACACATGTCCCTGGTGAACACACAGGCAGACACACTCACACAAAACACAGGGACACACACACACACACACACACACACACATACGCGCAAGCGACGACACAAGTCGCACTGCAGCTGAAGAGCACCGTCAGGCCAGGCACGTGCGCCGTGCGCTGCTCCGCTTTACGAGGCACTTGTGAACACCGCAATTTTACCCAGTGTCAACTCTGCCCCATTTACAGATTTTGTCACCGCAACGTTTTCTGCTGCTGATGTGCAAAGTTGAGTTGTGAAATGATGTACCAACGAAATTCGTGGGATTTGCGCGCAATCGGTTGAGCCGGAGGTTCTGTGTATTGGGGTTGTGGATGCGTCATGCGTAACGTCCCTGTGACGTCGTGGACTCTGCGTCTCTGACGCAGCATCTGTTGGCTCGACGCGTGACGCTCCACTGTGAAACGGACCTCCATTCAGGGTGAATGACAATCTATCCAAGATGATCCGCCATGCTGAGCCAGGAAAATTGCGTAGTCTGCGTTTTCACCGTGAGGGTCCGCAATCTTGTTTGTGTGTCAGTCTTTGTGTTCATCCTCCTCGGTTCTATCTTCCATGTCATGTCGTGTTTTCCTTGGTACTGCAGCCATTCGCCAAAATACCAATCGACCCCGAGTGTGTAGAAGGTCAACCCAGAGCATGCCAATAGATGAGACAGCATCTGTAGGGGGAACCCGGTGGCCCAGCCCCCACTGATCCCAAAAAATTAGTTTGTCCCCCTCCCCTTCATTTCGTGCCACACGTGCATTTCCCCTCATTTTACAGTAATTTTATTCAAAGTTTAAGTCAGTCCATCAGGGTTTGCCGCCCCCCCCCCCCGACCAAATCCTGGTTCTACCCCTGATCTGTGCTGAGTTTTGTGGTTGAAGTTGTGGATAGATGTGACGCGCTGTGGTGCTCCGGAGTGAATTATTTGTGTTGTGTACAGCTGCATTTTGAATGAAAGTCAGACCCGTATCCGTTCCGATGGATCCAGAGTCGTTTACGGTTGCTTGTTTGAGTGTGAAAAAGTTTTCCTTGAAACACAGACTTCGATGCCTGTCGAGTTGAGGTACCCTGATCCTAGAGAGACTGGGCCTGGTTGGGGAGGGTCAGCTCACTGTTTTATCGTGATGGGTTGTTCGGGGTCATTTGTTTGTGCCGTCCAAAACTTGGTCATGATACCAGTGTTGTCATGCGTGACGAAGTTTCGGACGGCGGAAACAAAAACGACTCTCCTTCGTGTTCTTTTGCTTGTCCATTCACACTGAACTGTCACACGAGGCAGCTTTGTGGCAATAGGTGATGTGTCCAGTGTATAACGTGCTCGATGCACTGGCAGAAAACAGATGTACTTTTACTTTTCTTAAATGTGCGAGTCTGTGTGACCGAATATTTGTGTGTGTGTGTGTGTGTGTGTGTGTGTGTGTGTGTGTGTGAAAACCCCTCGTCAAAGGCACGGTCACACCCGACAGACCAGGGACGGACAGAGAGTGATTTTTACACTGGGGATCACCAGCGCTTGTTGTCAATGCCAATTTTACAAATGTTCGGAAATGCACACTCGGAGACAGATGACGCCAATCAGACGCACTTGTGGTGCCATTATTTTATGTTTCTTGACTCCGTTGTGCTCGAAGATCGCTGGCGTTGTCGTTTACTGTGACCGACCTGAAACTGTTGACAATTTTTGCGGTTGCTTTGTACGAAAGGTGCGACGTGTTTTGGGGGGTGAAGTCTTGACCTTTGTGCACCTGATGCAAAGATGTAACCGAATTGGGCAATAAAATTGTGGGTTTTTACAAAGAATGGCTTTTCTTGCGTTTCCTTTCAGAACACACCGGTGCCAAAGAAAATATCTTCCAAGTTTACTGGACAATTTGCTTTTTTCCGTTTTATTCTCGCTTCACAAACTACAAAATGCAGGTGTGACCGAACAACGTCCGGCGTCAACAGTGAACGTGAACATCTCGAGCTACAAAAACAGTTTTCCATGAGGGATGGATTCAAGGTTGAAAGCTTGGCAACCTGAAAAGGGCCACCGTCAACCCTGGTTCCACCCCCGGCAATTTTGGACTGTTCGGGGCATCACAAGACGACACACATACAACGAATCCAAAACAAAACTTTCATTCAGAGAACCATCCAGGGCTGACAAAAATTGAACACCAACTGGCGATGCTCGAGGGTAATCAGCCGGTTATCCTCACGCTTCAACCGGCAGGGTCGAGTTCATGAGGAGCCGGCGATTGCTCAAGCCTCGAGTGTACGGAGTCCCTGTACAAGTCTGCGGGAAAGTTAAACTGTGCTTGGTCTAGAGACTTCCACATGGATCCCAACCGGCACCTCAGTCAAGGCGATCCCAATGACATGCGCATGCACTGTGCGACACCTTACAACACGTTCCCACGGAAACGATCGCTGCACCAGAAAGCTCGCACAAACTCCAGCCAACTTCCTCTTTTCCTCTTCTACACAGTCATAATATGAACGAGAAAATAATCAGACGAAAACTGCACCAACGTACACGGCAACTCAGACGGTTGAGATCATCACGATCTGCGGAATACTGTCAAGTATTCTTCTGATGACGTCGACTTCCAGTGAAAATCAACGTCAAACTCAGTTTCTGGCCCCTCAAAGTAATGGCAGTAAATGATGTGATTGTTTCGTCGTGTCGACCTCATGGTGTCGATGCCTGGTGAGAACTCAGGTGAAAACGGACGCAGGACTCCGGGCAGAGGTAGGCCAACCGCGACAAGCACCACAATCCTCAATATTCTGCAGATAGTCTGGTCGACCGGGGGGGGGCATCCAAGATTGGTCAGGTGGGACCACCGACCCTCCCCCCAGCGTGGGGGGGGGGTGAAGTTTCCTGTGTCTTTTGAAATCACGGCCACACAGCGCAAAGCGACACTTGCTGCATGGCGACTTCGCTGTGGTCTGATCCAGTTGCGAAGAGATCGAGCAGCGGAAAGGTCGTGTGGTGGATCTGTCAGGCTGACGGAAGGTGCTCAGGCGCCTGCACCGTGTAACTGTCAGGCTAACGGACGGACGGAACGAGAAGCGGCACCCTGCCGCGGCTACAGCAGGAGTCTGTGACTGTCATCCTTGAGGCTGTAGAGAAGCAGCGCCGGACCTCTGCAACACAACGAACACTCGCATGTTTTGGTGTCGAGTCATGTGGCACTGCAGGACACAAGAATGCTACGCACTGAACACAGGCGAGTCTCCACGAGTGCAATTGCCTGGAGCATCAGGGTTTCCTCAATGGCGACAATGTTGTTTCAAATCAATGATCAGACACAAGTTGGTCATCAGGTCACTACCCAAACGAGAGTCTCAATTTGCTGGAGGAGATGAAGTGATATTTGCCCCCCGAAATACCACAGCCTTCGTTGCTACCAATGCAAACACAAGTTGGCACCACCCCAAAACGAGAGTCTCTTTGGGACAGGGGAAGATAGCGAAGTAATCTTTACCCCCCAAAAGACCACAGCCTTAGTTGCTACCAATGCAAACTCAGGTTCGCTACGCGACGCGACTCAGTATATTTTCCCGGGAGGTCAGGTTGGCAGGGCTCTGGGTCGGTCCCTGGTTCAAGCTGCCACAAACTCACTTCTTGTTGATCTTGAGCTCGTGGAGATAGTCGAACACTTTGCTGAAGTACTTCTTGTAGCGCTGGTGCCTGGAACGACATCAAACCACGTGTGAAAACACGTGGCCGTTCCGCAAGTTGCACGAAGCTCACAACTCAGGTGCAGTGTGGAAGTGTGTCGCGTGAGTACAAATGGGCACCGACCCAATTTGAGTATTTTTTGTCAAGCACACGTGGTCTGAGCAACATCTGGATGGTGGCCCCACAGACACCCGACACGTGTCTCTGTGCGCTCAGCGTCCTTTGGGGGCCAACCAAACAGAATCCGATTTGTGCAGAAAACTGCAGATGCGTGACCACGGATACGCGTGATGAAAGAGACGCCGCGTCGCGGTACAAGCCGCGTCGTGAGTGACGTCACGACATGGGAAACGCGCGCCGTACGTACCTCTCAATGATGGCGCTGACGCTCATCTCGAACGCAGCGTCGTCTTCAAACTGAAACGCAGAAAAGAAAGTCAGGACAGTTTTCTGCGCTGAACCCACCGCGCAACAGGACGAGACACGACATGATACGTGACGCATCGAACGCAACCTGGGCACAAACATCTGCCACAGGCGAATGCAAACGTCGAGTACCCTGTCCTTTGCTCATCAATCGCGCAGCTGCAAACCCACATTCCAACTGAGCTGTGTGCGTGTTCTCTGAACGCTAACATCACCGTGGTTACAAGTGCGTGCAAGTAGATCTACGTTGCGCATGCTCACGTCTAAGTACGCTGCCATAGTTTTGAGTACGGGCGCCGCGACGTCGACAGCGACGATCTCGACGCGACATCTGTTGGAGACGCTCTGCAGAACCGGCGTCACCGTCGAGAAGATCTGACGGAAAGGAGAATCGTTGATGCAACGATGGTGTTGAGCTCAAAAACAGTTCCTTCTATGGTCTCAAACTGGAGCCTAGATCACTCTCCCAGGAACTGAAAACCACTCAGATCTCGAACAAAATCTGGATGTGGCCTGGGAGTCAATTAAGTTGGGGCAGAACTTCACCCTTGATCTCACCCAAAATCTTGCCAGAGTCGAGACTTGGCTCATTCATGATCTGAACTTGTCTGAGGCCCTGAAAGTTATCTGGGACCTCACTTTGGATTTGAACCTGGAACCCGACCCTGATATGAGCCAACACACCTCACAACTCACCCGGGCCCTCGCCCTGCAGCGACCCAATTCTCAGCTCACTGGAACCTGAACGGATGAGGAACAACCCAACTCGGATCTCACCTGGGACTCGAACTTGCGCTTGACGTTGCTCTGCATGCGCTCCTTGGAGTCCTGGAAGAAGGAGATGCTGAAGGTCGGGAGGCTCGAGCCGGGGCCTCCGCGCGCCGGGGTGTCGGCGCCGCCGCCGGACCCGCTCACCTGCCGGGAAGAGAGAGGGGCATGAGCCGGAGCCACATCGAGGGACATTCTTCAAGGCGTTCCCTTTGTGACAAGTCCGACGGCATAGCATAGGCTGCGTGCACTCAGAGAAATGAAACGGGATCCACCCACAAACCCTAACTTGTGGAGAGACAGAGTGAGGCAACAGCCGCTGGACAAAACCCGTCAAATATCCAATCAAATCACAAGCCCACACACAACCAGCATCACAAGACGGACAGTGCCTCTTCGGATCTACTCGCTCTTCCCACCCCTCCCTCCACACCCACTCACATCGCTCCCCACCTCCCCACACAACTCACCCCTGAGCCGCCGCCCTCCGTCGAACTCTGAGAACTCACGGAGCCCGTGCTCTTCCCCGCACTCCCTCCGGTCTCCTCCTTCTCACTGCAACGGAGAATACAGCACGCTGACACAGGCGCCGGATCCAGGGACGGGGGCCTGACCATTTGAACATGGTCAAAAGAATGAGTCCGCCCAATTTGGAAATTGCGTCCGCCATTCCCCTGTTGAAATGAGCACGCAAGCACCCAACATCACCAGCCCAACCCTACTTGCACAGAATCCCTCGAAAGTTTACAAGTCACGTAGATTTTCGTGCAAGTCACTGAAATGATGCCGTATCCACCGACTTGCACAGGGATGAAACGGATGATGTGTGGAACAAGGCCACCAGTCACGCCGGGCACCAGTCCACCACCCCACCGGGCAGCCATCCACCACCCCACCGGGCAGCCGTCCACCACCCCACCGGGGACCCGTCCACCACCCCACCGGGCACCCGTCCACCACCCCACCGGGAACCCCCCTCCTCCCCCACCGGGCACCCGTGCCCCGGGCGACTCACCGCGCTATCTTCTGCAGCAGGTACCCGACCATTTCTACGCTGCTCGTCAGCTTCTTCTCCGTCTCCCGCTCCCGATCAAACGACCGCACCTGCAACGGGACCGGTCCTCCATTATCGCTCAGTTCAACGTGGGTGTGAGGTGAGGTAGAAATCAACTGACTCCACATGGCAACACTGAAAAGCACCAGCCTGACAACAGAAGGAGAACGCACCCTGAATACGCCGGTGTCGATGTCCTTGAGGATGACGAGGTGAGAGACGCGACGCTCCTTGCAGTGGTCCTGGTATCCCTCCAAGCCCTGCAGAAACAAACAGGTTCATGATGACTGCACGATGACTGCACAGCACAAACAGACGACGAATCTTACTGATGGTTTTCCTGAAGAATTCTGCCGACCACTGCACGAAATGCGAGGGCAGCACTGACCACAACGACCGCCCATCGCTCACGCGTAGACTGAGTCCGCTCTTGCCCTGGTCAGCTCAACCACCCGTCCACCCTCTCCCGCCCTTGCCCACCCATCGATTGCGCAGACCTTGGGACTTTGTGTGTCAGGTCCGCCCACATCCCGCCCAACTGCGCACATTTAGGGGTGAGGTGGAGCAGGCCGGTCCCACAACCGTGCATCCCGCCCCACCCACAGCAGACTTCAGCAGACCTCAGAAGTGTCGTGGATGCGGTCCGCCCACATCCCCTCCCAGCTACATGCATCTTGAGGTGAGGTGGAGCAGGCCAGGTCCCACGCCCACCCACCCTGCCCAGGTCCCACGCCCACCCACATCGGTGCAGACCTTGGCTTTTGTGCAACAGGTCCGGCCGGTTCCCCGCCCAGAGAGCAATGTGGGGCAGACCAGCCCCACAACCAAGCACCCCACCCCACCCCACCCACAGCAGACCTTGGTGGTGTCGTGGATCAGGTCCGTCCGGATGCCCGCCGCCCTCAAGTCGCGTACGACACGCAGCTTCTCGCGCAGCATCGGGTTGTTACCGAGCGAACAGACGAGCGCGTCCAGCCGACTCTGCAGCACCAGCTCCTCCTGAAGATAGCAGTGTGCCGCAAGTGAGAAAATGCACACGCGGTCAGACAACACACACACACACACACACACACCACTCTCTCTCTCTCTCTCTCTCTCTCTCTCTTGTCTCTCTCTCTTACACACACACACACACACACACACACACACACGCGCGCACATACACCACTCTCTCTCTCTCTCTCTCTCTCTAACTCTTGTCTCTCTCTCTTACACACACACACACACACACACAAACACATGTACAATGCTGTCAACTGGCATCACCAATTCAAGAACCGGAGTACAGTACAGAGCGAGTACAAATTCGCAAACGCAGAACCAAACCTCACTGCCCGTCTTCCGGGACCGGTCAACCACACAACTGAATGCACTGCCCATCCAAACAGAGCTGACCGCAGACATTCACACCGAAGCTTAAGTTTTCAGCTCATGGCCTCCACAAAGATCCATGCACATTACAGCCCGGTGGAACGAAATGAGGAGACATGAAATCAGTTGACACCGGCCACTCGGAGGCTCAATGTGTGTCCAGCCATTGCATTCACACACTGAGATCAGTTGACACAGTATCTGGCCATTTCAAGTGAGAATTAAAATGAGGAGGCAGAGGCAAGGAGCTTTGCCTCCAGACATGACTGACCTTCGGCCAGGCCCTCCCTCCCTCACCCGCGCCTCCTCATTTTGCATTTTGGCCATTTCGTTACACCGGGTCCCCTGGATCCACGCGCACTTGAGCTCACCTCCTGGCCGGGCTCGGTGACGGCGCTGAGGATCTTGTCGAGGCTGATGGAGACGCCGACGGCGGCGGCGCCCTCTGGTGCCCCGGCGGCGTCGCTCCTCTGCGCACCCGGACTGCGCAGACTATCCACCTGCAGTCACGTGCCAAAGTCACGTTTTGTGTTGCAGGACGTTTCTGTTCCACACGTGGAAACAAGAAGCAGTGCGAAGTCCTGAGCAGCGTACGTTTTATCTCAAAAAAGGAACCTCTCAGCAGTCACCTTGTTGTTGCCTCTTGGAAGTCTGGTGGCCAACTGGCCTGCCAGCCTCTTGGTGCTCTGCCTTACAGGGCTTCAATTGTAGAACCAACTGCCATTTTGTGTTCCCTCAGACCAGGAGATTCATTTCCAAGTGCAACTTGAAGATACTGAGTCACACCCCAACTTGCCAAAAATGTAAGGGTACAGTCAGGAAATTTTTCAGTCCAAAACACCTCATCAGAGCAGAATGAAATGAAACCATGTGCAACTTGTAGAGTACCCCAAGGGGTGTCTGCTTGCACTGTAATTCCAGCCTGTCATCCCTGGAACAAGAGTAAAACCTTGATGTTTCAACAGTCAGAGACCCCAAAATCTGACATTTTGAATCCCTCGCAAATCCCAACCAGGGCTTCAATTGCAGAACCAACTGCCATTTTGTATTCCTCTG
>JAAUXT010151876.1_pt1 | contig 10521 bp, 10 predicted proteins | sample 7278171 | NCBI WGS metagenome assembly JAAUXT01 (sample SAMN14350112, study PRJNA611818) | marine sediment metagenome | isolation source: surface marine sediment (1.8m) | place: French Polynesia: Moorea | collected 2018-08 | reverse complement strand
CAATATTAGCCAGTGAGAAGAAATTCTCATCATCAAAGTTTACACTCCATTTACAAGGTTACTACTGTTGGTCTGCAGTCAAAGTGGTGTTGTGAAACTAAGGAAGACTTTGGTCTTTGCATGTGTAAAAAGTTGCTGAAGAGCAACAAATTGTTTGCACTGAAATTCGCTCCGGAAAGTTTCTTTTGGAGGTCCCCCCGTACAAACTCCGCAGCCTCTGCCTGCAGCACTGTGCGAGGTTTCTCATTCTGAAATCATCTGCAGCAAGAAGAAACTGTGTGCACCTGAAATGGCTTTCAGTCGCAACCACATTTGACACATTGATTCTCCTTCTCACAGAAAGTGTCGTGGATAGACGTGGGCTGCTTTGTGAATCAGATCTCTATTCATTTTGTTTGGCTTGAAAACGCAACAAAAGTCCCAATGTGCGTCTCATCCACTGACAAATATTTCTCATTGACACTCTCCCCCCAACTGGCACTCTCCCAGTTTTGACTCTGAAGTTTGGTCTTTAAGGCCTTCAGTGAGTGAGAGTCTTCAGCGATACACCAGCCGCGCCAGTCCTGTCGGCAGCTGAATCAGCAGCTCATGAAAGTTGCATGAGTTTCCCGCAGATGCGTCGCCCAATGTCCGGGCGACTTGTCCGGAACCGGCCTCACTTGAGCTGATAATTCCGGATTAAACACGCAGATTACAGCGGTGGATCCAGGATGGAGTCAGTCAGGGGACAGGTCAGGTCCACGGTGGGTCTGGGGAGGTTTCTTGGTGGGTGCAAGGAGGGTCCTGGGTGGTTCCAGCAGGGTCCATAGGAGGGTCCACAGTGAAGGGTGAAGGGTGGGTCGATGCAGGGCGGTTTCGAGTGTGATGGCGCCTTCCGTATAAGGTTTTGTTTCGTGAAATTGAACATGCGTTTCGATTTGACACTTCCGTTTTCTCTTTGAGTTTATCCTTGAATGAAAAGCAATACGAGCACCTGCTTTCACTTGTACACAACCGCAAGGGTTGTCACACCTGCAGGACAACACCAAGACTCCCCTCATCAAGAGCGTGATATCAGGTGCGAAGTTGGGATTGTCACCCCCCCATCTCTCCCCGAATCCAGGCTCCGCTATCCCCACACTTCCTGGATAATCAGAGCCTATTGCTGGTCCCAGCGCGGGTAGGGTCCACAGCCCACACCCGATCGCCACCTATTCCAGGCCGGAAAACTAATTTGCGGTGCAGAGAACCTGGCATGTGAAACAAGCTTCTAATCGCGTTAGGGTCAGTGGAAGCCGGACGGCCCGGGGTCCCATGACAGGACTCCACGCACTGAGTTACTATTGTCCTGTCGCATAGAGATTACTCCCAGACAGGAATTTGCTGCAGTGGCCCATTGATCAGGGTTTGATTAAAAGTTTTCCTAATTCAGATTAAGTGATCATTAGACGCTGAAAGGTGTCTCTGGAGATGGCGCTTTGATTGCGCGGAATCTGGGCGCTTATTGGCACCAAACGTGGCGTCAGGTATGAATGGGGAGGGGGGAGGTGGATCCGGTGGAGAGAGACGCGGGGACCCGTCTGGACCCGCGGGCAAAAGTTAAAGAAAGCCTTCTGTTGGACAAGTTAGAGTAAACTGAGGGTTGAAATTCGTTGAGCCCCGAGAAAAGTTGGAGAAAAGTTCTACAGTTTGCAATTCAACAGATGTGGAGGGGTGGATCTGACCCCCCGACACACACACACACACACACACACACACACACACACACACACTCAGAGAAATTCGCAGGGCCCCTGACTCTCGACTCGTCTCAAGGGGGGTTTACCACGAAGGGTCAACCTGATTCCGGAGTGGAGTTTGTGGCTTTCATTTTGGGTGATCAAAAGTTGAAGGGCAATCAGTGTTCTTGTTGGACGGACTGAAGATATAGAGTCTGCTGGATGGTTCTTGCAGATTTTGTCCGTACGAAGCCTTGACGCGGGACGATCAAAAATCTTGCAACTTCCCCCACCCGCAGAAATTCAGCACCTGTGTCAAACCTTCATTCTCCCGTTTGTTCAGTCAGCGTTGTGCTCACTCTACTTGGGGTCAAACCCTCAACCCCATCTCGGATCCGCCCTTTCATAGGGGGATGGATCTCACTCCCAAACGGCCGAAGCGAACAATCTCACATCGCGAACAAATGACCAGCCAAGCTGACCACAAGCAATTTCGGACACGATGACCATTCAAAGGGAGGAGCGGGCCACCAAAACATTGATATGGCCAGGGACAAAGCGAGTCAGAGAATAAAGAAATGCTTCTGCCATTGCAGTGCAAATGAATGCTGAAGACACCCCGGGAGCGGGCACCCGGGGAGTCCCATGGGAGACCACACAGACAGGACGGGTCATTTGTCCACTAAGCTCGAGATATGGTCACTGCCGATGATGGGCCATCTGCCCAGGGGCGGGGTCAGAGTTTTGGTTCACAAGGGGTGGGGTGGGGTGACCCCCCTTCACAAAACAGAATTTTGAATTGAGAAAATGGGTGGTGTTTCGGCTTGGCAGCGCCCTTTGGGGTTGGTGCATTTGTGTGTGTGTGTGTGGGGGGGGGGGGGTCAGGGGCGTCGGCCCCTGGATCCATCCCTGTCATGGCGCCTCTTCACGATGAGGATCTACGTACCGTTGAAATAGGTTATTAATGCAGGATTTATTGCTGTGTGTGTCACGTTGGATGCGATGTGCACGGCGTTCCTGCTACTCGTACAACAGAACGCGTCACGTCGTGCTTTGCATCCCTGCACACCTCATTGCATGTGTGTCCCCTGCACACCTCATTGCATGTGTGTCCCCTGCACACCTCATTGCATGTGTGTCACCTGCACACCTCATTGCATGTGTGTCCCCTGCACACCTCATTGCATGTGTGTCCCCTGCACACCTCATTGCATGTGTGTCCCCTGCACACCTCATTGCATGTGTGTCCCTTGCACACCTCATTGCGTGTGTGTCCCCTGCACTCGCCAATGTGCGCTGCGTCATGATGCGTTGCCTCCTTGCAAAGGCCATTTTGCGATGCGTCGTCACCTGCAAGTTCTGACGCCAACAGAGACGCTACAAGACGCACCCAGTGTTGTAGAGGCGAACTAATGCGAGATCTATTGCTGCAGCGACTGGTGTATGATTGACACAGAGCGCGAGATACAGGGGATGAAGTATTAGGCGCAGATGATTGAACCCGGAGACCGGTGGTCGGAGCCGGGGCAGGGTCTTGTGGCAGAGGTAGGGGGCAGTGTCAAAGCACGGTGTGGGCCCAGGGGTGGCGTCAAGAGCAGGGCAGGGTGCAGGACCAAGCACAATTTCACTTGGGTGATTATGGGCAGGACGGTATTCTGAGTCGTTGTTCCTGAAGATCCCCCTGCTTGCTCCATCCACATCAGGGTCAGAATAAGGGTTTTCACGTTGGTGACGCGTGGTTGGGCGGCGTCAGAATTTTTGACGTGCGCATCAAAATTCAACATGACGCCCAATGGAGCGTTTTGACGCGGGCGTCAATTTTTTGCCTGTGTCTCAGAAGATCAGGATGACTTCTCCACAGCGGTGCTGCAAGTGTTGGGCCCACCTGACGGATCATCGTCCAGGGGGAGAACCCCCCGGGAGAGGGGGTCCCGGACCGGCTCGTCGCCTGGCTCCGTCCCCGGGCGGAAGGCCCTGGGTCCCCGGGGGATCAGCGCGCCTCGCCCCGCAGCGATCTCTGTCTGCGGATCGAAGCCCGATCGTGATGAATGAGAAGTCAATCAGAGACAACAGTCTGTCAATGCAAAGCCCTCCATTCCCACTCAGCGTCGCCTATCAGTCTCCAATAATGCACAGAGCTGTGGGTGGGGGCCTCAATAGGGAGTTTCAGTGCTGTTCTTCCCGGACCGTGACCTATTTGCGTGGAACATGGCAGGCACACACGTGATAGTCGTGAGAGAATTACGTATTGACCACCATGCTTTTTCGCGAAACGTAAATTTGCACCACGTGTCACTGGGCACAAAAAACAGAGATTCTGTATCTACCCCTCTGGTGGATCAAGAGGGCATCACCCTCAACCCTACAAACAGAATAAAGATCTACCGCCCACCCACCCCCCGAATTCTTTTCTCTTGTAAAAACGTTCACGTTGTAGGTGCGGCTCCCAACCGTATCTCCTCCCTGGTTTACTCTCCGGTTTCAGGTCAGCCCCCTCTGCTCTGACCCCAGATCCGTCAGAAACTGCCTGAACAGAACCCTGATGTCGGCTGCTTGGGTTGTTGAACCCACCCGGGAACAGAGAGACATAGGGCTGGAAGACAGGGTTAGCGAACTGTGAGCGACGATTCGGAGCAGTTATCAGAACTCTCGAGATCATCATGGTCACAAGAGCTTTCAGGTTAACATCTGAATTTTCAAGACTTTAGTCTAGAAAATTCATGTCAACCTGAAATCTCAAGTAACAATGATAATGAAGAAAGTCCACTTCTGCTCCAATCAAGCTCACTGTAGTTTGCTAACTTTTTCTATAGCACAGTGTGATTTTTGAGAGAGACTGTTCTGAGGAGTTATCAGAACTGTCTGTGCTTCATTCTGATGTTTGCAAAACGTTGGAGAAAATCGCTGTAGCTCCATGTAAAACTTGATGGACAGTGCGGTGGCGCAGTCGGAGGTAGAGCCCATCGGGACACGATGACTACTGCTCGTAGATCTATCAAATCCTGCCACTGGATGCGATACTGGTTTACTGCCGCAGAGACACCCGCCGCGCAGAAACACAGTGCGCACATCTGAATATCTATATGAGAAATCTAATGAGGTCTTTAGTGGGTAATCTTGAATGGAGGGGGGGCTCGGGGTTCAGGGCGACGGCTCTGTGTCTGTCAGTCCTGCTGGAGTGAAGCTGACATGAGGCTCTTATATGGAGATCACGCGAGTCTTTCAATGCGAATAGACCAAATGCAGCCAGATTTCAACTGTTCTTGTTTCTTTGTAGTGAAAATCTGTGGATTTGCAGACTCAAGCCCAATGGGCTTCAAACGCGCGAATCCAGATCTGTGTGGCCTTTTTCTGCAGATCTGTGAATGTGGTGGGGATTGTTTGGACTCTGCATGATCGCGGAAAGGTTTACTCAAAGCAGCTCCTCTTTTCTTCCTTCACAGTTTTTCTGCGACTCTGGGATATGAATGAGAGAAGGGGGAGAGAGAGAACGTTTCAGAAAGAGACAGGAGAGAGACTGAGAAAGATACACAGTTGAAACACGGAAGAGAGACAGAGAGACAGCGAGAGAGTGAGACAGAGACAGAGAGAGAAAAGAAAAGTGGAGAGAAGTAAAGAGAAACAAACATACGCCCCCTGCAATATCCCTCCCTTCCAAACAGAGAGAAAGTGAACAGAACTGTAGAGAAGTGGGGCGAAACAAAGAATCGTCCAGGACAGGTCCTCGTCTCCCACGTGACCTCGACAGCGCCGTCCCGTCCCACGTGACCTTGACAGCGCCGTCACGTCCCACGTGACCTTGACAGCGCCGTCACGTCCCACGTGACCTTGACAGCGCCGTCCCGTCCCACGTGACCTTGACAGCGCCGTCACGTCCCACGCAGCGTCTCCAGTAAATCCAAGACGCGAACTCAGCCGAATAATAAAGCTGCGCGTGCGCAAACCTCATAAACCCATAAACGCAGTGCGCGCGCTCCTTCTCCCCGAGATTTGTAACGACCTAATTGCATAGGAGCACGCTCGAGCCTGGAGAGCCCGACTACTGCTGAGTATGATTGTGCTAATTTATATCTGGTTCTGTGGAGAAGCTCGATGGGGCAGCCAGGTTGTAAAGCAATTTTCAAAGTTAATTTCTGCTACTGTTGAGGTGAATTAAATAGGCTTGAGAGGCTGGGGAAGTAAAGACAAGAGGTTGGGGCTGGTGGATCCAGGGGGTGGGACCACTGATCTCGAAAACTTCTCGCGACAAGGTGAAACAGCACAGTCAGGTACTTGCGGTGTCATACCTGAACTCAGCAACGGCTCCCCCAGGGCCAAATCCCGAACTTACTTCACACACACACGCACATACACACGCACGCACGCACGCACACACACACACACACACACACCTCTGGGGCCAACGCGCAGGCACAGCGGGCTCCTGGTGAGAGCCTCTTGGCTGCCGCAGTCCGCGGTGCGGAATCCACGACACGGCCGCTTTTGCTCTTGAACAAGGACTTGACATGTGACGCGCCTGGCGTGATTCTGAAGAAAATATGAAAAATGTGTGGCTGATCATTTGATTGGTCTTCATTCTTTCACGAAAGCCCCTTCAACTTTGAGCGCCAAATGTGAATCAAACTTCTCCACGTCTTTTGCGCCACCTGGTTTTTTGTTTTTCCAGTCTTCAATCTTTCTTTCACGAAAGATGCTTCATTGAGTGCCAGATCCCAAAATTCACGTGATGTGCCCCGCCTGGTTCCCGTTTCTCCCGTGTCACGTGACGCCTGCGCAGAAGCCCGGCCACTCGGCTGCGCAAACGTTTAATCTCACAATCAGTGGATTAATGGCCCGAGAATCATAAATCCGAGAGGGTCGCGGCTACCAGGAGCTCGAGCTGCAGGGAGGATCCACAGGGGGCAGTCATCTGTCAAAAAAACAACCGCCGTTCCCATTTTGCACAACCAGGCGCGCTTCGTTTGTGTTTCCCAACATTGAGCTCACGCTCACCTCGTGGAGACGAATCATCAGGTCACTGAGTGGATGAGAAGATCCATATTACCAAGTCGGCAACACGTTGGTGCGTGTGAGAAGCGCGGATTTTTACTGCATCTCATGAGTGGAATCGAATGAAACCTGAAGATAGAGGTCACCTGACCATGATGTCAAGGGGCCTGTCACCCGCCCCCTGCACTGGCACCTGGAACACCTGTCGCCCGACCGCTGGCCCCGCCCCTGGGAGCAGCGGCAGAGGCGCGCCATTTGGCTGAATTACCTGTGCACACAGAGAGTGAGAGAGTTATGGCGCAGTCCATGATTCTGCGCGCGTCGGGCCCTCGAGACGCCCCCGGTGGGCGACGCGCCGGCCGCGGCGACGCTCGAGGGTCGCGCGGTGCTCCACGAGCTCAAGGAGCCGCCGCCACCGCCGCTGCCACCGGATTGTAAAAACACTCCTGTAGGTGGGACCTGGCACAGGCACCAGGTTTAGAAAATAGGGGTGTGGCAAGATGGACTGGGGGACAGGGAACTGGGGTACAGAGACCGGAGGCAGGGGACTGGGGAAACGCGACTGGGGTTCAGGAACAAAGAAGCAGGAAACAGGCAAGAGAGTGCACGTGACAAGGCAGTGCATTTGGCGCATTCTTGTTCGGACTATTTTTCCAAGTAAAATCACTTGGAAATGGTGTCCTGAACAGAGCTGCAAAAAGCATCCACAACTGCAGTCAGACTGCAAAATACGTATGTGTGAGTTTCCACTGCCACTATTCTCCATAAACTCTCCCCAGACGCCCACAAACACCAATAACTCTCAACACACACGGCAGTGGCTACACCACACGCACCACGACGCAGCGCCCAGTCTCTGTACAAGCGACGCAAAACGTGACTCATCCACTGTGAACCTCCAGCATCATTTGTCCACATCAAGCGTTGATAACTTCAACCCAGTCCAGCCACAGTGCAAAACCACTGTCCGTCCGTCCAGTTATTACCATTCATACAAAATTCATTTCAAATGGTGAAACCGCTTTTCCCCTCACTGCAGGAGAGACAAACACGTGACCCCCACGTCCACGCATCCATTCATGAGTGGTTCTTGTTTTCTGTGAAAAAATATCCCTCATTTATCACTGGTGCTGAAGACATTCTGAGAGGCATTTTCTGCATTTATCACGGCAGAAGATGATATTCCCTCCCACACATCATCTCCCGTGTTCCCACGTGAAGGTGCAACCCACAGGCCAGGTTCACATGAGGTGCGCAGTACGACTGTACGTGAGTTGACGCAGCACCCTCACAATGCTTTTGCGCTACCGAGTCCGACCAGGCGTGTTTCACCCTGCAGTTTGCAGTTTCATACTGACGTACAACACAACGCAAAAATGCACCCAAATGAATTGGCTATTTTGACGAGGAAACGTGGACGCGTGGTGGGGTGATGAGCCTGGTGCGTTGGTGGGTTGTGTTTCCTGTGCCTGCAAGTCACTTGAAGACAGGTACAAGTTTGATCCCATTGTTCTTATGCGTGGACACAATAAAGGCGTAACGGACGCATTGAGTGTGAACCAGATCTGAGCAGGTCCAGTCCAGGTCCACGCCCCTCAAACAAAGACCCGATCCCCGAGTCCAGGCTCTCTCTCTCTCTCTCTTCTCACCTCTCTCTCTCTCTCTCTCTCTCTCTCTCTCTCTCTCTCTCTCTTCTCACCTCTCTCTCTCTCACACACACACACACACACACACACACACACACACGGACTCGGTCCCAACACAGGCTCCCACTCGCTGTGAACCTGGCCGCAGGACCTGCACCCACCAGCCTGCCTGTCTCCTATCACTCTCTCTCTCTCTCTCTCTCTCTCTCTCTCTCTCTCTCTCTCTCTCTCTCTCTCTCTCTCTCCCTCTCTTACACACTCACACACACACACACACAGACTACCGTCCCAACACAAGCCCTCACCCAGTGTGAACCCAGCCTCAGCTGAAGATGATAACCACCACAACACACATCAATCAGGGATGACCCGTCCCAGTGAAAGCGCAGCGACGGAGGGGGGTGGGCAGCGCCCGGTCAGCCCCGGGGGGACGGGCCCCGGGGACCGCGGACACTGGTCAAGAATTAATCGAACGAGGCCCCCAATATTCATCACACTGATGATACAAGCATGTAATGGGCGCAAATAGGGCGTACAAAAGATGGGGCCTATCTGATTGAAGGAGTTCGGTCAGCCCCTATGCAGGGGCCATGCCCTTCGTCAATGGCGCTCAATCAAAATTCGCATCTTCCATATTTGGTCCCTTTTGAGAAGTTGGGGCCTGAAGGCCTTTTGCCTTTTTCACACACAAGAAACACAGCGTGTTTGCCATTGGAAGTTTGGGTTCACACGCGCTGGAAGAATGGTTCCAGTGAAATCGCACAATGACTCCTCAAGACCTTTGGTCAAGAAAAACAGTTGTGTGATTGAGCGAGAACTGTTTTTCCAATGAGTTGACTTACTTTTGCAGCCATGAGGTCACGTGTGAGAAGATTTGTGACTGCAGTGTTGTGGAACTGGTGTTGTTCTGGATCTATTGCAAACAAAATCTGGCCAATATTTGTTTTCTGATGGCGTCAAATTTTCTGCGTTGACGCAATGAAAATGTTGACGTTGCGATTGACCATTTGGTTCTCTGTGTGAAAAGGCCTTGAAGTGACGAAAACGCATCGCCATTGACGTGAACGCATCCAGGTCTGGAGCGACCCCTTGCGTGACGCACACAGCGTTAAACAAGCTGAGCGTCGTCCTACTGTGGGACGATGCGGTGGTTCTTGCCCTCGTGCTGGGACGCAAGGGGCGCACCCAGCGTAGAAACTGACCCTTGAGCTTTGAGCCGCGGTGGAATATTGAATGAAACGACACCTCCCGTAGTTTTTCCCACGTCGGGGTGACAGGGGGGGAGTGATGTAGGGTTGAGGGGTGAGTCTCCCTCACACGGTGCGTAGGTCCAGGTCACATGGAGAGGGGCGCTCAACCTGAAGGAGGGGAAGGGGTCAGTGGATCTGATGAGCTCCCCCGTCTGTGAGGGGTGTACACCGGGGGGGGGGGGGTGTCGCGGGCGGGGGGGTGTAGCAGGGACAGCCGTGCTTCGGTCAAGGGAGACCCACGGGTGACATCAATTTATTTTTTTTAAAAAAAGAGAAAAGAAAACATTGTATACTTGTGCACTTTGACTGTGCGTAGATTGTTTGGAGAAAGCGAGGCTCCCTTGTCCGCTCCTGGTGTGTCTTCGTGGCAGTTCGAAAAAGGCTGCAGGGGGGACGGAACCAGACTTCGTTGAGGAAAGTTGGTCACCAGAGGGGTGAAACAAAACACTTGGGGAAAATGAAAACATACGTGACGCGCACACGATGAATTCGTCGAGGTCGGGGGACAGCCGTCACTGGACGCGCACCCAGACCCCATCATGAATCTTCGGCTGGATCCCTCCCCTGGATCTCACCATGGACCCCTCCCCTGGATCTCACCACGGATCCCTCCCCTGGATCTCACCATGGATCCCTCCCCTGGATCTCACCATGGACCCCTCCCCTGGATCCCACCCTTGAGATCCGTATTCAGAATTCATCGCACACAATCACTTCAACAGAAAAAGCAAAAACTGATCGCACCTCGTGCTCTCTGTGAATACGAGCACTCGCGACTCATTCCTCATTTTCCGTGAGGCCTGGATCACACTGGGTGCGTCACGCATTGCGCTGGTCCCAACTTTGTGGCTTGTGCACCTAGAGCCAGTTGGTTTTCGCAGGAACACAACACACAACATATATATATATATATATATATATATATATATATATATATAT
>JAAUXT010143250.1_pt1 | contig 10521 bp, 8 predicted proteins | sample 7278171 | NCBI WGS metagenome assembly JAAUXT01 (sample SAMN14350112, study PRJNA611818) | marine sediment metagenome | isolation source: surface marine sediment (1.8m) | place: French Polynesia: Moorea | collected 2018-08 | reverse complement strand
AATCGTGGCTCTCAGAGCACCAATCATGGCAATATATACATCAAAAATTAGCTCTTTTTATGCTGTTTCACATGGGGGTAGTTATGTTGGTATTCATTGCAAGTAAATGATCAAATTTTAGTGTTTTTCCCCGTCATCTGCTACCTACATCCGGGCACTTGCCTCTGATGCGGCTGTGACGTCATCAGCGCCAGTCAAAACATTCGATTGCCATTTTGTCTGCGCTTCGGTTGGAATTTGTTGAATTTTGAGGTGAATTTGAGGTTTTTTCTACAAGTTATGTATATATTCTGAATCTTCTCTTCAAGGGGAAGATTTTGGTACCAGTTTCATTGAGATTGATTGAGTTTTGACTGATTTATTAGGGGTTGACATGTTGGCCGACATAGATCTAGGTCGGCACCTGTCCGTCGGCGGCTCTGATTTGGGTACAAGAATTGAATTTTGTCAGCCCACAGAAGGAATTCAAGGTTGCCTTTTGTACTGAAGATACCTATGGATGTTACCCATCTTGTATCAAAATTTGGTTGAAATCGGTCCAGTAGTTTTGGAGATATTAATTTTTTTCTGATTTGTGTGTTGGGCGGTCATGTCGGTGGTCAGTGTCGGCGGACGTGCGGGAGGCATTCTTTGGGTTGGGCATCAATTTAAAGGCCAACCATAGCCACAGCTGTGGTATGGTTCATGAAACATCAAGGGTGCAAGTAGTTCAAATGTTCAAATCACCGCGAGCTCCATGGAGCTATTTTTGTTGTAATTTTGCTCTCACCTGAACCCCACTTGTCTGCAGTCTGCACGACTGAAACCTTCTTTTCGTCGACAACAGCCAGCCTCTCTCTGCAACAGTCAACAAAATTTTGCATTGTCAGCAACCCAGCACTACTTTTTGGCAACAAAACGTGAAAAGAGTCAAACATCTCAATGAACCTTGAAAATCATGGAAGGAACGGAAGGCAAGTTCTCGTTGTCGCCGATTCGATGCAGAATTTCCTCTCTGAAGTCACTTCCCTGTTGGAAGAAGATACGTTACGCTTGCAATTCGGAGAAATATGTTTTTCCCAACAGGATTGTTTGTGTGTTTTGTTTCCTGCAGAAGCACCCTCACCTCCATGAAGGTTGTGTCAGGATCCGGATCGCCTGAAAGTAAAAATATTTTTCTGGTCGAAGAAGAATTTTCGAGCTCAAATTGAGGGCCTCGGGGGGAGGGGAGGAGGAAATGCACCTTCTTTGCGTCATTGCATTGACATCCTTGGCGTGAGCCACATCTGCAGCTTGGTCAATCGCCGTGCACAGAACCAAGTCCGTGAAAATAGCTCCCGAATTTCAGGCGTTCTGACCTTCAGGTCTGTTTGCTCTCGGAATGTATTCCTCGTACTCGTAGTCATCGTCGTCCGCCGCGTTCACGCCAGAATAGCCCGTCGACGTCAGAATGCGCAGCTGACCACTGAAAGTTTAAAAGAGGCCCAGCATGTGACACGAGATATCAAATGAGACACTGGACTCATTTGTAGCAAACAGCTGAAAATGACTACAACAAACATGTTGTGGCACACGTGTGGATTCAAGGCAAGTGCGACGCAGATTTTGGGAAACTATTTTCTGCAAGCGAAATTGAGGTTACTGAGTTGAATCTGCTCCTGTCAAAACCAATGTAACTACTTCTGCTCTTGTCAACAACGGCGTTACACAACTCGCTGGGCAAAATGTCACCCCGCCCTCACCTGCGAATGAGGAAGGATAGAATTGTTCCAATATCGGCATCTTCGTCCAGGCGACGCGATGTCTCTTCACCCGTGTCCCTTTCCGTCATGTCCCTGCGTCTTCTGGATCTACCCGTCCCCATAGAAACGAAGGAATTGAGCAAATTTTGATGGATATCATGAGCTTGTTTTGTTCGTTTGTATCTCTCACAAAAATTGGGGCGCTTGTCGCTCAAAATAGGTCACTGCGAATACGTCGCCTTTGACAGTCAGCTTGTTCATCGCAAGTGTTTGGCGCGGTTGGCAGCAGGACCACGCCCACCCGAAGAAGACGCAAATCTGGGAAATGATCAACAACTGGTCAGAACTCTGGTTTTTTTCTTTGTTTTATGTGAAACTGAACATCACAGATGTTGCACATTTTACAAAACTTTCAAACTCGAACTGATTCCCTGTCATGTTATCACAGGTCAACGGACATACAATTGGGCGAAAGGAACCACACATGTATGAGTACAAATCGGTTCACACAATTTCTGACAAAAGGCTTCTTGATTGTTGTACCAAACAAAGGAAGCGACCCCAAAAGCCAGTGGTTATGTACGAGGAGTAATCGACGTTCAGGTGTTCATTCTGTTGTGGTGCAATGCGCATTTCGAGATCTGACCACTGACCACACACGGAGAAAGTGTCTCTCCGCGAAACCTGTTCCACAACTTGTTTGTTTGTGCAGTGATTTGAATGTGCCAAGAATCAAAAGGACGATTTCTGGTGTAATCGTCGCACAGGGAAGCTGAACACTGCTCATTCACTCCTCTGCCCTTAGTCCAAGAAGCGGCGAGTTTGTTTTTGAAGCGTGCCGTCCACCCCACAGTCAAAGCTTTGGGCTCTCAACAAACGTCTGGTTTTGAAACATGTGTCAAGAAGGACCAACAAACACGAGCTGGCAACTCATTCACCGAACGTCAGAAAGCTTCACATGCAACGTAATGAGCTTGAACTTCTTTCCTCACCATCGCACCAAGAATTACCCTGACAAAAACTTGTTGTACCAATGACCTCCTTGTTTTTGTGCGAATACAAAGCATCTGTAGATGTCCTTCGCACAATTTCTGTGAGCAACGATCTGAGAAATTTTGACTTTTCCTTCGTCCCGCGAAGAGTCGGTGTGTGATTCTGGTTGTTTCGTTGAACTTGCACCGGTACGTACATCTCCACTGCAGGTGAGCAACAAGCTACATCCACCTTCCTCGTTTGGTCTTTTTGTGCACTGCTTTTCGTTCTCGCGCTTTCTGACTGAAACGCCGCAGTCTGTCGATGTTTGCACCTTCACAGCAGGCAGAGAGGTCCTGCTCCTCTGGACAGTACGTCCATTCTCCGATTGTTGAGTCCCACTGTGAAAACAATTTTATGCATGAAAGACTAACACAAAGAATCGGCATTTCGGCAAGGCCAGTACGTCAGTAAAATGTCTGCCGTCTCGAAACACACAAAAAAGAGCTTTGTTGGACACATTAGATTCCTATTGAAACTCACGGAAGAGCTGAGGAGTCTGTGTTCGTACGGATGCCACGAAGCATCGCGCACGCACGACCCGTGACCATCGAGCTTGTCCACAACCTTCCCAGTCAAAATGTCATAAACTGAAAGAATCAGAGCACAAGCAATATTCTCACCGCCACAGCTGACGCCTCTTCAGAACAGATTCTTGGTGTTCAGGATTCAACACAAGCACCACTTACTGACAACGGCACCAGTGGCACACCCTGAGTAGATGAAGCGTTGACCCGTCGTAAATTCTGGTGAGAAGCGACATCGAATCAAAGTGTGGAGCACACTGTGGCCCCGGTAGGTCATCAGGGACGTGTCGCCATCAATCTTCTTGGTGAATCTTCTGGCTGAAAATCAAAACACCGGTGACGGTTGGAACGATCATTCTGGAAACAAGACGTGTTATGTTTTTGATTTTCAAAACAAACCAAGAGAAACTTGCATTTTCTGGGAGCCTGCTCCCATCTGTAGTCCCACGACTGCTTGGATACGGCCTGCCTCGTTGCCTGCAAAATCCAAGAAAGACTTTGCAAACCACCCTTCTGAGTTTCGAAACGACCAGACAAAAACAAGAGCTAAGAATTTGACTTTGACTGGGTCTTTTTGGAGCGAAGAAAGTTTGGACTGAAGACTTACCTCCATTGCTCTGGCGCTGGAAAATTTCCTCACGTCCCACAACTTGACGGACTGGTCTTTGCAGTTCGATATGAGATATCTTCCGTCTCCCTGAAGAAATGCAAACAGTTCTCTTGATCTTTATTTGTTCTTCGAGTTTATTTTAACAGATCAGTCTGGCTTTGCCAGAGCCAGGACGTACCTTTGGATCAATGAAGGTGATTCCATCAGTGTGGCCGGCCAGTGTTCCAACCTCTTGAGGGTTGGCCTCATCCAGCGTCCGTCTGTCCCAAACCTGCAAGGTTTGTAAGTCGCACAGTGTCACTGCAAATTATTTCAACACTGCATCGCACCTTGAAGAAGTTGACGAGATGTGCTCACCTTCACGAGACCATCATCACCGCCGCTGAACAGTATCTGTGAACTGGCGTCCGCGAACGCAACTGCGTTGATATCATCTTCGTGTGAGTCAATCTGAAACGACAACACCAGTCCTTTAGTTTTGAAAGACAGACACAGAATGATGCTCGAAAACTGAGAATGTTAGTTTGAATCTGGGCGATACCTTGAGCGTTCTTTCGTGCCGTTCCCTGTCGTAAACGTAAATGCAGCCGTCGTTTGCCCTGCAATTAAAATTACCTGAAGTCACCAGACGGCCACGCGGAATTGTCAACAATACTTTCATCCTCTCAACAACACTTTCATCACCACAAACCTGGGAACAACGGTGGTTCTGTTCTCACTCACCCTCCAAGGATTTCCCTGTTGTCCGACGAGAACATGAGCGAGAACATACAGAAGCTGTAGTGGCCTTGCGGACACATAGGCAACGCTTCGTGCGTCTCGTGGTCGCCGTGGATATTGCACAAATGCACTGAAAGAAACGTTCCGAGAGTGACACAAGTGTTTCACAACAAAAACATGAAACTTGGTTTGTGTGTCCAGAAGCAAGTGACAAAACAGTTTCAAGGCAAAACACTCACCACAATCGGACCAACTCGAGTAAATGAGGTAATTGCCATCAGGGCTGCAAAAGAAAAGAACAAAATGTTGCAGCTCAAGAAACACAACCAATGGCAGATCGTACAACTCTAGCAGCGACCAGAGGGAATATATAACCTGAACGCAGTGTCTACAACACTCCAACCAACATCCTTCGCTCGAATTTTCTTCTCCAGTTTGAATTTTCCGTTCTCTGTGTTGTAGATACGGATGTGTGCATCTACAAAGGAAAAAGTGTCCACAATTCAACAAAGGGCTCTAACCTTCAAACCTGATCACGAAAAAGCAGCGAACAACACATTCCACCTCACCTTGGCAAGCGGACAAGAATATGTTCCCTTCTTTGGAGAATGTACCACAGAAGACTCTGCTTCGGAAATTTTCAATTTTTCTCATGGCATTCGGAAGGAAGCTGTACAGAAAAAAACCCACCTTCGGTGTTGAACAAAATTGACGCAAAACGTCTTTTTGCATCTTGAAAGAAATTTTGGTTTGTTCGGAATCACTCACGCCGATCCTATTTGACTGCGATCCGCTGCACCGAAACTTCCCTTGTGACCAACTGCTCTCTGAAAAACCAAAATTGCACAGTTCAAAACTGAAGGCTCCAGCTATGCTGTCAATGTAATGCGTGAAAACCCACAACTCGATCGGAAAGACAGAAGCTGAACTTGCCTCAAAGATCATGCCTGGCACTGAAATTGGTTTCATCCTGCCATTTCTGTACAAAAGATCCTGCTTCAGAGCTGTGTCCTGGAACAAAACGCCAAATGTGCAACACAATCGCTCATTTTCTGTCAGTGCACTTTTGACAACACGGTCAAACCTCATACACTCACATCGATGTTGCTGGTGTCGGGAGTGCGAACCTCTGAAAAACAAACAGGTCTTTCACTGTTCAAAATTATTGTCACAAAACTGCAGTTGACGTTTCAAAAATATTCTCGAGTTTTCTTTGTTTGCTTTTTTCAGGGTGGACATACCTTCTGGTTGGTTTGCTTTGGGTACATCGTTCTGATACACGTAATCATCGTCGTCGTCATCATCAAAGTCGCTGAAATCAACGTGGAACGAGCTGTCCGCCTGCACGCGAACTTGACCGCTGAAACGCAGATGATCTTGTCGAACTTCGCCAGACTTGAGAAACAATTCTTTTTGCAAACAAGTCATAGAAAATCAAAAGCAGATCCGATGCAGAGTGTTGAAAGTTTCAAACCTTCGAAAGAGCAACGACAACATCGTTCCGACATCACGTCCAGGGGACTCCCTGCCCTCGAAGGATTCTCCACCAGATGAGTTCATTCTTCTAGATCTTCCGGCGCCCATAAAGCTTTCGCTTTGATACTAGATCTAAGAACAAACAACTGATCACCGGCGTCTCATTCACGTGATGTGTCATTTGAGAGATGTCCTGTAACAGCTGCAGTTTTGTGATTCCAGATGCAGCCTGAAAGTGCTCACTGTTTACCTTGAAAAATGGGTCACGTAAGGTGAGCAAAGTCTAAACTGTAACCGCAAGAAAGCTGTTACAAAACTTAGAACTTGGATCAACACCGTGTTGATCAGAAACACAAATAGATTTCGTCCATTCAGACTTTCTCGTTGTGACCTTTCACTGATATTGCCTGTACTAAAGTTTGGTAAATTGGTTGATGTCTATTTTGCGACATTTCCAGTGATACATGGACGAAATTTAGCAGCTGTACTGTTACGCAAAGATACAGTTTAAGTCTTCAATATGTCTGCGCCCATGATTTAGGAGCAAAAACTTTCAGGTGTTAAATTTAGGATCTTTACATGCTGTGACGGGATCTTTTCGAGGGATACGGTACGTAACTACAATCTATAGGTCAGGGGTTGCCGATTGCGAACACTGACAAATTTCATAGAGTTCGACATTGAACGTTTGCTGTAAATAACGTGGATCTGGTCTATATTTTCTATCAGATGTTTAGAATCTAGATTCTGTGAAAAGTTTCACCCGAAGCTGGACATGACAGTTCACGCGTAACTTCGGTTGAGAGAGAAAAGAAGTTAGATCTACTTCTTTCTCAGGATGTGGGGAACATCAGATTGGTTGCACTTGAGTTGTGACACACCCACACTCTACTGAATCGACAGGATGATTTTTGATTGAACCTGACAAACCACGACAACCCATTGCCACTGTTGATCTGGACGCAAACTTCAGTGATAACAAGCACTTCAGTTTGTCTTGTCTGAGCCTCCGGGTCTGTGTGTTTGGCAAGCACAGTGCTCTCACTGCGACCAATGACGCCTTTCGACTTGTGCGCAATCTTAATGCAAAAAGATCTCTTCAACTAGCCGATTTTAGTCGCTCAATCATCCAGAAACGGAAGAAAAAGAAAGCGACAAAACTGTGGACGGCCACTGATCTGGCACACAGTATCATTTGCAAGAACAGAAACACAAGACAGTGAGGCAAAGATTCTTTCCCGACGAGTTGGATTTGTGATGGCTCGCACGCTCTTCTCAAATGATGATCAGTCTGTGATCGATGTTGGCCTTCTGTGTTCGCGTGTGGAAAGCGCCATTTCCACCATCCGCAGGCCACGCTGGCATTGGAAACGAGTTTGTTATGTTTTAATTTTTCCCGGAGAACACGCGGGTGTTCCGGGAGATACGGTAAGTTCTGGTGCACCGGTCCAGGGTGTTCTGTCAGTTGTGGAGCCCATGCAGACGGCGTTGTTGGATTTATCATCTACAGTCGTACGAGAAATGTCTGGCGTTTCGATGAATGCCAAACTAATGTACAAATGAGATTTTGTTGATTGTTTTTCTGTTGTCGTGATTGAACCTTTGCACTTCAACAATTTTGTTGAATGTATGTTGAACACCAAATCAGCACCAAAAATACATTCTTGCAGATTGGCGTACTTCCTGTGCCAAACAGCAAACTGTAAAATATAAAATGATAAAATCAATGCTAAATTTCTGCATACTTCCCATGCTGCACAAGAAACAACTGACTGATCTACAATAGATGTGGTCACACAAGAGGAACACGATTTGGACAGACCTCCCAAAGAGACCCCCCACACAACCCTTTCAATGCCCATTGGGGTGCACCGAAGAGGTGGTTGTTGTTGAGCCCTCTCTATCTCTCAGTGGACCCCTCAGCCCACCAGCACCCACCTCTGCGGACACCCCACTCTTCGTTCGGGGATCAAGAGCCACCTGTATCAACCTTGGCCGGGGGCGGGGGGCAACGTTGCGGATACTTTACGCTTTCACAGATAAAGCTAGTTTTGTTGTTTGAGCTCAGTTATATTTATTTCCTCGTGTAATCAGCCTTGCTGGTACATTTTCCTGACAGTAGACAACGGTTTGGTGTGTCTAGACACTGGTGTCCGATCTCGGGGAGTTTGCCATTGCAAGACGAGCTTGACACGGGCATCGCTCCGGACGCTGAACGGATGTGGTGTCGGGAGGTGATTGAATCGCGCGGCGGTCTCTTCCTCTCGGTGCGCCTCGCACGAGATCCAACGGAGAAGCAGTTTCAGTCACGTCCATCATGGTGTCACTGAGCGCCACCGGATTGGAAATTATTATTTGTTCGCTGGAAGGCTCCACGTACACTTGCAAGTTTTTGTTTGCATGGATCGTGGTTGTTCCGGAGATAGTTTCAATGACTTGGTCCTTGGTGTGTTTGTCGTTGAGGGCGGAGGAGCCGCCGAGTGCCGGGGTATTTTGGAGCACAGTGCTCCGCCTGTGCGTGAGAAGCTCCCAGATCCAGCTGGAGCGTCGGTCCCTGCCCAACAGCATCGCGGTGGAGTCACTACCGGCCGAGATAGGCGTGTTTCTGCGTGTCCACATGAAGGCCAGGAGGGCAGCGATTATGAATAGGATCACACCGCAGAGGACGTACAGCCCCAGTCGGTCGCTTGTATCATCCAGCGCACATTTGCGGAGATCAATAGCCAGTGTATCCAGGCTATGACCGGCCAAGACATTGGGCTCAGAACAAATTATACACTTGGTCCCTGTGACCGGAGATGAATGATTATTTATTGGGCTCGCGGTGGAGTTATCTGAACGTTGTTCCCCGCACAACTGACCAGGCTCCCTATGTTTTGTCCATTGTCGATAGAACTCGTACATCCTGCAGTCACATTTCCAAGAGTTGTTGTGAAGGTTGACGTGATCCAACTGGAGCATCAACTCCAAATCTCGGGGATTTACAGTTGTAAGCTGATTACAAGATACATCCAGGCTCTGCAGATTCGGGAGACTGTGGATGCTGTCTGGGAACCTCGATAAGGCATTTCTGGAGAGATTAAGGCTCTTAAGATGTTGCATTGCTGGGATGTTCAAATCATCCCTGAATCCATTTGATGCGAGATTTAGTGCAAGCAGAGTTGGGCTCAGTGAGGTGAACGTGCCGTTTTCCACAAAGTCCAGTTTGTTTTCAGAAAGATTCAATTGTTTCAGCTGGAGATGAACAAAGGCGTCGACGTCAATGCTTGAAATGTTGTTGTCGCTGAGACTGAGGGTGTGGAGATTGAGTCCTGAGAAACTGTCGGCTGGGAGCGTGTCGAGCCTGTTGTGGTCCAGATGGAGCGAGCGGAGACCCAGGCCTGCGTTGCTCAATTGAATTGCCTCCACTTTTGAAATTTCGTTATTTCCCAAGTGCAGTGTGGTTAATGTGGTCAAATAATACTGGAAATCAATATGGACACTTGACGTACGACAGTTCCGAACTGATAGTGTCTGCAGTCTGTCCAGATGGTTGAACATTGTGTCGTTTACGACTGGCAACTGGCTGCCATCCAGAACCAACGTTGCCACCACATGAGTCTTCGAAAAGGATTCATTGCTGAAAGACGCTTCATTGAGCAGGTTGTGCCCCACATTCAGGAGTCTGAGGTGAGGCAGATGAAATATTTCTGGCTGTTTCAAACTGGTGAGGAAATTGTTTGAAAGATCCAGCACCCTGAGATGTGTATGAGCCCCATTGAACACCCCGGCAGATAAATACTCAATGGCATTGTGGCTGAGATTCAGGGACTGGAGCCTGGTTACATGAAGAAAGGGCTGTCCAATCAAGTCCTTAATCCGGGCACTGGTAAGAGTTAAATGAACCAGGCGAGTCAGATTTGAGAAATTGGCCGCATGTAAGGCGGTGAAGTCAAGCTGATGATTGGGACTCGGGCTCCAGGCCGCGAGCCCACTGAGCCTCAGCGACGTGGTATCTGCGGGAACTCCTTCTGAAATCAGGTTTTCCAACGTCTCGTTTCTGCAGGCCACGGTTGAGCGATCGCATATGCAGTGCGGCAGGTTGGTGCATTGGCTCGATGCTTGTTGCAGAAGGCTGACTGCCTGCAGGGCTAAAATTGCGGCTGTTGTTCTGGCCATTTTCGCTGCAACGAGAAGTTTGTTTCGAAGTTATAATACAGACAGAACACTGCATGGTCAATCGATCCAACCCGTCTGTGCTAGAGGAAGGTTTCCGTGCCCTGCAAAAGCGTGAGAGCTATATATGCGTGTGTGTGCGTGTGTGTGCGTATCGTTTGAGTAGTACGTACGAGGGAGATCCACGAAGTCCGGTTCGTCGCTAATTTTGAGTGTGTTCCTCAGGTTTCAACTCCCATTTGCCCATACCATCAGAAAGAAAAGGTACTAAAGATCATTT
>JAAUXT010123146.1_pt1 | contig 10521 bp, 8 predicted proteins | sample 7278171 | NCBI WGS metagenome assembly JAAUXT01 (sample SAMN14350112, study PRJNA611818) | marine sediment metagenome | isolation source: surface marine sediment (1.8m) | place: French Polynesia: Moorea | collected 2018-08 | reverse complement strand
TTTGTAAAAAATCCGAAGGGATTCCCACCCATCTTTTCCCCAAAGGGGGCCCCAACCCCCCCCCCCCGGGTTAGACCCGCTTTGGCTGAAAAGTGGGTCTGGGAAAATTTTTTCCAAATGGTAATATCTTGCTTCTCACAAGGATTCAGAGCATGCCCCCCTGAACTTGAAGGTGTTTATGAACTGCGAACATTTGTATGGACCACATGCTTTTTATGCGTAGCATTCTTGTTAAGTACAGATGCTCATGTGTGTTTGGTATTCATGGAAGTTGAACAAAAGTGTGTCTGACATTGTCTGTGAACTGACAGCGGTTTTGGAGGAAATGCCTTGAAGAAGTCTCAAGTGTACTCCATGGTTCAACAGTTCCGACAGGGTCGAGTGAATTTCATTGATCACTCATGCAGTGGATGGCCACGCTCTGTGCACACAGATGTCAACAAGGATATGGTTCATGCAGAAATAGAGCAAAACAAAAGGGTCTGCACAACCTGAAGGAAACCACAGGCCTGTCATACAGCTTGTTGCAGAGAATAATCCAGAAGGATGAGAACTTGAAGAAGAAATGTGGGAAGTCAATTCCACATGTCACAGACAATGGACTCCTGCAAAATGAGGCAGATGTGTGTTCCTTGCGCAGTCTTGCCTGGATCAGTGCAAGACAAGGGGATGGTTGAGGAGAGTGGTGACAGCTGATGAATCTTGGTTTCATTTGGAAAATCCACATTCAAGGATCAGAGATATGCAGTGGATGGCTCCTGGTGAACAAAGGCCCCAAGTACCCCGTCAGTCAAGGACATACAAGAAAGCCCTCCTGATGGCCTTTTTTGACTGCAAAGGACTTGTCATGACCCACTGGATCCTCAATGGAACTGTCAACACCCAAACCTATGCCTTTGTGCTCAGGAAACTCTTGTCTTGCCATCCGCCACAGGAGGCATCACATGTGGAGGCAGCACACAACCCAACCCTACTTGCTCCATGATGACAATGCTTCATGTCACATGTCAGGGGGTATGGCCAATTTCCAGCAAATCCACGGGATCATCCAGGTGCCACACCCTCCATATTCCCCTGACTTGGCCCCCTGTGACTTCTTCCTGTTCTCCTACCTCAAGCACCAAGTCAGGGGAATGCAATTTGACAGTGTCAGGCAGATGATTGAACACATTGACAAACTGATGGGTGACATCCCAACTTCCACTTGGACTGCAGTGTTCAAAGACTGGAAGAGGTGCATGAAGAAATGTGTCCATTTTGGTGGATGGTATTTTGAAGGCATGGCTCACCCTCCATGAAGTCAGAGCACACCTGTACATAGACTGAAAACATGACCTTCATTTGTGACTGTCCTGTTTTGTTGTGGTCTCTGTGCACTCAGCCATGTTCCAAGGTCGCTCACTGCCAACCATGTCAATCACCGCATGCTCAACATGTTTCCAGTTAAATTTGGATACCACCTCATAAATTTTGGTTCCATAGTAACCACCCAAGCAATAGGCAGCTCCTAATAGAGATAGAGCTTTGATATATGGTTCATTTGGAAAGTCTTTGAAAACACTTTCTAGGTCTTACAATTGTGTTGCTGGGCAAGCTTTTCCCTAGCAACCAGTTATAAATATTAGTTCTGTAGCAACCACCCAAACAATGGACTGTCTCAGCTTCTAATTAAGATAGTTTTGACATTTGTTTCATGAGAAAGGTCTGTAAAAGCACTTTACAGATCTTACAGTTTGGTTGCTGGGGCAGCTTTTCTCTGGCAACCACAAGTGTAAAGAGGTCAACAAGCAAAAAAGTAGCTATTTTTGGCAAAATTTTCAAACCACAATAATATTTCTGGTAAAAGAACAGTTGTACTAAAGTACAAAGAAGTCTAAAATGCAACATTTGGTACCATAGCAACCACCCTGGCAACCAGATGCAAATGGCTGAATCTCAAATTGAAATAGAGATGGAGCTTTGATATTTGGTTGAATGAATATGCATTAGAGGGACTTCGCACTGCAGTTGCCTCGAGCACTGCTTCTCTTGTGTGTGTTTCTGTTGAGCAAACTTGGTTACCAGCCGCGCTGGTATTGGTTTGCCCCTGTATGGTTGTCCGGATGCAGTATGGACGGACATTGTCCGAGGTATCCTGCCCCTTCCCCACACAGAGAAAATTTTCAACTTGTACATTGTCTGCAGAACCCTTGGACGGACTGTGGTGCCCCCCCCCCCCCCCTTGCCCACAGGACAACTTGGACATCAGGGAGTTTAAACACGACATTCTAAATTGTAAGCGTCAATGTCAATGTCAAAATTTTGTTTGCATACTTTGATTTTTCCACATTTTGGAAGTGCTTCTGCCTTTGCAATACGTTATTCAACAAAATTGACCAAGAACCAAGGTTTCTCAATCAAAATTTTTCTGTGTAAGAGGGTTTGAAGTCGACACAACATTGAAGTTTCCTCTCCAAACATCGCTGTTGAAACTCACTGTTGTTTGTGGGACATTGTCCATCAAACCATTGGATAGACATATAAGGGTGTTTAAACATAACGTTTGAAATTGAAAACGTCAACCTCAAATGTCCAACTTGTTTTTGACATACCTTGGTTTTTCCACATTTTGGGAGTGATTCTGCAGTTTTATTGAACAGAATTGACCAAAACCAGGATTTGTGAATTTTTCTGTGTAAAGGGGTCTAAAGATGTTGCTATGTTTGAAGTTTTCACTCCAAATGTCGCTGTTTGAAGTCCCTATTGTCTGCAGTCCCCCCCCGCCCACAGAAAATGTTCAACTTGGACATTGTTGTAGAACCTTTGGCCAGACATTGTCCTCAGAACCATTGGCTGGACATCATCTGTGAAACCCTCAGACAGACATTGTCTGTGGTACCCCCCCCCCCTGCCCATAGAAAATTTTCAACTTTGACATTGTCCATGGAACCCTTAGCCGGCCAGATATTGTCTGCAGAACCTTGCTAGACATTGTCTACAGTAATCCCCCCTCTGCCTAATGAAAATTTTCGACTTGGTCATTGTCCTGGTAGGATATCACCTCTGAGATGAAGTGCTGTACTGCGAATGTACGCGGCGCGCGGCTGGTTCTCCACTTGAAAGTCCAGTTGGTTTCCGGAAGGGGGGGGGGACGAATCAGCGAGATTAGAAAACCAACTGCTGAAGAGGCTGGTTTTGATTCTTGCTGGGTGAACGAGTGAGAATAAAAAAAGCCTTAGTTTTAATTATCTGCTGGCTTCAAATCTCGCTGCTTTACCCCCGTGGGTAAACCAAAATCAAAAGCAGCCTGGTATCTTAGACAGTGAGTTTTGAATCTCGCCGGCAATGGGGGTGATAAATATTGCTTCTTTGTGGCCGCGGGCTCGTTGATGTTTGATCTCTTGTTCTTGTTTGAGGGCAAAAATTTCTTCGAATCCTTGGGTTGGAACCTCTTGAAATTTTTGCACACACAAGAACCCCCCAAGCCAACAAGAACGCATGTTGTGACCAGGGGGTCAAGTTGCCCCCCTTCTTCGTCTGTTTCTGTCAAATGTGGAGGTGCTGCACATCGACTCTGAACTTTTCGCAGGTCGGATTCGCTGTCGTGTCTCAGGAGGACATTGATTATGCGATGAAAATGAGTTTGCCTGAATACGCCTTCCTCAACCACCTGAACCGGACGGGCAGACTCTTCAGAAACGCCGATCGCTGCCTGACTCGAGCTGAACTGAGTCGCAAATGGGGCAGCTACAATCTGCTGCTGTACAAGGTCAGTCAGCAGAAACAAAATGTGAAATGTTCCGTGGCTGCTTCTTTCAACTGTGGTGAATTTTTGGAAAAACTCGGACCTTGCAGCTGGATAAAGACAAGGCAAAGTTGGTCGATGAGGACATGGTTCGTATGAAGCTGACGAATTTCCTTCCGGGCGCCATCCTGCTGTTCGCCCGCCCGGACATCACGCCACAAAAATGTGGCATAACTGACACAAAGAAGCAACCGCGGTTGGTAAGTTATTTCACTGCAAAGACAGGCATGCCGTGCTGAGAATTGTTCAATTTGACCGCACAGAACAGGAGTGGAGCTCAGCCCCAGCACTCCACCGCGACGACAACTGTGTCGGAAATACAGTGTGCGCTGGAGGCCAGGGTTCTCACACTGTCCATTTTCCACTGTCCACCTGTGTACCAACTTGAGTCACCTGAACAAGCTCTCCAGCCAATTCCTCCTTGAATCGGCTCAACTTGGCAGTTGCTGCAGTGTGCAGGAACACTGCACAAAAGAAAACAACAGAAAGACGTTTTGCTGATTTATGTACTGCAGTTTGCTGCTTGTAAGATTTCACGCGTGCAGGTTGATGTTTCTCCACAACAACTGGAAAGGAGTCTGTGTTTCATTTTACTCGCTTGTACTATATTTTTCAGAAGTGTCTCTTTTTGTAAAAAAAAGGGCTGAATTCAACCTCGAACTCTGAAGATTGGATTCAAGTGGAATGTAATATTGAGAGAAAATTGAGCTGAAGTTGTCAAGCAACGTTCGGTGAGGTGACCCAAGCATTTTGTTTGTTAAATTATTGTTCTGGTCTCGGGTAACGCAAGTTGTTGTTGTCTTGACAGAATTTGGTGGAATCATGCGAACGTCGAAGGACAAAAGACAAGATTGCGCCTTGTGAACAGTCTTGTGACGCAGCTTCAAACCCTGGTGGATCGAGGCATTTTCATGATGGGATGGACAGACCCAACGACAAACGCGCGCTTGTGACACAATCGGAGGAGTCCGAAGAGTCTCGTGCTTCCCAGGTGGAGACCAAGCAAGGTGGAAGCGTTCCGTCCACGTGGGATCCGGTGGCCTGTCTGACTGAGATGTGGGACTGGTACACAGACCCATCTGCGCAGAGAAAACCCGGTGGCTTTCTGCAATCCTGCTTCGATAAAATTTCTGGCAAATCGAAACGAAGAGCAGACAGGCAGAACGACTCAAAGAAAGTTGCAGAGCACGTGCAGGAAGGAGCTGTGAGTGCGTTAGACATTGCTAAGCGAGAAGGGAAGTTGGTTGACATTGAACAGTTGTTGAAGTTATGGGACGACAAGAAATCGATGGAGAAGAACGTTGATGTCAAGACCAAAATGGACGATGTTTCGTTCTTCGTGAGGAATCTGCTTGAGAAAGTGGACGACCGCGAAAGGGCGTCGGAACCTCCAGGATCGGCAGAGGTGAAGCCTGAAGTCCCGGATGCCGCGGCCTTTGTTGAACTGAGCACATCGTTCGAGGAAGACAGCACCAGTTGGTCAGCAAGGGAAAGCGAAAGTGAGAAACAGTTGCCCCGGAATGCGTCAGAAACGCAAGGCGCACGCAACCCGGTTGTTCCAAGTGAAGATGCGACACGAACTGTGCAGACCGACGCTCCGATCAGCAGTATGTCTCCTGTAGAAGAAACCCAAGTCCCAACTTCATCGCGCTCCCAGGAGCAAGTTTCGTGTGCTTCACCCGTTGCGGAGACCTTGGCTGAAAACATCTCTGGCTCTTGCCGTCAAGCACCTGCATGCAGTAGATCTCTGAAGGGCTGGGCACTGCGTGAAGATTCCCCCACAGGTGAAAAAGTAGAGGAACGTAACGCACCAGGTACCCCAAGGAAGTTCGACCGGATCAAGCTGACCGGAAGTCAGGTTTCTGATCAAACAGATTTTCCCAAGAATATTGAGGATGTCCTTTCAGACTTCACCGTGGATAAAACGTACGAAATTGCCCCGACTGCTCTTTTCTCCCGGAGCATGAAATTGTTGGAAACTCCCACCAAAGGGGGAAGCACGACAGGCAGCAACGACATGGACCTGGACAGTTCTTTCGAAGTCGGATCTTCAAACGTGGGTCTCAGTCCTGCTCAGTTCCTCCAGAGTACGCCAGCTGCACGTTTGTCCCTCGCTGAAGAAAAGCGGTCGCTGGATCTTCTGTATCCACCTCGCACACAGAAAGCGAACTGGACAGGTGAGGTCTCTCTCTCGCATGCTGGGACAAGCAAACTTCATTTTGAGAGTGTGCAGGCAAACATGGTAAATTGTGCAAAACTTCATTTTTTTAGAGGAGAAAAATGCCAAAAACAGCACTGTTTCTTCAATTTTGAATGCGAATTTTTGCACTCCAATAGAATCTATGCTTCAAGCGGTTTCACGTGTTTGGGCAAGACCCCTTTTGCATCCGAACTACTACGACAAACAAACATGTACTCCGAAAATGAAGGCTTGCTCAACAAAATTTGTTTGCTTTGTGAAATTTTGCGATTCCGACAGATCTGCCTGCAAAGGCATCCGGAATCCTTCAAACAAAAAATAAACAAGAAAAGCAACAAAATCCCCCAGAAAAACTGCTGATGACAACTCTTTCTTGAAAGAACCATTCAAAAGTAATCAACAGCGCACCAAGGTGACTTGGCACCAAATAATTTGCAAAATACAAAATAACACCAAATGAATACCAACTTTCTAACAAAACCCAACAAGCCACAAAATTTCCAAAGCGCATTTTTCGGTGATTTGAACGGCTCACATTTGGGTTTTGCGCTTCAAAACGTGGAACAAAATGTACAACCATGTCCAAAAATCTGCTCTTTGGAGTTTCAGCTTTAAAATTCTGAACATTGCAAAATAGTTCTTTCTATAATTTGGGTACAAATGTGGAAATAAAACAAACGGACCAAACCAATATTGGTTACTTTGCAAGGTTACATGCATCATTCCAGCAAACAGGCTGTAGCTGCTTTGCAGTTCAGGAACGGAAACTGCACCAAAACCAACAAATTTCTTCACCAAGTTGGGACACAAGCAACCATTGCTTTTCCCCGATCCCTTGGGTTTGGGAACGGAAATAGTTCCTGCCAGGCAGCCAGCCATGGTCTGTTTGCTGGAACAATGCATGCTGCGAGCACAATTATTGCGTACGGTGCCGCGGTCTTGTTGACCAATAAAAAGTCTTGTTCCAAGTACAATGGCTTGGTGAGCGATGTCCAAAGTTTCATGAACGCCGAAACAATCTTGGATGACGTCTCTCAACCCCCTCAAAAGTAGTCTGAACTGGAATCGGAATTTTGCACGCACAAGAAGCTGTGAAGGAACTCCGCCCCATGTGGGGGCTCCTAATTGTTAAAGCACTGTGCATTGAGACTGCCCCACCTCTCCCTGACTCGAAATTGCCAGTCTCCGGCGGTGACGGGAGTCAATCCCCTTGGAAACAAAAATTCGTTCAGGCTTTGCCAAGGTCCAGGATTGCAGGTCTCCACACCTGACGAAACACCCAAATCTGTTCAAAAATATTCTGAAGGTGGGAAGGTGTGTCCTCCCGACGGGAATAAGAACATCGAGTTAACAGTGTAAACCAGTTGGGAATGCCTTGGAACCAGGTGTCATCGCGTCTATATATGGAGTGGTTTGTCTGAGGTGTGGATATGTTTGTCCCCAAAGTGAGTGCCGAGCAAAGGCCTGGGTCTTCCGTGAGTTATCTCCAACTTGTGTTGGAAAAGGGATTGAAAAACAGTGACAACCAACATTACTGCATGAACGTGGGTACGGTACGTTTCAGGCTCAAGCGAGTGGCCTTCACGTAGCAGGTCAACAGGAGAGACGCCTTCAATGTCCAGAGATGACAATCCGAACCAGAACACACCGAAGAAATGGGATCCAAGTGCGCGTGAAGATTTAGCCGCTTCTCATCCGAGTCCCGGAGGTCGAGCTTTAGAAACTTCCAGTGCGCAAAACAAGAAATCGGCAGGGAAAGGCAGCCGCGTCCTGTTCAGCAGCTCCAGTGTTCAGACGGCTGATGTTCAGGGCAAGAACGTACGCAACAGCAAAGCGACCAGACAGGTGAAACCTGACACAAAGGGGAAATTCCAAGGCAGAACGCTGCTCATGGGGGAAAATGTTCCACCCAGGAACATTCCATTGAAACCAAGAGTCCAAAGTGCACAAGATCCCCGGTACGAACATTACAAATCTGGAGGACTTGAAACAAGGATGGCCAAGCAGTCGGCTATGAGTGAAAGGCAGGTGAAGTTGAAGCCTGATTTCAGAAGCACTTTCGCGGACAAGTGGGCTTTCAGACTGATACCGGTGGACGTCCAAGTGGACAACCCCCTCATCGACAGTTCGGCCGCGGTGAAAACGTCTCTCGTGTCGCCTGAACTGTCTGGGCCTTTCCGTGCCGACCTTTTGGTTGGTGTTCCTCTGCAGGAAACTAGTGCGACTGTTGATCGAGGTTTTGTTCCAAGTGAAGAAGACACCAATCCAGCTTGGTTTGCAGCTGAAGAAGAGGGTGGTAATGATCCTCCCGTACACACCCTATCTGTTGGCCAACTTTCCAGGCACAATGTCGCAGTTCTGGATCAACTGTGGGCGAATGAGTTTCCGGGAGAAAAAGCCTGGCGTCGTAAGCGTGATGTATCGAAAACCGGTGCAGATCTCTCCTCCAATCGTGACGCAAAGCGCGGCAGAGGTTCTTCCGGACGGAACTCGTCGAAAAGTGCATTCACGGAACAAAAGGTTGATCCAGTAAAACAGCTGTTCCAGAGCAATCTTGAGGTTGAGCGAGACTGTCTTGGGTCGTTCTCACCTGATGCCAGTGTGAAAGAGAGTCCTGCGAAAACGGGAGACACTGAACGTGGTGCAAGAGAAAGTGCAAGCAGCACTCGTCATGTCACCGATTCGGAAAAAGCCATTCAGAACGTGAAAGAATCATTAAATGCCAGTTTAACTGAAGATCTGGAAGCGCTGGACAACCTGGCACGGGAACGTCTTTGGGAGGAGCCAGCGAAGGCGTCGGTCGGTGCAGATGAAATCTTGCAGTCTGAACGGGCAGGACAACAGACTTTGGACTTCGAGTCTGTCGGTGGCCGGCAGTCAATCGGTGAGGAATCATCAGTCCGAGTCAAGAAATGGCTTCAGGAACGAACAGAAGAACACGTTCCAAGTGCAGTTGTTCGTTCAGACTTTACTCGGGGGTTGGACACAGCGGAATCCAGGTGCCAGTCGGAGCACCAGGATGCGGCGCTGTATTCCGAACCAGCGTTGTGTTCTGGCCTTCACGAGCCGGTGAGTTCAACCGAATATGATTCTTCAGAAAGAGGCGGCACAGATGTGCCCAAGTGGGAGAAAGGCGTGAGAAAGACTGCACTGCTTCTTGAATTGGAAGCTGTGGCACAAGAATTAAACATCCTGAAAGGAAACTACACAAACTCGGAGAAGGAGGAAGGCGAGCTGTCCGACTGCAGTGATTCTGGTGTGTTTGGTTCAGACCACACGAAGTACACTGTTCGCAGTGGCCCAGGGGAACCAAACAATGAGGAGCCTTTCAAATCACACCAAGAACTACAACGAGACATGGAAGATCCGTGGGCTGCTGCAGATGACACTGCAGAGCAGGAAGATCCGTTGAATGCTCCAGCTTTTGTGGAGCAATTCCGCAGACTCCCTGAATCAGGGACCAGTCGTCGGAGACGCTGGCGAACTGAAGCTGATTTGCCAGCAGCGTACCGGCCGGGGCGATTTCGCTCCTCCTCACGGAGCCCTGAAAGCAGCCACCGCACCCGCTCCAGAAGTCGCTCGGACAGCAGAGTCCATCACAAGAGCAGACGACACGGGAAAAAGCGAGGACATCGGGAAAAGAAAAAGAGGTCCTCCAGTCGATGCCACGCAAGGTAACTCTGCTCTTGTTTTCTCAAGCCCGCGGCATTCCGCCGAGCCGCGGGCTAGGTGCAATCATACTGGTGTTCTGTGGGTATATGTGTGCATCGGGGGGGGGGCAAACCAAACTGTTTTCGATTGGATTTCATTTTTGCACTCGCCGGAGGTCAAGTGTATTGTTGTGGCGCTTTTGCATCTGAAATCAATGTCGCATGTCCCCCCGAACCACTCCTCAGGTGAGTAGTCAGGGATGATGATCATACGAGCGTACCAAGGGATGGAGGGGTGATTGATATTGCTGGAGGCGCATACAAGGGCTGGCACTCGTACACAGGGTTCCATGTCATGTTCCCCATCAAATGGAGCTCTCAACGAATGTCATCACGTGATTGAAACCTCTATGTTCATCAAGATGCGAGAAGTGACCAAAGAATGTTCGTACGCGGCAACAGAAATGCCTGTCCATGGGTGACAACAGACTTGGCACTCTGTGGAACCTGAACATTCTGTGCTGGTTCTCGATGCAGAGCACGGCCTCGCACTGGCTCACACACTTGCCATGGCCTCGTATACACATGCGCGCATGTCACGATTGTGGCCAGAACTTTGTATGCACTGGCCATTTCAGCTGGGGAAAAAACAGATTCTGATTGTCCAGAAGCAGGTCAGTTTGGCTGGAAGTTTCTGTTGTCATTCAGAAAAAGTGGATGTTTGCACACGTGTGTACGATTGCATAATTTTCGTGCACATACATGCAGAAAGGCGGTGCTGGTGTGGGTATCGTCGCATTTTTTAACGTGTGGTCCCGAAGGGTGTAACCACACGCTTGGTGTAATCATCAGTCTGTGTGTGTGTGTGTGTGTGTGTGTGTGTGTGT
>JAAUXT010091969.1_pt1 | contig 10522 bp, 9 predicted proteins | sample 7278171 | NCBI WGS metagenome assembly JAAUXT01 (sample SAMN14350112, study PRJNA611818) | marine sediment metagenome | isolation source: surface marine sediment (1.8m) | place: French Polynesia: Moorea | collected 2018-08 | reverse complement strand
TCGAGAAAAGAGTTGTATGATTGAACAGGAACCTTTTTTGCAGTGGGTGAACTCACTTCTACCACAATGAGGTCACATACTAGAGGCTGTGTGACGGCAGCGTGGTAGAAACTTTCTTGCTTCGCAGTTGCTTCCAGCGGAAGTGTTTGTGCTGAAACCAGACCGCGCCCAAAAGATTCCGCAGTGGTGAGGTTTAGCATGGCCTTACGCTTCCTACGTGCGGTGCCTCAACTGCCAGATCGGTGCCACAGATGGCCAACTTTTCTCTTTTTTCTTCTCGGGCCAAAAATGATCTGGCAATCGTGGCACCTCGAGAAAGGAGCAGACGTGCTTGCGAAACCTCCGTGTTGTCTCGGTCCGCGGTGTCAGGCTCGCAGAAAGCCCCACCTTCTCAAAGTGACCGAGGCTCTCTGGCGACCAGCTGCAAAGCATTACTATCACTGTCTGCAATCAGCAACAAACCAGAATATCTCTGCAATGTGATCGCACCAGGAAAGCAAAAACATTCACATTGACGTCTCACTTAAATGAAATTGAAAGAAACGTTTGATTCTCTGAAGAAGACTTGACTGACCGTGTGGGCGTATCGCTGCAGCCCAAACACCTGACACCAAAACAGCTGGAATCCTTTCGGAAGGCCGAGATAACAGCGTGTGAAACCCGGATCAGTGTCGCTCAGGTGAGGAACAGATCAAGGTCTGCTCTTCTTGTGTCCACGTCACGTCACCCACCAACACCAACAACCTTTTTCTCTTTGATCATCAGAGGAAATTTTTCGGACTGACAAGGTGATTTTGGATTGCGAGATATTGTTCCATAAGTAGTGTGTGCGCGCGTGTGTGTACTCGTTGCTCTACACCCCCACCCCTTCACTGCGAACAAACATGTCTCTTCGTGGCCTTTCAATGGGAATCGCCAATTAGGCACGAAAAGCTGTGATAATTTCCACCATTCACGTCCGATTGATGGTCAACATATGAATCGGAAACATTTCGACTGAAAAAAAATTTCAATGAGACTTTTGTGGCGATTGGCAATCACCATGCAGACACGAAAAACTGTGACAATTTCCTTCAGTCGTACCCAATAGAGGCCTGTTGAAAATTGAGCGATTACCTCAAGGAGAGTCGTGTTGCATTGCTATTCAAACACTTGAACGGCAGGGGGAGAATAGAATGAATGCAATTAAGAGTTTCCGTTGTGCAGACCATGTTTGAACGTATTCTGTTTCACAGTGGGAAATTCGAAGCAGGAGAAACAAGAGACTCGACGCAACCAGGGGCGTGTCTTGTTGTTGGAGCAGAGGAGTTGAAGTCAATCAACTGGTTCCAATGGAGCTTGTGGTTTGGGAAATGTCCGACAATTTGCTGTGATCTCCGAAGGCCTACGTACGTGGGACGTCTGACGACCAGGGAACCTTTGTTCCAGCCTGAAAATTCACACTGTTGTGCAAAGCGTGTGGATTTGCCAAGTGCACTGTCTGCCATTGCAGAGCCCTTCCCCCAAAGTGTTGCTAAAACTCACTGTTGAGGGGACCTTGCATTGTCGTTTGCCAACTTTGTATCTGTTTCAACGCGGCGCAAATCCAAATCGAGGAAGACGACGAAAGAAGTGCAAGCACAAATCCACAACAATGAAACACCTCTGGGAACTCACAAGATTAAACCTCATCGACACAATGAAACAACCCCATCAGAACAAAAGCCTGTCCCAGACCTTGTGCCCCTGCGAAGTCAGTGACAGATGACAAAACACGGAATCAGAATCACAACAGAGAATGGGAGGGTCAGAGTTGAGCGGGGGAGGAGGGGCGGCTGCGTGTGACCCTGCGTCCCTAGGACTGCGGCGTCCCGACCGCCGCTGAAGATTTGCACGACACGATAACAATCCCATTGTTCAGTGGACTTGAGGATGATGCTCATCAAACCGTCTGTGTCTGTCGTCGTAGAGGTACCACACAGAGAACACACCAAGCGAAAATTTTCACCGATGGATTCAAGGACATCCTGATGTTTTGACGACAAACAGCCACGCGTCACAAAAGCCAACGTTTCCCTGGTTTGCACACGCCCACATGGGAAAAAGGACCCAAGCGCTGTGACCATCAGTGAGCTTGGTCCGCCATGATGCGGCGTTTCCTTTGTGCCAAGGCTCCAAAGAGATTTTGAACATTGGGATGAACAAGGAGCATTTATGTCAAACCTCAATGCCGTTGTATGACCTCCAGACAGTCGAAGAAGATTCCCACTTTCCCAAGTTGTTCGTTTGTTCAAAGGTTCATTGGTTTGGGGCAAGGGCAACAGACACCTATCAGGTATCACCCCCGCCCCTTCGCCCCGTATTCTTCTCAAATACATTTTCCATTTGCCACAGATGGCACGAAATGCTTCAAAAACCAGCCAATGCTCCAGGCCGGACCCAACACCGAAAATTCTCCCGCGGGAGAAGGATTCCCCCGCTTCTCAAGAAAAGATCATTGGGGTCAAACCAGCTGATCCTCAATTTACTCGGAGAGGCCGAGGCCATGCGTTCCTCATCTTCGCCTGCGCGTGACCTTTTTGCACCTTGTCACATCTTCGAGGCAGGGACATGTGCGTTCAGCCATCCAAGAGGATGTAGATTCACCTGGTTTGTGGGTTTTGAGGAAAACAAGACAACACGGGATCTGAACTGATGGGTGATCTCTGGCGAACATGAAACTTTCAGGACACACGACGAAAGAGGACGCGAACTGGGAACGAGTTTTGGGGGTTTCACGCCGGTACTGTTTTCGCCTGCCTGCTGTCAACGTGAAGAGTTGTCACTGGGACCCAATAATGTGAATCAAAACAAGAGGCAGTGCGTCAGGTGACGGTGAGTGCCATGTCCAAGGGGGCGTGCATCCCCTTCACCCCAGAGTTCCAGTGTGAAAATGAGGTGAAAAGCATTGTATCCCAAACAAGAAATTATCACCCATTTGCAACGCGACAAGACCTGGGACATCCTGGCCGGGATGCCATGTATAAAATTCTTTTCAGGTTTCGACCACAACGTGCTCTTGCCCAGAAGAGACATTGCACAAATGAGGGTTGCACATTCTTGACGGCAAGCTTCAGGGCGACCAAGAAGTTGACAGGCGTCACCGATGTGAAAACAACCTATGATGCTACCTATGGGAAAAAGAGCGCCAATCTGGAAAAATCAGGAAGACGCTTGAATTGGATCAGAGGACCTTTTCACTTTGAGTCAGGCGCATGAAGGCTGAATCGTCGGAACACAAGAAGGAAGGAAGGAAGCGGAAGGAACTGCGTGTCCACAAGCGTGAGCCCTTTGGTTGCAAAGAACAAGAGCTTTTGATTGACGGTCATGCCGAGGAGACAACAAGTGAGGTGGCTGCGATGCAGTGGGTGGGTGGTGGCAGAAAAATGTGAAGCGGTGAATGGATCAACTCCCTCTGTCGTGAAGCCGATTTTGTCACAGTAATGACCCAACTAGAACGCCGAACCTGTGTGGATCACCTGACTGCGACGCGTGGTGTGTGTGTGTGTGTGTGTGTGTGTGTGTGTGTGTGTGTGTGTGTGTGTGCGTGTGTGTGTGTACCAAGTTTTCCAGTCAGGTATCAGGGGTTCAACCCCATGCAGCCAGCCACGGAGCAACTTCAATCAACCTTCTGATCAACCAACCTATTTCTACAGGCTCACCCAACAGGATCTACATTGTATGGTCTCTCAAGAACCAACGCAGCCTTCCGAGGAAACCTTTTGGTTTTTGGGGGCAGAAATGGATGGAACAGGTTCAGCTGAGATTCCTTGAGAACCGAAGTTTTGATGACCTTGGGACTCGGTGGCCGTCGCTGCGCTTTGTGCTCAACGTTAATTGCTGCCGATGCGCATTTAGAGCCCCCGATGTGTCGCTGACCTTCCGCCTCGGCGTCGTGGACAGACGAGCAGCTCCTGTCGAGTGGTTGTGAGTGGTCAGAACCTCAGCGCTGTGAGAGTCCCCTCCGCCAATTAGAGTTGTTGAAAAAGATCACTCACAAGGCACAAGAAAAAAGAACACACAGCCTGACTGACGTAACTCAAAGATTTCCCCTGCTCGTAAACTCACCAAACCCACATGATCACCCTTTTCATCTGGCCAGGCCAGGGACAACAATCTGTGCGCATTTTTGGTCACCCAGTAAGAAAAGGACGAAAAAGGATTGAGCCATTTCTTCATCCAGGGACCAGTCTTCGTAGACATGTCCTGCCAAAGAGGCACAAACATGTTTTTCACAAAAAGGACTTGAACTGATGAATTTGTTTTTTGTGAGGCGAGGCAAGAATGGTTCGCCTCATGAGACCAAAATTTATGACGGCGAAAAAGCCTGTTGCAACGGCTGAACTTGATCAGTCGTGCTTTCCCCAGTGGACTCATCCCAGGAATGGGCTCGTGCGTCACCACACTGCAAAAATCACTTGATGCATTCACCTTTTGACCAAAGAAACCTGGGTCCTTCCAACATCCAGATCATCACTCTGTCAGAACCACGCAAATACCGGCCAGACGCCAAAACCGCTGAAGAGCGCTGAGTCTGGAATCGTTTGTACCCAATCGTACCCCCAGAAACCCGACACACCCTCAGAAAAATTCCATTCTTGTTGGAACTCGACTTTGCATCAACAGAGCAAGACATTTGCCTGTGGAAAAGTTACAAACGAGTTCATGTGCAAATGACTTGACGCCTTTCGTAGACTGCCTTTTGGAAAGAAACATGAGAAATACATCCAGAATCAGTGAGTTTCCAGGAACTGACTCCTTCTGCTGATTTATAGGTTCTGCACAGTGGGAGGTCGACATCTAATGGACCTTCGTGTTCAATATCAACACTTTGGCTCCGAAGCAGTCGAAGGGTCGTTGGCCTTTTTTTTCCAGATTTATGTCTGAAGAGCCAAGTTGTCAATTTTGTCACGAGAAGACGAGGGAATCGTTGCAAAACAACCTGTGTTGTTCGCTTGAGACAACAGAACCAGCCTGCGCCCTTTCCCATGAACCATCAGAAAAGGCTCACCAACAATCGACACCACTCACCGACTCGAGTCAGAGATGATCAGAAATGACAAGTTGTGTCTTTTCAACGATCAGAGCACAACGGTGACGCTTGTCCTCCTGCACGCCTTCGTGTTTCAGCTCAAGCAACTCCTTTCTCGTCACTCGAGGAATCAACACCAGTTTTTTGAGTACTTCGTGTTTGGATTCTGGGAAACTCACTTCTTGATTGGTTGAGTACTCTGGAGTTCAGTACTCGTACAAGACTAATACCAGAGCAACTACTTGTTTCAGCAAAAGTCCCACCCTAATCAGCTGCATGTATTTTCTTCGTTCGTGCAAACTGCTCTTGGTCAGTCAGTGCAATTTTTCCAGTTGTCAGAGTCTGTCTGATGCCGCATGCAACTCACGCAGGGTTCCCAGAAAGCTTTTCTGAATGCAAAAGGTTCCCACGAGGGCTTTTCTCGCCACTTAAGTCACATTAGTCTTCATTTTAGACACTCGGCACATGAGTCTGCTCTTCCGTTTACATGTCCATCTTCCAGCTGGTTACAATCCCCCGTGATGCAAAGCGAAGAAGCGACGCACGAGTCGACACAAGAATGACCCAAGTTGTGTTTTTGTGAGAGTAAGAATCCAAATAAAAAAGAAAATCCTGTGGGTTGGGGAAAAACATCACCAAGGGGCTCTGAAACGAGAAAAAAACTTGGCTCTCAAATTTTCTCAAAGAAAACAAAAAATTCGACAGGTTGATGGAAGCAGAGACTTGGACAAAACGATGGGCGACAGCGCATGCACACAGCTCCTTGTTTCTGTTCGAGGTGGACCCCCAAGGATACCACACGCTGCGAGGTTCAAGAGTCCAGACTGCTTGTTCTGAGACTCAGACAGATTGGATAATTGGAATGACCAGCGCTCCTGTGCTTCCTCAAGCGGCGAGGACAAGACGCACCCACATGCAGGAAACGAGGTTGCATTCACAATGCGAGACATCTGCAATGTCCACGGAACACTCGATTAGGACCACTGAAACCTTTGAATCATCCACAAAACCCCGCTGACAGAACTCTCAGCCAATACTGGAAAGAAAGGTGGAAAGCAGTCCGTGCAAACCTTTCCTGCCGAAATCCTGCCCATGAAAATGGAACAAGTACACGACAGCAAAATTGCCAGGTTGTTCCTGTAATGCATCTGCTCTCCTTTTCGCAGTCGGTGACCGAGCGCCCCGGACTTCCGGCTGCGCATGCACTTTTGAAAATTGGTCTGAATATCAGCAATCTTCCGACGACGATCCGAGTACAGGAGGGGCGGGTGGAGGAATCTCCTGGAGGCCTGGCGGTGGCACCTCCAGCCCAGGTACGCCTACTGCAGACCCTGCACTGCGTCAAAACAGCCAGACGGTGATTCCGTGGGTCCTATTACCTCGAGCAGTCCTCACATTCCGCATTCACCCAGATCTAATCAAGGAGAGACAAGGGAGTAGCGTAATTCTATTACCGGTGGTCTGCGCGAGACAGGTCAAACACCGAGCCTCCCCCGTCCGTCCCGCCCCGTCCCGTTCCGTCCCGGCCGCTGACGCCCAACTCCTGCAGAAAACGCAGTTTTACGGATTCCGCTGCAGGAGAACCGTTCCTGTCAAAAGGATCATTCTGAGGAGGTTCCCCGGCCCCGATCGATCCCTCTCACTCACCGTCAACGAGCTCCTGTCCCGAGAACGAGGCACATCTAATAGGCTGACAAATGGACAGGCAAACATACCTGTTAGAGTTAATGAGGCTGTCCAGGCGATGTCAGGCTTGTTTCCAAGTGGAGTCAGATGAAACAGACATCCTGCAATGAATTGAAACTTGTGAGAAGTCTCATGCAGACATTCCCCAACACAGGCCAAACCATGATTTGTAAACCGTGGCAACAAAGTTGAAGGTTTTGAAACAGATACGAGATGGAGACACGTCAGAATGTGATTTTGCACAAGTGAATCAGAAACACAACGAGTATGTTAAGAGTCTTGGCTGATTCTGTCATGTACGTGGTTCGTTGAATTTCCCATTTCTTAGCTTGCTTTCGTGAACTTGATTGTTGGATTCACCAACTGGTGGGGTCAGATTCACCACACCAACTGGTGAGGCCAAATTCACCACACCGACTGTTGGGGCCAGATCCACCACTTTTACAGTAAAAGTTGACTTGAACAGAAAGAAACGGTTAATCCGTGGACAGACCTCGTTGGGTGTCGCGATTTGATGCTGGCCAAGTGGCGGAGGGTTCGCTAGGCCTTGATAGGGCAGCTGTCCCCTGGGGGTCAAACCGCAGACCCCCCCCCCCCGCTATGCACTTGTTTCAGCCGCAGAGAGTATTCTGATCACATTCATTCGCGCTTTCTCTCGCATCATTTCGAATTGGAGATTCGATTTTCAAGAGAATGGTCCATAAACTTAGATTGAAACAACACATCGAGGCAAGCAACAGAAGCGTCACACCTGGTTCACAACGGACGCGTCACGTCACTCTACTCGCGCGTCAAAGGGAACTGAGTCGCCAGCTGCCTGTTGGTACACGTATGTGGCGGTACACTTGTACACCCGGGTGAAGACGCACCTTTCAGCGACAGAAACACGGCTGAATACGGTACATCAGAGAGGTGGGTGAAGGCGTATCTCGTGCGAGTCCGGTCTGCGGGATCTGCTGCTGCGCTATGGAAATGAAGAGGAGTGGGTCGGGTGAGGTGAGCCGGCTCCGGAACACGTCCGACACTAATGCGATCCCTCTTCACCGATTCATTTCATTCTGCTTCTCGGAATCAGCGAATCTCCTCTGTGGTCGAGGGCCATTTTGTACACCGCCTTCTCGGAAAACTTGGACCCCCATTGTTCTTGTACAGTGCTCAACCATGTGCACAACAAGGTCGTCAAGTGGCACATTTTTTTGGACAAATTTGATGACATGGGCAAAACAAACACAAAGTCACAACTTGATGAATTTTGTGGAGAAGATCCTCTTCTCATTCAAAGAAGGAAGTATTTCTGTCCTGTCTGCTTCCACTGGGCAAGGACGCGAATTTGGTTTGACACGACCGTTTCAGAGTCCGACAGGCTGGTCTTGTGCGACCCTCGTGCCGCCCGCAACAAAGTCACAAATTGAATTTTTCTCTGTATGCGCGACTCCCCAGTCTCTGAGGGCCTTCCGTCGGACATGATAGTTACTCCTCGACACAGGCCAGCCCAGGATTCACTGCACGAAGAACAGCAGCGTTTTGTGCGCGAATCTTGGTTTCGGAAGCGTTGGACGCACTACGACCACAGTGTGAATCGGACGTCGAAATCGCCGACACGCAAAGCGAACAGACCAAACTTGTGAAAACTCTGCACCGTCTTTCCTCCAACGAGGCTGGACAATCATTTCTTCATTTCTGCCCCCAGAGTGCAGGCACCAACTTCAGCGGAGGAAATTGTTGCGGAGACAGGCGTGGGCTGCGGAGTGTCATCTCTTATTGGCGGCGGGTCACTCCCAAAATCTCATTTGTATTGAATTCAGCACCACAATTACAGACAAGGCAGATCAACTGCCACTTTGAAGTCGCGGCCGTTTTGAGATCCCTGCGAGTTGGGTGACGGGGAAAATGACTGGCTGGTCAAGACTCACAGAGAGATCAGCTGTGGGTCTGGCCCTTCCTGTCAATTTCTGGCAAGCATGCAATTTTGCGCTCAGACACAATAAAGCATTTTCAAAGAACTAACTTTGGAATCGAGTCGGCTTCCAGGGCTGGGCTGGGGCCCTGGCCCCTACAGCTACAGGGAGCTCAGGACTGCAACACAAACACGTCCGAAGTGTGCTGCTAGGATTTTGAAACACTGCGCGTCGCTGCTGTTTTGTGCCCAGCCGTGAAGTGTCGTGACACATTGCAAATGACAGGAAAGTTCCGACAGCAGTTTGCGTTTCTTTCTCCCTAACTTCCTGCTCCAGCACATCACACTTGATGTTCAATTTTCACCCTCATCTTCAATTTCCATGTCAAGCACTGCAACGCCCCAACAGGCCAGGTCCACGCCAACCACGTACGTCATGCGCTGTGTCCCCACATGAGCACAAGGTCCTCGGGGCCTGTGCCTGTGGGAGCACAGAGGTTACAGGGACACCATGGAGCAGAACGTTGAACTTGTGCGGGGACACAGGCGTCGCAAACCGCATTCAATGTGAGCGCGGCTCTCAGCGGTTTGGTACCCCGGGTTCCTCAATCTTCCAGGTTGCAACAAATCAGTCGGTGAACGGCCAAGATAAAAACCAGGCAAATCCAGGGTCTGAGGGCAAAAAAACATTTCGTGATCATAACAGATGTTCCTTCCGCACCGAGGTTAAGTTGTTGATGTCTGTGACTCTCGCTGTGAGGACGGATGTCCACGGATTGGTCCGATTCATCCAGAAGTGCAGACAGGTGAGAGCGGAGCCAGGCACGGGACGTGAAGGGTTCTCCAGGAGAGACAAATCACCGACGGGACGGGGACTTCTGAACGAGCATCCATCTCGTTTCCGGAAAATCTGCGGGAATCGTTTGAATGCTGAATGCTGCTAATGCCAAGCTGAAAACGACTCCTTTACAACTAACGGAAGACTCTTCGTCACATTCTTCAATGAGTCGTTGAGGTACAAGACGAACTTGGTGCACTTCGTTATGTACTTCGCAGTGGTGGAAGCTGACAGAGCTTAGTGTCAATTTCCGTCACGCGGAGTGGAGCTAATGCCGCGAGACGCGAGAGACAAACGCGATTCGGCGTCTCTGACACGTGATATGAACCGGCGGCGGCTGTCGCGATGTGGGCGGTGGTAGCGGCGAAGTGCACTGGTGGTGGTGGTGGTGGGGATGTGTTGGGGATGTGGGTGGTAGTGGGCGGGGACATGAGCAGTGGTCGGGATGTGGTGGTGGCGATGTAGGTGGTGGGGATGTAGGCTGCAGCAGTGGGGATGTGGGTGGTGGTGGTGGGCGGGGACATGGGCAGTGGTGGGGATGGGGCGGCGGCCAAGACGTGGGCAGTGATGTCGCGGATGTGGGTGGTAGCAGCGTAATGTGGGCGTCAGCGGTGGAGACTTGGGCGTCACTGCGGTGTGGACAACAACACAACAACAGGGCGGATCGAGGGAGGGACGGCAGCTGTCTTCTCCTTCTCCAAAGGACTTGTGAACCTGAGTTGTTGAGTCGTCAATACGCCCACCTTCTTTCAACGGAGAGGAAGACCAAGGACCCATGAGTCTCCGCCTTCAACATGAGAACTCACAAAGTCCACCAAATGCAGCTGTATTTCCTTTTTACAAGTTCTGCGAAGACAACGATAAACATGTTTTGTGGTGAAATCGTAATGGGGAAAAGTCGCCGTGCAGGGTGCCTGAATGGCAAGGCGCGCAGTCAGATTATTGTTGTATATATGAGTGAAGCCCCAGTAGTGATGTTGTAGTATAGTTTATTGTAGAGTATGAGTTGGAGCTCAGTGGTTTAGGCTACCTTCCTCTATGGTGTCTCAAG
>JAAUXT010027808.1_pt1 | contig 10522 bp, 10 predicted proteins | sample 7278171 | NCBI WGS metagenome assembly JAAUXT01 (sample SAMN14350112, study PRJNA611818) | marine sediment metagenome | isolation source: surface marine sediment (1.8m) | place: French Polynesia: Moorea | collected 2018-08 | reverse complement strand
TGTTGTATATATGAGTGAAGCCCCAGTAGTGATGTTGTAGTATAGTTTATTGTAGAGTATGAGTTGGAGCTCAGTGGTCTAGGCTACCTTCCTCTATGGTGTCACAAGCTATTGTGTGTTGGCAGTCTGGGTCATGTGCCCAGCTTAGGATAGTGGCTCCATCTAGGGTAAAGATATGATTGGCTGTGGCTATGCTGTGGCTGTGGCAGTACTTAGGGGGTGGTCATGGTAAATATATATAACAACGCAGAACACCGACCTTGACACGCTGACCTTGACGCCGCACACTGACCTTGGCCCCAGCGAGCGGGGTCGTTCCGCAGTTGTTGTAGACGCGCCCGCGCACGCTCAAGGGCGACATCTGGCGCTGGCGCGCGTCGCACAGCGCGTTGCGCGCCGGAGACCCCGGTCTGTAGAACGGCCCCAAAGTGTCGGGTGACGTTTGGCGACACAGCCTACATGTGGAAAGGTACAATTCGGTGTCATGGGGCCCTCAAAGGAAAAACGTCACATCCTCTCAATTGTCTGTCTGTCTATCTATCTGTCTGTCTGTCTGTCTGTCTGCCTTTCTGTCCGTGTCTGTGTGTGTTTGTGTGTGTATCTCTCTCTCTCTACCTGTCTGTCTGCCTGTCTGTCTGTCTGTCTGTCTGTCTGTCTGTCTGTCTACAATTCACGTGAGAATGCAAAAGTTTGCTAAACAGAGGGACTTTGAAGCGGTGAGTGGGGGAGGGGTGTCCCTCTCGAGTCCATTGCCCTCCTCCTGAGGTTGTGACCCTCGTCAGAGACTCACCCGCCAGGCGGCTGCTGACGACCAAACGGACCGAAGGGGCTCATGGGGAAGGAACCGCGATTTGGGAACAACGGTCCGCCGAAGACTTGTCGCTTTTGACGCGTTCTCTTGGCGTCATCTCACGAATAAAAGAAACAAATTTTGGGAAAACGAGAACACAGGTCTGCAAATCAAGTCTCTGGTTCAACGTTCTCAACCAGCAAACAAAAGCGAAATTTGACAGCTTTCAAACAGTTTTGATTGAACTTCTCACCTTTTTCTTTGGAAGATTGAACCGCAACCAAAAGCACAAAAACGAAGCAGACCGAGAGGAAGCGGTGCTCCATGTTGAACCTCTGTATTCTTGCTTTATTTATTTCGAAGGTTTGTCTTTCACGACTCCGTCTAAATGAGCTCTCAAAACATGGACAGTTGTACGTTTGTGCAGAAACTTCACATTCTGTAGGGCGCGATCCCCGCAAAATAGTTTTGGTCAGAAAGGCTTTTGCAATGCGCAATTTTGACTGAGCACAACATCGGACCCAGAACTTTTGGTGCAGAAGACAGTCCACTGATCGTACGCAAAGCTCCGCAAATTTCACACAGGTGTTGCGGACGCACCTGAGAAGCACTCGAACGCGCTTACGGACAAACGACCGAAGTTGGAGGTCCAACCGCTCGTCGTCTTGGCCCAAGCGAAAAAACCTGCACGATGTCAAACATTCCCGTTTTTCAGCGAGCGTTGGTGCCATTGGCCACGGTTGACACTGTCACAAAAACTATCTTCTGCATGCACCCTGGCTCACAAATTAACGAGAAGAGCAAACGAGGCTGGAACTTGGTTGAGCACGCTCTCCAGGTTGCTCAAGCCTTTTTTCATGAATTAAGCAAATGTGTACTCACCTGTTTCTGACAATGCAAAGTGGAAGCATTTGGAATTCACGCACTTGAAGTTTTTTTTGTCTCCAGGAACATCTCGTGTTGAACAGGGTCATACTTGCGCAAATAACTCAATTCAGATTTGCAAGTTGTTCTGCAGTTGCAACAAATTATTCATCGATTCAAAACTTTCAGTTGATCTGATACCATATGCATCGTACTCGCCTTTTCACACAGGGAACACGGAACCAATGGTCTCCTGCAGTCCAAACCGCTGTCAAACGTTCTGTGAATTGCCCAGGGTATGAGATGCGATATTTCATTGTGGCATCAAATTCAGAGCGCAACGCGGCATGGCCTCGTGCACATTGGCAGGTCCCGGGCGCGCTTGAGAAGCCGTGTAAGGAGCCTTTAGTTAAGCCTGCTTGATTTCTAGGCCACAGGCCTTTTTGTTGCTTTGTTGAGAAGTTTTCAATTAGGCATTGTCAGACACAAAATAGACTGAAGTAGCTGGGCGTTGCGAGTGCTCCAGCAAGTGCATCGCGATCTCACAAAAATTGTACATTTCTGTGGTTTTCCGAGACTGTTCCCATGGTGACGCTTCTGTTTGGATCCTCCTTCTGGTTCTAGAGTCAGGAATCATGGAACTGGGCACATTGGATGGAAATGTATTCCGGGGAAGGCAGACCGAAGCGGGTGAGACTCCTCCACATTTTCAATTTTCTTTTTGTGATTTGAACAGTGTCGTTTTCTCATCTTTGATGCCAAGGTTCGAAGCACGCGCCAAGATATATATATATATATATATATACAAAATCATTGATCATGCGATGTCCTCTTGTGTGCTTGAAATCAAAGAACAGATCTAATTTCGTGCTTGGTATCTTCGCCAGGATGTCCCATGTCCTGTCCCATTGCACCCCAGAGGAGCGCTTGAAGCGAGCGAGCGAAGCGCGCGCGCGAAGAGGACATCGCACCGAAGTTGCCTTGCGTACAACTTCTCATGTTCTTCTCCCCACAGAGATCGGGGACCTGGCGCGGAGAGAGCGGTCGGAGCTGTGTGTCTCCGCGGCGCTGAACCTCAGCTTCTGGGCGGGTCTCACCGGAGCCGTCGCCCTGCTGAGTCACTGCAGAACCCTGCCGGGAGACCTGCCTCTGCTCGTGGCGGGACTCGTGTGCCTGGGGATTGGTGTGTGGACTCCTGTCTCCACACAGTTGTACTCAATGCATTCGGATTGTCCTGCAGATTTGGAGTGCAGGACTACCAGGGTCACCCAAATCAGATCAGCGGACGGACAGTTTTCAATCCAGCACGCGACCCCCAAGTGCGAAACATACTCCAATCGAGGTCCCTTTGAAACAATGATAAATTTGCACCCTTCTTTTGATGCTCCATTTCAGGGCCAAATGTGAGTCTTTCCACGGGTGAATACGGTAACTCCCGGACCTTTGGGTTTGTTTGCCATTCCAAGCGACCAAACCTGTAACTCATACCTCAAAGTTGCGTGGTTCTTGCAGGTGGCATCGTGTACACGCTTCAGCTGGGTCGGTTCGGGGACACTCTGCCGTACTCGTGCTCCGTGGTCAGACAGTACCTGGATAACATGACGACCCACGAAGAATTCACACGCAAAATGCAACGTCGATGCACCAGTGAGCTGACTCCCTCACTACGTGCTTCATGTTTCTCTGACTCCATCTAATTGAACTCATTCCCCATGCAGTTGTGCCATCAGATGCACTAGTTCGTTTCATCGTGTTCGTCCGATGCAGAATCAGTCTGAGATACCAGTGGGAGATGTGACTGCAAGGAAGACTGCATTCAGGACAAGTTTTGCGGGGTTCAGTCACGAAGTACTTGGGATCCGAACCAGATTGAGTCGCTTTGGCTCCGTGACTGGATTAACTTGTGATTCGCAGGTTCAGCGAGAATTTCGGCGCAACTCAGTGTGCGAGATGGAATCGTGTCGAAATCTCCCGACAAGAATCACTGGTCCAAGAAGGAACGCGCGATCCTCAAGGACGTCGCTTTCGGCAGCTGCGTCGGGAACGACTTCGCTGCTGCGAAGGACGGCGTTGCGTGGCCGGACAAAACGGACGCCCACGCCTGCAGAATCCTCGTGAAGAAAACCTTCAGAGTGAGAACCAGAAAAAACACCAAATAAAATCACGAATTTTAATGGCGGTTTTCGTGTGGAATAGCGCGGTTTACAAACGTGGTTTGATTCACAGGTTCGGGACGAAATGTCCAACATCATCTTCAAGGCGCAGGTGGAAGACTTCTGCAACACGCACAACTTCCAGGAAAACAGACGATACCTGCATTTTGACTATTTGTTGGGTGAGTACACAGTGTTTCACTTGAAACAGCAAGCAATGACAATTTTCCGTGGCATAGCGTCCCACCCACGGACAAGACGCACCTTTCCCCCTGAGCTTGTGCACCAGAAGGAGGAGAACATGTCTTCAGTGGACGTGAGCCTTGGTTCCAGAAATTCAAGGAAAAAGTTGGGTGCGTCTTTTCTTCTGTGCGACTTATTCTTGGGTGAACACGGTACCACGACAAATCACGCACAACCAAAACCCCAACACCTGAGCCAGATAAATTGTTTTTGCAGGATTTGAACACGAGAAAGACACGCGTCCACTGGTGGAGACTTACTTGATACTCGGTGACTCCAAGAGCTCGTTCTACGGTTGTACCCTGTACAGAGTCATGTTCTACACACTGTCGGACTGCGTGTACAGACTGCTGTTTCATTGGAAGACCAGGAACCTGGGTGTACTGGACATAGAGAAAACCATCAAGGCCTGAGGGTTCTCCGACTGATGCGTGGTGCCAACACTAACGTTCTTTGTTCTATGTGGACAAAATCATGTCTGTCAAATGTCAGGATTACCCTGCATACCCCATCACCGTTGAATCCTTGTTTTGCCTGCCTTTTTCACATGTCAGCATCACCACTGAAGACCACTGGATCTTCACACCTTTCCGATTTTCTGACCAAAGTTGACGATGGCGTCCATTGCTTCCGCTGCCGAGTGGTACACGATGTGCCCCTTCACCAGGGACATCATGCCGTGGAACCCGTGCTTGTCGTGGTGGTGCTCGACCGCAGTCCCGTCCTTCTTCAGCCTCTGCGCGAACAGCACCCCGTCGTCTCGGATCGGGTCCAGTGCGCATGTCAGCACGAAGGCGGGAGGCAGGCCCTTCAGAGAGGGCGCCATCAGAGGGAACGCGTACGGCTCCGTCACCACCGCCGCGACGTGCGGAGGAATATCGGACTGCCTCTCCTCCAGCCGCCCAGCCCCGAACTCGGACAGTTTGTAGTCCGCCGGAACGTCGGGCAGGAGCCGCGGATCCACCAGAGGGCCGAACTGTCGCCACATGTCCGGGGACGTGTGGTTTCCCGCCAAAAGTGTCGGAGCTGCGTCGATCCCAGCACCTGGAGAGACAGAGAACAAGGAACCTCAGATCGTGGAACAGTTGTTTTTGAAGTCGGACGTTTTCGGTGGAAACACCAACAAATCCGACGGTCAGTGGAAGAACCACGCAGTCACAGAAACGGAGCATCTGCCGTCTCCAACCAGTGTAAGGCCAGTGCTTTTGACGCGGTACATCTTTCTTTTAAGGAACTTCTGTGCCAGAAACAAAAGGCAAATGTTGGGGTGCGTCTTTTTGCCCTTGACTTTTCACACGGGTGGACACAGCTCTCCACAGCTCCTGGTTGTCCTGGGTTGTCCTGCCGCGTGTCTCCGAATACTTAACAAGTACTCACCGATGCACGTGTACCAGTGCATGATTCCTCACCGATGTATATGGAACAGTGCATGAGTACTCACCTATGTACACGAGTACTCACCGATGTACATGGAGTAGTACTGCGCCACGGCGCGTCGGGACAGGAAGTGGAAAGCGTATTGCTCGTTGGACACCATGGACGGCAGGTCGAGCGTGAGCGCCTGCATCGCCGGGTAGAGCAGAACCTGCGCGGCGAGAATCACACACGTGCGCGAGCGTGACGTCACTGTTGTCACGTGCACATCAACTCTTCAAGGGAACAATTGCAAAACAACGCCGTCTCTGCGTGGAGTCATCGGGCACGTCTCCGGTAGAAAATCCTGCACTCCAGGGCAGATCAGAACAAGCACGGCGAAATTGACACGTGCGTTCTCTTTTGTGTGTGCACGTCTGCTTTGTAAGGAAACACACAAACGATGTCTCTTGACAAAGTTTGAAGTGCACATGGACTTGGACTGTGCACCAAAGGTCAAAGGATGTGCGTGTAAAACAACACGGGGAACACAGCAGGACCCAAACCCGATGTTTTCTGCGGCTCTTTGTTCTCGCACTCACCTGGTACTTGGGGCGAATTGGACTGGACGTGTCTCTCAGTTTGAGACAGGCAGCGGCCGCTAGGTTTCCACCCGCGCTGTCCCCTGCAGACAGATAATCCGATTAGCTCGACGAGTCTGTGACAGCTGAATAAAATTGTTCAAACATCCCTTGACGATTCTGGAAAGCCCCGTCTCTGGGGCTGGAGTGTTGTTTCTTGGCCCCAGACTCCGGCGCGACAGGCGCGCCGCACGCACCTCCGATCCCGATGTTGTTGGCGTCCACTCCGAGGGCGTCGGCGTTCTCGAACACGTGACGCACGACGGCGAGCACGTCGTGAAGCGCGGCCGGGTACGGAGCCTCTGAGGTCAGGCGGTAACTGCAACGTGAACCACGTAACTTTGCTACCGTTTCAGAGCATAAAGTGGAGATCAGAAAGCGCGCTTCCGTGACTGCTGCGCACGGCCTCCCTGACAGGCAGATGGGTCTTTTTTTTTGGCGGGGGGGGGGGGGCGTCAGTGATCACTGCCCAGTGATGTCCAACTCCCCTTCAGCAGGGCCTACTTTGTCCACACACACACACACACACACACACACACACAGATACACACACACGCACACACATACACACACACGCACGCACACACACGCACACACACACAAACACACACACACACACGCACACACACAGAACACCACCAGTGCCGCACAAAGCGCGCTTCGCCGCCAAGCCAACCGCGCTCAGAAAAGTCAGTCAGTTTTGAATGGATTTTGTTCACGGGAAGAGTGCACAGAAGGAGCTTACTCAACGGACACCACGACAGCCTGAAGTCGCTTGGCCAGCATGTCGACCACATTTCTGTAAAAATCTGCAAGTTCAACAAGTCATTTTGATCAAAACTCACATGTCCAAGCCAAACGCAACACACCTTGTTCTTTCATCAACAAGAGGGATTTGAGCAGACGAAACGCACGGCCAAATTCTGAGAAGTGTGGTGGGATACCTGTGGACCCGAACACGAAGCCTCCCCCGTGAACATACACGAAGGCCGGCCGCGGTTGTGTCGCTGTTTCTTTGGGATCAAAAACGCGCACGTTCACTCCGTTGAAAATGTCAGGTCGGTCCTGCCAAGAGAACAAGTGCGCACAAGATCATAAACTAAAAATCACGCTGAAGACCAGAAGCCAAGTCTCAATCACACAAAAATAGCGAAGTCTTTGCAGACAAGAAACAAAACTTCTGAGCTTGGTCAGATTCTCTTGTTTCCAATGAAATGGAAAGATTCAGCGCAGTTCGTAGTGTTTTCTGTGCACTGCACGGCAGATTCACAATTCAGATCAGAATTTTAGTCCAGCGCAAACGTTTTTCGTGATCTCCCACCTGAATGCCTTCTTCCAGAGAACGATGAGTCAAGAAGCTGAGGCTGTCGAGTAAGTACCCGAAGACAACCCATCTGTTGTGTCCCAACAGTTCTGCTACGTCGCCCTGAAAAGCAGATTCGTGAAAATATATTTGGAAGCCCAGTGCGCTGGTCTTGAAGCAATTCAATCCAGAGGATCCGAGCCGAAAGCCACTTGATGTGGATCCAACCTCCAAACCACCAGAGGAACTGAACAATATGAGGGTCAGTCATTTCTGCCGCTCCTTTCAAAGTGGACGCCATTCAACGTCACCATATTCCGATTTGGGCGACAGAAATGCTGTTGCGTTCCCCAAGTTGAAGATGTGTAGCACATATTTCTCAGTCCCATCTGAGTCCTGAGTCTGGGTCTTCTCGAGCGGCATTCTTTATGAGCAGCACGTCCTGCTGAAAACGTGCTGCAGATCTTGTTGAGTACCACTCTAAGTGCTGCCCTCAAACAGCCAGTGTTGCTCCCAATGAGCCACAGACTCAGGACGAAACTGAAATTGAGAAACAGACCGAGACCCCTCTGAGTTGGCGTCCCTGGTTGTCGTCGTACCCCATACAGTTCGTTTTTGATGGCTATGATGCAGACTCGAACAGCATCCATTCCGTGAAGATCCATCAACACCGGCTGCTCACAACAGGAATCTCAAGTGCACTTTGCAAGCACGCCGCGTGAAACTGGATCCACCAGTTGTAGGGGGCAGGACCTCACCACATAGGACGCGATGTTGTCGCCGGCGAACACCGCCCTGAGGAAGACCTGCTGCTCCGCGTCCTCGTGCACCGGGTGGTAGAGGAGCAGGGCCAGCACGAGGAAGATGAGGCCGCAGTATTGCACCAGAAACTTCAGACAGCCGCGCACAGCCATAGCGCCCAGATTTGCGAGAGGCTGCTCTTGTTCTTCACTGTAGAAATGTGAAAGAAAGAATCTCGAGTCAATGTTCTGGTCCGTTAGCAAGAAAGCACAGAGAGAACTTGGCAAGTCGCAAATGCACGGGCTGCCAGTCTGGTGCGTTCGTCCATGACCAGTTTCCACAAACACAAGGGAACGTAATTTTTGACGTGCCTCGCATCACTTTGGCAAAGTCCACTTTTTGAAAAGAAAAATAAACCTGAAAATGTTCAGCGCCTTTTTGGTGGCTGTTTTCTGGACAACTGTGCCCTGGTTCCATCTCAACTTCGCTGACAGGTTGACGTGACATCTGGACTGCCCTTTGTTTGCCCTTTGTTCTGAGAGCTGAGAACACAGCAGGCAAGTCGCACGCGCCTGTCCGGCGCGGAGGTCCTTTGTGTGTGTGCGTGCGTGTGTATGTTTGTGTGTGTGTGTGTGCGTGTGTGTGTGTGTGTGCGACCGACCTTCCAGGTGGGTTCTGCTTGCATGGCAGACAACATGCCTGACCTTGAGGTGGGTTCTCCAGGGGCTTGGACACAGCTGCCCAGTTCTAAGAGAAAGGTCCTGGAGGCAGGACCCACCTCCTTTTGAAGGTGCCATACTGGATCCACCCAATTTGGTGAGGTGTAGGTCCGCTCCTCCTCCTCTCTTCAGGAAAGCCAAAACGAAAACCTTTCAGAACAGGGTCCCATCCAGGAATGTGTGTCTCTCGCTGTTACAAAGTGCTGCATACGCAATGCAGGAGGCGTCTGCATTGTGTGAAAAGATGTATCACAGCCACATGCCATGGGGAAAACAAGGAACTGAAGGTTCCATAAATGATCCAGCCATTGGTTCTGAAGGAAGATCTGTCGGGGGTCCTGCACTTCTTGGGGTAAAAGGTCATGCGTCGAGTCTGGACTCTACAGGGTTTTTGTTTGGTCAGCAAAACGAAACCTGGGATCTGTGTCAGACCAGTCAGGTCTGCCCCTCACAGTCCAGTTTCTGGAGGACTCAACTTCCATGCATGGAACATGTGTTGCAAGGCTCAGCCCTCACCAACGGCTAAGAATGTCATCATGCAATCATCAATGACCCCTGGCCAATCGAGCAGATAAGTGGTTCCTGATTGACTCTGCATGTTGAGTGAACAAACAGGGCACAGGAACGAGGTTTCGGTCTGGAACTTGTTGCAGATCGCTTGCAAACGCGTTGTGTTGAGTTTAAAATTTGGCGTTTGCAATGCCGGTTGCTGTCAGACTGTCCTGTGGTCCATTCATGTGAGTCCAGTTTGCATCGACCACAGGCCTCAAACTTAAACTTGTGAGACACATTCGTGTGACACTCAAGTGTAACTGTAGACTTGAGTGTCCTGTCAAATTTAGAGAAAAAATATCTCACCTGCAGTTCGCCTTGTGAACCAGCGTTTTCTAGAGCGCAAACCAGAGTTCACTCCACATGGAAAATTTGTTGAGCGCGTTGTACTTTGCTCTACAGTCAGTGGCGACATTTGCGTTTCACTCGTCGCCTTCAAGGGCGCGAACAGCTTCAATTCCGTCACCGTGGGCAGACGAGTGGTTGAGGGTGTGGACCTTTGAAAACATGCGCCCTTTTCTGCATCACAGGCGCAGAACTTTCAACCAATAAATAAACAGGCTGCATGTTTGAGCCCTCCTCCAAGGTAAGCCAGCAATATCCCGCCAGAATCGTGCCCGTGGGAGATTGGGGTTTGGCCCCACAGACATGGGCTGTTCCAACTGCAGCAAGAAAAAGTTAGTTTACTTGTTTCAATGTATTTATATGCACTCGGTGATAATTTTCCAGCACGCATAACCCACACACTCGAAGGAAAGATCATTCATTGAGTGACGGTGAATGCACGGAAGCAAAGTGCCTGTCAAGCAACTTTCCGAATATTCTTCTTCTGAAAAATTGTCGTTGATGTTGGACAGTCCAAGAACTGCGACCTGAAATTTTATTTCCTTTGTCACAACAAAGTTTTAAAAGCTGGAAGCCAGCTGGTTCCTGGCAATGACTCTGGTGTCAACTGCACACCTGCACACAGACGGGTTGGGTCAATGCAAGATTCCGAGCTTGACGGGGAAAACACAGTTCTGAAGGACATTGTTCCGCAGGAAACCGCTCAGGGTTGAGAGAGAGAGAGAGAGAGAGAGAGAGAGAGAGAGAGAGAGAGAGAGAGAGAGAGAGAGAGAGAGAGATAGAGAGAGATCAAGAAAAAAAACTAAATTTCTCTGATT
>JAAUXT010062701.1_pt1 | contig 10523 bp, 4 predicted proteins | sample 7278171 | NCBI WGS metagenome assembly JAAUXT01 (sample SAMN14350112, study PRJNA611818) | marine sediment metagenome | isolation source: surface marine sediment (1.8m) | place: French Polynesia: Moorea | collected 2018-08 | reverse complement strand
GCGCCCAATTCCCATGTTCATCACTGCATTGGCTGCAAAAAACATTCTTCTGGCAACCAGTACACAACAGTTCTCAAACGAGCCTACGCAAAAAGGAAAACAAAACTGTACACACACCTGCCTTCATAAAAAAGACGATGATGAAAACGACACTTGTTTTGAGTGGGGAGAACGCGCAGACAGAGTAAGTACCTCTCAGTATTCCTCGGCTCCTCACTCTCACGCACTCCGTACTCGTTCGCTCCACAGCGACAATTCACTGCGTCAGCACAAGTGTGAGGAACAACGTATGTTTGGCATCGGACTCCCGTCAGTCACAAAGACTCGCACTCGCACCCGTCCCACCGCGGCCCGGACCCGTCGCGAGGCCGACGGTTTTGTGTGGCCGAAATCTCTCCGTGAACGGACAAAACGCCACGGCCTTTCGTGAGTCCGACCGCGGTGAAAACCCACCGCACTTTCGCAACAGTGCTGTTCGCTATATTGGCTCCAACAAGATTTCTGAACACTCTTTCTTTCAACACAACACAGACGACGAGAACAACGAGACTCAATTTAATGCAGCAGGAAACACTTCGTTCCACTCAAGACGTGATCACAGCGACGCCAAATCGCAGACAAAACAACAAAACGTTTGCTAAATTCTCTGGGTGTTCGTTCTGTACGTATTGCAAGGGTCGAATTTGCTGTTCACAATTTCTGACTGACGTCTCGGCGTCGCTGTGAACGCGCCTTCAGAGTGAGTTGCACCTGGAGTTGTAACTGCAGGACAGCTTCATGCCATTGCGACAACGCCTTCGTGATTTCTCAGCATTTCAAGCAGATTCTTGTTGGGTGATTGACCAAAAATAAAAATCCCTCCCCACTCACCCACCCACCCACCCATTGGGCGTACCGTGACTGAATTTTCCCGCACTAGTCACACATTGCTGTCAGTAAGATCACTTTTCGTAGAAACGTGAAAAAAATAGTCGCTTGTCAGGCCGCTGCGTATCTTTTGTCATGACCTACACTTCAACCTCTATTTACACCCAACAGGTCACAGATAAGACTTCGAAACGGAAAATTTAAGGAACAGACTCGCCAAGAGGACACACACGTAATCGGGGTGGAGTTAGTAGATGTCACAGTTGCCTTTGTCACAGACTGAAAGTGCGTACTCGTTTGAAAGATACCGCTCAACACAACCACGGGTCATTCGTATCCGAAGCTCGCTCACGACACAATGCCCCTATGTACACGCTCTAACCATCATCCAGAGATAATAATGTACAACCACAGCAAGAGATGTGTAACAAATTCGTATTGTTCAATAATTGCAATAATTACGGGGAGCAAAAGAAAATGTACATTTAACACTTGCGTCAACAAACGGTTAGTCGTAAGCTATGTACACAAGTAAGGTGAGGGTGGCTGGTGGGCGGGGAGAGGGCGCCAGCGTGCAGACCACGTGACGCAGTGACGTCACGCGTCATCACTTCCCGTCGTGGCGCAAATTTCACGTCGAGGCTCAGGAACGTCACTGAGCAATTTTGACCTTCATGAAACAGGAGACCAAGGTGAAAGAAGACCAAGTCCACAAAAGTTTGCAGAGCTCTGGATTTTGCCGAAAAAATTGTGGCAAGAAAGAACCACGGACATTTTCAACCGCCACACCACTGCGTCACGAGATCTGCAGGCAGTTCAACGCCAGTTGGTCGGTCAACTTTGTACAGGCGGGGAAGCTTCACACAACAACAAAGTTCGGCAACAAAGTCAGCAAAAAAAAAAAAAAAAAAAAAAAGAAAAACACTTGCGAAAGACTGCTTCTCGTGAAGTCACAGATCGTGAAAAGGCTCGACGCTTGTGCTCGGATTCGCTGTGGCGCGGGTCACACAGAACGGGGCACAAGGAACCGTTTCACACGCCTTGCGCGAACAGGTTCAACAGCGACGACGACGCGGAACCACAAACGCTGGGGGAGTCGTTACTTAGCAACAACAGAAACGTGATGGAAACTTAACAACAGGCCTGGTGGTGGTGCTGGTGTTTTTTTGTCCACTGACAACTAGGAATTTAAGCGTCTGTACACGTTACCTTGGGAACATTCAAATGTCGCGAACACAGAATAAATTAATTACTTACTGAAGGAAATTATCAAAATATATTTGGCAGTGAATAGCACCGCATCTTCACATTCAAGTTATGTTTTGATTCTGTTTCTGAGGGAATTTGTTACAAAGATCTTGCTATGTACAGGTCTTCAGTCTGAAGTTACTTTGTACCTCGGCCTGAACAATTGCTTTGAAACGGTATGAAAGTCCCAACTGAACTCAACGATCAACAAGCGACGCTTTGGCGGAGTCTGTCGTCGCCCTTGGTAACGTGGCTACTCGGCTGCCCTCATCGATGTGTGAACATGAACAATTGGTTCGAACGAACGACGCGTGAAGAACGCTGCGCGTTCTGAGGACACGTGTCCCCACAGGTAAGGCTGTTACATTTGACCACATTCAACTCGAACAGAAACTTCTTGATGAAAAGCTGCTGCTTTCACAAAGATAAGTTTTTTGAGTAACTTGCTCAAAGCGTTGGCTCGCGGCTGAGGGGGGTTTCCGGTTCCGGTTCGAGTGTCTTCTGCGCAGGCGCGGACGCGGCGTCTCGCCTGGGTCCCGCGGACGCTGCGTCTCGCCTGGGTCCCGTCTGAAGCCACCGCCATGTTTCGTTTACAGAGGATCACAAAAGACACGAAGTGTAAACATCCGAAATGACTAGATTCGAACACTTGTTGATTGTTCTCAAAACTCTTGCCACCCCATGAAGCGGGTGTAGTGTGCAGCGAGCGGACTGTGCTTTTCTTTCGCGTAGTTGCAACGGGTTGACGTGAGACTTGCGTCGTTTTCTTCACGCACAAAACCAGTGAACCTTCCAAAACTTTCCCTGCCCTTGTTACACAGTGAAAAGTGCGTCCAGGGCTCCAGGGAAGCGAACACATGACGCTGCACACCACCCCGCTCCAGGATCAGCCTGCCGGCCCCACACGCCCCGCCAGCATTGCACCGTTAGTTAGACTGGAATTCACTGCATTAACATGAAAGACGAATGCTCAAGCTGTGTGAGACACAGTTGAAGCCTTCCTTACCGCACAAAAAGAAACAACAACGACCGCTTCTTTTTTTCAAAGTTAGAAAAAAAATGTGCGCCAAAACTTGAATTTTCGTGTCCACGTTCCCGGATTTTTCTGTGGCAAGTTGGCTGCTGCAGCTGCGGCGTCTTCGCTCTGGGTCCCGCTTCGCTCGTTCACATCGCTTCCCCACCGTATCACTTCACAATGAGTCTACACGTCTACAAACCTTAACATTTTGCGTCAACGTAGAAAACCCACTACAATACAAACTCCCTTCAACGACAGTCTTGCCCTTTGTCTTTTTCCTCCCCCCGAGAAAAAAATTACAAAAAGAGACAAGCCCAACCATCAACGGTCATGAACAAGATATTCAATTCAACAAGACAACTGTTAATGCGAAGAGAATTTTAACGAGTGTATGTCCGGGTTACAATTGTAAAAAAAATGAACCTAGAATTGTTTATATCTTCAGTCATTGTGACTAGCGGATGCCCATACCACACACTTCCGTTGTTATCCTAAAACGAGACGTAAACATGGCAAACGATCAGATAACATCCAGACGAAAGTTTCGACACATGTGTGCTCAAGAAAGTTTCGCCAAATTTATTATATACGCGTTTATCTCTTTGTTGAAAAGTGAACGGCTTTTAACCTTCAAGTCAAAAGTTTATCAATTTCTGAGAACAGATCAGTGGCGCCACCACAGGGAGGACGCGCCGGAGTCTGTGCGGCGCGCACGCGCACGCGCACTCACTCCGCGCTGCTCCAGGATCCCCCGCCGCACAAAACCCCAATTTATGCACGAATTGGCAAGAAAAGCATCGGGAGTTTTGGTCTTTGTTGTTTATCCTTTGTTCTGCTTCTGTTTTCCATTTCGCGAGTCGTTTCACGAGTGTCTGTTTTCTTTTTCTTCTTAGCAGGGAGAAAGAAGACAATTGAATGTGAAGGAGGGTGAGTGAAGTGTGGAACGTTTCGTGTGTCGATGCGCATCACGTCAGGACGGGAGGATTGAAGGGAGTTTTCTCTGTGAACTGAGGCCCCGGGAAACAGGAAAAACTTTGTACTTTGACGCACAGACAAAAACAAATTATGCACGAGATGGGAGATTGACTTGAAAGCATAAAAGCACAGGCACAAACGCGGAAACACGCGACAACGAAGAGACCACGCAATCACTTAACATCAAAGATTTCAAGGATTCAAACATGCGTTTTCTTCGCAACCCTCGCCAAAGGAGGAAACAGACACACCGAGGAGCAAAACGTTCAAACTGCAGCACGTCTGCGGTCATTTCCATAGCAACCAATATTTCTACTCAACACCCTGGTGAGTCGCTACGGCTGTGACCACAGAAACGAATTTGTTCACTGTCAAGTCGATCAAACCTTTGGCTACGAAAAAACTGCGACTGTCAACAATAAACACCCCCAACCGAGTAAAAGACGCAGCAACTGTTGCTATTGGTAACCACGCCAATGACAACATGTCACGTCAACACAACCAAAGGCAGAAATGACTAAAGCTTTGTTTTTTTTTGTTGCAACAATCAAGCAAGTTGTTAGTGGTGACCTTCACTTTGTGCTTGGAGACGGAGAAAAGGATCTTGCACTCACGACGCCAGACTCGCTCATGTGACCACGCGACGCACGCACGGCCGCGGCACCTGGTGGCGCCACCGCCGCACGACTCACGCACGCGCACGGGAGGGATTCTTCAAACGGCTACTTCTCACACCTCCACAACATTCCGTGCGACTCTTTCCATTCACTTCGGACTGCTGTCCAACGTGGATCTTGGCCAAACGGACAAGGTCAACGCACAAGCGAAACGCGCAGAAAAAAAACCCTTGATTACGTGTGGAAAGCAATTTGGCAGCAATTTCTGGTCAGACTAGTTCTATTCACCCACGCTCTTCCCCCCACCCCGCAACGTGTCTCACACGCACGCGTGCTGGGCCCAGGCGTTTTCTCTCCAGTCGGGAGGCGGACACTGGGGCGATTCCCAGGCGTGAGCAGACAACGAGGGAGCGGCGCATTGGACTGGCCATCTTCCTTTTTGAAGACTTTGGTACATCATCAACTGGTGCCCACGCCTGGGAAACACCCCGCAGTTTTGGATGCGACGAGACCGATCGCAGCCAAAGCGCCTGGGCCTTGTTCATTCAAATGTGATATTGCTTTGTTTGTGTCAGGAACGTCTTTGGCATTTTAGAAGCATTCCTCGTCTCTCACTCACACCACCTGTGACGACATTTGCAGACTCTTCCATCCGAAGTAAAAACACACAACCTCACACTTTTGGATTTCTCAAAAACGGAAGAATACGTTGCATGCACTTTTCTCTGCCTTGCAGGTTGTTGGAAAAACTAAAACTTTGTGAGGTACACGAACAGCGTGGAAGAAATACTCTTCATCAACTTTTGTCATTTCTGTGGTTTGTTGTCTACCATGTTTCTGGTCTACTTGTTCATAAAACTCGGGGATACAGAAAATGAAAGGCAAAAAACGGGATATAAAATCACTGTACAACAACTGTACGATGCACAGATCATGTACACACGTGGTAACATTATGACGTTACATGCTTCATTTTGTATCTCTATTTTACAAACCAGTGACTGAAGTAATTACAGACAACCAGACAAAATATTTTCATCTTGAATATTCCGATTACACTATGATTCAGTCAGTTTTCATGATCGGGGGTCCAGCACGGGATTCGCCTCGCTACCCTCCTCCTCCTGCTTCCCAAGCACCGGACCCGCCCTCTGCATCACACCCCGCCCCGCCCGCCCCCGCTGTGCTCCACCCCTCTGAGTCTTGTGGCACCTTGATAGCTTGTACTGCGACTAGTATCAGCAATATCTGTACAATTATTACATGTAGAATAGATCTACAAATAAAACAAAAAAGTCAATCAGCACTGTGAGTTTTTTTTCCACTATCACCCACGTTTTGTTTTCAAGACGGAATTCTTTGTATTTGTCATTATTGTCAGGTTTCCTTGTTGATCGTTATTCAACAGCCTCAGTAAGGTGCGAACTTGGCTGCCCTTTGGTCACTTTTTAGGGAGGACGCCGCCACGAGGTTGGCGCCGCCGTTTTTCAGTTTGGACGAGAAGGCGGCGGCCGTGGCCGCCTGCTGGTACTTGCGGGCGGCGGCGGCGGCAGCAGCGGCGGTGTTGGGGTCCATGAGGCCCGCGGGCAGCCCGGCGCCCGCCGCCATACTGAGCCCGAGGAGGGGCATGGGCTTCAGAGCCGCGCCCATCGGGTGCGCCGTCAGCGGCAGCCCGCCCATCGTCATTGAGTGCGGCGTCGCCGCCAGGGACACTATGGCGGGGGCGGCGGGCGCGGGCACCGGCGCGGACGGCGGCACCGGGGTGTGCGGGTGCGCCGCGCCCGGCGGCGTCCCCGTCTGCGCCGAGCTGGAGTGCACCGGCGCCGCCGGCTGCGACACAGCGACGCCACCCTGCTGCCCGGCGGCGGCGGTCATCGCGTTCACGGCGTTCTGGGTCTGTGACTCTAAGGTCAAGGTCTTATGCATTTCAATGCTGAAGAAAGAAAAAACAGAGAAACAGGGCTCAAAGGATGAAACTTGTACACATGGAGGGGGTGGGTGGTGGTGGTGGGAAGATGACATCAGACTGCACACACGTCGGGTCGTCCATCACCGTGGCAACGCTATCGTGGCAACGCCATTGTTTCTCCCTCAGTTCTGTGTTCGTTCTTTGACAATTCGTTTTCTCTGGGGTCCTGTCGTCCTTGCTTGATCATTCTTCTTGCACTATCGTCACCTTTCACCAACAATTGCATTTTGACATCAACATCTCGCAGTTTCCTGTGGTCAAGTGAGTCGTGCGTTCACTACGCCCTGGGTGAGGACACACGCGCGCGTTGGAATGAACCAAAGTTTTCAGGTTCTCCCGCTTGGCTTGCGCGCACATCAGACTCAGGTTGCGAATGTCCGCAAAAACAAACAACTTCCGAATTTGTGTTCGCAAAGCAAACGAACGAGCAGCTCCAGAGCATGACTGGCCTCACCCCTCAGCTTTCAACCTGGACAGAATGTGGACCACGAAGATGTTACATTGCTGGAGGGTGACCCCTCCAGCTCTCCAGAAGCCGCAAGCCGTGTCCGCCAGGGGTCCTTGCGGGGGGGGGGGTACTGTTGCAACTGCTTTTGTTTACTTGAGCTGCCAAAATGGCCATTTCGAGCAATTACTTTTTCTCTTTCTCCTCTGTGCCTTCCAGGTTCCAGGTGCCTTGAGCCCCACATCCCTTTGACTTCACGCAGACTAAAACCCACACGTCTCAGGCTTGGGCTCTCCACGAGAGGTTGAGTCCTTGAGTCAGAGGTCTGTCACAACACGGAGCACCATCGGGTGCCTTGACAGCCAAATTTCAAAGTCTGAGCTGCAGTGGTACACCATTAATCCCTGTATCGTCAGTGACCTCGAACGTCTTGGCCCCAACCCAGGGCAACTGCGATCAGTCACAAACCAGCAAATCCGTGGTGCTGCCACACTGTGGTCACCTTGCACAGACTTTCACGACACTTGAACCAAGAGGGACAAGTGCGACAACTTGGTTTTGGACCACGAAGTGGCCAGTGCTGGGCGCGGCACCTTCTCACGACACGCTTTCAATGACCCCACGTAGACAACAAACTTCTGGGGCACGGTGGGTGCTTTTGGTTGAAGCCAGTCGATCTTCCGGAGATAGGCAACCCTCACCCTTGGCGAGTGACCCGTACTCACACACGCACGGGTTACACACTTCAACAAATGTACAGAAACCGGGAAAAGAGAGCCTGACCAGAGTGTCTGACCTCAGAGAGGCTTGAAAAACATGAAGGACGATTTTGGTCAACGTGCTAACGCCTTCAGAACAGCCAGGTTTAGCAGTTTCTTGTGTGGTGTACGTTCAGAACGTGGCACGTGGATGTCGCGCATTGCCCAGCCAGATTCAACGTGCAAGTCTATGATGACGCAAACCAGTCAGATCAGGTATCGATTGGCTTTCGCCCCACAAGTTCAAACGAACAGGGACTTCAGCTTGGTGGGGGGGGACTATGATGTGGCGTCAGTCCGTTGACTTGCGCACAGGCGCAAAGACTGACGCACCAGGCGGAATACGCCTGCACGGACACGCACCCGACTCCCCCCCCCCCCCGAGGATGGCGCGCACAGCGTCAACGGCCTCCACCTGACGGCGTCCAACATGACGCCAACGGGTCACGTGGAGGGCCACGTGGACACCTACCGGAGTCGCGCACCAACTCGTCACGTGGTCCACAAAACGTTTGTCCCCTCAAGACGTCACTAAACAGGGTCACACCGACAGGATGTCCGTCTGAACAAATTTCAACGGGAGCCACTGTCCCTGTGTGTCTGTTCTCTGGACGGGTTTGAGAAAACAGGGTGAACCTTCGCAAAATCGGTCAAGTGTTGGAAAAACAAAACTGAAACTTGTTGCTGCTCCGATGTTGTCAACACATTCATTCACTCGCTTGTCTATTCTTCGTGGCTGGAACTACTCCAGGCTTTTTCACTTTACCCCACCAAGGGTGCCAGTACCATTTGTTTCACATAAATTGCTCTTGCTGCTGCTTAAAACGTTTGCGCGTGTGTGTGTGTGTGTGTGTGTGTGTGTGTTCAAGGTCCCATGAAATTGTTGTTGTTGTTCTTGACCAACCACCAAGGAACATCCAACAAAGTCAAACAAAAAAGCAACATTCTGAAAATGTTCAGATATTATTTCGTCCCTTTCTGACCATCCACGAAAAAATGTTGTGCCCCCCCCCCCGAAACATGCATTCACCTGCATCACGTCCACACATGAATGCCCCAGAGACAACACCTTGCATGAAATCGATGAAATCTCAACGCGTGTTGGTTTTCCGAAGAAGCATCAGCACCAGAATCCCAGATACAACACACCTGCTCCACCGAAAGAGCAGGTTCAACTGACCTGTCCTGGAACTGATCCATTTCTGAAGCTCGGACTGCAGATCAGTGTTGTTGACCACAAGCTCCGCTGCTCACGAACACCCTCCTCAGACTGCAGGCAAAGCCAATCTGGGAACTATCCAAAAGCTAACTGAGCTATGTACGCGGTGGTACTGGCTCAAAACAACACTGCTCTGCTGATCTGGGGTGATTGATCAGCAGGGTGGTCCGCCAGGCCAAAAGAGAGTCGCGTCAACTCTCGCACCAACAAGATGGTGACCCGCATAGGGAGGGCGAAAATCGCTCACAGGGGGTTTGCTGACCACAAGATGCCAACCTTGTGCACATATTCCACGTGTGTGTTATAGGGGGCACTTGGCTGCCAGGAGGGCTTTGCCAGTGGGTGGGGCTTGGGGTGGGGTGGGGCTGAGCCGAGGGATGGGGGCCTCGGCGACTGGGGGTGTCCACAAGGGGCACTCACGTCTTTCTCTCCTCTCACCCTATTTTTCTTCTCTCCTTTCTCTTCCTATTTTCGACATTGCGAGGGTGACACACACACACACACACACTCGTAAACTTTGAGCCCCGTACATTAGATTAACATAGTACGTAAAGGGCTCGTCCGCCACGCTTGTTCTGCGAGTGCAAACACTTTTGTCCTCACGGTGCTTCTGGGAATGGAGACATCAAGAAGATTGTGCGAAAACATTGCGCTCTCGCGAACTACACAGCAGGTCTCCCGATCCCAATCCTTCTGACCGCCTGCAGTCAACAATGTGCGGTTGGGGGTGGCAAGCCCCAGGGAGTTCGAGCTTCAGGTCACTGCCTCTGATGGATCCCAACACCCAGCCCAGGTCTCCGTTGATCTCGATTGGGTCATTTTGGCTGGGTTGCCTTGGTCCAAGGACCATTTCGTGTGAACATGTACAAACTCAGCTTTTCAACCGAACGCTTCATTCAGTCACCAAACGTCATTGCTAAATTTGTGCAAAGTCAGCTTTGAGGCAACTGATGCCTGGTGTTCCTTCATTCGACACCTCGCGGGTTGTTTTCCACAAAATGGTGTTATCAGTTTTCCTGTTTTCGTTGTGTTGACACAATCAGTGGCAGAAAAACAGGCTAATTGGCAACCAAAGAGCTGATCGACAACGCGACACATTTGTGTGAGATCCTCCCCTCCACAACAGGAGGGAACAAGGGAAGTCCACACTCAAGATTCTTGTCGGGGGAGCTCCAGCCCAGCGTTGCCCAGCCCAGCTCCACTCCCAGTCCCAGTCTTGCCCAGCCCAGCTCCACTCCCAGTCCTAGTCTCAGTCCTCGCACAGCAATTTTCCAAAAAAAAAAAAGCAAAAAAAAGCACTTTTTGAAGAAAAAAAGCACTTTTTGTGGGGCTTTCTATCATATATTCTGGTTTGAAATCAAGTCTTGTTTCAGTGACTTTTCCCTGATTATGGCTAAAATGTAATAT
>JAAUXT010054170.1_pt1 | contig 10524 bp, 13 predicted proteins | sample 7278171 | NCBI WGS metagenome assembly JAAUXT01 (sample SAMN14350112, study PRJNA611818) | marine sediment metagenome | isolation source: surface marine sediment (1.8m) | place: French Polynesia: Moorea | collected 2018-08 | reverse complement strand
GGTTCCTACAACAAATACGTGGATTTATCATGTCTGCGATTGTGTTCGATTGTTCACATTATTGCGTCAGAACTGAGGCAAATGGTCAGCAAAACTCAGTGCACAAAGGTTTACCCGAGACATGGTAAATCCACGTATTTGTTGTAGGGACCTCGTATTGAACGTCAGGTGCGTTCTTTTCGCAGAGCGTGCATTTCACCTGTTTGTCGTTCAGCGTGAGGGACTGTCCAGATGTTTGCGGACACAAACAAAATTGTTTCTGTGGTGTACGTCCAGCCAGAAACTGCTCGATACTCACGTTTGGATGTGAAGCCGAACGATCCAGGACCGTAGTGAGTTTCCAACCCTGGTTGTAGTCTGGGGAAGTGGGTTGTGAAACAAGCCGCGGAACAGCTCTGCCCGTCCGCCTCCCCCGCCGTAGTTACCGTCTCGCGCTTGCTGTCCTCGGCGGCAATTGCGAGCCGGATCCTCGGGGAAGACGCTCCTCCCACGGGAAACGAATGAGCACCGGGAAGGCCGAGGGGGAAGGGCGCGATGGGAGATCCCGGGAGGAGAGGGATGTTGGGCCGGAGCAGCAGCCCGGGGAACAGCGCTGCCTGCGGCCCGGGCAGGGGTGGTTGGAGCCCCGGGAGGGAGGCGGTGAGGGCGCCGGGGAGAGCGCCCAGCATCACGCGGGGCTCGAGCTGCGCGGGAACGGTTTCTGCATGTGCGTGATCGATGCATTTCTCCTGAATGATGTGAGTCTTTGTGTCACGTTTGTTTGGGGAGCTTGGCGTCGTGTTTTCGTCGCAGTGGGTGTGGTCCTGTCCCTCGTGGTCACGAGCATTCCTGATCAGTGTCTCTCCATCAGGGGTTTTATTCCTCGTATCATTGTTCAATTCGATGACGTCCCAGCTTGTTTCGAATTTACTCTTCAGAACCTTCTCTAGTGTGCCGCTTGTTTTTGCCGTTGTTCGCACTTGCAACAGGTTGTTTCCGACTATTCTGACATCCTTCAAGCATGGCTTCTGTGTCTGTGACCTTGTTGGGCAAAACGAATTGATACGAGTGGCAGAAGTTTGAAGTTCTTCCTCTTTGAGGCTGGTTCCTTCGTTGCTGTTGCATCTCTCATTGCACGACGGGCCTTCCTTTGGGATGAAGACGGGGTCACTTCGAAGCGCACTGATTAGTGATCCCGTTAGTGCGCCGAAGCGCCTGAACGCTGTGCGCCGAACTTCGCTTCTGTCCGTGTCGCCAGCGGACGAAGTGCCGGACGCGCGACCAGCGGCCCCGCTCAAGATGTCATCGATGAAGAAGGAACCTTTGCTTCCGGTGTTGCCAACCATTGTGTTCTCATTCGTTGAATCAGACTGAGTGGAAACAAATTCCGCGTGTTCGAGGGTTCGATATCCTTCCAAGGTTTCCCTTGCTTGACGCTGCTGTGAGCGGCAGCGAAGAACGTGAACTTCACGTGTGTTCGACGGTTCGCGTTTTTGAGCGCTTCAATTTCGTCACGTATGCATGTGTTTCGGACGAATGCGATCGGTTTGGCTCCAGCTTGGAACTTCGAGACGACTGCGTCGCAATTCAGAACCAGCCCACTTTTGGAGCGCCCCTTCATGAGGGACTCGTGCGCGAAATTCGTGCAGCCAATGAGAGAGTCCGCTGCGATCTCAGCCTCGCGAGCACGGATTCTGATTGGTTGGACTGGCATGAGCAAGGTGAGACCTGTGGCCCCATCCCAGAAGCGAAGTCTGGTCAAAGTGCGCCGTTGACGGGAAAACAGGGGAAGTAGCTGCAGTCGGCAAAACAAGCACGGGGTGAATGCTGTTCGATGACGGTACGATTTGTCTTGAAAATTCAGCGGCAGTTATTGTGCGTTTCAATGCCCTGTTTGCACAAAGCGCCTGACTGCGAAGAGCTCTCTTAGACGCTAAAATTGTGAGGTGCGGTGGGCTGAGCAAACTCCGAGTGTATTTCTTAAATCTCGCACGAGAAAGAAAATTGGAAGGGGAGAGAGTGACGATCTGGGCGCCGCGTCCTGCTCAGTAGCGCGGGTGGCGGCGGCGCCCCGGGGTTTTGTTTTCGCAGCTTGTCTGCGTGTAAAGCGATCGTTCTCGGGGCATCGGCGCGTGTTGATACCGTTACACGATACTCACTGTTTGCGCACAATGCGAACTGTAATTGCGTACACAGCACGTGGCGCTGCCAGGCCACAACTGATCGCGCGAGCCGATACTCCCAATTAGACGCCCATGGAACAACGTTGAAGTCATCAAATATTGATTGTTTTTCTGGATATTCAACCAATTAAGTTTTGTTTGATGGACCTATTGAACACAGGAAACGCACGGCAAAAGAATCCAAATTGAATATCCAAATTGAATCTGTCGCTGTCGTTGTCGAGAAGTGTTGACGGGAGTTGCTGTCAACGGTCCGTCCGTTCTGGTCGCAGCTCGTGGAATCTCCTGTAGCTTCTGAACACCACACTGCAGAGCTGTTTTTTTGTTGTCCGTTCAGATGGCTCGGAGAGGCGAGGTGCATTGCTGCAGGTCTGGCCGTTCTCTTCAAGTGCGGAAATTTTTTCAAAGATATGCTGTTTGGGAACGAACACGCCGGCCCCACCCCACCCGTTTACCCCAAACGTACCTTGGGCTGATAACCTCGATTTCACTTCCCTTGAAGGTGTTTGAGATGCGGTGCGTTACCAACACAAACAGTCTAAGCTGAAAATAATTGGGCAATTTGGTTCTCAGTTGAAGCCAGTTAACGGGGAGGAAGAGGAGGCAGGTTCCCCCAGATTCCGCAGTGCAGACCCCCCACGGAAGAAACCAAGGCGGTGGATCCCAGGCGTGGCCACTCCGCTTTGGTCAAGTGCGTGCACAAAGGAAAAAATAACATCCCGGCGCAGTTGTGATCAGCCATGGGAGACAGGTGTTTCCCCTGAATGCGGAAATGTCTCAGAACCAAGGAATCGCCCAGAAAAGTCACGGAACAGCATTGGGTTGGCCTCATTCCTGCTGGATGAGGAATGTGGGCAAAATTTTTCTTTGTTTAAACTCGCGCGGAAAAGAAAAAACCAGACGACGGTCAAGAAATCAAACAGTTCTCTTGGTCTTTGGCCAGATTTCGGCGCAGTCGTTGCCTCTGGATCCACGCGGGCGCCCTGCGGGGCGCGCCTCAAGGTGATCCCTTCTGTTACAAGCACGGCCCGCTGCCTCTGTTTGTCTTGCTTCTCTAATTGGTTTGTGTTGGCAATGACGGCTTCAGGTGCGACTCACATTGGCCGCAACTTCTTTCTTCCCTGCTTCGTGGTCAGATTTTCGTTGCGTTGGAAAGAACCCACGGTGAGCGTGCAGGGTTTGTGTTTTTCTTGGTGTCACCGGGTTGCGAGTTTTGCGCCATGTGAACCTGTGTGGCCTTCCCACTTTCCACTAGACAGAAGAGAGATTGATGTGTGAGGTTCTCGTTTTGGCCTCAACTTTTGCTGTTGGTGAAGCAGAACACTCAGATCACAAAGCAATCTCCATGTGCACCAAAGTGGATGCCGTCAAACTTCTCTTTCAAGACAAAATCAGCATCGTTCCCCACATGTCCAGCGTTTGTTCCCGACCAAGGCTCTGGCCGTTTCCGGCCTCTGGACACTAACGAGAGTAATTATCTTGTATCCCGGGGCCGGTGTGCGAAACTAAACACTTCCACTCCGTTCTCCATGGACTCTCTGACATTCACTTCCGACACTGTGAAAAACACTCCACCGGCCGAGAAAGGTTGCTTTTCCTTGTTGCAAAAGGTGTCTCAACATCAACACTCCGTGCACAGCGCGAGTGCGAGCAAAAGGCCTGATCTTCATCTGTGTCTTTCGCACAACAGAGCTGTGTTCGTCTCTTGTGCCAAGCCGACGCCATTTGAGCAGAGGCATCTTGGCACAGCGCAAAACAGCACCTGCGAATGACGAACAGAAGCAGCACAGTTTTTGCAGAACGTGCACTTAGGTTTAACATTTGCGAGCGATTTGCTCAAATTATCCGACTTGCTTCAACTCAGCTGGGGTGTCAAATTAGTCCTCACCCGGTCTGATCAGCCATCTTATAATTTGTTGTTGTAAGTGTCTGTTAACATCTATATGTTTGCACTGAGCCCAGATAATTGGACAGTTTAGCGCAGAACACCCCAAACATCTGTTTTTTGAAGATTTTCCAGTTGAAACAACTTCACTGCAGCTGCATGGGGTTCTCTGCGAACATAATTGCTGGTAATGTGCGCTGAAGCGTGTGCCAGGCGCGGGCGCGGGGCGCGGCGTCAGGACAGCGAACGTGATGCAGCTGTATATCATGGGGTGCACACTGTTCGACGAGACTCGAAGGAAGACCTGGGCCTGGCGTTCCGTAGTGCGGTGGTTTCAGTTGACGTGAAGCTACACCCCAGCATCAAGGGTCATTCCCTGCAGCAGCACGTTGGGAACCCTGAGTCATCGCGACATGCAGCCAGAGTCTCGTGAGCAGCGTGCGTCTCAGTCCTTTGAAGTGCGCGCAGCTCGAGAGGAGCGCACTTGAAACGCGTCAAGAGGGCCGTCGTCCACTTGGCGCGAAGAGCCCACCCGCACTGTAGTTCTGCCGCGCGCAACAATTTTGCTGGTTTCAGGTCAAATCTTTGGCTGTCTGCAGGGGTGGATCCAGGGGAAACCCAGTGGCCCGGTCCCGTGCTCCTCGGGGAAGTACCCAGCCCCCGAAATTTGCACCGTAGGTACAAATGCTGTTCCAAGAATGTTGAATTTTCAAACCTTGGAGGGGCGTGGGTCCCTTGACCATGTTAAGTCTGGGGTTCGTCCCTGGTCTCACTCAGATCTTTCAATGAATCACTCCAACGTGAGGGCCAAAAGTCTGAGGACGCCAGGATGAAAGTTTGATTCGCGCTTTTCATTGGGTTTTATTTTGCATGCACGGCGCGTCATTGTTTTTGAACCAAACTTCTGATTTGTGGCAGAGAAAGTGGTCTCGAACCACACCTGGAGGCTCTGCTTTGAAGTTCGCTTCGACTTGCCTTCGTGTCTCCTCACCTGTTTACCTTTGGTGTACTTTCTCCCTGGCTGTCTTAAACTGTCGGCATGATGTCTATCTCAACAGCAGTTATTGCAAAAATTATTTGTGAAAAAGGTCAAACCTTGATATTTTTATCAATGCGTGGAATGAATTTCGTTGCGTAAAACTTAGCTTTGAGTACGAACTCCCTCTTGCACTCAGAAAAACAGCAGTTTTGCCAGGGCCGAGTCGAAAGAAACACCACAAAAACGAGCTTCTGTGTTTTCTGCAGTCTTTCTGTACACACACGTGTACACAAAATTGTTTTGACTTTCTTGCAGAGTCGGTGAAAAGGCAGTTTACCCTTGTTGACTTTGACATGGAAAACGAGGGCTAACATTGCAAATTTGACACCAATTATTCTCGCTTTCAGGATACATTCAATATTTTGGAGAAGTTACACATGTTGTGTCCAACAATAGTTTTGACCCAGTGGAAGCAAACCTGAGGCTGGGTCTGGTGGCGGATCCGGCGTTTGAATTCAGCCCCTTTGCAGCTCAAACACCGTTAAATCAAACAAACGTCGAGGGAGAAAGAGGTTCTGCATGGCCGTACAAGTTGTTCTTGACTTGGCAAAACATCAGTCCGTGGACCTCGCGGTGATTTGAACAAAGTTGAACAAATTCCTGAACCAGAGATCTGAAAATAATTTGCGCTCTTCACTGATGATCTAATGGGTGTGCATGCTGAACTAGCAGAACTGCTCTTCAGACCCACAAATCGGAATAGGCCCGTCGCACTTTCCAATTCAAATCCATGTCTGGATGTGGGGACGTGGATGCGGTATACATGGCCTTCTCGCCATTCAAATTTGCCCTCCCCCCCAAGTTTTCATTGCAGAACTCCACTACCTCTTCTCCTTCTACACCAGTTTGTGGGGACTAGAATTTCAAAGAGTGCCATTTTGAAAATTGCAAGTGCCCACATCTTTGCAGGTTTTGCAGGGGTGAACATTGCACATGCAATTGCCCCAAATGACGGGGCAGTGCTGATGCACAGACAGCATGCAAGTGAGTGGTGGTGTGCCAAAGTTCCACACCATTTTTATCAGCCGCGGTAGCGAGCTGATATTGGTTTGCCCTTGTATCTGTCTCCGTGCATGCATCCTGGGTAATGCAGACAAAAAAATTGTCTGAGGAGACCCCCCTCCCTCCACCCAAACAGAAAATTTTCAACTTGGACAATGTTTAATTTGGACATTGTCTGGCCTGGACAGGTAGTCCAAGTTACCCCCACCCACCCACTCACAGAAAATTTCCAACTTAGACAATGTGCAACAAGGACAATGTCCAACTTGGACAGCCCGGACAAGTTGTCAGAGTTAGGGCAATGCAGACATTGTCCAAGTTCAGGTTATGTGGACATTGTCTGAGTCAGGGTAACACAGACATAACAAGTCTGAGTTGGGGTAACATGGACAATGTCCAAGTTGGGGTAATGCAGACAATGTCCAACTTGGACAGCCTGGACAGGTTGTCCAAATTACTCCCCACCTGCTCACAGAAAATTTTCAACTTGGATATTGTCCAAGTTGGACAGCCTAGACAGGTTGTCTGAGTTAGGGTAACTCAGACATTGTCCAAGTTGGTAACATGGACATTGTCCAAGTTTGGGTTGTGTGTACAATGTCTGAGTTGGGTTACTGTGAACAATGTCCAACTTGAACAACCTGGAAAGGTTGTCTGAGTTACCCCACACACATACTCATAGAAAATTTTCAGCTTTGACAATGTCCAACTTGGACAATGTCCAACTTGGACAACCCAGACAGGTTGTCTGAGTTACCCCCCCTTCCCAAATTCAACTTGGACATTTCCTGACTGGGGCCTTGGCAGATTGGGACAAGTGCTTTCCTGCTGATGTATGCTGCCCGTGGCTGATTCTCCACTTGAAAGCCCAGTTGATTTTCCAAGTGCAGTACAGTTGGGTGCACACTGGATCTACTGCAGTGCATTTGAATTCAAGTTTGCAAAGGCCCTGGCCATTGCTAATCCTCATTCCATCACCAGAGTGTTGACATGTTTGTTACTAACTGCACTTTTTGAGCCCTATGGTGACCAGGTACAATCAGCACAGCATGCTGTCCGGCTTGCTGACCTGTGGGACGCTGTCAGCTGAGAACCTGAACTTTTTGCCTGTTGCACAGCTTGCTGCATGCTGCTCCCACTTGTTCTTCCAATAACACCAGTGGTTTCATTTGTCTCAGAGTACCATATTCACCCATGTATAAGTTGCACTCAAGTGTCGGGTCATATTGAAAGAGAAGTCATCTCATACCCAGGAAAAGATGCATCCCTGTTTTGGTACTCAAGTTTGGGGGAAACAGGTGTGTCTTTTCATGGGTGGATATGGTACGTGCTGCACATGTGTGTTGATCATCATGCACTCTTCACATTGCTCAGAGACTATCCCAATCAAGAGATCGTTTTGCCTTGTGCCAGGGGTTCACATTTGATGTTCACTTTGGAAGTACACAGGACACTGCAGTGCACAGACGTGACACAGAACAACTATGGAGTGTACAACAACCTGACAGAGACAGACATCAGGTGTAAAGTGAAATCATGCAGGGTTGCAAGCTGGGAACATGAAACCACTATGTGAATGATTTGCTCTCTGTTGAATCTCATGACAAAGCTGGGCAGACACAAATCTTGTCTCATTCACCACCTTGCATACCCCAGTGACAATTTTGACAGTCTCAACAGCATGATCCTGGATTCTACAGCCACAGTAGATCACTCATCTTTTGACCAAGTCACCAAAATAGCCCTGATCCAAGGTCCAGGGTGCTGGGCTGCAACATCGGATCTCTTGTTGGCATTCAGACAACTTCCAATCCATGCTGAGGATTTGTACTGGCTTGATCTTTGTCTTGACAACCAACACTTGTCAATTGCAACTTTGCATTCAGTGCTCGTTCTTCTTGTGCACTTTTTGAGAAACTGAGCAGGGCACTGATCAATTTGGGCCCTGTGTCAACCTGCTGCAACTGCTGGCACTTGCCTGCCAGCTCTGGTTGATTGTTGCTAACAGGTCCTGCTGAGCACCCTGACCGGACTAGGCTTCTGCAGCCGCGCACACTCATACTCGAAGTGCCTGGTTGCTCTGCTGGAGTCAGTGGAGTGAAGTCAATAACATTAACAAAAACAGGTACATGACCTTGTGTGTTTACGTTTTTCCAAGTTCTGATTCAGTTGGGAATTTCAATATCACATCCTGTAGCCACAAAATGTAAGCCTGTAGCTTGTAGATGCAAGTCCCCTGTCTTGGAAGAGTCCACGGATGTGAAAATTGAAGAAATTGATACTTTGTCTGAAGACACACCTGTGGAGTTGACCAGTGAGTTCTTGAAAGACTCAAAATTGGGCCTCAATGTGTGGAATAATACCAACAAAAGTCAAAAGAATAAAAGTGCTCAAATGGTATTTGACATTGCCTTTGTTTCTTGTCACTTGAGCAACAGAAGGCTGACAATTGGCTGTTTCCTTTCAAGTAGCAATTATTGCCTTGAGGGAGAATATTATGTGAAAAAAGATATGTGAATCCTGAAAAAAACAGACACTGGTGTGTGACATCACAAGCTTGCAAATATTTCCCTCAAATTCAAGTCTTTTGCTGCAACAGAATCAGATTACAAGTGGCTCATTGGATAAAGGTTCAAAACTGGTTGAAAAGGAACAAACAAATCCATTGTCTTCTCCCCCTCCCTCCACCCCAAAAAGTGATCGTTCTCCATTGTGCGGCTGGGAAAATTTCTCATTGGCGCGGACAAAGAGGTAAGTTTCTGTTCAAGAACTGTGTCCAAATTTGATTGTGGACTGGAGCTGCATCAGAAAGGATTGTCTCGCAGACGCGCAACATTTGTCATGCAAAGTGACAGAACTTTTCAATTGTTGGAAACAGCCTTCATACCCGTTTGACTGCCAGAGCTCAGAAATCTATACCAAAGTTTGACCCCTTGAGCTAATTTTTGCCTGGCCGCTCAGCGTGCCCATTAAGCCATGGTTTTATTTTTCACCCACGCATGCATGGAACACTTGTCAGCATCCACTTTCAACTGGGTATTTTTCGCAAAATAAAACAACTGAATAGAATAACTATAATTCTTCTCTTCTTTGCTTGTTGTGGACTTTCGTGTGAAGAAAGTACACATTTCTGGGGAAACAAATATCGTGCAAGTAAATCTAAAGTCTGTTGTCAGTAGTCAGAAAACCACGCTTCGTGATCTACGGTTACGATGGGTGGCGACATCGCCAGTGAAACTAGCACACAACCGTGGCAGACAACGAGAAACTCGAACAACAAACTTGGGAGGTAGGTCTTCTCACTTTCTCGCATTTCTCCCAACTGTAATCCTGATAGTCGACATTTATTTTTGTTCAGGTTTGCAGACGGCGGAATTTTAGCTCCGAGAAAGGAGATTTCTGCGGTGTTTGGTGCCTTTGTGAGCGATAAAACGAACAGGATTTGGCATGTCAGGTTGAAACACCTTGCAGTTCCGTTTCAGAACACACCCTTCCGAAAATAGACTGTGCTGCCCTGTATGTCTGGCACTTTCCAGACTGTCATTTCACCACATTTCCCTTCAGTAGAATTCCGGTACCTGTTATCGACGTCCTGAGTAAAGCACCCGTCCAATAACGGAGCCAAATTGCAAAGTTTTCAGGTTAGTACCTCGTATCCCCCTGGTTGTGCTATCCCCAAGGTAGGCATGGTATGTGCAGGTCCTGCCCCTCAACCTGCGCAGGTCTTACCTCTCCACATGAGACCCGCATGTGCAGGTCCTACCCCTCAACATGTGCAGGTCCTGCCCCTCCACCTGTGCAAGTCATGCCCCTCTACCAGTGCAGGTCCTGTCCCTCTACCTGTGCAGGTCCTGCCCCTCCAAGTGGGGCATGCCCAATACCCAAGCAGGTCCTGTCTCCCTCACCTCGCCCCGACATCCCGCCTTCACACACACACACACACACACACACGTGTACACACACACACACACACACACACACACACACACACACACACACACACACGGTTTCGGCCGAACCGCAATTACGTCCTCATCGTACCGGTACCCGTATTCAGAGCTGGATCTGCTTTGTTGTTCAACAGTGGTCACCCCACACCAACGACTTTTGGGGGCAGGAATCACCCCTCCCTTCCCCTCCCCCCACACCTGATGGCTGTCTGGTAGTGATCAGGACAGGAGTTGTGGAGTGACATGCATTCTACTCACCTACTGGTCATGTGCCAGCCTCCACACCAGTTGGTTGAACGTGTGGTTGGGCAAAGCCCCGAAAGAGAAATATTGCACCACCGCTTGGACCACTCTTGGGTCTCTCTTAGAGAGACCCTGTGTCCTGGCTTCAACAATCAATTTCCGTTGGATGTTTTGCTTAAAGAAGCTCAAAAGTTCAGTCTCTTCCACAGTTATGTTTCTTTCCACAGCAGCCATTTTGAGAAG
>JAAUXT010119071.1_pt1 | contig 10525 bp, 9 predicted proteins | sample 7278171 | NCBI WGS metagenome assembly JAAUXT01 (sample SAMN14350112, study PRJNA611818) | marine sediment metagenome | isolation source: surface marine sediment (1.8m) | place: French Polynesia: Moorea | collected 2018-08 | reverse complement strand
GTTGAGGCGGAAGAAGAGGTCCTCCCGGAAGCGGCCCTCGCGCACCTCCTCCTCCAGATCGCGGTTGGAGGTCGCCAGCAGCCGGATGTCGACCCGGATCGGCTGGGTGCCGCCGACCCGGTCGATCTCCCGCTCCTGGATCGCCCGCAGCAGCTTGGCCTGCAGGCGTGGGTGCATCTCGGAGATCTCGTCGAGCAGCAGGGTGCCGCCGTTGGCCTCCTCGAACTTGCCGACCCGCCGGGCGATGGCGCCGGTGAAGGCGCCCTTCTCGTGGCCGAAGAGCTCTGATTCCAGCAGGTTCTCTGGGATTGCCGCGCAGTTGACCGAGACGAAGGTCTGCTTGGCTCGCTTCGACTTCTCGTGAATATAGCGCGCCATGACCTCCTTGCCGGTTCCGGACTCGCCGGTGATCAGGACGCTGGCGTCGGCGCTGGCGACCTGCTCGGCCAGGCGCAGCCGCTCCTTCATCTTGGGATCTCGGGTCAGGAAGGCGGTCGATTCCTCGACGACCGCGGCCAGGACCGCGGCGATCAGCTCGGGATCTGGCGGCAGCGGCACGTACTCCTGGGCGCCGGCCCGGATCGCCTTGACCGCGGCGCCGGGATCGGTGCCGATGCCGCAGGCGACCACCGGGATCGAGATCCGCTCGGACTTCAGGCTCTCGATCATGCTGCCGACGTCCAGCTTGATGTCGATCATCAGCAGGTCGGCGCCGTGTCCCGCGCGCAGCAGGGACATGGCCGTCGCGATGTCGTCAGCGTGCGCCACCTTGGCACCGCGATCGAGCGCGATCTTGCCCGCCGTGGTGAGGTGGCCCTCGAGTGTGCCGACGATGAGTAGCCGCATCTTCTCAGTCTCCAGATATCAAAGGCTCAATCGAAGTCGCCGATCCGCTGGTCCGGCGGGAGCAGGGTGTTCATCAGGATCTCGAGCCGCCGCGGGTTTTCCTGCCGCGCGATCGAGACGGCGCCCAGCGCATAGAGCTGGTGGACCAGGGTCTCGATGCCGGAGTTGCGCTCCAGCTTGCCCGCCAGGGGCAGGAAGACCATGTTGGCCAGGATCGCGCCGTAGAAGGTCGTCAGCAGCGCCACTGCCATGGCCGGCCCGATCGACGCCGGATCCTCCAGGTTGCCCAGCATCTGCACCAGGCCGATCAGGGTTCCGATCAGGCCCATCGCCGGGCAGACTTCGCCCGCGCGTCGCAGGATGCCGGCGGCGCGGGTGTGGCGGGCGGCCATGGCCTGAACCTCGGCGTTGAGGACCTGCTCGATCTGGTCGGCGGGCGTGCCGTCGACCGCCAGGCGCAGCGCCCGGAAGAGAAAAGGGTGGTCGCGCAGGTTGCGCAGGATCCGCTGCAGCGACAGCACGCCGTGGCGCCGGGCCTGCTTGGCCAGGAGCAGCACCTGGTCGGCGGCGGCCCCGGGGTCCTGAGCGTTGTACAGCACCGCCTTGAGCATCACGCCCTGGGCCCGAACGATCTCGCCGAGCGAGAACGAGATCGTGGTCACCAGGAAGCTGCCGCCGAGCACGATCAGCAGCGCCGGCACGTCGACGAAGGCGCCCGGTGAGCCGCCCAGTGCCATGGCTGTCACGATCATGGCGAAGGCACCCAGGACCCCGCCGAGGGTGGCGAAGTCGACGCTGGTGCCGCTCGGCAGATCGTCGAGCCGGACCATCGGCGGCGCTTTGCCGCTGGTGCTGCTGAGGTTGGCCATGACCGCTGCTCGTCCCGTCTCCTACGCCCCTAGGTGCGGTCCATCTTGATGATCTCGGTCATGGTCACGCCCAGCCGGTCCTCGACCACGACCACCTCGCCGCGGGCGACCAGCCGGTTGTTGACGTAGATGTCGACCGCCTCGCCGACCTTGCGGTCCAGCTCGACGACCGCGCCGCGGCCCAGCTTGAGCAGCTGCGCAACCTGCATGTTGGCCTTGCCGAGCACGGCAGAGACCTGAACCGGAATGTCATAGACGGCTTCCAAGTCCTTCGAATTGGCGGGAAGCTTGGCGGCATCCGCCAAGTCGACTTCCCTGGACTCCTCGCCCTCGGCTGGCTGGCTGCCGTCGAGCTCGGCCAGATCGAGGCTGCCGTCGGCGCCGTTCTCGTCTTGCTGGGTGTCGTCGTCAGCCATGGGAGCTGCCCTCCGTCACGGGGGTTGTGGGGTTCGCGCTTTCGGCCTCCTCCGAGGCCGCGGGCCCGGACTGGCCGAGCAGGATCTTCGAGCGGGCGATCGCCGCGTCCATCTCCGCCAGCAGGCGCGCGCTGTCGCGCTGGGCGCCGCCGTCGGCCCACTCGACCAGGGCGTTGCCGGGCGCGAGGTCCTCGTCGGCGATGACCACCACCTTGCCCTCGTAGGCCTGCTGGGCGGTGACCGCGCCGATCCTGGCGGTGACCGCCTCGATCTGATCGGCTGAGACGCGGACCACGATGCGCGGCTCTTCCCTGACCCGGGTCAGGCAGTCGCCGATCAGGGCCTCGATCTCGGCCAGGCCCGCGCTCTGAGCCAGGACCGGGTAGAGCTTCCTCAACATCAGGCTCGTCGCCTCGGTCGCTTCCTCGGCGAGACGCCGCTCTGTCGTGTTCCAGTCCCGGAACAGCGCTTCCAGCGAGGCGCTCACTTTCTGCCCGGCCCGGACCAGCGCTTCCTCGGCCTGCAGGCGAGCGTCCTGGAGCGCGGCCTCGCGTCCGGCCTCGAGGCCCTCGGCTCTGGCGCGCTCCAGGTCCTCCTCGCCGAACTGCGGGGCCGGCGGCTCGCCGCCCGGAGGCTCCATGACCAGTTCTCCGCCGGCACCGTCGAAGGAGGTGTCGAAGAGGAAGGGCTTCTGGTTCAATCCGGCGCTCACGCTCGGCGCTCCTTGAGGTTAGTAGACAAGTTCGTCCTCGCCCTTGCTGTCGGCGATGATGATCTCTTCCTTGTCGGCGAGTTCCTTCGCGGTCTGGACCAGGTAGGTCTGCGCCTCGTCGACGTCCCGCAGCCGGACCGGCCCCATGGCTTCCATGTCCTCGCGCAGGATCTTGGCCGCGCGTTCGGACATGTTGGTGAAGAAGAGGTCGCGCAGGGTCTCCGAGGCGCCCTTGAGAGCGATGCCGAGCTTGTCGTTGTCGATGTTGCGCAGCAGGGTCTGGACGCCGCTGGCATCCAGCTTGCCGAGATCCTCGAAGGTGAACATCAGGGCCCGGATCTTCTCCGAGGACTCCGGGCTGCGTTCCTCCAGGGCCGAGAAGAAGCGGCCCTCGACACTGCGGTCCAGGAAGTTGAAGATCTCGGCCATCTTCTCGTGGGCGTCGCGGCGGCTGGTCCGCGCCAGGTTCGACATGAACTCGGTGCGCAGGGTGCGCTCGACGTTGTCGAGCACGTCCTTCTGGACCGCCTCCATGCGCAGCATCCGCATCACCACTTCCATGGCGAAGGGCTCCGGCAGCTGGGCCAGGACCGCGGCGGCATGGTCGGCGCGGATCCGCGACAGCACCACCGCCACGGTCTGCGGGTATTCGTTCTTCAGGTAGTTGGCGAGGACCGTCTCGTTGACGTTGCCCAGCTTGTCCCACATGGTCCGGCCGGCCGGGCCGCGGATCTCCTCCATGATCGTGTCGACCTTTTCGCGGTCCAGGACCCGGCTGAGGAGACGCTCTGTGGTGTCCATGTTGCCGACCAGAGAGCCAGTGCTGGAGATCTGGTCCGCGAAGTCCACGAAGAGCCGCTCGACGACGTCCGAGCTGACCATGCCGAGGGTCGCCATGACCTGGGACAGCTCCTTGATCTCCTCGTCGTCCATCAGGGAGAAGAGGTTGCTGGCGCCCTCTTCGCCCAGGGCCATCAGCAGGATCCCGGCCTTCTCGGGACCGCTCAGCGAGCGGTAGTCTTCCCTGGCGCCGCGCATGGCTCTCTCCTCCTACGATCCCGCTCAGGCCTGCTCGAAGAGCCAGGAGCGGATAATCGACACCGCCTCTTCGGGGTGCTTGTCGACGATCTCGCCGATCTTCTTCATCGAGGATTCCCGGACCCGGCCCTCGACCATGTTGAGGTCGATCATCCGCTCGAGCTCGGCATGGCTCTCCTGCGCCTGGCTGGCCGGGCCTTCCAGTGCGGGCGTGTCGCCGGCGGCGATGGCCTGGACGGCGCCGGCCCCGCCCTGGGCCAGGGCGGCGTTGCCGCCGCCCGGAAGGGCCGCGACCGGCTCTTCGGCCTGGGAGTCCAGGAGCCGTCCCATGAGCGGGCGGATCACGAAGAGCAGGGCGAGGATGGCGATCAGGCCCAGGACGCCGAGCTCCAGCATGCGGAGCAAGGTGCCCTGGCTCAGTCCGAAGAAGTCCCAGATCGGCGAGCTCGCCTCGCCGCTGTTGAGATCGGCGAAGGGCATGTTGACGATCTCGAGCACGTCGCCGCGCTCCTGGTCGAAGCCGATCGCGGAGCGGGCAAGGGCGGCCAGCTGGTCCAGCTCTTCCTGGGGCCGGGGGGTGTAGACCGCCTCGCCGGCCTCGTTGGTGGTGGTCGCGCCGTTGACCAGGATCGCGACCGAGAGCCGGCGGACCACGCCGCTCTCCCGGACGTGGGTCTTGACCACCTTGGAGATCTCGAAGTTCACGGTCTCCTCGACCCGGTTCGACTGGCTCTGGCTGTTGGACTGGCCGTCGGCGCCCAGATCGGTGTCGGGCAGGTTGGTGCCGACGGTCACCGGCTCGGGGCCCTCGCTGTCCTTATTGCTGCTGGACTCCTCGACGGTCTGGGTCGAGCGCACGACCTGGCCGTCCGGGTCGTAGGTCTCGGAGTTCTCGGTGATCCGGTCGAAATCCATGTCGGCGGAGACCTGGACCCGGACGTTGCCGGGGCCGACCGAGCGCTCGATCAGGGACTCGGCGGTCCGCGCCAGGCGGCGCTCGTAGGTCAGGCGCAGGTCCTCGGCGTTTGAGCTGGCGCTGGCCTCGCCGCTGGCATCGTTGCCGGCGGCCAGCAATGCGCCGCGATCGTCGACGATCGAGACCATGCCGGGGTTCAGGCCGGGCACCGCGGCGGCGACCATGTGCTGGATCGCCAGGGTCTGGCGCCGGTCCAGCTCGCCGCCGCGCAGGGAAAGGACGATCGAGGCGCTGGGTTTCTCGCGATCTCGGGAAAACAGCTGGCGGCGCGGCAGCACCAGGTGCACCCGGGCCTTGTCCACCAGGCCGAGCGAGGCGATGCTCCGCGCCAGCTCGCCTTCCAGCGCGCGCAGGTGGTTGATGTCCTGCACGAAGCGCGTGGTGCCCAGGCCCTCGGAACGGTCGAATATTTCGTAGCCGACCGAGCCGCCGCTGGGCAGACCCTGCTCGGCCATAGCCAGGCGCAAGCGCGCAACCTGGTCGCTGGGCACCAGGATCCGGCCGCCGTCGGGCGAGACGTCGTAGGGCACCTTGAGCTGATCGAGGCGGGTCACGATCTCGCCGCTGTCCTGGGCCTGGAGGCCGCCGTAGAGCAGGGCCATGTTCGGGTTCGTGACCCGTCCGGTCAGGAAGACGAAGAAGGCCAGGGTGGCGGCGCCGACCAGCCCGAGGATCGCCAGGCGAGCCGGGCCCAAACTGCGGAGGGTGTCGAACAGTGCCGTCACGCGCTGCGATCTCTTAGGCTGATTGAGTTAGGTCGTTCGGGAAGATCTTGGCTCTTCCATGCCTCCGCCCTTCGACATATACCGTCAGGCGGAGTAGGCCTAACTTACTGCGGTGACGGTAAAATCTCAGTTAACATGGGCAAGAATTGCCTAGCCGGCCGGAAAATTCTGCCGGCTTGAAAGCTCGTGAAATTTTCAATTTGTGTAAATTTTTATTTAATTGGCCGGGCTGACTGGCCGGTGGGATTTGCGATTTCGAGGCGAGGGGAAGTAGAAATCCGCCCGTTACTCTGTGGGGTAAGGCTGGCGCTCAGTCGCTCTGACCGTGGCCGGCACCGGCAAGGGCCAAGGCTTCGTCTTCCTCGTGCGGGCGACGGTACTGCTGCAGCCGCGTCGTGCGCAGGCCGCGCATGCCGTGGGCGTCGATCAACCGCTGCCACGAAAGGAACTCTTCGACCGAAAGCTTGTAGCGCTCGCAGGCGTCCTCGAGGCTGATCAAACCAGTCCTCACGCCCGCGACCACCTCGGCCTTGCGCCTCACCACCCAACGTTTGGTATTGGGGGGCGGAAGGTCGTCGATGGTCATCGGCTTGCCGGCCGGTCCCATCGCCGTGTTCGACCTACCTGGACGAGTGGTTTCCATTTTGGCTCCGTAATGAAAAAGCCGTCGAATCCTGTCCCCGGAAGCTACGACTGCGGCTTTAAAAAATCCCTAAACTCAGTGACTAAGCTGGCTGATAGATCTTTACCTAATGTAAATAAGGGTTAAATTATTTGCGCCGCTGGCGAATAGTCTAAATATTCGTCCAGCGGCGCAAGTATTTATCTCTGTTATATTTTAGCGGCGGATCCGGATCAGCTCTTCCAGCATCTCGTCGGCGGTGGTGATGATCTTGGCGTTGGCGGAATATGCCCTTTGGGAGACGATCATGTTCGTGAACTCGTCCGCCAGATCGACCGTCGAGGCCTCCAGGGCGGAGGAAGAGATCGAGCCGGCGGATCCGGTGCCGGCCTCCAGCAGGATCACGTTGCCCGAGCCGATGGTTTCCAGATAGGCGTTGCTGTCGCGCAGCTCCAAGCCGTTGGGCGCCGGAAAGACCGCGACCGGCAGCTTGTAGATCGCCTGCTGCTGGCCATTGTCGAAGAGGGCGGTCACGAAGCCGTCGTCGTCGATGTCGACGGCGGTGAAGTTGCCGGCCCGGACCCCGTTCTGGTTGATGAAGGAAATCCCAAAGCTGTCGGCGAACTGGGTGAGGCCGTCGGTCTGACCCACGGTGCCCAGGTCCACCGCGACGGTGCTGGGGGCCGCGGTGGTCGCGGTCCAGGTGATGTCGATGTCCGGGAAGGTGATGGCGCTGGGGGTGCCGAAGCCGTCGAAGGCGATGGAGCGAGCGATGGGCCCCGCGACGGTGCCGCTGGCCGCGCCGGTAGACGCCAGGGTCGGATTCTGGACCGTGATGTCCCACTGCGGCGTGACGGCGTCATAAACGAAATCGACCTGCAGGTTGTGAGGGTTGCCCAAGGCGTCGAAGATCTGCGACGTAATGCTGTGGGTCTCGCCGTTGACGGCCGTCGAAGGCAGGTTGGCGCCCAGCGACATGGCGGAGGTCGCGACCGCGTTGCCGGAGAGCGACGAGACGTTGATCGTCTGGACGCTGGTCAAGGCGCTGAGCGTCGCCGGCAGCGCGCCGGTCGCCGGATCCAGCGGCCAGCCCTGGAGATAGTAGCCACCAGAGTTGACCAGGTCCCCGTTCGCGTCAGTGGTGAACTGACCGGCGCGAGTGTAGAGGTAGTTGTCGCCCGGCCCCGGGGTGGGCGACTCGTTGACCACGAAGAAGCCGTTGCCGACCAGCGCGATATCGGTCACCGAGTTGGTCGACTGCAGCAGGCCCTGGGCGTCGGCGGACTGCACCGGGCGGGATGTGACGCCGCCGGGCGAGTAGAGCGATTGGGATCCGGACTGGGTGACAAAAGTCGAAAAGCTGGCCCGGATGCCCTTGTAGCCGACCGTATTCACGTTGGCGATGTTGTCCGAGATCATGCCGATCGCCTGGCTCTGGGCGGATAGCCCGGAAACCCCCGCGAACATGGCGCCGAAGATACTCATTTCACTGCTCCCTCGTCTTGTCGGCGGATCGGCTATCCGTCTCCGCCGTGCTGTCTTGGCTCAATTCGGCTTCTGCCTGGTGAAGTTCAGCTATAAGTTTCCGCTGTTGCCTCGGTGACCGAGACCACCTTGTCGATCGGGATCTTGAGGCCGCTCAGCGACAGCACGACCTGGCCGTCGGCGATCTCCACGCCGGTGACCCGGCCGACCGTGCCCTGGGCCACCGAGACCGGCGCGTCGTTGCCGTCCACGGCACTGACCACGGCCCGATAGACACCGTCGGGCAGCTGGTTGCCGGCGTCGTCCGTGCCGTCCCAGTCCAGGCGGTGCAGACCCGGCTCGGTCTCGCCGCCTATGGTCCGGACGACCTGTCCGCTTTCGTCCTGGATCTGGATCGTGGTGCGCGCGGCCGTGGCGTTCAGGCCGTAGGTCAGGGTGGCCTGGCCGCCGTCGAGGGCGAGAAACTCGCTCTCGGCCTCGACGCTGCGCCCGATGTAGCTGGCGGCGCTGGTCAGCTGGTTACCCAGTTGGAGGTCGATCAGCTGCTCCAGCCGGTCGTTGGTCTTGATCGATTGCTCGACCTCGGTGAAGGCGACCAGCTGCTGGGTGAATTCGTTGGTGTCCATCGGCGACAGTGGATCCTGGTTCTGCAGCTGCGTGGTCAACAGCAGCAGGAAGTTGTCGAAGGTCTCGGCCAGGCTCCCGGTATCCAGGCCGACCTGTTGGCCGGTCTGGCTTGCCGCGCTGGTGATGCCGCTGGTCTCCATGGGCCCTCGCTCCTGCTTCGTTCAGACCTGGACCTGTCGTCAGATCCGGATGTCGAGCCGGCCATCGCCGGGCGACCAGTAAAGCGTCTGGCTGTGCTCCAGCTCGGCCTCGGAGACGGCGTCCCGCTCGGCCGCTTCAGGTCCATCCTGGCGCTGCTCCTCGGCGGCCAGGAACTGCTCGTTCTGCTCGTCCTGCAGCGTGAAGCTGAGACTGCTGGAGTCGGTCTTGAGACCGGCATCCTGCAGGGCCCGCTCCAGGCCGCGCGGGTCGCGCTGCATGAGGTCCAGGGTCTCGGCCCGCTCCGCAGTGATAAGGGCCCTGACGTGACCGTCGTCGGCGACCTCGAGCTTGACCTGGAGCCGACCGAGCTCGGCCGGATGCAGACGGATGCTGATCCGGTCGTTGCCGCTGCTGACGGCCTTTCGGATCTGGACCGCCACCTGTTCGTTGGTGCCACCGAGCACGGCGCGCGGATCGCCCGCCGCCCCGCGCACCAGCCCGGCGAAGTCAGCCGGCGCAGACGGCCCCTGCGGCGCAGAGAGGACCGGCCGCAGGGTGCTGGCGTTGAGGGGATCGGCCGAGGCGGCGTCACTCGGTGTCGCCGCAACCGGGTCGATCGCAAGGGACAGCAAGGTGTCCTTGGAGAGCGCGGTGGCGGCCGGGCTCTTGGCCGCGGTGGCTACGGCATCGCTCCCCTGGGCCTGGTTGCGGCTCGCACCGCCGGCGGTGGCGGTGACGGTCGCTGTCGGCTTCGACCCGGCTCCGCCGGCGGCCAGCGCCGAGGCAGCCTGGGCGACCTTGGCGGCGATCGCTGGCTGGCGCAGAGGATCGAGATCTGGCACTCGAGCGTCATCGGCGGCTGCCGTGAGACCGGCGGCCGCGCTAAGAGTTGCTTTGCCCTTCGGATCTAAAGGTACGGCCGGTGCTGCGATCGCCGAGCGCGATCCGAGGACAGCCGCTTTCTCCGGCCGGCCGAGCGTCGGCGTTGCCGCTTGCTGGGTTTCCGAACCTGGGATCTGCGCGGTCTGCCCGATGTTCGCGACCACCGGGACGGCCGAGACAATGAGCGGCTTGGCCACTTCCATGCCCCCGATGCTCAGCGCATAGGACGCAACCTCGTCCTTCGCTGGCTGCGTCTCGGGTGCGTTCTTCGGAGCCTCGGCCGTTGGGTTGGCCTCGGCGGCCGCTTGGTCTTGGCCGCCCGCTTCTTCGGCGGCCTCGACCGGCTTGCCCTGTACGGGCGTCTCGGCCGAGTCTTGACGATCCTGGGCCTCGCGCCCGCCATCGGCCTCGCGCCCGCCATCGGCCTCTGGCCGGCCATCTGTCTTGGCTTCGACGGGGCGTGGCTCCGTTTCCTCGTTGAGGATCAAATCGAAGAGCCCGAGCGGGCCGCTCGCGGCTTGTTTCGCGGCAGGCCTGTCCTGCCTCGGGGAATGATCGACGGGAAGTGCTTCCATCTTGCGTTACCGGATCCTGGTTGTACCTACTTGGAACCGCTCCCTGTTCTGCAAGCGGCAGGCCAGCCTTGGCAGTGCGGATAAGATATTGATTTAGAGAATTTTTTCTTGGATCGGAGCGGCGGCGGCCCGGGCTGCCGGAGGGCTCTTGCCGGGTGTCGCGGCAAGACATGCCCCTGGCGGCAAAGTCTGCCGGGCGGTCAGGCCGGGGCCGGGGCGGACGCTAGCGCGGTGCTTGCCCTTTCGGGGCGCTCGAGGAAGCCCAGGATCGCCTGCGCGACCCTCTCGCTGCCCCGGCCGTCGTAGAGGTCGAGCGCCCGGCGGCGCTGCGCGCCGAGGCGATCCGGGTCTCGGCGCAGGCCGAGCACGGCGTCGACGATGGCCCTGGCCGGGGTCGCGCCGAAGCGGCCGAGGTAGGTGATCACTCCCTCGGCCTCCAGGGCCTGGCCGCGCAGTTCGTGAAAGCGCGTCAGGCCCAGGTTCAGGCTCGGCAAGCCCAGGGTCAGGGCCTCGTCGGTGAGGCCGCCGAGGCCGAAGACGCCGAGTGAGGCCGCGGCCAGACGCTGCGGGAAGTCCGGTGGCTCGACCGCCAGGATGAAATGCTCGGGCCG
>JAAUXT010054696.1_pt1 | contig 10525 bp, 14 predicted proteins | sample 7278171 | NCBI WGS metagenome assembly JAAUXT01 (sample SAMN14350112, study PRJNA611818) | marine sediment metagenome | isolation source: surface marine sediment (1.8m) | place: French Polynesia: Moorea | collected 2018-08 | reverse complement strand
GTGACGTATGACCAATGACGTCATGTGACGTCACAATTATTGATTAGTGTTCCATGACGGAACAAAAACGGACCCAGTGTAGCTGAGCGTCACGGAACACAGCGCGGAAAGATCGGCGGAACAATTCGCGACAGAACCTGTGTGGACAGCGCGTGAGAATCACCCAACGATGAGACCTGAAAAATGATCCCACTGAGCATCACGACTGAAAGCTCAGAGGTTTCAGTAGTGTCGCTGAACCAGTAATTTCTGCGAATGAGGAATTCACGTTGTGCAACAAAAGTCTGTGTTGGGAAAAGTCGGCAATTTCCGAAGTGTTTGTTGGAGAGCGTCTTTTCAACTGGCCCTCTCTGGGCAGATCGTCCGGAATGCACTCCGTGGCAGACTCTGTGGTGAAGAGCAAGGTGAAACAAACGTTATTCACAGTTCAATTCAACAAGCAAGCAATACTCCTCGTTCAATGACCACAGACAGAGGGCTCCTGGGACTGCGGTACCTTTTCCGGTGCAGTTGGTGACGGACGCGAGGTGGGAGGCGCTGACTCTGCCGAGCTGCAGCAGGAAGCGAACCGCCTCATCGCAGAGCGGTGGAAACACTTTGCAGATTCGGACGAGTGCCGGCAGGGTCGGCAGATAGAACTCGGGTCTCGACTCTTCGGACATGACTGAAAAAAAGTTTCGAAGTTGGAGAGAGACATAGTTATCCACCAAACTGAAACGAGAAGCCACAGGGACAGTTTCACGTTCTTTCCGTTTGTGGGCGAATTCGAGTGTATGTGAGCAATGGTTGTGTAATGTACCTCCCAACAGTGTCGCCATGACGTTCACTGCCAGCTTCGCTACTCCCAAGGACTTCGGCAGTGCAAACTGCTGACATAGATATGACACCAGTTCAATGGCAAATATCTGCAAAGACAACCGTCCAAAACGTTGGTGCTTCTTCTGAACTCTTGCACAAAACATTGCTGGCGTCGCTTGTGTCCATGAGTACCTGTTTGTCCATGGATGGTTGGCTGAGCAACTCTGCTACGAAATCGAGGCAGATGTGCATCGATGGGATTCCCGCTACAGTAACTGGCAGCAGTTCATTTGGGTAGCCCTTCAAAGACAAAATCGAAACTGTTTGCACGCCATGTGTTGAGAAAGTAAACTGGGGATTCAGTCGTGCGAAGAAAACACACTCACTTGAAAGTGAACGAGTTTGGCGAGATTGGGATCTGCGATGAACATCTGGTGAAGACGAGAGCAGACCAAACATTGCACTTCCCTGAGGTTACTCAGCAACTGGGCATCTTCCTGAAAACGAAAACCGAGAAACTGTGGTTATCTTCCCTGATCAGACTGGACTTGTGCGTATTCTTTCGAACGAAAAGAACGCAATGAAAATACCTTCTCAGATTTTTTTGGCATGCAACATTCCAGAAGGATCTGTACTGCAGCACTTTCCTGCACTCCGATCAAAGCTGCCCTCAACTCCTCTCTCTCCATGTTGGTTTGCACCTGGAACGCGCGGCACAGTTGTACGTTGCGTTGCTGTTGTTTTCTTGTTGCGCGATCAACATTTTGAAGGTGGCTGACGAATTTCTTTCTCACCTGTCCGGAGTCTTTGTCCAGCGTTGGGGTCGCTGCGATATGATCAGAAAGATACGCGCGCGAAGACTGTACGTACGCGTCTAGTACCCTGAGCAGAATCTCAAGGAAGGGAGGACACCTGAAGAGAAAAAATCCTTTTCCAGGAAACAAACACAGCAGCTTCTCCAGACAAGTCTCAGAGAAATGTTCGTGAGAGAAAAAACCTGAAAATGTGATCGTCGCATCGAAGAACTGTGAGCGGCTCCAGGGTGAGGTTGTTTTCAGTGTAGTTCGTGACGTGATCCCCCTTGCTGGCGAACGCGTTCACAGTCATCACTCGAAGTCTGCAATCAAAATTGTCAGTCATGTTAGTTGACACGTTTAGTCATTCGGTACACAACTGGAATTTTTTTCCACAACAGCAGTACTTACTCCCGCGGTGTCACAGTGTTCAACTTGATCCAGATCGTCTTTATTGTTTCAAGCAGCTTTCGGGGAACTTGCGTGTTGAGCATGAGCCCCATGCTGCTCACAACTGCCTCCATGTAGGGAATTATGCGCACCGGATCTTTGCTCGCAACATGCTCGAGGAGCAACAAACAATGACCAGTGTTGTTCGGCACTGCTCCCAACGCTGAAACAAAATGCGTCTTCTTGGGTAGTTGACAAGGTTGACAGGCATTTGTTTTCAAAAGATTCTCGACGACAGAAAAGAGACAAACCTTGCTTGATCAACGCTGGGGAACACGACAACTCAGCCACAGTCGGCGGGATTGAGGGGGTGTGTTCCGTCAACACTTCTTCGTCCAGCCAATCTTCCGCGAGGCAAAGTTGCGGAAATTGTGTCGCCAGCAGCCTGCAATACACTCGCGTTGTGATCAAGGCTCGTTCAGCAAATCCCCAACATCATTCTTGAGTGATTGTGTTTACCTTAACAGCGGAGCGAAAAGCCCGGCGTAGAGATGCTGCTGTTTCTGTGCTCTGTGCAGTAGATACTTCATCGGCAGTTCAGACAAGATAGAATCCTTGTACGTGTGAATTTTCCTGTTGGACGCCACTGCAACAAAGGAGACAAAGACTTTTCCTTTCGATTTTCGAGGAGCGATAAGCACAGAAGTGCGCCAGCCACGCCAGTGAAATGAACTCACGTATGACTTTGATGTTGGTGACGTATGTCTCTTGGTACAACAACACGTAGTAGAGAAGCAGCAACTTCGACGGCATTCCTGCGTGTTCGCTTTCACTCTGCAGCGATTTTGGCAATTCAACTTTCTTCTTCTTCGGAGACGGGTCTTTTCCTTTCCTGCCTGAGTTCTTCCCGCCTTTGCCAGTCTTCTCTTGATATTTTCCCAGTGTTGTTGCCTTTACACTTTCAGTTTCTTTGAACACGGCAAGAATTTCCTCGTCTTTGATTGGTTCGTTGGTTCTGTCGGTCTTTGTGCTTGGCAGAATGATGGACTGAATGTAAACTTCTATCAGAGGCGGCAAGAGTGGATGAACAGGAGCTGTAGAGTGGCAAATCTGACGATAGATCCAGTCCTGCGAAAGAGAATTGTCAGAAACGTTCTGTTCACTCCAGACTTTCACACATCACTACCTGCAGGAGTAACTGACAACAATTGAACTCACCTTGATTGGAACTTTGTGCTTTGAAAATGCCCTGCTCTTCAGCAGCTGATAAATGCAGTGGACAGGCCTGTATCCCTGAATTCCGGCGTTCAGCTTTGGCGTCACTTGAACCTTCACAGCGTGGCTCGTGACAACTTGTTCCGTGAAAATCTCTTGGGTGAATATGATTTTCATTCTGCCCAACGTGTTTCCTTTCACGATACTCTGCAATTGCAAAATCAAACACGAAACTCAGGATGTTGAAATGCTGAAAAGTGGGCGGTGAAAACCACAAACTCTGAGACAGCTGACAAAAGCCCACCTTCATGCCCAGAGTTGTGGACACCAGATCTGCAATGGCATTGGTCTGGTTGCTGTGAAAGTGGATGGCGATCAACAAAAGCATCTCTCCAAAGCCACCAGTGCCACTCGCTCTGCAAAAATTTTATTCGTCATCATTTCGACAAAAAAGGACGCATCACGTCAGTGTCTTCGTCGAAGCAGAGCGACCAAATAAAAGTGACTCACTTTTCGTACTGACTTGCTTCCTTCACCAATGTTCTTATCCATTCAATTGCTTGCTTCTCTTGTTCGGCATTTCTGAGAAAAAGAGAATAAAATTCGCGATTCATCACAACACAAACATTTCGCGCATTTTTTTGTAATTTCTAAAAGTATTTGCACTCACCCAAGCAAATATGAACAAGCGAGTACCATGCAGAGACTCAGACTGACAAATCTGACACCAGCAGCAGAACAAGGCGCTTTGCGGGTCAACAGTTGCAACAACTCGTTGATTTCTACGTTGCTGAACCTGCGCGACAAAGGTCAACTTTGTGCAAAACCATGAGCTGACGTACGTGTGCAAGTCAGGGTTCTCCCACGCTGCAAAAATGGTTCCTATGAAATCATACAATGACTTTTCGAGACCTTTGGTCAAGAAAAGAGTTGTATGGTTAAACATGAACCTTTTTTGCAGTGGGTGAACTCACTTCTACCACAATGAGGTCATGTATGAAAGGCTTTGTGACTGCAGTGCGGTAGAAGGGACGTTACAGTCGACGTTCGCTGACTTCTTTGATATTGCGTCTACGTTCAGTCCAACTTGGCAAGCACTCCAAGAAAGGGGCTTGCATGTTTTATTCACCGCAGCACACACCTCAACGACGCCATTCCCTTCAGAGCGCAGTAGAGTCTGATTAGAGCGCAGGCTTTGACCACCTGGTTCTCCGCAAGAACGTGCGATCCGTCAGTTGGAATAATCTGCTTCAGTTCAGCCAACAAAGCTTGCCGCAGCCTAACTAACATGGACAGACTGCTTTCAACCTTTCTCTGTGAATGACAGAAATCATGAGAGATGACGACAGAAAATGTCACCAACCAGAGAGAAAATCCTCAAGCGTAAAATGTGCAAACCTTATGCAAGAATTGTTCACCTACCTTCTGTCCTGTTCGAACAAAAAGAGAAAACCAGGTTCGAACATTCACGTCATTTCCCAAGAGTAGACCACTGACAAAAGCCACCAGGTCACTGATTCCTTCAGGTTCGCTTTCCTGATGAGCAGTTTCGAGTGTCAGCGCGATGGCCAACCCTGGTAGCCTGCAGTGTTCGACCTGGAACAAAGAAAACAGCCTGATAAGAAAATGATTCATGCGCACACATCCATGCTGTGAGTGTCAATCAAGGGACACAGACAACTCACACAGAGATTCCTGACAGACATGGCTTCTGATGGGTTCATTTTCAACAGCTGTCTCAAGGCTTCAACGCGTTTTTGTCCTCCGACAGAATCCTCGTCTTGCTTCTCTCCATTGACAACCAAATAAGTAACAACTGCAATGGTTGAAAACACAGGATGATCAATACATTGAACTTCATCACGAAAGTTGCTCACAACACAGCTTGGGAACAAGAAAATTGAGTGAATTACACAACAACACACCTTCGTGGAAAGCATCAGAAACATTGGCCACCAGCCGATTCATCAACAATGTTCCGTTTGGCAAATGTAACAAGGCTTCACACACTTCAGTGATCGGCAACAGATTTGGAAGCTCTGCAAGATCCAACAAATATTTCACGATTGCGACCATTTTCTGCACACAGCCCAGCTGATTGTGTAAGAATGAAAACCATTTCGTACCAGCCTGCACAATGCAAAGCACGTCCGACACTTCTTCCAGGTAGACTTCATTTTCAAACAACTCCGACGATTTGTAATAGAAGGAGGCTCTCTGCTCCTTCATCTGCAAATATCAACAGCAATTTCCAAAAAAAGCTCGATGGCAACTGCACAATTTTGGAGTCAGAAAAAAAACTCCTCCTTACCTGGGTCATAACGAACAACAGTTCACTCAACAAGAGGCGCAGCTTTCTCGCTGGGTCACTCCTCTCGAACTCCAATGCCAACCCGTGTTGCAGCTGAGAAATCAGTTGACTTTCAGACTGGTTTCCACCTGCTTTCACTCTGCAACGCGAAAACACACGTTTACCTGTGTTACAATGGACCCATCTTTTTTTTAGAACTGAGGGCACACATTTAGATGTGCGAAATCAACAAAAATAAAACAGAAAGTCAGATGTGTTTCAATGTCACCTCATTTGCTGCTCTTTTCTGGCATCTTGCTCCAACGCGTGAAAGTCTATGGACAGCAAGCCCACCAAGCTGTTGACAACTTCAATTCCTTGCAAGCACTTCCAAAAGAAAACAAAAAGTTCACCAAGAATTGCCACACGCAGCGACGACAAAGTTCCAAAATTGTGGAAGCCTTTTTCTTCGGGCGGGGGGGGGGAGAGAGAGAGTTGCACGAACAGGTCGTGTTCAACTCTTTTAAGTGTTTCAGGTTCATTACTTTTCCGTGAAGCCCACGGATTGTTGACTGGCACAACAGATCTGTTGGTTCACACTTTAAAATCGAAAAAACACATCAAAGAACAAACCTTCAAAATCTTTTTCTTCTGCACAGTCCATTTGTCACTCATGTCCAATGATCCACACAGAGACATTCTCACCAAGCATGGCAAAATAGGTCTCAGTTCCGCTTCTGACAATTCCGACAGGACATCAGTGTTGACGTTTACTATTGCCTGAAACAGTTCGGCGCTTGCTGTACCCAATTGCGCCATTTTTACAGCAGGGAGCACAAATTCTTCACAGTCAGGATCACAAATTGCCCAGAGCCGGCTCCATTGTCGCCTGACACACTGCGAGGAACGTGGTGGAAAAAGTTCTCCAGTGTCAGTCAGTTCTCAGTCAAATTTTGTTTATTTCCTATCTTTAAAAGTAGACAAAATTTCCAACACTGTTCATATTGAACTCTTATTGTGAAAGTGTTAGCCATACGCGGGCATAAGATTTCTATCAAAGTTTATTCTACGAAATAAAAAGTCTGATTTGTTGTGCTGTACATTGGTATAAAATACTTTTCGTTCTTTATCAAAAACAACCCTGAACTACAGATACAACTCAGTGAAGACTCAAAACAAAGATGGCAGCGCCCAGGCCAGGTAGTTTCGCTCTTCTGAATTCGGAATTGACCGTTTCCCAGTTACGTTCAGGGGTTTTCAACTGCGCTTTTCATTTGGTTTGCTACAAGAATTGTTGGACACGCAAAATTTTCAACCGGCTATCCGAGATCCAGAAACATTCTGAGATTTGCGGACCACTTGTGTCTTCTCGGTTCTCTTGGTGTCGTAGATCTACACGTACGAGCATCAGTGTCCAGTGTCCGTTGTCAAGGTTTTGAGTTCACTGTTGGAGCTGCAAAATTAAGCTTGTGTTGAATAGATCTATAAGTGTCTTTTGTTGGCAGACCAAACGATCCGTTTCACAAGAAATACTGGAAATTGTTCCTGAGATATAGGTGATCTTGTTTCAGAAACTGAAGAACAGGGGAGAACCAGGTTTCAGGTGGAATTGGAGTTTGTGCAGTGTCTCGCCAATCCAAATTACCTCAACTGTAAGTTGTGCTGGTACGAGAGTGGCATGTTTGCGTTCGTTGACGAAATGTCGGAACAAGATGTTCAGCACAACTGCATTCCTTGGATGACCGACTCTGAATTTGTTTTCAGTTTTGGCTCAACGGGGGTTTTTCAAGGAAGCCACCTTCGTCAACTACTTGAAATACCTCTTGTACTGGAAAGAACCGGAGTACGCCAAGTATCTGAAGTAAGAAATAAATATCTTGTCAGCGTTCAGACAGCGTTCTCAACGCCGCTCTAAACTCACCCAACGCCGGCCAAACTACAGAAGAACTGAAATGCTAAAGAAACACGATCGTGTTGCAAAGCAGTACGGTCTTGACACTTTCGTCACAACGAGCGAAATCACCGAATAGCGGTTTCCTGCCAGAGCGCAAGTTATTTGGTGGATGCCTTGCTCGACAGGTCACGTCTGGACTGACCAAAGTCAAGAAAATAAGGCCATCATTTTCTTTCAGGTACCCACAGTGTTTGCACATGCTGGAGTTGCTGCAATATGAACACCTCAGGAAAGAGCTGTCGAACGCTCAGTGTGCCAAATTCATTGATGATCAGCAGCTATTGCACTGGCAGCATTACCACAGGAAACGCATGAGGCTTCTGGACAAGCAGGCAGAAGCTGTGGCACAAGGACACGACAAAAATCTTCCACCAAAGTGAATGATGTGAATTGGCCACAAAGACGAAAGTGGACGTTTTTGCTTGACTGAGCGGCGATGTTACTCATTGGAGACATGAATGTCAAGCGGTGAATCCACAATTTGCGCCTTTGCCTCGAGTGTTTTTGTACTGCGATTCCAGCGACAGCAGCCACATGTTTTGACAGTGTTGGACCATTTCGCCGTTTACTTCTACCACGCTGCGATCATGAGGCCTCTCGTACATGACCTCATTGTGGTAGAAGTGAGTTCACACACTGCAAAATTAGTTCCTGTTCAATCATACAACTCTTTTCTCCACCAAAGGTCTCGAAAAGTCACCGTATGATTTCACAGGAACCATTTTTGTAGCGTGTGTGAACTCTTACTTCGTGGATTACGGTTACTTTTGCAGTTGCAGTTGTTACTGGCAACCCATAATCTCCTTTCCGAGACTTGCCGCTCGTTTATCTTGTGAACTGCATTCCGTGATTGTGACGATCTCATGACACGTGCGCAAAAGATAAAAGAACCGGGGAGTTTCTGCTGTTTCAATTTTATTTTCGGACATTTCTGTGTAGTGACCAGACTACATTTGTTCATTCTAATAACTGTGGATACGCCAAGTGAATAAAGAATATTTCAGTGAACACACACCAGCTCAACTTTCACTTCTCGAAACACCCAGGAATCGTAGACCGACTGTTTCGGGAGGCGAAGTTGATTCAGACGCAGAGTGAAACCCGTTTGAAGTTGCATTCAAGGTGGGACAAGTGAAGACTACACTGCGGGACTGTCAGTCACCGATCACAACTATCACAGTCAAAAACTCTGCGAAACGTTCAGGCAACAAACGGCGTCATTCGGTGCAGTGTGTGCAGTACCAACAATAGAGCAATCAAAACTAGAACATCTGGAATGAGGATATTGTACAAGATAGATGGCAGGACGTAACTAGTGTTCAATGCTTCACTCTGGTCAAATTCATTGTGCCCCTCCAGGCACTTCGTTAGTTTAGTCTTCATCCTCGGCGCGTGGAGCCCCGATCATGCCTCCGACCAGGCCCTGCGCCGTGTTGAAGAGGTTGATGGGCGTTGTTCCGTCCGTGATCAGGGTCGACTTGAGCCCGAGAGACTGCAGCAGTTTCACCTGACAAAACAAAACCAAGTCACGATAAAATTTGGACGTTTCAGGGAAACTAACGACTTCAGATCGATTTCAAAAACGGCAACAGATCTGAAAGACACAAACCTGCATCTCTGGACCGCTGGTGGCGATGGCTCTGATAGTCTCTGCTCCGATCGCACCGACCATGTTCTTGAACTTTCCGGTCTCGATTTCCGACATCTCGCGCGCCTTAGAAATCTCGAGGTCGTTCTGTTCCTTGATGTACTTCATCTCGGCCTCGCGCGCCTGGGTCAGGCGCTCAAGCTCCGACTGCGCCTCGATCTTCATCGCCTGCGCCTTTAGGTCCGCTTGCTCGACGGCCGCCTCGCCCTCGATCTTGGCGGCCTCTGCGCGGCTCTGCGCCTCCGCCTTCGCCTGCCCGGTGCTCTCCACCGCGGCGCTGTTCGCCTGCAGCTCCAGTAACTCCTTGCGCGAGCGCTCGGCCTCCGCCTCGTCAGAGATCTTCTGTCTCTCCAGCTTGCCTGAACACAAGACAAGGGTGTCAGCACCAGGTAACGTGCGCACGACTCTCTTTGACACTTTCACCCCACCAATCAAATATATTTCTCAACAGTCGGAACATTACATTGCCTCTCCACACGAGTAGGTTTGTTCTCAAAGCTATGTCGGACTGAGACGGTCACCTTTCGCCTCCTGCTCGAGCCTTTCAGCCTCGTGCCTGGCGGCTGCCTCCTGCGAGTTGGTCGTGATTTCGATGGCAAGTTGCACCGACTTCTGCAGCGAGTCACGAGTTCTCTGGTCCACAGGTTCCACCGACTGGATATCAATGCTCGTGATCACCAAGTTGTTCTGCGGGAACGAGAACTGGTCGCGGACCTTCTTGTTCTCGTCAATACCGAACACTGAAGCCCTGATGATCTTCGCGGAGTTCTGAAAACGCAAGCAATGAAACGTTCAATCGAAACGTCGACTGAGAACCCCAAATTATCGATAGTTGCGTCAGTTGAAAAAAGTATGACCTGCAGCTCACCTTGTGGAAGTCGTCAAACTTGACGCCAGCCACGGCTCCACGCACGCGCGACGCGATCGCTTTGCAGGCGTCGCCGACGAAGTCTGGAACACTGAAGATCTTGGCGGCCTCAGTCTCGTCCGTTTTGTCGCCCACCGCAAAGTGCCTGGGGAAGAACAAAATCACTCTTCTGCAAGACTACCAGACGCCTGCAGCCGTTGCGTACAAACATGACCAACATTGCACAGAGATCCCGAACACAGAGACCCCGAACAAGAACAACTGTTTTAACCGTCTAAGGCAACACGGACGGACACACACGCACACACTCGCAACAATGAGCAGGAGGACATTGCACTGAAGATAGAAAAGCCCAAGAAAGACAAAATCCAAGCACGACGAAAGAAAGCAAGAGACGAAATGACAGCAGCTGGTCTCAAATTGGACTACGATGTATGTTTACAAAAGCGACAAATCATACGAGGGGTCCTCAATATTTATTTGCCAAACGCAACCAACATGATCGGCACCGAGCGATTTCAGAGACATCTGCACAGCCACTTTGAGTCTGTCAATGGTGACCTGCATC
>JAAUXT010072863.1_pt1 | contig 10526 bp, 15 predicted proteins | sample 7278171 | NCBI WGS metagenome assembly JAAUXT01 (sample SAMN14350112, study PRJNA611818) | marine sediment metagenome | isolation source: surface marine sediment (1.8m) | place: French Polynesia: Moorea | collected 2018-08 | reverse complement strand
TGAATTTTGAAAAAGTGCTCAGTTTCTGAGATATGGACCAAAAATGAAAATTTTTTCAATAGATTTGATAGGAAAATGAACTTTTCTAACAGCCACAGTTCCCCCAAAACCATGCAGAATGTTCTGAATCCTTGTGAGAAGCAAGATATTACCATTTGGAAAAAAAATTCCTGGACCCACTTTTCAGGGGGGCGGGGTTGGACCCACTTTGGGAAAAATGGCCAGAAATGATCAATGATGCTCACTGACCATTTTTCCAAAAGTGGGTCCAACCCCCCCGGTTAGACCCACTTTACACACACGGACAGACGGACATACAGACTGATGGTGATAACATTAAGCATGTGGTATACAGCCCTTCAGGCGACCACATGCTTAAAAAATTCAGTGGTGTCCTGTCTTCAATGTTGTTCTGAGTGCACCTGCTCAAGTTTGGCCTCATGCCAGGATGAGTTGTTTTCCAGTTGCTTCCTCAGCAACAGACACACAAGAGTCAGAATCAGTGACCCTTTGGTCAGCATTGTGGGAAAAGTTCACACTGACCCAATGCCTGTACATGGAAAACCAACCATTCATTGTGTTAGAGCAGACAAGAGAAGTCAGAAGCAGGCTGCCCGCTGGGCAATGTACACTCCAAGTACAGAAAGCACAGTGTATTTCCTAGTTGCTGTTGCTCTGCAAAAACACTGTTGCTGATGTGAATGGAACACAGCACAGATAATGTGCACCAAGTGTGGAACTGTGTGCTACTTCTATAAGGATTGTGCTCATGTGAAGAAAATGGGCTTTCCGAGTCTGATTGGCTCCTTCTGCTCATCAAATGTACATTACAATTGAGGTACTTGAGAAGTGGCCCTTCCTTCATTTGCTCTGCAGAAACTCAGTATTTCGCAGACCACAGACTGATCGGAAGTTTGACAAGGTCTTGGCCAATTTTGTACAGGTCTGTCCATTGACTCAAGAGACACTGAACATTTTTCATGGCTTGGCTGAGCATTTGTCAATAATGTATTTTTGCTGCCTCAATGTGTGCGTGTGTGCGTGTGGTGTGCGTGTGTGTAGAACATGCGTGAGTGTGCCTGTAGAGGACGTTTGTGAGTGCGTGCGTGCGTGTGTGTTTGTGCTTGTTGTGTTCGTGACCAACATGTGTGCGTGTTTGTGAAGGACGTGTGTACCTGCATGTGTGTGCGTGCGTGTGCGCGATGTGTTGTGTGTGTGTGTGTGTGTGTGTGTGTGTGCGCGCGCCTTACTTCTGTAGAAGCCATGTGCCCAGCGATGCCTGTCCTGTGCCAGCTCCTGGAACCGTGTTCCGAAGAGGATGAGCGCCGCCAGGGACCAGATCGCTGCAACAAGGTCAGAGGTGCTGTTATGTGCACGGGTGTGCGTGCGTGCGTGTGAACAGAACAATAGCATCCCATGGTCTACTTTGTTGCAACAAAGTCAGAAGCAGCATCAATGTGTGCGTGTGTGTGCGTGTGTGTGCGTGCGTGTATACCTGTGTGTGAACAACCGCATGCAACGTCCTCACCAATGGTTGCAACTTGTAAAGTTGACACCGACAGGAGCCATTTGCTGACGTTCTACCGAATGCGTGTGGGGTGAGAATGGATTTGTGCCCCAAAACAGCCACAAATTTGAACAAGAATTGCCTTTCTTCATCCCGAAATCTGTCCATGATGTCGTCACTCCCCAATGGGTTGCTTCCACCACCCCATCCTGCACCCAACCCTGTCATGTTTTGTGGAGAAGGAAAGAATCTGTTGAAAGCAGTACATGTACTGATGACGTCATCACCTGCTGAGGCCAGCATGACGACCGGAAGCACGTGCAGACACCGGAAGTAGTTCCGGAGCCTCGAGCCCCACGTCGCCATGGCGACGGTCGCCGTCACGTGACACACGAGCGAGATGCAGAGCAGAGCGAGCGTCGCCATCACAAACTGAGTTCCGTTCTCTGTAAAGGACGGAGAGCAGGGTTATCAGGGTTGGGGGGGGGGGCGGCGCACTGCGCGTCGTTCGACGCTGTTTGGACCCTCAATGACATGCCATCAGGATAAAAGTCAAAACATTGGTTCAACTTTCAAATTTCCACAAACAACCAAACTCCATAGAGAAAACCTCCCTTCAACTTTCAGTCCTCTTTATTCAATATTTGCTTTGTGACACTCAACATGTTTTGAGAGTCAATGAGAGTCCCTATGATATGTCATTCAGGGTCAAAATTTTTGACTCGTCACCCGACCAGTCCAATGTGTTCACACGCACACACTGACACACACACACACACACACACACACACGCCAACTGCAAAAAGCAAGCTGTGCCGTCAAGGCCATCGCACCTGAAAAAGACTTGTGCCTGGAAAGTCCTCCATGGTTTAATGACCATGTCCATCAAGGGAAGGCAGGGGTGGGCCCTGTGTGGGAAGTACGAGGTTGTTCCAAAATGTCTTTGACGTGCATGTTTGGATTCTTGAGGCTTCTGTAATAGTCAAATATGGGTGTACAAAAGGGGAACTATTCAATTGTCAATGTCTGGCGCGTGCACCCTTTGTCTGAAATGCAGTTAACTCGATTCACAACAACAACAAAACTTTGTGCACCGCAAAAGGCCAAACATGCACGTCAAAGACATTTTGGAACAACCTCGTACAATCGACTGGGGGGGAGGAGACACCACCAACTTTGGGCTTGGTGCGACCTCACCTGGTGCTACTGCCCTCTGGCGGTTGTGGCAGCTGTGCCGAGTTTGGCCCAGGGTGGCACCTCAAATGGATCCGGTTGCACTTCGGATCCAAGGACCTGACCTGGCGCGATTGCTGCACCCCCTGTGCTGTGACACACACGCACCTACACACGCACACACACTCGCACGCACACACACACACACACACACACACACACACACACAAACATCTTTACCCCCGTTCACCTTGGTGACGATCTCTTTTGCAAGATCCAGAAAAGGACCCCCTCTCGTAAAGGGTCGCCAGAATTTGGATCGTCCTCGTAGGTGGAGCAAGGACGCGGAACCCAGAAACAACGCGGTCTCCCAAAGCTGACATGTCAATGCGCGCATGCGTACCTTCATCGTGGTCCAGCCCATGAACGAAGCGATCGCAGCGACACGCGATGGGTGTATTGGGCGGAAGTGGAAGTGGACACGTGCAGGACCAGGGCCCGCAGCGACAGGCAGGGATCGCCACTGAGGTACTGTGGTGAGGCCGGGGCGCCATGCAGCTGCAGATTCTGATCAGACCCATGTGCCCGAACGACTGAAATGAAACCGAGGCTGGCGTTACGTGGTTTCTGACAGCGCCGCCAGGTGACGGTTCTGCAGCACAGAGCTTGTGTCGGATTCAAATCGTGATGCTGAATGTTGCATTGGGTTGAGTAAGCGGTGCATCAAGGGGGCCTGGTGCCAACCAGTTGACTGACATGTGCGTGCGTGTCTGATTATGCGCGTGCGTGTCTGTGTGAGCGTGCGTGTCTGTGGACATACGTGTGCCTGAGCGTGCGTGTGTGCACCTGTGTGTAGTGGGGGTGTGAATGTGTGTGATTGTGCGTAGGCGTGGCTCACACAGTGCTGGTGAAGAAGGCACAACCCGCTCCGCGTTGAGCCCACCAATCGGACGTGAGTGCGTGTGTGTGTGTGGTGTGCGTGCGTGAATGTGGGATGTGCGCGTATGTGTGTGAGTATGGGATGTGCGTGATTGTGCGTGTGCGTCAGTGTGGGATGCGCACGTGTGTGCGTGTGTGTGTGTGTGTGTGTGTGTGCGCGTGTGTGTATGTGTGTGTGTATGCGTGGCTCACCAAGTACTCGTAGGGCAGCTTCCGGTAGAAGACCCCTTGTGCCATGCAGTCGAGGGACATATCTGAGTGTGCGTGTGTGTGTGCGTGTGTGTGCGTGGCTCACCAGGTGTTCGTAGGGCAGGATGCGGTAGAAGACCCTGTGTGCCCACCAGTCGAGGTGCCCACCAGTCGAGGGACATATCTGAGCGTGCGTGTGTGTGTGCGTGGCTCACCAAGTGTTCGTAGGGCAGGATGCGGTAGGAGACCCCGTGCGCCCACCAGTCGATGGACATGGCGCAGATACAGAATCCGAGACCCGTCAGCGTCACGATGAGCGTCCGTCGCTCCAGCACGCTCAGGAACATCGTCTGCGTGAAGCAACGAGCCAGTGAGGCGTGCGTGGGTGTGCGTGCGTGTGTGGGTGAGTATGAGTGTGCGTGGGTGGATGGGCGTGGGGTGTGGGTGTGAGTGTGGGTGTGGGTGGGTGTGGGTGGGTGTGGGGGTGGGTGTGTAGGTGTGTGTGTGGGGCAGTGTGTGGGTGTGGTGAACATGAGTGTGGGTGTGCATGGGTGTGTCGGTGGGTGAGTGGGTGTGTATGTAGGTGGGTATGGGTGTATGGGTGCGAGTGTTGGTGGGTGTGTGTGGGTGTGCGTGGCTCACCATTCGTCTGTGTGAACGAACGGGCTACGGGTTCAGGTTTCGCTGCGATCACGTTCAGAACGCTGACCTGCGCAAGTATTTAACCATGCAGCGCAGTCTGAGCGCCGCGCGAGGCGGCCATGCTGATCAACAGGGAAACCTGAAGCGAATCACCCTTCGCAAGTGCGAGTGGGCGAGCTCAGCACTTTTGTGATCATGCGCATCGCTGTGTGACATGTGCATCTCTGTGCACGCATGAGTGTGTGTGTGTGTGTGTGTGTGTGTGTGTGTGTGTTCACTTTGCACACAATGTTCCATGATCAAATAGCGGCAAGGCGTGCGTGTGCAAGAGAAACGTATTGTTTCTGCCATTGTGCATGTGTGTATGTGCATGTGTGTTCCTGAGTGTGTGTGCGAACATGTGTGGCTTCGTATTTCTGGCAAGACTGTGCATGATCACGATTTCGCTTTGCTCACATTCTTGAGCGCTTTTGCCGTCTTCTCACCCAATGGCCAGTCTGCAAAATGGCCTTTGAGGACAGTCACCATGTTGATCGCCAGTCTTGCCCAGAAGTGACAGCACCTTCGTGTTCGCCACTCGAACATTCACATGGCCTTGGACATGCACGAAAAACACGTGTGCACGCTCCGCACGCTTTACGCACGCCAACACTTCCACGTGCAGCGAAATTGAACAATTTTGTGTTTTCTGCACGAGACGGAACCCAACTTTCGCCAAAAAAATAAGTCACTTAGAGCCTTACCATGACGAAGCGACGAAGACATCGTCACGTGAGCGATAAACCAAGCTTTGGACATGAGTCTTCATTTTCGGCCAGGAAATTGTTTTGCATGTTCCCCCTGAAATGTCTGACCAACATTTTCCATAGAATCTGGTCACGAAAGGCAACGAACGTGGTGCTCACCTGTTGTTTTCAATGACGGTTTGAAGTAAAATTTCCTTTTTCCCAATAAAATGGAGGTTACTCGCACAAAGTCGTTTCGTGTCGTCGTGTCACCGGAAGTGCGAGCCGAAATCAGACCGGAAGTGCTCAGCGGCAGCGCGACGCAGTGGGTCCGGGGGCCTCACGGCGATTTGCACTGCACTGAGATGTAGACACGGGACATACAGGGCGTGGCCCGCTGAAGGGGTGTGGCCCCCTGACCTTCCTGACCTTCCTCATCAGTGACGGGACGGCCTCTCACCTCCCCCTCTGCAGGGCGGACCCGTAATCCATCACCAAGTGTACCCAGGAGGGTGTGCCCCCTCACTTCCACATTGGGGATACACCCCAATTACGAAAGTGCACTGATGACGGTGCGTCCCCTGACCTCCTGGCTGAGGGGTGCACCCACCCGGACAACAGCCCCCCTGCCCTGAGATTCCCACCCTCCACCCCTCCCCTCCACAAGGCAGGGCAATCCTCCCCTGCCGCAAGAAACTGACTCAGTTTCAGGGAATTTTGGGTCAAGGTCGAGTCCGTATGGAGATCCGAACAACGAACCATCTCTCTCACTCGTGACGCGCCAAATATTTTTTCGGGGTGGGGGTTCTGACGTCGACCACTGCACGAAATCTTGGAGTCATCATCCGTCCGTCAAACGCAGTTCCATCCACCAGCATCGAAACTGATTCCCCACCTACACGAGGAAAACGATGCAGCGCCTGATGTCCACCAGTGATTTGTGGACGAAACACACACACAAAAAACATCTTTACCCCCGTTCACCTTGGTGACGATCTCTTTTGCAAGATCCCGGTTCACGCGTTGCGTCCCTGCGCAAGTCGAGGCCACCGCCGGTAATCAGTTCTCGCACTACTCATGTGCGTTGCATCACGTGAGCAGACGCTGCGTCTTGGTACGTTCAGTATATCAATCCACGTCTTGCGTCGCGTCCCGGTACCAGTCAAAAACACTGCCAGGTCGATTGCCGTCTAAATGCGCATGCGCAGGTCACTGGACGCTGCGTCACGTCGCGATGCAGACGCCGAGTCCGCGTCAAAACGTCAACGAACGCTACGTCATCGCGGTCAAAACCAGAGACTCAACAAAACGCCGTTCACTTCACTACCAACTTTAATGCTGACGTCATAACGCATAAAGAACTACAACACTTTGAACACTGGGGTTGGCATAGCAACGTAAAACGTGAACGTGAAACAGGAACGTAAAACGCAAAAGCGGAACGCGAAACACATGAAACAGGAACGACGGACGTGAAAACTTCCAGAACAAACCCTTCACAAACTGTAAAAGCGAATTGAACAAAAGACGCTAAAACAATTGTTTTCAAAACTGAACAAGGCAGGCACTATTGTCCAGGCTGCGTCCCCCCGAACGTCACGTGACCAAAGCTCCCAGCAACGCAGTGCCTAGCCTATTCTCATAACTGACCACGCGAGGCCCGCGCTTTCCGTCCAGGCCCGAGTCTCTGGACCTGGCGACGCAGCGCACGGTGACGATACGCAACACGTGGGACCTTCCATGCATAAAATCAACAGGAAACGTCTGAACGTGCTCCAAGGGCAGGTTTGGGCTGGGCGTGTCCGCTTCTCGATGCGATGATCGTCGTCGTCGGAAATCGCGCTCTCGACTCCGATCTCGACACACCTTCACCTTGAGCTCCAGTAACTTCAGTTGTAGCTCCCCCTGGTGGTGTCCAGGAACGCTGCAGGGCCGCTGGGGTTGCGACTCTAAGGGTCGGGTAGCAGGTCCAGGGGATGGGGTCACAGATCTGCGGTTGGGGTTGGGGCTCCAGGGGTGGGGTTGCAGATCTGGGGTTGGGGCTGGGGCTCCAGGGGTGGGGTTGCAGATCTGGGGTTGGGGTTGCGGCTCCAAGGGTGGGGTTGCAGCTCAAGGGATTGGGGTTGGGGCTCCAGGGGTGGGGTTGCAGATCTGGGGTTGGCATTGTGGTTCCAGAGGTGGTGGGGGTTGCAGCTCCAGGGTTGTGGACACGGCTCCAGGGGTAGGTTACTGTCCGGGTCTGATCTCGAGGTATAAGTGCACCGGATTCTACCAGCGAAGTAGCAGATCTGGCGGTTGGTATTGTGTGTCCAGGGTTGGGCGATGGGGTTGCAGCTTCGGGGGTGGGGTCAAATATCGAGGTGAAAGGGGTTGGGTCACAGATCTTGGGTTGGGGTTGTGGCTCTTGGGGGTGGGGTTGTGGCTCCAAGATTATGTTGTGGATCCATGGTTGGGTGGTTGCAACTGTAGGGGTGGGGCTCACAGCTCCAGGATCGGTGGGGTTGCAGCTCCTGGGGTGGGTTCCAATCCGGGTCAGATCTCGAGGTAAAGAGGGGGCGCCGGGTTCTCACACTTCATGACGGTGAGAGGTGCGATGGAGGAGCCGACTTGAGAGATGCACCCGACGATGGCGATGAAGAGCCCGGGGCGAGGGTGCCAATAGAAGGAGGAGAACTGCGTCGGACCTGTGAGAGAGAGGGGAGAGTGAGGGAGAGGGGAGAGTGAGGGAGAGAGAGAGAGAGGGAGAGAGAGAGGGAGAGAGAGAGAGAGAGAGAGAGAGAGAGAGAGAGAGAGAGAGTGTGAGGGAGAGAGAGAGAGAGGGTGAGAGAGAGGGAGAGAGAGAAGGGGAGGGAGAGAGACAGACACACACGAGCTGCCAGTAGTGCAAGGGCAAGAACACACGCACGCACAGCACAAACGCATACTGAGGGAAGTGGGAGGGAAATTGCAGAATGTGTGAGAACGGCTTGATGGACAGGAGGTTGGGGACGGAGGAAGGCAGGCAGCCAGGGAGGGAGCCAGAGAGGGGGCGAGGGAGGGAGCCAGTGATCGAGCGAGCTAAGGAGGGAGGGAGGGAGGGAGGGAGTGAGGGAGTGAGGGAGGGAGGGAGGGAGGCAGGCAGGCAGGCAGGCAGGCAGGCAGGCAGGCAGGAAGTTGGATACGGAGGGAGGGCGAGAACCAGTTTGGATGACACCTGTCAAGGGCCCACGCACCTGTGGGTCAGAATCGGAGGTAGCCCGGCCGCTTCTGGCACCTCACTATGAGGATGACAGCGATGGCGACGAAGATCTGGATGATGAAGGCGACGGCGCAGAAGACCATGCCCGGGTAGGTCTGCCTCCAGGATTCCACTGAAGGAGATGGAGAGGGGTGTCAGAGCGGCAGGGAGGGAGGGGCGGGGATGGCAGGGAAGGGGAGGGGAGAGGACGGGCAGGGCAGGGCAGGGCAGGGCAGGGCAGGGCAGGGCAGGGCAGGGCAGGGCAGGGCAGGGCAGGGCAGGGCAGGGCAGGAGATAAAGCGGTGCCGGAGAGAGATGAGGCTGTGGGGAGGCCAGAAAAAGAACGAAGACCAAAGGGAAGGGAAAGAAGCGAGATAAGAGCGAGGACACGGAGACGCTCGCAAAGGCAGACGTTCACACACACGCACACCCAACCACACACACTCACACTCGCCTGCTCACAGGCACACACGCACGCACACGCACACACACATGACGCAGTTCTCACCCTGGCTGAAGTCGTTGCTGACGATCATGTAGAGATCGTTGACGCCTTCGTTAAACAGGACGACGGACGCCAGCGACAGGATCGCTGTAACCATGGCAACGAAAAAACTAGAGCCATAGCGACATGGCAACGAGAATTTTGCAATGTGGTAACAACAAAGGCACGTTTTTTTCAAAATTATGTGCCACGATTTCAGTTTCAATTTCGTACAATGTGGCCCTTCCCAACAAAGCATCCACACCTTTGTGTGTGTGTGTGTGTGTGTGTGTGTGTGTGTGTGTGTGTGTGTGCATCTGTGTGCGTGCGTGCCGTACCAGCGAACGTCATGAGTATCCACGGCAACCAGGCGAGAGCGAAGTAACGCTCCTCCCAACGTAACATCCACAACGTGTGTGTGCGTGTGTGCGTGTGTGTGCGTGCGTCGCGTACCTGCGAACGTCATGAGTAACCATGGCACCCAGGTGAGGACGCAGTAGCGCTCCTCCCAACGCAACATCCACAGCGCCGTCGCTACGTCGGCGGCGACCGTCACGACGATGGAGACGCAGAGCGTGATGAGCGACGCCTGCAGTTCGGGCGGCGTCATGTCTGAAGCGACGTCATGGGGACGGCGGCGTCAAGGGACGGGAGGTGACGTCAACATCGGCGTAATGCGTCAGGTGACGTGAAAGCGATGGTAGCGACAGTCAACATCAGCGTAACGCGTTGGGTGATGTGAAAGCGACGTCACGACGGCGTCACGCGTCAACTGACGTCGAGTGATGTAATGGCGTCGGGATCGACGTCAAATGACGAAGGGACGTCAGACATTGAATGACGCAAGTGGCGTTATGTTGTGCATTGCACAACGACAGCGCGAGGTTGGACCTGACGTTGGGATGACGTCAACGTCAAAGTGCTGCGGCGTCAAACTTCCGACTTTCGCCGACGTACTGACGTCACAACGTTGCCACACCCTTCGGCACTCCGCTATGTTCCGCCCCTCCCTGCCCTTCCCCTGCTCGTCCACCCATCGCCTTGTCCCGCCCCACCCCGCCCTGCCTCAACCCACCCCGCAGTGCGTGCACCCAATCCCACCCCACCACACCCCCACCTCGCCCTACTCACTCTCTCCGTGTCCGGGTGGCATCGCCGCCAGACGGCGCCTCGTGCACGTCACGTGCGGCGGCACCGAGCAGTTGTAGAAGTTGACCACGCCCGTGTGGAACGTCTGGTTTATCTGGTGCAGAAAGGTCAGTCGCGTCAAGCCACGTTCACACCGCGTGTGTCAAGCGGAACGTGTGCACGGACGTGCGCGTCGTGCGTGTCACGTGAGTTCAAGCTGTGTTGACTTCTCTCACGTGACCCTCCAGGTGGCGTGGTCAATTTGTTTGGCCAGTGACCCGTTCCCGCCCCGACTCCCTTTCTGGGCCCATGTCCCACCCATCTGTCCTTTCCTCACCCAGCCCCCTGCCACAGGTAAGCACTGAACTGTCCCTGCCTCCGCCCCGCCTCCCCTCACGTCCTGCCCCGCCTCTCACCAGCACGCCCTTGTGGTACCCCGCCATGCCGTCCGCCGCCCACCTCACCCCACCCCACCCTACCGCGCCCTCACCTCACCCCATCCCACCCTGCCCCGCCCCGCCC
>JAAUXT010111703.1_pt1 | contig 10527 bp, 11 predicted proteins | sample 7278171 | NCBI WGS metagenome assembly JAAUXT01 (sample SAMN14350112, study PRJNA611818) | marine sediment metagenome | isolation source: surface marine sediment (1.8m) | place: French Polynesia: Moorea | collected 2018-08 | reverse complement strand
TGTGTGTGTGTGTGAGAGAGAGAGAGAGAGAGAGAGAGAGAGAGAGAGAGAGAGAGAGAGAGAGAGAGAGAGTGTGTGTGTGTGTGTGTGTGTGTTTGTTTGTGCGCATGTGTGTGTACGTGCGTGTCTGTGTGCGAGTTTGTGTCTGAGTCTCTGTGTGTGTGTGTGTGTGTGTGTGCGTGTGTGTGAGTTGTGTGTCTGTCATTTGTTCCCTTGTGTCTGTACGTACGTGTACATGAAGCCACATTCTTTCCCACAATTGTCTTGTCGGTGATGCTTGCTCTTTTGACTGTGAAACCATCTCTTGTTCCAGTGCACCTTCTGTCTCACCCAGTGCGCACCAAGTTCACAGACCTGCGCCACCACTGATACCTACCATCCACCCCCAACCCCCCCCCCCACCTGACGGGGGAGTCAGAGCCATATTCCCCGGCACCTCGCACCGAACTGCTCCCTTTTGATGTCACCCCCTGATAGGGCCATCGTCTCCCATAATTGGGCAGCATTGTCTGCTGATTGCGGCTGTGTCTTTTTGAGCGCGGTGGAGGCATCTCTCGCGCCTTTTCAACAAAGTTAATGGGCGTAAACGCTTCCATTTACATGGCTGACATATTTGTTCGTCAAATTGCGACGCATCACGATATGTTGTGTGTCCTCCCCAAATTTTTTCATCAGACAAGAAAAATATTAAAATTTTGACAGCGGCAAATAACACAAGGTATTTTTGATGTACAAGATGGAGCAAAAGGTGCTTGGAAATATTTTTGAGAAAACATTGAATTTTGATGGCGGCAAATGTTTTTGATGTGTACGAAAGAGGGAGAGGTGTTTCAATTGCCCGCACAGCAACACCCTGGGGCTGGAACAATGTTGCGCTTCTGTGCACGTTCTCCCCGCAACAGTTGCCAGGGAAACGCAACCAAGACGATGTAATTGTCACCTTCCCCTGTCTCCCACCACACTGGGTATCAGGCCCCTGTTTGCACACACAGACTCTCTATCAAATTCAGACATTTCGGTGCCAATATTGAACGAGCCTTCAGAGTGGAACCCTGTTATCATCGCTGATCCGAGGGGCCCAAATTTGTCACGTTGCGGCCAAACAGAGGTTCGTCTGTTCTCCGGAGGGGGGATCCAGGATTGGGTCCAGAGGGACCTGTCCCAGGGGGACAAGGGGCGATCTCGAACCGAGAAATTTTTGCCCGACAAATATGGGGCTGACGATACCACTGAGGGAGGAGCAGTGGTTTATTTTTTCGAGAAATCAATGGACGCGAGGAGAGCTTCTCCCCAGGGATGTAAGAGACCCTCCGCCCCCGTGGATCCCCCCCCCCAAAAAAAAAAATCTTCGTGGTCAATCTCGCCGACGTCAGATTTCCACCATTACCCCCGTAAACAGACCATGAAAACGGAGAAAAAGACCTCAATTTTCCACAGCCTGTGAACAGCCTGCATTCAAAACCCGTGCTGCATGTGCGTTTCCACACACCCTCTCGGGGTCACACAACCTTGTTTGGCCAGACGGGCCTTTCACGAGGCGAACAAATACATACAGGAGGGACGAACCGCAACATGTAGCATTTTCGAGCCCACGGGTTCGATACAGAGTTTGACTAATCCGGGGATGTAAGCCGATACATTGCGGCTAAATCCAAGCGAAAAGCCCCTTTCATGGCCGCCCTACTAGAACAACACTCATAATCACTATGTAAGCTCATAATTATTCTCCCAGGCTATGTAGCCCCCTAAACCCTTCCTTTTTAGGGGTTGGGGGTTGCCAGTCGAAACAAATGTGGTTTTGAGTGGTTGGTTCGTTGGGCCGGATGCGACCTTCGTACACCATGCAAAAGAAGGAACAGTTCGTTTTTAGTGCGGATTGGAATTTTTTCTGGCAGGTGTTGGAAAAATTCTGCACAAACAGGAAAGAACTGGCTTTCGTACACATTCTGTCCACACCAAAATGCCTTTGAAAAATCCCCTTCAGAGAAAAGAGCTGTGTCCCCTCCCCCCCCTCCCTCCTGCCACACAACACACTGAGCGCAGCAGGAACAGAGAGAGGAGCCCAGCAGCAGACCCGAGCTGTCAGGCCTCTTTTCTCTCTCCTTCTGCAGATAAAACGGCCCTTTAATCAACCGCCCCCATTTACAGATTACACCAACAAGCTGCAATAGGCAATCAAAGCTGCCGTCGCGGTGCCGTCCCCCTCCCTCTCTCTCCACCACCGCGGCCTGATTCACGATGGAAGCGTCGTGCGTCGCGTCCCTGGACGCGTGAATTGCAAGACCGCGTTCAGAAAATGCAAGCGCACCTCTACACATCTGCGTTCGCATTTTTGGATGGAAGGGGGAGGGGGCCCCGTTATGCGAAAACTAGCTGAAGGGCGCAAGCAGCGACACAGCGACCATTGATTAGAGACGCAACGCCAGCAGCGACGACGCAACGTCAAGCCATGACGCAACGCCCAAAACCCTGTGGAGAGGGGACGCAAGGTAAAACGGACGTACACAGTGCAAAACAGACCTCCCTCACTGTTTCTCGCCCCAAAAGAAACTCGTTCTTGCGGAGAGAGACGTGCCGAGAAGGCGGTGCTAAGTTTTATTTGTTCAGATTATTGAGCGGCGGAGGTTCAGGCCGCCATTGTGTCCACATTATAAGAAATCAATGGCAAAGCGTCGACTCTGAAAAGCTCCGGGGTGTTGCCAGTGAAAACAACTCGATGCTCGTTGTGGTGGAGGAGGAAGAGAAGAGCGTTTTTTCTACGTGAATGAGTCGGGTCTGTCGCGCGCGACGACGTAGCGTGTGTTGACTGGGCCGGAGACGCAACGCATGCCGGGACGCATCCGGTGCGAACCCGACCGAGTTTGTGACCCGAAGTGGGACCGTCTGTCATCTTGACGCAAAAAACGTACAGCTCGAGCTCCTGGCTGTTGTCGCGCGCCGTGCTTTTGTCTCGTGCGTTCCACATTTCAATGAGGTAGGGTTTTCGCACTGGATATGTCTTGTTTTGTAACCCTGGGCGTCGCCTTTTTACGCCAACCACTCAGCGCCCGTTGCTCAGTGACGCAACGCACGACGTATCCAGTGTGAACTGCGTGTGAAAGGGCGGCCTGGTCAACCATGAGAAAAAACATGCAGTCCAGACTGCTGTCCCAACATGTGACAACTCTTGACCACAAGACGACCTTTGCGTTGTGTGCTCCTGATGGGCCGAAGTGCCTTATTTTCCCGTCCATTATCTCGTTACACCTGTCTGTCTGCATGGTCGGGGCTCAGCAAGAAGCTGCCGAGATGGCCGAGGTTGGAAGCCTCTCCAAGACATGTGTGCAGCCTCAGGCCTGTTTCACGCTGCACGCGTCGTGCGTTGTGACCCTGGGCGCTGTGTTCTTGTGCAGGTCAATGCATGAGCATTGCACCCCTCTACAAGTCAGTGGGCGCTGTCTCTCTGTGCAAGTTAACGGAGCTGCGTCGTCGATCACACTCAAGGCGTCGTGCGTTATGACCCTCTGAACGAACGCCAATGACGACGCAGTGCCCCCAGCATCAAGCAAGCAAAGTCTCGAAGGCGCAAACCCCAACAAAACAAGCGTGAAACAACCCGCTTTCAAAACTGACACATGACAACAAGGCAGACAGAACAGCTTGCAAATGGAGGAAAACGACAGACTTAAAAAGCGCAGGGTTCTGCGTCCTTGAATTTGCCACGTTGAGCGAGAAGACAATCGGATAGAGCAACGGGCGGGATCAATAGCAGCGGGGGGGGGGGAGAGGGATCAGCCCGCCCGTACTGCGGGCCTGTGCCGCGCTGAACGCGTCGTGTGTTGTGTCCCCGTGCAAGTCAATGGGCGCTGTGTCGTCACATTCGACGCTGCGCCCACCGGTCTGCACAGAAATGCAGTCCGTGACGTGTCTCGTGCCTTGTGTCTCTGCGCATGCGCGGCGCACAGCTCGCTGAGGGACGCAACGCACGAGGAACGCTTCCAGTGTGAAGACGCCTCCAGAAACGTGATACCATCTTCTCTTAATTACTTTTCACGCTGCGATTTTGTCGCTGTTTCACAAATGAGCAATCTTCCCTTTTCCAGAAAACTTGGCGCCGTGTGGAACTGAATTCCCTTCCAAAAGATCTGTGAAACAAAAGGAAACAATTTTCATCCCCTTTCGAGGATTTAATTTTCTTCCGAATCTGTGATTTTTTCCAAAAATGGGAAGACACAGCAGGGAACTGTGCGTTGGTTTCCCTTGGCGACGCTTCACGTGTTACAACACGTCACACCTCTTCACCTCCTGCTGAGCTGTGACAGTCTCCTCCTTCTGCAGGCAGAGAAGGTCCTTCTGCAGAGAAGGTCAAGCTGCCGCCAACACTGTGCCTCTTCTGCAGACAGGGTGCACACTGGTTGCGTCACGCGTAGCGATCTTGTAACGCTGCGTCGTCCTTGGCGACGCAGCGTCGAGTGACGTGCAGAGGCAGTGGCATAACGCACGACGGCGTGTCCACAACTTGCAACACCGCGCCCACTGACCCCAGTACTTACACACAACGCTTGACGCAACCTCTGGTTGCCATGCAACGCCCCGCGCTTTTCCTCGCAACGCAACACGTGACGCGTCTGACGTGACCCACCCCGCACACGACGTCGCAACAGCCTCTAATTCTGTCGCTGTCTCCGGTGCAGAAAATGCCCTTCGTAATAATCCTGTTGCGACTGGAGATAAAAGCCTGTCACAAAACACCTCGGGGGGGGGGGGGCAACAAAAGGTGACCCAATTTTTCGCCTTCGTTGTCAAGACGAGACGAGGGAAGGAAAACAATGTGACTGCTGCAGGTTCGCGCGTGAGGTGGACGCCAACAAGGCTGAGGGGGGGGGTGAGTTCCAGCTTGGTGTTGACTGTGAGGCAGCCCCAGCGGGTGAACTTGCGTGGGTGCAAAGCTCTGGCAAATCCAGGATTTGTTTTTGTGGGCGGGGCAGGGGGCGACCAGGTCCTGAGTTTTGTCTGAGCCTCAGCGAGAGTGATGGGGCGTTGCCGACCTTGAAAAGTTTGACAAGCAAAGGTGGGACAGAGAAATTTGCCTGCACCACAAATTTTGGGGGGTCAGGTGAAATGTTCTAATCTGGTCGGGGGGGGGGGTAGCAGCCCCACCTGGACCAGCTGGAGCGAAGCGTGACGTTGTTACCACCTCGAGTCCAGACCGTGCGTGCGTGGCTCGTGCATCAAGGGTTCAAATTCTGTGTCCGGAGTAAAACAAACAGGAACTTCTGCCTGGTCCTTTGTAACGAGAGGCGCTGCCGTCACATTTCATTTCCGATCACACTCGTCCGACCTGCGTCTGACCCCGGAAGCTCCACCTGCACTCAGAGAAATTAATTTTCTTTCTCCGACTCAATGCGTCTGATTTTTATCTCTCAACCCCGAGTGTCAGTTTTCGGTTCAGACTTCGTTGCCAATCGACGGTGACACAACTCAACTGATCGCCTTTCGCGTTGCGTTCACGTGTCGTGCGGTTCGTTTTGCGCAAAGTGCGTTTACTTTCTGCTGTCATCAGAGACAACCAATTCTCAACAAGAACAAACAACAAACGTCGCGCTGCATTGGCAACGCGCGAGTCGGGGTCATTTTCCAAAAGAAATATATTTGGAATTTGTTGAGATTGGAAGTTCACAGGGAAACAAAGGGCATGCCCTGGTTCTGTTTTGGGCGCGTTCGACTTGGGACCAGGACCAGGTGGGAGTTTCACCTATCCTGATGAAAACCACTTGGGAGATTTTCTCCAAGGCGACCGCTCACTTGTCTTTTGTGAGTTCTGACCCACAGTGGATCCACGAGGACCACGGGCTCACCCCAACTTCCTGATGTTGCGTTCTCCCTCATGTAGAAATTTTCAAGGTGGTGGTTTCCCGTCCCCTGCCCCCTTGCCCCTGTGGCCTCTCCCCCGGCTCCGCCCCTGCCACCCACGGCTGAGGAGATTAATTGAGAGATAAAATCTGCGGTGCTGAAGGTGACGAGACTTAATCTGACGGGGGGACCCACCCACCCCGGGGACCCGTCTTCACGCGTTACACCCGCGCAGCCGCGCCAACTTCATTCATTATCCAAATTACAATGTGTGGTGCGAGCAGGAGTGGCTCACACAGGGCAAGAGATTCTGGACTCACCCCTGAAGCCTTCCCCCCCCTCCGAAAAAAATCTTCCCCCAAGTTTGTGCTGTCAGTTTTTCGATATTTGAGATCGGGCCTGCTTCCCCAACGACATTCTAACCCTGGACCCCACTCCAATGGGAGTCAAAGACATTCTCGTCTGCTCCAATGCAAGTCAGACTCGCCTTCCACAGCAAGGAGCATGTAACGTGGAAATAGCACGTGTCCGCAACAATGCATGGAAACCGCGGCTGGTGTGTTGTGAAGAAGTGAACTCCGGGAGGGCGTCACCAAATCATGGAAACTATGACCTTCGCTGACTGACCACGGACAGTCCCGTTTTTGGACGCCTGAAAATCTGTGAAAATCGCCAGATAAAGGTGGAAACTTCAGTCTGTTTTCCTTTTCCTCTGACAAACTTTCAACACACATGCACAAACGAAGGTCAAATCAGAGAAGTGAAAAACAACCCGCAGGAAGCATTGAGTGCGAACCTCAGGCACCTCAGGTGATACAGCAGCAAAATTTACGAACTCTTCTCCTTTACTGGTGGACAAACAGCCATAAACCGAACTGACCACCACTCGACGACGTTCCACTGGTGACAAAAGCCCTAAATGACCCTTCAATTTCCCAACAAAAGACATCAGATCGTGAGGGCCGTGACGCACCGACTCGAACATGACAAATTTGACAAAGTGTCGGGGCCGAGGCCATTCCCTGCTATTGTTGACCACTCCACCTCAACACGCAGGTGTTCGTGTCGTGCAGCCGAATGCATCTCGTTTCACAATGACCTGATGTCGTTGTGAGGAGGCTTCAGGGATTCGGGTGGAAGGGGCTCGTGCCATGGAGGAGCGGATCTCAGAGGGCGACTTGGTGTGTGTGTGTGTGTGTGTGTGTGTGTGCATGTCGTTCCGGGACAATGTGTGTTTGTGTGTGCGTCTGTGTGTGTGTGTGCGTCTGTGTGCAGAGGATGGAGGGGGTTCGTGCCAAACTTGCCGAAGCCACAGTGCTTTATCCAGCCCAAGAGCCTTCGAGAAGGCGTATTGCTTCGAGTGTGAAATGACTTCATCCAACCAGAGTCACACTGGTTAAACCTGTCGTGGGTTGCGTTCTTGTCCAATCACTGCGTCATCCACAGGAGCACAAACACCGCGTGACGCGTCCAGCAAAACCCCGTCCTGCAGTCGCTCCTGTACCAGAAATGTAGCTTGGCAATCACTTTTCTGTTTTGTTGCTGGACAATGACGCGGGGACGCTGAATGGACCACAGCGACTGCAATAAAACAATTTGGACCTGCGAGCGCCCGAACCTCTGTCCTTTACACGGGCCATTTCTGATTCATGAAATAGATGATTTGAATAAAACATTGATCTGAAAGGTTGTTTTGTGCTTTTTGTGCCACAAACAATGTCGCTGTGTGTCGTGCTCATCGTGGCGCGCCGCAAAAACGCGCTTGATTTGATATCTGAAACTTTCTTTGCTTGTCTGTTTGGGTTTCCGTTCATTTTCAGTAAATTTTGCAATATTTTTTCCCCTCGACGTTGCGATGTCATTTGGTTCTGGTGGAGCCAAGTGCGTGGTTGCGTGATGTACATGTTCACTGCAATAATTGATGTATTCAGAAGAGATATCAAACCCATTTGTCAAATTTGAACATTTCACAAGACCCTTGTGTATCCAAACCACCGGGACTCCCACTGCTAAAATGCCAGCTAATTCACATACAAAAATTTGACACTTCCATTTGCAGTGGAGAGGTGCGAATCAGTGTGTCTTGTTCCAAAATGAGGCCTGTTTCACGCTGCATGTGTCAGTCTCATGCGTTGTGTGTGTGTGTGTGTGTGTGTGTGTGTGTGTGTGTGTGTGTGTGCGTGCGTGTGTGTCTGTGTGAGTGTGTCTGTCTGTCTGTGTGTGTGAGTGTGTGTGCGTGTGTGTCTGTGTGCGTGTGTGTGTGTGTGTGTGTGTGTGTGACTACACGTGCGAAATGCGACGCAGCCTGAGACTAGGTGCCTTGCATTGACTTTAAAGTGGACACGATGCGTGACGTAGTTGACGTAGGTGACGTAGCGCTCACTGAAGTGAACTGGGATGCAACTCATGGCGTTGCAGAGCGACAAGGGATGACGCATACAGCGTCCGCAACGCAACGCAACGCAGGCGCGTCCAGTGTGAAACGTACCTGACCTAAGTAGCTGTAAACAAAGCGGTCAGGTGGCCCCGGGTCGTCAGACACACGTGAGTGACAATCTGACCCATCAGCGGGCCCCGCCCACCTGGACACTAATTAATACCCACTCGCTTCATTAACTGTGGACCGAGTCTGTGACCCGCTGACGTCTGTCAGACGCGACAAAGCGCTGTTGTCGTGTGAGTGACGTGATGTGTGTGGGAGCAGTGATGCTGGTTTGTACCTGTGTCACCGACAGAATGGGAGAGACCTTCATGTGAAGTGAGTGACACACCTCACAAATTGTGACCCTTCGGGTGAAGCTGCACGCACAGACACAGAAACAGACAGACAGACAGACACACACACACACACACACACACACAAACACAGAAACAGACAGACACACACACATACACACACGCACACACGCACACACAGTTCGTTCGTTGTTTGCGAAATCAAACGTGTGTCTGGAAGAACTCTTGAACGCCTCTGTATCAAGACCATTGCATCTCTTCGATGTTCCCTTGACGAGCAAAAGTACCCTGTCCCTTTCAGTCCATCGTTTGCGTGCGTGCGGGCTGCAACACACACACACACACAGGGCTCAATAATAACAACCTGTGCACTGAAAACGCCCCTCAAGAACGTGTGTCATGTTATCATAATATTTTAACATTTCATATTCACTGCACTGGGAACATTTACATAACATCTGCACACAATAGGTGCGCTTTTGAAGCCATAAATCGTGGCTGCAGCCGTGGAAATGAGCACCAGACACGCAATGTGGTTTTGATGTAGCTCGCGGGAGCAAAACGAGCAGAAAGAAATCGAACGTCAAAAGTTGACATGATTTGCGCGAAATGTCAAGAAAAATAAAACGCAGGAGTGGTTTGAGTTCAATAAACACCGCGCGTTGCTTCTCAAATCACGAGGATCGAGATCCGCGTACAAAGAATGGGAAAACAAGAACACTTGTCAGTCTTGATGCGCGTCTCAAAGATGCAGCGGACCAATGTGCAATTGCGAGACAGCCCCCCACCCTCCCGCCCAAGATTTTTGAAGGATTTAAAATCTTGAGGTCAGTGCAGGTGATTTTTACCCAGGGAACGGGGCACTTGCTTCAACATGTGGAAAGTTTTCTTGTGTGAATACACGCACTTTTTTTCTGGGGCAAATCGGCGCGTGTCTGACAAAAAAAATGTCGCGCCCTAGAGGGCTCCACGAGAAATTAATTTGAGACACCTTTCAGGGAGGAGATTTCCATGACAACAGAGATTGGAGGCAATTTTCTTGTCACATGAGCGACAGTGAAAAGCTCCCCGCCATTTTCCCTCTTCACACCCACACAAACGCTCGTCTTGTACCTGTCGAGAATGTACTGCAAAAAAAATCACTTGCAGAATTTTTTGCAGCCATTATTGAGTTGGATGCGTTTGATGAGATACAGTCCGGGCGCTGGTTGGTAATTACCTCAGAAAGGTATCTGTGGGACGTGGAGGTATCTCGGGGTGCTGGGAGGCATGAGCTGCGCGGGGAACCCCTCACGTGCGCGTCACAGTGAATGGGATCGAATGATGCACGTGAGCTTAGGGTGTGCGGGGAGATCCACGCATCCTGCAGAGATCTGAGCTCCGATACAGCAAAGGTTTCAGCAAAGATCCCGTGTATGTATGTGTGTGTGTGTGTGTGTGTGTGTGTGTGTGTGTGGTGTCGGTTATTTGTGTGTGTGTGTGTGTGTGTGTGTGTGTGTTGTCGGTTATTTGTGTGTGTGTGTGTGGTGTCGGGTAGTGTGTGTGTGTGTGTGTGTGGTGTCGGGTAGTGTGTGTGTGTGTGTGTGTGTGTGGTGTCGGGTAGTGTGTGTGTGTGTGCGTGTGTGTGTGGTGTCGAGCACAACGTCGCAGAAAAGTGCCAAATTCGACGCGCACATTCAACCGCAGTGGGCGCGGCTGCCTTCAAGTCCCCGATAGGCTTTTCGTGCACGTCCCACGATTGACGCGATTCCCTTGTTGAAACAACATTGGAACAACACACGCACATCGCACCAAGAACTGAAGTGAGTTGCCCTACATCCTGTCAATCACGAACGGACAGGTCCATAAAGCCCCGTCTGAGCCATTCTCTTTGTTCTTTACGTTAGATTCCTTTTCAGTAATTCTACTGTTAGCCCAGTGCACCCATGTCAAACCATTTAACACACCAGTGCACCCATG
>JAAUXT010000087.1_pt1 | contig 10532 bp, 8 predicted proteins | sample 7278171 | NCBI WGS metagenome assembly JAAUXT01 (sample SAMN14350112, study PRJNA611818) | marine sediment metagenome | isolation source: surface marine sediment (1.8m) | place: French Polynesia: Moorea | collected 2018-08 | reverse complement strand
CAGGTTATCCAGAACCGTCACACCAAGATCGAAGAGCTCAAGGCGGCCGGTGTCCCCCTTTACCCCAATGGATTCCATGTATCCCATACGGTGGCCGACATTCAGGCCACTCTGCCCGAAGCTGACGCGTCCGAAGAGACATCCGCCACGCCCATCGCCGCCGCTGGGCGGATCATGGCCCTTAATCGATTCGGCAAGGCGACTTTTCTGCGTTTTCGCGACCGTACGGGACAGCTGCAGGCCTATGTGCGTCGCGACAAGGTCGGTGGCGATCAATACGGGCACTTTAAGAAATTCGATATCGGCGACTTTATCGGCCTGCGCGGTACCATGTTCCAGACCCGCACGGGCGAGTGGACCCTACTGGCCGATCACGTCCAACTGCTGGCCAAAGCACATCGGCCCCTGCCGGAAAAGTTTCACGGTCTCAAGGATCCCGAAAAACGTTACCGTCAGCGCTACGTCGACCTGATCATGAATCCGGATATACGCCAAATTTTTATCCGGCGCAGTCAGATCGTTCAGAGCATTCGACGTTTCATGCTGGCCCGCGATTATCTGGAGGTCGAAACGCCGATGATGCAGCCGTTGGCCGGGGGGGCGGAAGCCGAACCCTTCGTGACCCACCATAAAGCCCTTGACATGGATCTCTACCTGCGTATCGCTCCGGAACTCTATCTTAAACGACTTGTGGTCGGCGGTTTGGAACGTGTTTTTGAAATCAACCGCAACTTCCGCAATGAAGGCGTGTCGACCCAGCACAATCCTGAGTTCACGATGCTCGAGTTCTACCAGGCCTATGCCGATTTTGAAGATCTGATGGTCCTGACCGAAGAGATGTTCATCCAGGTGGCCCGGGAGGTCTGCGGCCGGACCGCAATCAAATACCAGGAGCATACCATTGAACTAAACGGCCCTTGGATTCGTCTGCCCCTGGTGGAAGCATTGGAAAAACTGGGGGGGCTGGATCCGGCGCTGCTCTCCGATCGGGAGGGACTACTATCCTTTGCCCATCGCAAGGGAGTCAAGATCACCAAGGATGGGCGGCGGGGTAAAATTATCACCAAACTCTTCGATGCCCTGGTGGAGCCCCAGCTGATTCAGCCCACCTTCATCACGCACTACCCGGTGGAGGTGTCTCCGCTTTCACGCCGCAGCGACCGCGATCCGGACGTGACCGAGCGTTTCGAATTGTTTATCGCCGGGCGTGAAATCGCTAACGGTTTTTCGGAGTTGAACGATCCGGAAGATCAACGGGAGCGCTTCCAGCAACAGGTGGCCGATCGCGAAGCCGGAGACGCCGAAGCCCACCGTATGGACGAGGATTACATTGAGGCCCTCGAGTACGGCATGCCGCCCACCGCCGGCGAGGGTGTCGGAATCGACCGCCTGGCTATGCTGTTAACTGATGCGGCCTCGATCCGCGAGGTGATATTTTTCCCCCACATGAAACCAGTGGGTCGATGACCCAGGCCGATCCCGGGGGGTACGCGGTACCATGCGATTTGAATTCTTCATAGGGGGGCGCTATCTCAGGGCCCGGCGTAAACAGGCTTTCATTTCCCTGATTACGATCCTATCCACGGCCGGGGTTGCAGTGGGGGTCATGGCCCTGATCGTGGTCATTGCCGTCATGGCCGGCGCCCAATCGGAATTTCGCTCGCGCATCCTGGGCGTCCAGTCCCATGCCGTTCTGATGCGCTACGGTGGCGAATTTTCGGAATACCGGGAGGTCATGCGCCAGGTCGAGCGGGAAGACAATGTCATCGCGACGCGTCCTTTTATCTTCACCCAAGTTATGTTACGCTCCCCCACCGGGCTTTCTGGTGCCGTAATGAAAGGGGTTGCACCGCCCACGGAAATCGAGACCGGCATCCAAGGCATTGGTGAAGCGCTCAACATCCTCTATGGACGCGATGATGAAGCGCCCGACCAACAGGGGGCTTCGCCCGTGGTTCTCGGAAGGGAATTAGGGCGCAAACTGGGTGTCGTCCGTGGCGATACGCTCTATGTGATCTCCTTTCGCGGCATCGTATCGCCGATGGGCCATGTACCTTCCATGAAACGCTTTCGTGTGGCCGGCTTTTTCGAATCGGGCATGTACCAGTTTGATGAAGCTTACGCCTTCGTGCGTCTCACGGATGCGCAGCGCATCCTAAAACTGGGCGACACGGTCAGCGGCATCGAAATCCGGGTAGACGATATCTACCAAGCCGACCAGATCGCCAAGCGCATCAGCGCCCGCCTTGGATTTCCTTATCGCACCCAGGACTGGATGCAGATGAACGCCAACTTGTTCTATGCCCTGCGGCTTGAAAAGGTGGCCATGTTCGTGATTTTGACCCTGATTGTTCTTGTGGCCGCCTTCAACATCGCCAGCACGCTGATCATGATGGTCATGGAAAAAACGAAAGACATCGCGATTCTCAAGGCGATGGGGGCGACCAATCGCCACATCATGCGCATCTTCGTCATCAAGGGCATGGTGATCGGCTTCTCCGGCACGTTTCTGGGCGTCGGCCTCGGAACGCTTTTATGCGCTATCCTCAAGCGCTATCCGATTATCAAACTGCCGGGCGATGTCTACTATTTTACTTCCCTGCCGGTACAACTTCAGACCACGGATATCATCAGCATTGCGCTGGCGGCTATCGGCATTTGCTTCCTGGCCACTCTATATCCGGCCCGGCAGGCGGCCCAGCTGAATCCAGTGGACGCCATACGGTATGGTTAGTCCACGGTGAACGGTTTGCGGGAATCGCGTCAGACGGACATAGGAAAGGGCATGAACGCCGAAACCCTCATTCAGGTCCACAATTTGCAGAAGAGCTTCCAGAGCAGTGGCGCGTCGCGGATCGATATCCTGCAGGGGGTCGACTTTGTATTGAAGGCCGGTGAGACGCTGGCCATCGTTGGGGCCTCTGGTATAGGTAAATCGACCCTGCTACACATCCTGGGAACGCTTGATCGCCCGGACGACGGTCGTGTCCTCTTCAAGGACGTGGATGTCTTCGCCATGAACGCTGAACGACTAGCGGGTTTTCGCAACCGTTCGATCGGCTTTGTTTTTCAATTTCACCACCTGCTACCTGAATTCACGACCCTTGAGAACGTGATGATGCCAGCCCTGATCAACGGGCATCGGCGCGCCACGGCCCGTCGGCGGGCCAACGACCTCCTGGCGCGGGTCGGCCTGGCCCAGCGGCTGTCCCACCGGGTGACCCAGCTTTCAGGTGGGGAGCAACAGCGTGTGGCCCTGGCCCGGGCGCTCGTTCAAAATCCCCCCCTTCTGCTGGCCGATGAACCCACCGGCAATCTGGATAAGAACAATGGCGAATCGATTCATCAGCTGCTTATGGCGTTGAACCGTGAACTGAACATGACGCTGGTCGTCGTGACCCACAATCCAGAACTGGCGGAACTCATGGACCGCCGCGTAACGATCGCCGAAGGCCGCCTGGTAGAGCTGGAATAGGAGTCACTATGCATCGAGGCGTCCGCTGGATAGGCCTCCTCATCCTGCTGTTGTGCACCGGCTGGCCATGCTGGGCCAAAGACAATGTGCGCGTCATGGTCTTGCCGTTTGAAGTCAACGCCATGGAAGATCTGGCCTATCTCGAAAGTGAGATCGCCAAGATCATCAGCCGTAATCTGGTGGCGGAAGGGGCCATCCTCGTGGAGACCCCGGTCCAGACCGTGCTGGCCGACATGGAAGCCATACGCACAATTGGGGTCGACAATGCCGCCGATTACGTGATCTGGGGCAGTTTCACCCTGATCGGACAGCAGTTCAGCCTGGATGTTCGCCTAATGACGCCTTTTGAGTCAACAGCCGTTGAATCGATCAGCGTTCAGGGCGAGGGACTGGCGACATTGTCGGCCAAGATCGGTGAACTATCCCAGGATTTAACGATCCGGCTTTTTGATCTGGCCGAAGTGATCGAGATAACGATCCAGGGCAACGACCGGATCGAAACCGATGCCATCCGTCGCAATATCAAGACCCAGGTCGGAGAAACCTATCTGCCGAAGCGGATCGACGAGGATCTCAAGGCCGTTCACCAGATGGGATTTTTTGTGGACGTCCGCGTGTCGATTCAAGATGAGGCCGCCGGACGCCGGTTGATCTTCGAGGTCAAAGAAAAACCAACCGTTCTGGGCATCGGGCTTAGCGGCAACGAGGAATTCGACGACGAGGAGATTCGAGAGAACCTTACCCTCAAGGCCGGATCCGTCTTAAACCTGGCTCGCGTGCGCACGAACGCCGAGATTATCGAAGATCTGTACAAAGAGGAGGACTTCCACAACGTCAAGGTCGAATACCGTGTGACCCCGTTGGCCAACAATCAGGTCAATGTCGAATTCGAAATTGCCGAGGGCGAAAAACTGGATATCAAAAAGATCCGGTTCGTCGGCAACAACACCTTTGATGACGGCGACCTCAAGGGGGTGATGCGGACCAAGGAGAAGCAGTGGCTGATCTCCTGGTTGACTGGCGCCGGCGATCTCGATTTGGAGAAGCTCAACCAGGATGCCATCGCGATTTCAAGCTTCTATCAAAACCACGGATTTATCAACGTCAAGGTCTCCGACCCGGAGGTGGAGTTCAAGGCGGATGCGATCGAAATCACCATCAAGATTGCCGAGGGCGATCGCTACAAGCTCGGCAACGTCAATGTCTCCGGCGATCTGATACGCACTCGCGAAGCACTGATCGGCGAGTTGCGCATCACCGGCGACGAGTATTTCAACCGCGGCCTGCTGCAGAAGGACATCATTCGTCTAACGGATGTCTACGGTGACGAAGGCTATGCCTACGCCCAGGTGGCACCGAGTACGAAGTCCGATCCCGCGGCCCTGACAGTCGATGTCGATTACGTCATCACTAAAAACCAGCTTGTGTTTTTCGAAGAGATCATCATCGGCGGCAATACCAAGACGCGTGACAAGGTGATTCGACGCGAACTGAAGGTCTACGAACAGGAAATCTACAGCCGCACCAATCTGAAGAAGGGCATTCAGCGGCTTCATGCCTTGAATTTCTTTGAGGACATCAAGGTCAATACCCTCAAGGGCGAAACAGACGACCAGATGATCCTCAAGATCGATGTCACCGAAAAGCCCACCGGAACGATTCAGTTCGGCGGCGGCTTCAGCAGCGCCGCCGCCCTGTTCGGGGCCTTTTCGGTCGATCAGCGCAACCTTTTCGGCCGCGGCCAGGTGCTCAGGGCTACGGTCCAACTGGGCGCCAACTCCCAGCGCTTCGACATCGCCTTTACCGAACCCTGGCTGTTTGACATTCCGCTCTCGGCCGGGTTCAATACCTACAAACTGGATACGGACTATAACGACTACGGCTATGACAAGAGCAGTCTGGGGGTGAGGCTGTTCGCCAGCTACCCGGTGTTCCCACGGGCACGCCTTTACCTTTCCTACCTCTGGGACGATTCGGACATCGACATTACCGATCGCGACGATGCCTCCGACAATATCGAAGATCTGGAAGGCAACAACGTTACCAGCTCTCTGACCAGCTCGCTTTTTTACAATTCCACCAACAAGCCTTTTAACGCCACCCGTGGTTCGAAGCTCGAACTCAGGCTCGAAATTGCAGGGCTGGGCGGCGATTTTACATATAACAAAGCAACTGCTAAGACGGCGTGGCACTTTCCTGTCTGGGGCAAGTTGACCGGTTACTGGGGGGGGCAGGGGGGCTGGCTCGATGACCGGGGACGGACACCGGACTACGCCAAGTTCTTTTTGGGCGGGGCTGATTCAGTCCGCGGTGTTGAGGCCAAGGACGTCAGTCCCCGTGAAGATTCGGACGATGACAGCTCGCCGCTGGTGGGGGGGGAAGCTTTTATCGCGTTCAACCACGAGTTGCACTATCCCATAGGGGAGGAGTTGGGGCTGGTGGCCATCGCTTTCTTGGACACGGGTGATCTCTGGCGCAATAGCAATGACGTCGAATTAAAATATGAAAGATTAATTAAAACCTTCGGCGGGGGCGTGCGCTGGCTATCACCAATGGGGCCGCTGCGGCTGGAGTATGGCTACGTCATTGATTCGGGTGAAAGCGATGCCGACGGCGGAAAGTTCGAATTCACGATGGGCAGTAAATTTTAAGGACACAACGGGGGCATGGGGTTTTCGACAGACTTTTGCCAGTCCGACACCTGTCGACAGGCCGTCGACCCCCACACTGGGGTCATACCCCAAGAGAAACATCAATAAGGGAGGACGAATGCGAAATCGTATCGTATTGATCACGGCTGCAATTGCGGTCTTAAGCCTGTTCGCCATCGACGCCGGCGCAGCTGAAATCAAAATCGGCGTCGTCGATTTTCAGCAGGTGGTCAACAAATCCGAGCCGGGAAAAAAATTCGAGGCGGGTTTGAAGACCGAAGGCCAGCAGATGGAAGCGGAAATCGAAAAAGGCAAGGAGGAACTCAAAGCCCTCAAGGAGAAGCTCGATCGTGAATCCATGGTTATGAGTGAGGAGGCCAAAGAGGAGAAGCAGATCGAATTCAACGTCAAGCTTTCCGGGCTCCAGAAAAAACAGGCCCAGTTCCGCAAGGATTTTGTTACTAAACAACGCCAGGGCGTGGGTAAATTCAGGGTCGAGGTCCTCGAAATAGCCCGTGAAATAGGGAAGAAGGAAAAATTCGACCTGATCATTTCCAAGGATGCCCTGCTTTACATGGATACCGGCGTCGATATCACGCCCAAGGTCATCGAGGTGCTCAACCAGCGCCATAAAGACAAAGCAGGCCAGTAGTCGCCCGGCGGGGGCAGACCGAGCGGTGGCGAGAACCCGCCGGTGGATGACAGTGATATCCACGAACAGCGGACCGCCCTTGGGCTCATGGCATACGGTGGGTAACATGGAAAAAACCTTGGCCGACCTGGCGCTGGCGGTGGGAGGGCGCTTCAGCGGTGATGGACGCTGCCGGATCATTCGGGCGGCGCCGTTCGAGGCGGCTGGAACCGATGCGATCACGCTCGCCCGTAGTGCAAATTACCAGCAACGGATCAGCGAAACGCGCGCGGCGGCCGTCATCGTCCCGCTGGATTTCGAGCACCCGGGCCTCAATCTTCTAAAGGCCGACAATCCTTATGCGGCCTTTGCCCGTATCATTGCGCTCCTTCATCCCCCCGTCCGACCGTCCGGCGGCATACACCCCACGGTGGTCACCGGAGAGCATTTCCGATACGGTGCCGATGTCGCTATCGGCCCGCAGGTGGTGATCGGCCGCAACGTCGTGCTCGGTGCACGGGGGTGCATCCATCCCGGGGTTGTCATCGGTGATGACGTTGTCATGGGGGACGACGTGTGCATCCATCCGAATGTCAGCCTCATGACCGGATGTCGTATCGGCCATCGGGTTGCCATTCAGGCCGGCAGCGTGATCGGCAGCGACGGATTTGGGTATGCCCCGGACGGCGATCACTACCACAAAATACCACATACGGGTTTTGTGCAGATCGACGACGATGTGGAAATCGGCGCCAACAACACCATCGACCGCGGCACCTTCGGATGTACCCATATCCAGCGAGGGGTCAAGACCGACAATCTTGTTCATATCGCCCACAATGTCGTGGTCGGCCCCCATTCGATCCTGGTGGCCCAGGTGGGCATCTCCGGCAGTGCGACCCTGGGACGGCACGTGGTGCTGGCCGGGCAGGTGGGGGTGACGGGTCATCTCAGAATTGGCGACTATGTAATGGCGGGAGGGAAAACCGGCATATCCAAATCCGTTCCGGATGGCCAGATCATATCCGGAGCGCCGGAAATGCCCCACAAGCTGTGGCTCAAGGTGCAGCGCGTCATTCCACGGCTGCCGGAGATACGCAAGAAACTAAAATCACTCGAGAAACGCGTAAAACGCCTGGAGGCCGATCCGGGCGAAGGTGCGTCCGACCTCTAAATAGAAAGGCCGAACGATGGGTTCTGGGTACTTGATCAACGACATCCTCAAGCATTTGCCCCACCGCTATCCTTTTATCATGATCGACCGTGTCCTGGAACTGGAGCCGGGAGAGCGCATCGTCACCCTGAAGAACGTGACAATCAACGAGCCGTTTTTTCAGGGACATTTTCCGGACAATCCGATCATGCCGGGGGTCCTCATCCTGGAGGCCATGGCCCAGTCGGCGGGCGTGCTCACCTATGCATCGCTGCCCGAGGATGAACGCGACGTTCTGATCTATTTCATGGCCATCGAAAGGGCCAAATTCAGGCGCATGGTGGTACCGGGCGATCAACTGCGATTCGAAGTCGAAATCCTAAAATTGCGGCGCAAAGCGGTCAAGGGCGCGGGCCGGGCCTACGTCGAGGACCAACTGGTGGCCGAGGCCGAGATGATGGCTTCGATTGGAGAAAAATGATGATCCATCCCACCGCGATTATCAGCCCCCGCGCCGTTATCGGACCAGATGTGGAGATCGGACCCTATGCCATTGTTGGTGAAAATGTAACCATCGGGGCCGGAACCATCATCGGGGCGCACACGACCATCGATCCCTTCGTCGATATCGGACCGGAATGCCATATTTTTCAGTTCGCTTCGGTCGGTGCACTGCCCCAGGCGATCAAGTTCGAAGGCGAGAAAACCTATGTCAAGATCGGCCGGCGGACGGTCATCCGGGAGTTTGCCACCGTGAACCGCGGGACTGGATTCGGCGGCGGGGTGACCGAAGTCGGGGAAGAAAATCTCCTGATGGCCTACGTGCACATCGCGCACGACTGCAAGACCGGCCGGGGGGTGATTCTGGCCAACAATGCCACCCTGGCTGGGCATGTCTGCATCGACGACTATGTCACCGTGGGGGGGCTGACCGCTATTCATCAATTCGTGCGTGTCGGCCGCCATGCCTACATCGGGGGGAAATCGGCCGTGGTTAAGGATATCCCCCCCTATGTGATCGCCGCCGGAGATCGGGCTCGCCTGCATGGCCTGAACCGCGTGGGCCTGCGCCGTCATGGACATTCGGAAAAAGCGATTGCGATGCTCAAGCGCGCCTATCGATTGATTTTTAGAATCGGCATCACCCTCAACGAAGCCATCGAACGGGTCAAGGCGGAAGTCGATCAGACCCCTGAAATCAAGCGTTTTATGACGTTTATCAAAACATCCCAACGTGGGATTACGCGCTGAATGGAGAACCGGCGAAGGGCATCATTCCGGCTCGCTGCCGTGTTCAGGGAGGAGAACTAACTGTGGATGCTTCGGTCAATGTCGCTCCGCACCGCTCAGCGCAGCCGGGAAGCGCCCGACCCGTCCGTGCGGCGGTGGTGGGGTCGGGATACCTAGGACGATTCCACGCCGAGAAATATGCCGCCCTGGATGGCGTCGCGCTGGTGGGGATCGCGGATATCGAATTCGAAAAAGCGGCCGAGGTGGCGGCTCTCTGCCAGACCCGGGCTTTCAACCGGCACGAGGATTTGATCGGCCAGGTCGATGCCGTCAGCATTGTCGTACCCACGCCGCTGCATTTCGCGGTTGCCTGCGATTTTTTGAAGAATGGGGTCGACGTGCTTATCGAAAAACCCATGACCACGACGCTGGCGGAAGCACGCGAGTTGATCGATATCGCCGAGACCGAAGGCCTGATTCTGCAGGTGGGACACCTCGAACGTTTCAATCCGGCCGTGATGGCCGTGCGTGAACGTATTCATAAGCCGATGTTCATCGAATCGCATCGTCTGAGCCTCTACCAGGGGCGGTGCACCGATGTGAGTGTCGTGCTCGATTTGATGATCCACGATATCGACATCATTCTCAATTTTGTGGGGGCCGATGTCAAAGCCATCCATGCTTCAGGAGCGGCGGTGGTTTCGGATCACTGCGACATCGCCAATGCCCGCCTTGAATTCACCACCGGCTGCGTGGCCAATATTACCGCCAGCCGTATTTCGACCAAAAATCAGCGCAAGGTGCGGCTTTTCCAGAAAAACGCCTATATCGCCATTGACTTCGCCCAGCGCGAAATCACCCATATTCAACAAACCGGCGAAGGCGGCCATGCTCCGATCCCGGGCATGACGGTCGACCAATCCCGGTTTCCCGAAGGTGATGCGCTGGAGGAGGAACTGCGCGCCTTTGTCGAGGCCGTGGCCCAGCGCCGTGAACCCGAGGTGACCGGCGAAATGGGGTATCAAGCACTGGCGGTCGCCCTCAACGTCATGGAGCAGATTGATGACGCCACCCGTCGCTTTGGCGCACTCTGAGATTGCCGCCCATCCTTCCATCATGATCGTATCGGGTGAAGCTTCGGGAGACCTGCACGGTGCCAAGTTGGCCGAGGCGCTGACGGCCCTGGACGGTCGGCTGTCGCTATTCGGCATCGGCGGCGCACGCATGCGGGCGGCCGGTGTCCAGGTGGGGGTGGATGCCCGGCAGCTGGCCGTGGTCGGCATCACCGAGATCACGGCCAAGCTACCCGCGATCCTCAAAGGCTGGCGGGCGGCCTGCCGAATGCTTGAGGACAGCCGGCCCGACCTCCTGATCCTGATCGATTTTCCGGAT
>JAAUXT010124256.1_pt1 | contig 10534 bp, 12 predicted proteins | sample 7278171 | NCBI WGS metagenome assembly JAAUXT01 (sample SAMN14350112, study PRJNA611818) | marine sediment metagenome | isolation source: surface marine sediment (1.8m) | place: French Polynesia: Moorea | collected 2018-08 | reverse complement strand
TTTCCAGCAAAATAGCAGAATTTTGATATTAAGCATCTATTCCCTGTCTAATGTATGTAATAATTAAATATAAAAATATTTAGAATATAATTAATTGGCTGAGGCCAGCCTTCCCTGGTGGGGGAGGAGTGTGGTGTGACACACCAGCTGTGAATTTGAACCACCGCATGACAGGTGGCAGCACTTCATTCAATAAAGCAAGAGATTCGCGCCACTGGGGCAGTCTCACCTGAGATACCAACCAGTGTGTTTGTGATATCACTACACAGGCTGGAAGAGATGGGTGGTTTCAGCGTCATAGAACTACACAGGGTTTTGATTCCACCCTCGTTTTCGAGCTCGTACCTGTTCTGGCAAATCCAAGACAAGACCAGCTGGTGACGGAGCGCTCAAAATCTTTCGAGTTTAGAGCTGCACTCGTATTTGACTTGGGGTCGGCGCAATGTTCAGGAGGAACATATTTTCGAGGTCAGACCTGGTCTGGATCCGCCCACGGAAGAGCTGTTGAAACCTCAGAGCCCAAATCCACTCTCACTTCAATCGCAAAGAACAAACGCTTGTTTCACACACAGACAGACAGACACACAGACAGACAGGCACACACACACACACACACACACACACACACACACACACACACACACACACACAATCTCTCAGAAGCCGCCTTGGTTTGGTTTTGTCACCTTTGACTGCAGCAAAAGGAATCTACACAATTCAAAAGCAGGTGTGGACACAATTTTCATTTTCCGTTGTGTATTTTCAGGTGCAGTGTCTGCAGTACCGAAATCAGTGACACAAGTTTCCGCCAGAACCATTTCATGATGGAGTGGTTCCAACGGACGTTTTCCTGGAAGACTCAGCAGCCTGCCACGTGGGCGGACCACGTGTACCACGCGCTACACGTGTCCAGAGACGGAATTATCGCCCTGCGGGACACTGTCGTGGAACAGTTCAAAATGCACGTGCTGCCTGTGCTGTACTGGATCTGGGAACATTTTCAACTCGCCTGCCAACTTCTCGTGGGTATCTGTCGAACTCACGTTGTTCCAACCTGTCAAAATCTCCTGGACCTGACGTTGTACTGGGCGAGTACTCTTGCCACTACAGGATTTCACCACTTTAGTCAATTCCCGAACTTCTGTTATAGTTGTGGACGGGAAGTTCTCATTTCCACGAGACCTTTCGTGGTCAAAGCTTGGAAACTTTGTTGGGACTTGTGGAACGACGCGCGCAAAAACACACTCCGTCTCTACCATTTCTTCTCGTTGTTCCCAACGTACAAACTCTACTGCATGCTCCTGATCTGGGTGCTCATGTTGGCCTGTCTCGTGGTGCTGGTGCGCATGTGCAGAACGCGCCCCAAGAAGCGACTTGTGGCGTCGGGCGATTGTACGGAAGAGGCCGCAGTGAAGAGTCCGGACGAAGATATAGCTGCACAGGTCGTGACTGCTGGAGTGCAGGACGGAAATGACGTCATCGCAAACGGCGCGGATTTGTCTCAGTCGCTGCACACAGAGGACGAGGAAGCACTGGAAAACGGGCGTCGTGTTCACGGTACGAAGCCGTTGAGCGAGCGGAACGAAAACAGATTTTGTCGGAGGTTTCAGACTGTCCGAGCCAAATGAACGACTTTTGTTTGATTTCAGACAATATTTGTGCCAGAAAAATCGTGATTGATTCAAGCGAAATCAAATGCTACAAAACCGCGTTCTTGGCGTCGAACATCCGTTGACCTTGAAACCCAAGGTTACACGTGCAATGCGATTCGTGTGTTCATTGCGACACCCTTGCTTTCCACTTGAACTTGAACGAAGTTCACACTTGTCACTTTTGCAGCGTCGCGCTCGGCTTGGTCGTTTCTATGGCGACTGCAGGTGCTGGTTGCCATGGTGCTGGTGGCAGCGTTCGTGGTGTCGCTGCCCTGGGAGTTCGTGCAGCTGTATCAGAGAGCGCTCGCGAGGAAGGCCTCCGTCACTGTCAGTGTGAGTACCACACTACGCCTCCAGGGGTGCAAATATCTTGGGACGCCGGGTTGACGGTCGATGCGTCACGTTATGTTCCTGTACAACAAAGGTTCTGCACTACCAACGATTGCGAAACGGGTCTGAAACACTTTGCGCATTTCTTTCTGCAGGGTCTTCCAGAGTCGTGTCTTCCCCGGAAGCAACTGACCACGTGGCAATCGCTGCGGTTGTGGTTGTCATGGCAACTGTCGTGGTCACGTGATCCGTGCGAGGAGTACCACAGGGCTCTGATGGTTGACCCGTTCTGGGAGGTGACGCCTGTCATGGTGAGTGTTGACTGCACCCGCGGGGACTGAACTGATCGGAACTGAACTCTCTTCGTCGCAAGCAAACTGAAACGACGCGGCGCTTATTCCCTGGCGTTTTGGCAGTGCCGTGTGAAACACGCAGAAGAATCACGTGATCTAGCACTGCGCATGTCTGCGACAGGTTGTGACGTCAGCGTTCAGCAGGGTGGTGACCACGCCCCTCGAGGCGCTGTCGGGCGCCGGGGGGCGCTCGCTCCGCCTCCTCTTCTCAGAAATTCCCGTCGCCTGGCAACCAGTCGTCATGGCAACGCTCGTGCTGCTGTTGTTGACATCAATCATAATGCTGTGCAGCTACAAGGTGGGTCACGTTTCTGTTTGAGGCCAGATCGTCTTTGGTGGCATGCCATTCATGCAGGGGCGAATGTGCCGTTTGAATCCAAGACTGGGCATTGCTCCTGTGCCCCCCGAGCAGAACACACACACGCACTGCTGTGTCAGTTACGACTCTCCGAGCAGGCAGCATTTTCAGTGGTGCACGCATTGCCTGAAGACGTGTTCCCCGTGCTGTGCCAGCTTGAGAGGGGTTCACACATTCAATTCGCCGCGTTGCGTTCTGTGCCAAGACGAACACGCCCAAACGCATAGCTGCCCAGATAAATGACGTCATCTTCTCCGCCAGGTGTCGCTGCCGTTGGCGCTGCGGTTTGAGCCGTCAGGCCGCAGTCCGGTCATCTCACGCACGTGTCGCGTCGTGCGTCGGTCTCGGCGCCATCACCACCGCCACCACCACAGCCGGCGACGCCACCACCGGGAGCAGCACCAGAGGGAGCGTCGGACACGCGACGCCGCCGCCAGGCGGCGGGACGCAGACTGGGACGATTCCTTCGAGGAGTCGAACTGAGGCCTGTTTCACTGTGGACATGCACTGGACGGGCTCCACGCCGCAGGCGACGGGACAAAAGGGGAATAATGCAATGACGTTTCAGTGAACGTCGCCTCAACGCCAATATTGACTCGTGTGTGGCGATCGGCAGTGCCATGGAAACTGCACAACGTCTCAATTTGTGTACCATTTCCGATGTTGCGTATGAGGGTCCTGCATGAACTCCCCAATTGATGCGCGCGAACTCAAGCTGACGGGGCTGGATGAAGGCCGCTTTGGCCGTGCGTCAGTGTCCCCACGTTCCTGCAGCTTCCTGTGTACACTGCTCAATCGTACGTTGGATACGCAACGTTGTGGACAACGCGTCTCGAACGTGAAACGTCACAACCACTATGGAAACCCGTGACCAGAACAAATTTGCCAAAATGCAGAGAATTCAAATGTGAACAGTGTCCACGGACACAGGGTATCAATGGTGTCAAAAGACTTGACTGTTGGATGCAATCCAAAGTGTTGTAGTGGACGAAGAACTGTGCTTGGAACATTTTTGGACGCACCATCGAGCACCACGTGTCAATTGCGGTGAAGATGGCGCCCAGTGCAGGCTCTACGCGCCGGGAACCTGGTCTGTTTCTCCTGCTGGCTGACATTTTGGAGCTTGAAACACCAATGGCGCTTGAAGCGTTCAAGGAGACCGCGCGTCTTCAACACGTAGTGATCTTGTTTTCCTTTATTTTGAAACGGGATATCCGTAAAGGTTCGTGCGCATTAGAAACTCAGGTGCGAGAATAGAAATCCGCTTCCACACAGAAACACGTGGTCTCTTGGGCCGTGTTCACACAAGATCTACTCGCAATACAAACAATTCCATGCGCGTGTGACACACCAGTGTCAAACCGGCTTGCAAGACTTTCTCAAGCACACGTGGATTTTTTGACGCTTGTCAGATTATTCGTTCGCCTGAAGTTTGACAGCGTTGATTCTTTCTTCGGTCGCCCAATTCAGTAAATTCTGCACGGACTTTCAAAACACGACAAATTATGCTCGTACTTTACACTCACCATGATCGATCAGAACTCAACTACAAAACGGAAGTAACAATGCAATGCAAGCTGCAGTTGCCATGAAAACTGCAAACACCGGAAGATGTGCACGCGCACGACTCAAATACAGGTTTCCGGCAGCGCAAGGTGAACTCAAGCCAAACTCGCATCTTGCTCCACAACGCAACGTCAAGCGTTACGTCCCTGTTCTTGTCGAGAAACGCTGCGTCGCTAACGACGACGCAACGCACAGGAACGCAACTCGTGACGCTTTCAGTGTGAAACAGGTTGTTAGCAAAATATTCGCATCCAGCAAATCCAAAAAATACACGACACGACAAAGTGAGAAAATTGGAAAAGCGACGTCTGTAAGAAAAGTGCAGGTACAAGAGTAAGAAATGGAGGTGCGGCGTTCAAGTCGAAACTGCAGCAGTGCGGTGGGCTGTAAACTCCCGAGTACGACATGAGTTACACGTCTACTGTTTACAAAGAGAAACACGTCGTGCTTCACAGTGAAGCCGCTTCATCCGGCGGGCGCTGCACGTCACACTTCCGGTGGTCGTCTTGGTGACGGAAGCCACGTGACAAACTGCGCACAAACATGGCGCCCCTGCACGCCGCACGCGTGCGCTCTTTTGTCAAACGTTGCTGTGGTGACGCGCGTACGTCGGACAAAGCCGTCTTCACCGTGTTCCTTACAAAGTCACTCGGAGTCTTTCACAGTTGACCAAACCCCAGTTCACACCACACGCGTCCGCAGTTTCCGGCACGAATCAACAAGCGATGCGTCGCGCTCACTGCTGCGTTCACACAGGACGCGCCGTGCATTGCATTCCAAGACGAGTCAATCGGCGCTTCGTTAGGGGTGACGATCTGAATGCAGCGCATGACACAATCTCTGTGAAGCCAGCCTGACCCCAAATTCACACCGCGTGCGCCAGCGCACACGCATACCAAGGTCACAGCACACCAAAATGGGTTTCATACATGTACATAGTTGTGTTCACACTGAAGTGCATGTTTGCCACCATGATCGCAGATGGGTTCTAACCCCCAACATGCACTGGTGCATGGTGCAGAATGTTGCAAAAGCTGTACATGATGTGCTGGTGCATGCGGTGTGGCCGAGGGGTGACACATTCACACAAAGTCTGCATCACACTGGACGCGCCATGGGAAGTCGATAACTGCTTGCGACGCACCGGGCAGACATGCGCACAGACGCTGTGGACACTTGATACGTCAACTGGGATTTCACACAGTTTTGTCTGACCAATCAAGCATCGCGTCTTTGTCTGAGTTCCTGAACGACACAGGTGCTCGAGAGAAAAATGTGAGATTGTTCTATCTGGCAGGAAAAGGCCTACAGATTGGCAAGAAAAGTCGGGAAAATCTCGTCTTTGTTCTGCGTACGGTGATGCTTTGTACACCGGCTAACATCTGCGTGTAACGCAGTGAACTGTAACGTTTTATGCTACGCATTACACAGACCTGTTCACATCTGTTTGACAGATTTTCTGTCGCCTTTGCGACAGTGACCTCAAATTGACAAGAAACGCGAGAGGGCAGCAGCAAGAGAGGGCGAACATCTGGGCAAAAGAATCAACAAGCAAAGTCAAGTCGTGGGATTGGGTGACATGGCTGCAGTGTGCAATACTGACAGGTCTATGCTCGTACATACTGAGCTGACGAGATCCTCACTTTGTGTAGTTACCCCCCCACCCCACCCCTCACCCCCACAAACATCCTCGCCCTCCTCCTCATCTGATCTTGATCTTGTAGAGCTTGAGCTTGAAGCCGACGAGTTCAGTGAGCACAGCGCTGAAGGCCGACAGGATGATCACCTTCGTCACGTTGTAGAGGAACGGGTTGGCGGCGAGGCCCGAGATCTTGAACGGGGACTCCAGCTCCTGCGGGGCAGAGTACAAGGTCAAGGTCACAAAGTTGAGGTCAAGTTCAGGCAGTCAAGGTCAATGGTGCAACGACACCCACAGACATGCGACCAAGTGCCTGGGGAAACCAAGGTCAATGTTGGGGGTCACACACAAAGCTCCAGGTACGTGCACAAGTAATCCAAGGTCAACTGTGTGCCTGCTCATGTGAATTTGGGAAGCGAGTATCTCCACGAGTGGTGTCTGCGCCACGTCGGTCCAACGCGAAGGCGTGTACTCTTTCCGCACAGTGCGTGTAACCGAGCGTGTGTGGCAGTACTGTTGCGTGGTTTGTGCGCAGGTCCCGCGTGAACACATAACGAAAATGCACCACCGGAAATACATCGTTGTCGCGTGACCGGAAGTGAGTTGGGAACCTCGCAAACACGTCACACGAATCGCTGACGTGTCACGTTCCCAACGGGGACGAAAGCTGACTCGAGTTGAACGGACTTGTCACTGCGATTGCAACACAAACAGGGCAATGGAGAGAAACATGAAAACTAAATCTTCATTTGATTGGATGACCAAGCGAATGGACAGGTCCACGGGGCCAGGGGCGGACCCGGAGTCAAGAGCCCTGGCGCGATTTGTTCGCCCTGATTGTTGGTGCGTTGCAAGTGTATGTGTTCCCTCGAAAGTCGAAGCTGGGATCCGGGCACCCACAGGGCCGCCCCTCCCCTGGTCCGCCCTGGGTCCGCCTTGGAACGGAAACGTGTGTACACATACTGGGCAATGTGGTGTCTGCCAAAAACAAATTCTACACAATGAAATAGCTACACGTGGGGTCATTGACTGACTAAAACCAGGAGAAAACCTCGTCCAAGTGAGGTCTGTTTCACACTGAACAAGGGCCCTGTATCACACGCGAGGTCGCGACGCTTGCAGAGCTGCAACACACAACGTATCCAGTGTGAACAGGCCGGGCTCGCTGATCGTGGACCGCCACACACAGTGTGAAATTCTCCAACATCCTTCACGACTCACTCTCACCTACTGTTCTATCAGACTTCACACAACAAACAAACTTTGGCCCCTGAAACACACAGAAAGCACACACACAAACACATGCATGCACACACGTGTGCTCCCCGAGACATCACACTGCACACACGCACGCACACACACGCACACAGGGCGGAAACCCGTGCAGATTCTTACGTCTACTTTCAGCAAATGATGATAACTGATGAACCTATTTCACACCAAACGGTCGCATGTTTTATCCTTGATGAGCTAATTGGGTTGGGGTTCCGTGATCCAGATGTTGGACGCGTGGGTTAGCGGTGACGTCAGAGGAACAGGACCGAAGCAGGTACCAGGGTGGAAAACAAGTTGCACTTCAGGACCAAAGCAGCATGCCGCGGGGAGGAAATAAACACAGGTGGGGTGTACCACAGCCTCACACTCACAGCCTTCTACCCAAGCAGTGGCAGTTTCCTGTCACCTCCTGTTGGAGAACGGGGGATCTGCACAAAGCCCATCGGCAGCGTCGACCAGGGAAACCCGCGGACGGTGACGCCACCTGGTGGGGCCTTCCCTTGGGACACGCAACGGAATCTAGATCTATGACTGTCACACCGGCATCACTCCAACACAGGGAATGAACCATTCTCCAGACATCACAAATTCTGCTAAAACCAAACTTCTAAAAGGGCAACGGACAACAAACAATACAGCGAAACAAGCGGAAACCATCCGTCTAACCAACCAACCTACGTGTTTCTCTCAGACCGAGGCTCAGGTGAGGCCGAGGCCCCGGATCTTAAAGAGACGCAGTTTGAAGCCGAGCAGTTCCGACATAACGGCGGAAAGAGCCGAAACTATGACGATCTTTGTCGTGTTATACAGGAAGGGGTTCGCTGACAGGCCGGAAATTTTAAACGGGCTCTCGATCTCCTAAAATAGACAAGAAAGGGACACACCCCTGCGTCACGTGTTTTGTCACGTGGTGTGTGGCGAACAGAGTCACACTGGAACACCAACACAAAGTCACAACTGGAGAAACCTATTCAAACCCGAACACAAGAACACAAACGTGTTGAAGACGCGCGATCCCACAGGAGTTCCTGCACCAGGGTATGGCAGGAGTCCGGGGTGAGGGCAGAAGTGAGGGTGAGGGTGGAGGTGGTACTGATTTGGGCGCGTGGGTGGCCGAGGTGAGTGCGGGAGTTGTAGTCCTGCCGACGAAAACCAAAGTCAACAGACCCTCCCTCTGCCCCCCCCCCTCCTGAGGGACCCTTGAGAACGGTCAATTCTCGAGAATGGGGGGACATTACTGTTGCCCCCCACCCCAATCCCGGAAATCTCCACAGATTTTCTCCGCTGAGAAACAAACAAGATACATCAACGGTAAATGACGCGCTGTTTGCCAGCAAGTCGCGCGTCCAAAAGAATTGGAAAGGAACAAGAGAAAATCAAAACAAGACAAAAAGAAACTGAACACGAAGGTCAAGGCAAAGAGATGACCGTGAAGGACATCAGAAGCAGCAACACAGAAAAGGCAGTTTGAGCAAAGTGCACCGTGCGATGCTCCTCGTTGTTTTTGCGGTGCAGGTGGGCCAAAATGTACGCACAGATATGGAGCCCTGTGTGCACGAGCTTTTTGCGAGAAAAACTGCCCAAAAGCGCAAAGTATCTGCCGTGAGGTTCTACACAGCGAAAAGCAGGAGTAAAGATTTTCAGAAAGATACCACGAAGAGATTCACACAAAGTACTCAGATGAAAGAAATAAGTTTCAACATCTACAAAGAATCTGAACGGATATTTGTGAATAAGCAAGCGTATGCGTATTGTGAACTGCGCTCTTCACTGAAACCGGTCAATGAGACAACAGGAACTCGACGCATCCAGTGCGAGACATGCCTGAGGCAGCGGGGACGGATCCAGGGGGCTGGGGCAATATTTGCACCATGGTGCTTTTTTCCCCCTTTCAAATTTTTGTGTGCTGGGAGTCTTCCGCCCCCCCCCCGCCCACCGACCAACCCCGAGTCCGTCCCTGGGCAGTTCTAAATGTCAAGAAGCTTTGCGAGAATGCGAAACCAGTTGTTGCTGATAAATCCCGTCACTGTTTTTCAAAGGAAGAACCACGTCTACTTGCAGAGCAACTGAAACCTTCCCACCGACTGCCACACTCCAGTGTTTGATTGCCAGACATCAGCGCGTGTGTGCGTTTGTGAGATTTCGTGTGACCACACGTGTGAGCGACTGTGCGTGTGTGTATGTGCAGTGTGCGCGTGTCAGTGTTCCGAGCATGAGCGAAATTCCAGACTTTGTTCTCGCACCGCACAGAACTGCAGGTGTTGGGGGACCACTGTTTGTTGGTGAATCCCCCCTCCCCCCGGTGGAGAGTGGCAGTCGGTGGTACAGTGCTGCCCCCGCGCGGGGCCGCGGGACCCACTGCGCACAGTACCTTGAGCAGCGCCTCGGCGAGCTTGAGCACGTTGTAGGCGAGCATCAGCTCGTCCTTCTTGTGCGGCTTCTGCTCCATCTGCAGGTACAGGTTGATCTGCAATGGAGAAGGGGTGACAGCTTCAGGCCGGGCTCACACTGAAGGCGACATGCGCTGCGTTGCGTTGCCGTGCGTCATGTACCATGCGTCAATGGCACACATCGCGTGACGGACCTTGCGTGATGTTGGCCTGTGGCCCAAAGGGGAGTTATAGCAAACAGCCCGCAACCCTGGAAACGCAAACGCAAACGTAATTTGGCATGTTGTGACAGTGAAATGTTACGTCTGCGTTTGCGTTTCCTGGTTGTGGCTATTTCCTGAAACTCGCCAAAGTTCACACAGAACGCGTAAGGTTCGAGACCCACTGTGGTTGAGCAGAACTAACCACACGAACAGAAAATGCCCTGATCACGTGGCGCGCACCTGCTCTGTGATGAGCACGGAGAAGTTGCGGTACTTCTTGTTGATCTCGGTGCCGAGCGTCATGAAGCGCAGCAGGTAGACCCCGAGCCCCATACACCACGCCACCAGCTCCCAGTTGCCCAGGTGATCCAGGAACCCGCCGCTGTCCTGCAGCAGCTACAACAACACGACAAAAGCAAATGATGCCTGGATGAATGCAAGGAATGAAGGGAGGACGCATTTGCGCAAGGATGCATTCAGATTGACAGAATGAATCCCCCTGTTCTGCGCCCTGCTCCATTCACCCCCACCCCAACCCAACCATTCTCACCCTACTCTCCTCCACCACACACCACCCCACGTGTCCCACCCCACCTCCTCCCCACCACGTCCTGCACCCTGCTCCACCACCCCCACCCCAACATTCTCACCCCACCCGCCACACACCACCCTTCGTGTCCCACCCCACCTCCCGCCCAATCCACTCACCCTCAACCTCGCCCTACTCTCCCCCACCCACACACCACCCTTCGTGTCCCACCCCACCTC
>JAAUXT010075192.1_pt1 | contig 10535 bp, 12 predicted proteins | sample 7278171 | NCBI WGS metagenome assembly JAAUXT01 (sample SAMN14350112, study PRJNA611818) | marine sediment metagenome | isolation source: surface marine sediment (1.8m) | place: French Polynesia: Moorea | collected 2018-08 | reverse complement strand
GGCCGGCCCGCGCCGGGGGGGCGGGGGGGGGGCGGGGGCGGGCGGCCGCCGCCCCCCGCTCTCGGGGGGCCGGGGCAGGGGACATTTCATCCACCCTGCCATATACTGCACTACCACATGGTGCTTGGCCTCAAGGGACTTCGCACAAGAACAGCCGCACTTCAGTCACCAGAAGCCGGATACATGCATGCGTGCTTGCTCTGCGTAAATTCTCATTTTCGAAAAAGGGAAAACAAACGCAATCAAACAAATTGATCAACAATTACTGCGAATGAATGTGCGCCCGCAGCGTGTGTGACGCTGGTGTCACGGCAGACAACAGGGCGCAGACTGTGATTTGTGTTTCCACAATCCTGGCATGACTCGGTGTCTGCATTTCCTGATTTTGTCAGAAGACAACAGGCCGTTCGGGGAACTGACCCGCCCGTGAAACCGCAGCCCACGTCCGATCCACTGACGATGGAACAAAAGAGGCGGTGAATGGGACTTCCGGTCCAACCCACTCCCGTGGGATTCCTGTGTGCGGCACTCCTCACCTTGGGCGTCTGGAACAACCAACACCGAGTCCCTGACTCGTCAGCAATCCAACTGTTTGCGAGGGTTTTTCGGAGACACCTCTGTGGAAATAGGAGAAAAGCATTGAGTTTCCAAACAGGGTGTGGATGTGAATGGTCTGCGTGTCTGGACGTGAGCTGGAGACACGAAGCTGTGTGTACTCCACGTCTGCTCGCGGCGTCAATCAAACCATAGTGTGCGAGCGGAGTCGCGGGCTGTACTGCGGCGCCATACTCGCAACATGGATTGTCATCAAGTGATTTGAGAGATTGTGAAAATCAACAACAAAAACGTCTCTTTGTTGATTGTTCTGTAGAAATTGAAGGGTTGCCCACGCAACACGCACATGTGCACGCGAGGAGCTGTCTTGGTACTTGATCCTGGCTGAAAACGCGTGGCTGGTGTCGTGTTGAGGCTGTGGCTCCGTTCACCTCCGGAGACCACGCTGCAAGGACGGCTTCAAAGCCTGAACGCAAGCGAGGAGAATCCACGTGTAGTTCTAACGTTTCCGCTTGTTGACCCAAACTTTGTTCAACAAGTTTTTTTGTCTCTGAAAACACACGTCATTGTCAGGTTTCAGCACCACACTCGACGGTGACAAAAGGAAACAGCAGACCAATCGTTTTTTTGTGGGAATTGCACTGGTCACAACCTCCTCTGTCATGTCGAAGTCAACCAAACCTTTCATTCGTGGAATAGAGAAAACATATTTTCTGTGATTAGATCTACCGCTGGTGGATGAGTGTTTGGGACCAGTGAATCTGAAAACCAAGTTTCTCACACCTGCACGATGTTGTTTGTCTCGAACCAGGTGAAAGCCAAGAAACACGACACATCTACGAAATCCCCCAAGGAACTGAGGCTTATTCCACCAAATGTCACAAGTCAGGTGTGTTTTCCCCGCCGGGATCACCATGCAGACGCGGACAGGTCTCGGTGTAAGGCGTACTCGTACTCAGTCGTAGTGTCGAGAAAGCTCAGCCGGCCTTCAGCATCCTGCGATCTCATAATTTCCAGTGCATTTCTCCAGAAGTTTAATCTGCGCTGCCACTGGGTGTGAATTATGCAGCTGCATTTCCTGCAAAACAATGGAAGTGTGTTTTGTCTTCTTCACAGGGAATTCTAATTCCTTGCTGTTTGTTCAGATGCTCAAAAGCTGTTCATGTTGCTGCGTTCGCTGCAAGAGGGCTTGTTCCTGACTCGTCAATCTGACAGACAACGAAGACCTGTGAATCTACTTTGTGGGTCAGCTTGGTGAACGACCGTCCAGGTGCTGCTGAATTTCTGAAACAATTTTTGAAGTTATTCTCCACATTGTTTCTTGTTCGCTTCGCTCATTGTGTTTTGCGCGAGGTTCAGAGTTTCTGCTCAGTTCCCGGTTTTGGATGTTTCTCTTGCACCAGTGGATCCTGCAGATTTGACCAACACGAAGCAGTGACATCCTGCATAGAGGCTTGAACTGTGGGCGTTTTTCTTGTCAAAATATTCAAAGTGGAACAGGGCTTCCACTTCTTTCAGCTTCCGGATTTTGTTGCATCAAGACCAAATGCGGATGTATTCATGTTCACACCCACCTTGAGACATCAACAACACACCAGGAAAACGCCTCAATTTGTGAGAAGCAGAGGTGTGGTCCAAATGGATAAACCGTAACAAGGACGTGACTGAATGGTGAGCAGGTCACCGGGTGCGGTTTGAACCTGGACAAGTCAGTGTGCACTGCACTCAGCTCGTGTTTTCATCACCAGCGGTGGTTCGGCTCTTTGCAGAGCCCGAAGAAGCAGTTTTGAACACAGAAAACAGCGATCGTCAAATTCTCTTCCGAGTTCACACTCGATGCCCTTTCTCATGCCGCGCGTCACTTGTTCGGACCCATCGTAAACTGCACACAGCGCTCCTAGGTGGACAGCTCCCTCCCTGACGTGGCGCGATTTATTGGCGAGGTCCGAGGGCCATGGTCCCGCAGGGATTCTGGAGACAAGCTGCCATTGTTTTACATCAAAAACTGTCAGCTTCTTGGTTGATCACATCTTGCCTGAAAATGAAAATGTGCCAAAATGTCTCTCGCTGAACGTCATTCATCGAGCCATTCATGTCAGTTCTGCACCCATTGCGTATTGTTGGGTTTCTTTGCAGCAAAAATACGGGAAACAGCATCTTTGATCACGTCGCTTCCGTCTTGTGTTGTCAACCCGACGTCCTGGATGGAAACCTTTGACGAGATGGCCTTGTTCATTTTCATACAGTCTTTGAAGACGCACGAATGTTTGCAACGTACGTACGAGACGGGCACCATGTTTCTGACACAAGCGAAACGACCCTGGAGGGAGTTTTTGTGAAGCCATCTCCGTTTGAGGTGATTCCAGAAGCCGCTCGGGGAAGTCAAAGCCATTGTTTTCCAGTAAATCTGAGTCGCTAATTGCAAAGATGTTTTATCAGCTTCAGGAAACTCACACTGAACATGCTGAGACTGCGCGAGCTGCGTGGGAGTCTTACACCCAAACCACCAGTGAACTTCTGCAGGCTCAGTGTTGGTCAAGAAAGCAAGCCCCTGAGCGGCTTGTGAATATTCTTGCTCGACGCTCGATCCGATTTTCAAACCGATTGCGACAACTTCTTCCCGGACACGCGCTAATCGGGTAAATTTATTGTTCTAAGCAGATATCGAACTGTGTTTCCTTTCCTGAGACAGTGTGACTCTTTGTGTGGCTTCCTGGGCGAGATGTGATCAGACACCTGGCAGATCCAGATCCAGATCCCTTCTTTACGTTGTGGGTCCGGACGCCTCGATAGTCTACGCAATCTCAGGACGCACAGAGAAAATTGGATTCCCTTTGTGCAAGGACCAAGGATCCAAGGAGTCCTTTTGTTCTGAACATCACTTCATCTCGAGCCAAAGCTTGTACGATACATGACATACATGTCTGCATGCAGTGTGAAGTGATTCAAATGTTGGTAGAAAGCCGCACGAGTTGGTGTTGAACTGCATGCACACTCACGAAAGATTTATGAACGCAGAAAATAGGTTCTGATCACAACAATGGAAACACTTTGGACAAAGATTGTCTCACGCTCTTCTAACGACTTGAAACCTTCCTTGTAGACCAGAGCTTATTTTCTGATCGCATTTGCTGATCGCAACGTGCGGACAGCCATTGCAAGAGAAACCAGGCGGGACTTGGTTTGAGACAAGCTTTGGGTCAAGGTGATTCCCACTGGATCCAAACGCTGGGGACCCGCACTCCAACTCTGAAAATGTTTTCACGCACCAGAGAAAATTTCGGAGTTGACGAAGCAAAAGGGCGAGTCAATTTTGCCGCGTCCCTGGATCCGCTTGAGTTAGATCCGCGTAATGGATGCCAAGGAAGCCAAGTATTTAATACAGCCGTGTCGTCAGCTTTTCAGTCTTGGTTCTCTGAGAATGCAGCAGATGGGACAGATGAAGATAACAAAGAGCCACTCCATGTGTGGACTCCTATTGAAGGCGCTGATATAACAAAAGGCAGCTGTCGGCTTCACTTTTTCCTTGAATGGGTCCCATTGTATTTTCATTTCTTCTGTTGAAGTTAATTTCCCGTGTTTTCCACACCTCTTGAGGACTCCTGATGAATGTCGTGACTTGCAATGTTGTCACCGCAGAGCGTCACTACAGACTTCCGCCTCCAGCGCGTCCCTGTCTCACCAAGCAGCCCGCAGGAAAATCCAAAGCAAACCGGTAGGAGAATGAACATTTCAAGCCTGGGATGACAAGAAGTTTCGGTTGAAGAAGCTGCGTCACGAGTTTTGGACAGAGGTTCGAGTTCTCAACCAAACTGGTTTGGGGGCAGGGGGTGAAGCAATTACCAAAACTGGGTGCAACACCCACATTGTGTCAAAATGCCAGGATTTCCAAGGGCGGTTCCCACATTGGTCGATGCAGCCCAACCACTAATGGTGGGTGATCCATTCCATTTTTTGCAATGGGAAATGACAAAATTACCAGAACAAAACCCGGAGTGTAAATTCTTGTGATGTCAAGGGCGGTCAGAGCACCCGTGGCCCTTGGATCAGCCAGTGATTTCCCAACAGAGCCCAGTGCAAACGTGCAGCACCACGCTCCCACTGAATACACTCCAATGTTTGTCGATCTTCCCGATTGTCTGTGCTCTCAACGGACGTTCCAACGTTCTCCACCGCGGCCTGAACTCCAGAACGAGCCGATTTCTCACGTCCTCGCAAAGCCTGGTTTTGGCCCTAAGTTCTGAGCTTAATGTGCCCCAGAAAGAGGACCATTTGCGTTTGCTTCGCGAGAGAGAAATTTGTTTCACAGCCTTTCCCACGCAAAAGACCATTTAAGATCCCTCTGACCTGTTTAGTGCCCCACAGAGACACATGAAATTAGCCATGGTTGGTCGCGAACAGATTTTCGACAGTGATATCGGCAATACATTTTCGCTGTGAAAAGACGCGTCTGCAGGTCTCACACGCCCACTTCAAATCCTTTGTCACTTCTTCAAACTCTCCGTCGGGATCTATCGCTCCTTTCACAAAGACAAAGAGATTTCCCTGTGCATAGGACGGACATTTCTCCACCTTTGGTCTTTGAGAAAATATCCCGACTGTGAGAGACACAGTGGTGAACCCTTTTTTTGTTTTTTTTTGCAGTTTGATGTTTCAAACTTGCTTGGAATTGCCTGCCATGGAACATCAGTCACCAGCTCCAGGATAGGCACTGGTGAGTGTTCCGCGGACATGAGAAACCAAGTGATAAAGATATGGAGACAGAGACACAGCCAGACAGACGTGTGCAGACACAATAACAGACAAATAGAGACGGCGCACAATGTGGAAGCCATAAAGAATGTTGTGTTCCCGTTTGGGCGCATGAGAACACCTCCCTAGCTGCTGGAGGGAGCTCCGGTCCCGTGCGTGTCTTGCACCCAATCAGCCGTCTTTGCTGTGAGAGAAAAATGACAATCGAAATCCTTGGGTGCCAATCTGTGAAGACCAGACCTTCGGTGTTCGGAATCAGAGGGACCTACACTCTTGCGAGTTGACCTTATTTGGAAGAAAAAATGTTCTCAAATGACTGAAGTCCAAACAAACAATTGGAAGTGCTGTTGCGCATGCACGAGGTCATCTGCATTAGAACTGAGGGTTCAGGTTCCGCCTGGCCTTCTCCACAAGGACACACAGAGTCTGCGCCTTCTGTCCCAAATGCGACCCGCCAGAGCGCACACGTCAAAGCGATTCAATATGACTTGTTTGCTCGAGACTGACGAATGCTGGAATTGTGACTGTAGAAGGCGTATTTTGTCAACCAATACACGATCCATTTGGTGATCATACGCATGGATGCTCGATGAAACAAGTTCTGCTTAAACTGTGTCAATTTCCATTGTCTTGTGGAGAGTGCAGACAATTTCCCATTGCCGCCAATAGAGTTTCCATGTATCTTTTCTGCAGGGGTAAAGTGTAACGTTCGTGCCTTTCTCCCCTCGCCAATTTGTCCAACGTGCAAAACACAGATCGGCTGACCAACTGACCAGCAGACACACGCAGGCATGTGCGCGCACCCATACGCACGCACACGCACGCAAAAAAATGTGCGCTTCAGCGCTGTCGTCCTCTACAAATTTATCACGATAGCGTCAGTTGAAAAAGATGTCAGGTGTTCAGATATGGTTGTGGATCCCCGTCCTGGTTCTCATGCCCAAGGCCAAGACTTTGCCAAGAGATTTGCTGACGTGTCAAAGTTTTAAAAACAAGGCCTGGAATCTCCAAGAATGGCTTGAGCTGCGTTCCGAGACAGCTTGGAAAGAATCGCGGTGTCACGAGCGGGGGAAATTTAATGAAGACTGAGCGGATGTCAGTCGTGTTTAACAGAATAATTACAAGATTCTGTTTGGTGGAAACATCTTCCTCTTTTCGCAAACATCTGCGCAGAGCATTGAGGAACTTGAGCACAATTAGAGAATCAAAAATTCTATCAGCGATTTTTATGTGTGCGCCTTCGAAAGACGGAGCAAATGAGACAGACAAAGGCTGCGGACACACTGAGACCGGGCGGCACAGCCCGCAACACCACTACTCCGCCCGCTGGATGGTTCCTGCAGTGTGCCATTTGAATGTTCTCGCACACACCATACACGGTAGATCTGATCTGTGCGTTGCGGGTTGCATATCTGGCGTTGTGCTGCCCGGTCAATGATCCAAAAGCCATTCAGTGGACATGTATGCCATACCCCTGTTTGGAACAGTCAGAAATCAAAATGTTGACAAAGCGAATGTTGTCTCCAGTGTGTTTGGTTTTTTTTGCAGGGTTCCTGACGTCTGATGACAGCGCATCCCGCGCTGTCCAGTGTGAACGCAGCCAAAGAGGGAGAGAGAGAGGAAGACAGAGTAATAAAGGCAAACATGGCTCTCGAGATAGACCTGTGGAAAGGAGCGATTTTTGAGAGTTCTCAGTAACTTTTCTGTTGTCTGTGGCGGACAAGAGCCAGCCAAAGGACCTTTGAACATTATGAAACCCACATGCAGACAAGATGTCACTGAAGTTCACCTGTCGCTTTTCTTGCAACACTTCCCCATGCAACAAGTAATCCCACGTTGCCAACGTTCGCGCATTGCAAGAACAGTTTGCGCAAGATCAAATCTGAATCAAGAATCAGCTTGGCATGGCCACACTTTGTTGCTGCAACGCAATTTAGTTTTTCGTCGATCCATGGCACATGCATGGATGAGTTTGTTCCACTGACAGCCCACTCCACATTTCCCCTGATTCAAGAAAGTTTTGCTCACAAGTTCTCTTGAAGCTAACATCACTCGAAACGGTACGAGTACAAGATGAACAGGGATGCAGCTGATACAGTTGAGATTGTCACAGTTTGAGACGACGCTGAATCTCTGCTGAAATTCCTCTCACGCAACGAAGTCATTAAAATGGAAGGAAAACATGGAACTGAAAAAAGCAGGTTGGTGCGCAATGCTGATGCAGTGGAGGTTCAGGGGGAAGGGACCCTGGGCCAGGAAGGTCAAAACCTTGAAGGCCAGAGTCAAAGATTGTGGAATTCGGCGTGGGATCAAAAGGCAGGGCTTTGAGCTCAGACGCTGAGGATTGTGGACTTTGAAATGTGGAGGCCATCAGGGTGAGACTGCAACAGAAGAGAGGTTTAGGTGCCACACGTGCGAGGTCCCAGGGCGTTTCAGACGTTTCAGTGCGACGTGGTGATTCGCCAGGGGTCAGGAACCGTGGATGAGAGGGCGCGCAGAGACTGCGGACCAGGGTCATTCAACATCAGGACATCGTCTCAACTCAAGGAAATTCTCAATTGATTGGAAAGCAAACACGAAGATCCAGAAAGTAAACACTACAAATTTCAAAGGACAGGCATGTCATATCACTTGAAAGTTTGTACCGAAGTTCAAAAGGCTTCCCCAGCTGCCAAAATGCACCAAAATTCACCACTGGGAAGCTGCTGGGGATGTTCACTGCCAATAAATTTGGATGGTGGCCACTCACCCCTGGCAGTGGTTTGATCCTTTCTCATTTGTCAGTGCATCACACAGGACTCGCGATCGAAAGTCCGACCTTTTTTGAGAGTCGATGCACGGCCAGGACTGAGATCAGTTCCACAGCCGACTTCATTTTTGCGAGTTTTTCCCGGGACGTGCAGTGTTCGTGTTTTTTGACCACAAGAGCCTTGGCGGGGAGTGTTGGCACCTTCATTCTATGTGCAACAAGAGGCAACTTGAACGTCGTCTTTTCGAAGCGAATAAATCTCAAGGTTACCACGGTTCATTTGACGCGCGACTTTTGTTCAAAATTGACTTGCAGCATCATGAATTATATCTGGTATGAATGGAGCCTTGTGCTGAAGCCGCCCCCAGGGGTCGACCCCGTTGACGGGCATGTTCCTTGTTTGACGCCGACCCGAATTGGCCAATGCAAGCCAGAAGCTAAAGACCCACCCCATCTGTCTCTGAAATAACTTTCAACCCAGTGTTTAGCTTCAACGTAATCACAACACTGACACGTCGGCCTGCAAAGGTACAGGCAAAACCCTCGATCAACTTATCAATTTGAACTTTATTGAAATATCACAGTGCAAATTGATTTGACAAATCCATCGTGTTGAAATTTTGGTTTATTATGTCGCAACAAAACATTTCCGTTCGCGTAAACAACGACAGACACCCTTTCCCGAATTGAAAACTGTGCAACAGAGCAGTTGAGATTTGAAGTCACTGAGTTTTGTACAGGTCGCTGAGCTTCCGGTTCCCCTTGACGAGGTAGCCCTTGCCCTTGATGATGCCGCGGGACTTGACGACGACGGAGTAGCGCGCAACCCACGTCGTCTCCCAGGCGACCGCGTCGCGCTCGCCCAGCGCCGCCCGCAACACGCCTTGGAATGTCGGTGATGGCAGGATGTCTGCGACGGGAGATCAGGCCAGTTAACTTTCGTTGTTTTACAGGACACACAGCACAATTTCTCGTGAGCGTGAAGGGTTGTTTTCACACTGTGTTTGGTGGTCGTCTCACGTGACAAGTTTGACACCAAACAATTCGTTGCCAGAGCTGAATCTGAAGTCTGCAGGCAGCGCCAGGAGCGAGCGACGACGTGGTGACCACAGCGTCGCAGCGAAGGCACGGGCGTGAACACGAGCACGCACCTGCAGGGTCGTTGTGCGTCAGCAGCTGAACGTCGTGCTCCTTGGCGTACGAGACGAGCAGTGGCGGCATAACGCAGCAAGACACCAAGTTCACCTGGGCGATCAGTGGCTTCACCTTCACACCGAAAAAACAAATCCAGATCCAAATTTTCAAACAGTCGTTATTCTCTGACAACCAGTCCAAACGTACATGACATGAACGCCAACGCATGCCCCCTCCACTTAACCGCACAGATACGTTTGCGTTGCTGCTGAGTTGTCGTGCTTGACGTCCCGCAGAAACACGCACCTTTGCCGCTTCATACAGCGGCTGCAGTTTTTCCTTGTCCAGATCCGAGACGCCCAAGCCGTGGATCGTCTCCTTTTCGTGCAGCTCCTCCAGGGCTCGGTACAGAGGGAGGATCATAGGTAGAAAATCCTCGTCCACGGAGTCCGACTCCACGTTCTGCAGCGGCCCGATGCGTACACTCAGCAGAATCTGGTCCACGTAGCTGGTTCCGAGCTCCGCCAACACTGCAACCGAGAGCACAGGCGTTTGAGTTTTCTCACATGCAAATGAAGTGAACGCACGGCGGTGTTTGCCTGGGGAACCCACAGTCTACCTGTGTCGAGTGCGTCCTGCAGAGCATCAGTCGTTGTATGAGACAGGAAAACTTTCACTGAAACGAAACAAATTGCAATTGAAAGCGCGAAACTCTGCAAAATGAATTCGGATGGTGATTTAACTGCTGAATGCGCGCGGGTTGCAGCTTTTTGACGCACACGAAAATATCCGAACACAAAACTGCCAAACACAAACGTGTCAGTTTCAACTCTTCTCTCTCCTGAGCAGGCAGAATTTCGTCTGTGTTCTGCTTCTTGCATTGCACAGCATTGGCGTACTGCAAAGAAGAATGCAAGTGTCCACTCAGCCAAATCAGCTGACAAAATGAGCATGCATGCACAGGATCCAAACACATTTTTACGCACAGGTCGAAACTGTGGCAGACGCACCTGTAATTCTGTCTTGTCGGCAGTCTTCAGCCATTCTGTGATAGTCGACGTGATGCAGTCGGCGAGCTGCAAAACAGGGTGATGCGTTCAGCTCGAGTGATTTCGAACATCAATCCCTCATTGTGGTGTGACACACCAGCTGTGAATTTGAACCACCGCGGTACAGGTGGCAGCACTGTTCATTCAATAAATACAGAGATTCGCGCCACCGTGGCAGTCTCACTTGAGATACCCAACTGATCGTTTGTGATATCACTACATTGGTTCCCACACCAACGGATTCGTTCTCGTGCCTGTGCACACAATCGCGCGCTAAATTACTGAGCTCTAAATTG
>JAAUXT010011990.1_pt1 | contig 10535 bp, 9 predicted proteins | sample 7278171 | NCBI WGS metagenome assembly JAAUXT01 (sample SAMN14350112, study PRJNA611818) | marine sediment metagenome | isolation source: surface marine sediment (1.8m) | place: French Polynesia: Moorea | collected 2018-08 | reverse complement strand
TCCAATAAAGCATGGTTCACCAGCAAGGTACTGTCCAGGTTGTACGTTCCTGCATCGCCGATGTCGGCCTCCATCGCAAAAAGAAGGAAAATTAAAAAACAATCCTCGTATGTGTGTGTGTCGTGGGGGGCACTGAAGCTGTGTGCGAGAGAGAGAGAGAGAGAGAGAGACAGACAGACAGACAGACAGACAGACAGACCAGAGACAGACCAGAGACAGAGAGAGAGAGAGAGGTCAGTGTGTATGTGCGTGTGTGTGGTGTGGTGTGATGTTGCACCTGTGGCAGTGAGCATTGCGTGTGTTGTCAACGATGCGGGTGTGTGAGTGTGTGTGCAGGGTCAGCGCTAGATGGGACACTGTTCAGGTGTTTGTTCGTGCAGGAAACGTACGCAATACAGTACTGGCATGGTGAAGAGCGATTCGAAACAACGTCTTTTGTTTGTGCCGTTTCTCACGAATCTCTCTTCTTGTTTCCGGTTCCTACTTCCGGTTGTTTTCACTTCCGGTTGTTCTCACTTCCGGTTGTTTTCACTTCCGGTTGTTCTCACGATTCGCGCCGTATCGCTGCAGTTCCTGTTCGACCTGATGCTGCTGGGGAAGACGACGGAGAACCGCGCGATCCAGGAGTTCGTGCTCGTGTCGCCGGCGCCCGTCGACACCGCCGTCAAGATGTCGCGCTCCTTCCGCATCCTCGCCGTCAAGGAGAAGGAGCGCGAGCGAGACATCCTCAACGCGTCCGTCTTCTGCGAGGAGATGGCCACTGAGCTGAACGCCATCGCCGCGAACCTGCACGGCCCGGCGCTGCTGCTCAAGGCCGTGGATAACCGCGGGATGCCGTTTCTAGACGTGCTCATCGAGTGCGAGCAGAAGGAGGTCGTGTCGCATCCGTCCGTGCAGCGCTATCTGTCGGAGGTGTGGACCGGGCACCTGTCGCACTGGTCCGGCTGGATGATGCTGCTGCTGTTCTGCATCCTGCTGCTCGTGCCTCCGGTCTGGCTCGCCTTCTCCATCCCCAACAAGCACATCCGCTTCAACAAAGTCCCTGTGATCAAGTTCATGTCGTACCTCGTGTCGCATATCTATCTGATCGTGCTGATCACGCTGACGATCGTCGTCCCCGCGTACCCGATCTGGGAGTCTGACAACCTGATCCCACATTGGTACGAGTGGCTGCTGCTCGCCTGGTTGTCCGGGCTCCTCGTGTCCCAGTTGACTAACCCGGAGGACCGTGCGGGACTCGGGATAATCAAAGTGGTTGTGATCGCCATCTCGACGCTGGCCGTGTTGATCCACGTGATCGCGATCGGGTATACGGACAAGTTGAGGCTCGACTGCCTCTACGCGCGCAACCAGTTCATGGGGTTTGCGCTCCTCCTCTGCTTCGTCCAGCTCCTGGATTTCCTGTCGTTTCATCACCTGTTCGGCCCTTGGGCGATTATCATCCGGGACCTCATGAAGGACTTGATGCGGTTCCTCGTGATCCTCATGCTGTTCATGATGGGCTTCACGCTGCAGCTCGCTTCCATTTATCGCCCAGTGTACGCGCCGATCCCCGAGAACGTCAACAAGGGGGACGGGCAGGGGGACGGGGGGCAGAATGAGGAGGACGCTCTGTCCACCTTCGAGCTGCTCTTCTTCGCGCTCTTCGGTCTCGTGGACCCGGAGAACCTTCCTCCCATCAATCGCAACCCGATGTGGAGCATCACGCTCGCTAAGTGCGTCTTCGGCATCTATCTCATCATCACCATCATCGTGCTCATCAACCTGCTGATCGCTATGATGTCGGACACGTACCAGCGCATCCAGGCGCAGTCGGACATCGAGTGGAAGTTCGGACGCGCCAAGCTCTTCCGCAACATGAACAAGACGTCAGCGACGCCGTCACCCCTCAACCTCTTCACCAAACTCTACATCTACATCCGCATCCTCGTCAAGCACAAGAGTAAGTCCGCGCATGCGCAGAAGACGTCGGATTATGCGCGCGCTTCTTGGGTGTTGGTCGGAGGTGCACGCGCTGCTGCATGGTCTGTTCATGGTGTGTGCACGCAGCCTGAACGTCAGAGCGTGGTGTCACTTCGTCTGCGCTTTTCGCAAAGAATGCGTCTGAGGACTTTTTATCAAATTGGGAATCAGTTGGCTTCTCCCAGTATGGTGTTCCAATTGTTTTATTTGTGCAGTATATATAGTTTGAAAAAATTTAAATCATGTTCACTCAATGCAAGTGCTGGAAAATTCCAGCAAGAACCTGCAGTGATGTCTGCCCGACGTTGAGTGGTTCGTTTGTTCTGAATCCTTCTTTCACCTGAAGACTGGGCGGTGCACCCAGGGGGAAATTTCTGATCGGCCCCACACATTCCCCTGATCCCTTCCGAGCGACCACCCAACAGGGGCGTGTCTTTTTTCTCAGCGTGCAATTGGCGCCCGCGGGTACACATTTTAGTTGTTTGTTCTGGCAGGCAAGGTGTGCTCGATGACGGCGCAGCAGTACGTCGACGAGGAGGAGGACCTGGACGACGCCGCCGAGGCTCGCAGCGTCGACGCCATGCTGGCGTCGCGCGGCGGCGCCGGCGGCGCCGAGTCCAACGTCGCGTGGCTGCGCAACGTCGTGCGCAGAAACACGCAGGTCACGCCCGACGGTCAGTGACCCAATTTGCATCTTTATTTTTGTTTCTTTTGCTGTTTGACTGTACGGGAGCACTTCACTCTGCACGAAGTCGTTGGCAATTGCTCCTGCGTTTTGCAGATGACTTTTTGCGAGCGAAGAAGAACATGGGACCGAACCCACTGGAGGAGGTGGTCGACTGGAAGGTGGTGGTGGATAAGTACCTGCAGCTGATTGGGCAGAGGGACGGCACGGGCGAGGACGACCAGGACGATCTGGAGGACGAGGAGGCGGGCGACGCTCCGGCGCCTGCCGCCGCCGGGGCCGCGGAGGCCGTGTAGGGGAGGGGCGGCCGGGAGAGACGCGCGGAGACGCAACCTGTGCGTGGGAACTTGAGAAAAGTTCAGGAGCTGATCGAGAGCTGAAGGAGGAAAAGGAGTGTCGTTGGGTGGAGCGTGCGTGCGTGCCTTCGTCTGCAAGATGAAACAGGCACGCGGTCGAGCCGAGAAGTTGATGTCTTCATAGCCAATCAGGGCTGTTGGAGGGAAACGACTGCACGTGGCTCTCACAGAAGTGTTTGAGTTGTGGTTCAAGAAACGCGGCTGGTGCACGGACGAAGCGAAGCAATCAGTGAGAGGTTTGCAGCATCGTCGCTGTGAACAGTGGACAGGGACTTGTTGCCCGTTTGAGGCAGGTGAGGGATTTGTTTTGAACGAGCGCGTTCTTGTTTTTGTGGTGGTGGTGCGGGTGGCGCCATGCAGCGGAGGGTGCAGGTTTATGGAAGTCTCATTGTGATTTTATATACGGGTGACTCATTGCCTTTGTGAACTGAACATTTCTTGACTTTCATGTACAGATTGATGAAACTTTTCATGTACACTTGACACTGCAGATAAAGACACCGTGGCGAAATTTGACGTCACCAGTTCCAACTGTCTCATGCCCCATATTGTCGTGACGCGTGCATGTGGCCTCGGCCAGCACAACGTAACTCAAACTTTTCGTTTCTGTCTTGTGTAAATTGTAATTGTGTTGAGTATGCTGTGTGTGTGCGCGCATGGTGTGTGCATGCGCGTATTCAGATCAAAACGAGAGATCTTTCCAAGTGAACTTTCCGTGCCAACAGTGCCACGCAAGCGAAGCTCGAAGGATCTGACACGAACACGGTTTGGAAGCAGAAGAAAGAATTTCTGCAGGTCCCTTTCGTGCGGTGAAAGAATCTTTCAGACAAACTGACCTTTCACAAATTTTTTGTGGACAGATCTCCAATAAGAAAAACGTGTGCATGGAGGTAGGAATTTCCTTTGGATGGACCCCTCGTGGTTCTGATGTTTTCAGACGGAATCTGAGTACGGATCTTTTTGAATTGAATCTGCGAATTTGAAGCCGAGCTTGCATTTGCAACACTTGAGCGATGTATTTGTTGTCTCATGCACTTGGTGTCCACAACTCGAGTGCACACACTGTGCTGGGTGGACCACGATCAGCTGTATGGTCTTTACAAGGAAAGATTCTGTTGACTGGGATGCGGAACAGCATCAGGGCTTCATGATACAGATCTGTTGAACTTGTCGCTTTGGTTTGTGGTGAACTCTGAACAGTCCATTTGATTCCGCTCTGCATGAGCAACTACAGCTGCAGCTGTTCATCTTTCTTGTGTGAACAACTCGCCCCTGATCTTGTACACAACTGCGTGCGTGGTGACGGTCCATGCCGACGAACGTTTCTTTTCTGAACTTGAAATAAACAATCTATGATGACACGTGGTGTTCGTTCCTCCATGCACTGTCAGTTCCAAGGCATGTTGGTCTGGTCGCTTTGCAAAACCACATCGATCTTTTCGTCTGAGATGAGCGAAGTCCGAGGGTAGGAGGGTTACGCTGCGACTGGATCTGGGCAGGTCAAGTAGATCTCATTGTTCGGGCTCTGCTCACACAACACAGGTCAGAAACTTCCCTGCTCCCCTCTTCTCGTTCCCAACAGCAAATCACGAAGGAGAAAGAAGTGTACTTCAACAAAAATACTTTATTAGTATAAATTATCAGTATGTACACAACAGAAAACCGACGAGGCTTTCACACGGCGCGACGCGACGCGACGTCCACACGACGCGACGCGACGCGACGTACAGACGCCACACATCAGAGGGCGCGCGCCTCGACCACCATCACGTACACGGAACAGACTTCGTCATCGCTGTCGGTTTCTTTTCAGAGAAAACCAAAAGTATTGTTGCGTGGAACAAAACTCGAGTCATGCTCGTTTGGTGTTCGAGGTTCGTCACAATTGCATACACATTTTTTTTCTGGTTTGAACAGCCGCACTGCCGTGGCTGTATGAAACATCGTACAACAAAACAAGAAATCTCTGACAGGAAGTATTATTTTTTACAATTTGTCTTGGTACTTTTGCTCTTGTCCGCTGGAATCCTGATTTCAGCGAACCGTGCGAGTTGACACTGACGACAGAGACGACTAAAAAATCACAAAACAAACACACCTCAGTGGTCCAATCAACGAATGCTACAGAAAATGTCTTGGAATGAAGTTGAACCAGTGAAATGAAACCATCAATACAAGCGACACGAACAAAGCAGTTTCGGACCCACTGAGATTTCCAACATTACCCCGTCGCCATGTGGATAACAGCAGACATGAACCGCTTGACAACATCGCGTGTTGCACACAGGCAACATCACTCACTTTGTTTTCACTCACACCAAACGCACGTGGATATGTGGAACTGACCTCTCAACATGAGAACCACAACGAGAAGAGACGCCCGCAGCGGGGACGCCGAGTGAGGGAAGGACGACGCACAGCGCACGCGCACACGCATGCGCAACCACGAGAACCAATCAGAACCACCGACAAGAGCAAAATAAGCCGACGAAGCACCGACAGAGAAGGCAAAAACATATGTACACAACTCAAAAAACTTGAAATATCAGAATCTAGATCACATGTTTTTGGAACAGGTTGTGAACGATCGGACAATCATCGTGTGGCAAGCGTTTCCTGCTGGAACAAACACACGGCGCAGCAGCAGCAGCAGCGATATGACATTTGCTCTGCCACCCCAGACACTTCAGGACGAGAGGTTCCTGAGCCCCACGTTTCCCTGTCACACCCAGAAACACTGCACCCGACACTGGATCCAACTGATCTCGAGAATAAACGAGTCAACACAAGCACAAAATGATGGACAGACACACTTCATGCTCCCTAAAAGAACACGTGTACACAGTACACGTGGTCCAGCACAAAACATACCCCATCACACGTCCTACCAACAAAATGGACACGTATCACACCGAACGAGAAAATAAACTCACGTGTTGTGAACTCCTACTTGCAAAGCAACTGACTTCCCACCTCTACACACAGTATCACCTGAACTGACAAGAACACGGGAAGCCATTGACTACAGATGAACACAATTCCATCAGATCTGTGGTGCACGTAAAGATCTAGTGTGATTCGCTAAGCTGTGATCTGGTCTCCGCACTAAGTACAGACTGTCGCCTTGAGCTTCTGAAACATGTGAATTAAGTTTTCCAGGCCAAATAAATATCCCTTATCTGGTCCAGAATGCAGGATTATGTCTCCCCTGAAACCTTCGTGAGTCGTGTGAGCAAAGTCGATCATCTTGACATCGACGAGGCGTCTCTGTTGCACGAGCAGCTGCTGTTTCCGCTGCTCGGACTGAGGTGGCGCCACCACCACGGGGGGCGGGCACGGCTCCCACTGCATGCCGCCACCGTCGTCCTCGTCCTCCTCCGACGCCAGCGGAGTCGAGGCGCCGCCGTTCGAGTGCGAGTTCTGACCCGCAGAACTCGCCGCTGTTGCCGCTTCACCCCCGGGGGGTTGCTGCTGCTGCTGTTGCTGCGAGGGTTGCAACAGCTGCTGCTGCTGCCCTGGGGATCGAGGGTGGCGCCCCGGCGAGCCCTCTTGTTGCTGCTGCTGCTGCCGTTGCTGCTGTTGTTGCTGCGTGTACTGCAGATGGCGCCGCGTGGGGGAAGAATGTCCATTGTCCTCCTCGAGCCCGTCGTACATGATCAACAACGAGCTCGAGTAGAAGCGGAATGTGTTCTGTTTGGACAGTGCCTCGTGCAGCTTGTGCAGCTTCTCAATGATGACGTCGATGAGTCCGCTGCGGATGCGCGTGCCGTTGTTGAGAAACTCGAGCAGAGTGTCCTGCACTCCCTCCACAGACAACTTGCGCCCGAAGTACTTGTTGTGGCAGATGTACTGACCCGTGCTGCTCTGGTACACCTGCGGTGAACGAAAAGCAAGAGGTTCGTTCAAAGTACACAGAATGAGATACATCGCCACTTTTTTTTTCGTACTGTTCTTGGTTCAATTGTTTTCGCAACAATGTTTCTGTTCCATCCAGCACCAGAGCTTGAAAGCCAACACATCAGGTGCGCACTACTGAATATCAAAAGGACTCCTGACATCTTTTGTGTGAAACGGGACACAGTCTCAGTTCAGTTCGCAAACGTTTCAGAACCACATTTTCACTTTCGGTTCTATTCTCGCGTTTTTCACACCGCGCAAAACTGAAACGATTCCGAACTGAACTTGGCAGCAGAGTCGAAGCCCTGCCGAGCTAGATTTCTCAGAAACACGCACACACGTGCACGACACACACACACACGCACACACACACACACACACGCACCTGCATCCCGCAGAGCCGCAGCCCCAGCGAACTCGACGTCGTCTTGCGACACTTCTGCTCCTGCGAGCTTCGCTTGGTCTCGTCGGCGTCGTCGCCGTGCTGCCGCGTCCCCATCTTAAGGTCCAGGATGCACGGCATGTGGAACTGAGACGCCAGGTTCTCCAGCAGGATGAATTCTGACGCGCGGTCAAGGAAATAAACACAGACACCGCGCACGCGCAATCGCACCAAGAAATTTGTTCAAGTCCCTTGCGGACTTCATTTGGTGCTTTCACACATATAGACACGAAGCCACATGCGCGCACATGCACGAATGTCTGAAACATCGTAGCCTCATGCACACACACACACTATCACTACACACACACACACACAACTCATACACACACACACACACACACACACACACACACACACACACACACAAGCTCACACACACAACTCACACGCACACACACACAAGCTCACACCAGACAATCACACACACACACACACACACACACACACACACACACACGCGCACACACACCAGCACCAGCACCAGCACCAGCAAATCACAACCACCACCAGCAGTTCAAAGGATACTGTGGACGCCGTTGCCGTGGCTACTGTTGCGCATCTTGGCGAGCTGTTCGCGGTGGCAGCGGATGCTCCACGGGTTGAGCCCGGCGCTGGACGGGTGCTCCGAGCACAGCTTCGGGTCCTGCACCTTGAACGTCTTGTCCTCCTCCCCGTCCACCTCGATCGTCCCCGTGTGGCGCATCCGGAACCTGTGGGCGATAATGCCAGAACCGTGAGAAACCACGTGTCGCGTCAAACATCACGTGTCGTGTTGATACAGGTTGAGCCGGAACTCAGAACAGAAACAGAACACGCAATGAGAAAACAAGAACGCCGAGGCACTGAACGTTGGGCACACAATTCAGTTTCTCTGCTTGGGTGGGGTAGAAGGTGAAACCAAATTATTTTAATTTTAACCAGGGGGTGTGGGGTGGGGGTGAGAAGCCAAAGTTCTCTTTAGTTGACGTTTTGACGCGAGTCCAAATTTATTTCTGACAAGCAGCTGGTCGAATGGTATTTTGGACAAAAGCAGAAATCTCACTTTCCTTCCCTTTGAAAGACTTTTCTCCACATTCCCAATTTTGTTTGCTTTCGTGGAATCCCAAGCAGAGCCCCTGCCTTAACGTCAGTGCGATTGCGTGATTGTTGGGACACACCCACTCAGGGCCACTCCCGAGGGTCGCAGCTCCAACAAAACACAGCCTCGAGAACCAGAACAGTAACGGAACAGAGGCGTGCGCATGCGCAGGTTTACAGGGCTTTATCCCAAGTCGCGTCCGCGATGTACTCGACGTTGCGACCGCTCGACGTCGCCGAACTGCTCGACTCGGCCTCTGCGCTGCGAACACGTACGATACGTCCATGAGATGGCGGTAGACATGAGATCGGTCATCTGTGGCAGGGAATTGCCAGTTCGATGGACCAACGTGACTCCAATGTCAGTGCTTTTGCTTGATTCATACGAGGATGTATCAAGTCAAATTGTCCTTCGTCATGTTTTGTCCACTCGCAGAGAAGCAATCAGCTGACGCAATTCTTTGGTTGCACACAAAGAATGCACTCAACTGTGTCCAATTGCTGATCATGATGGAGGACACTTCAACTTGATACCTCCTCGTATCTCGAGTACGCTCTCAATATGAATCTCGCAAACAAGATCAAATGCACCTCCATCGTTGTTGCGTGATGTCATCTCACAGTCACTCTCCGTCACGTCCGACTGAACTCTGACGTCACTCGGGCGACGCGGCTGTGCGCGGGTCAGGCTCGTTACGTGTCGCACTCACATCAATAACACGTGACCCACGCAAAAACACCAACCACAAACAAAAATAGAGGCCAGAGGCCAAAAATAGACGGCTGAATGAATGTTTTCGATTTTGAACCAGATCGATCAGGATCCAGGCCAGGTCAGAGGGGTCAGGAACAACAACTTCCAACTCGTGGATACTTTGGTAAAGGCGAGACTGTCGTCACCAGATGTTATTCAGACCGTTTTGCACATCTCCGTCCCGGATGAATGGCTTGAAATAAACACCCTGCAGGGTGCGCGGTGACGCGTGTTTTTTCCTGTGCAAAAAAATCTGAAATTGGAGCCAACTGAGACTGTCAGTCCCTCTGAGATCAATGTCTTCCTTGTGCAGGGCGTCAGTCATTCGCGCCAATTTTCCTAATCTGGCTAATAGCGTTGATCGGGAGGCGTTGACGCTCGGGCACTTAGTTCAGCCGAGTAAACGCTGAAACCAGGGCGGCTTCGCCTTTCCTTCTTCGTCCACTCCAGATCGAAGCGACTGTTCAGTTTGAGTGCAGAGCCGTGAGCATGTCTTGTATTTCTGCTCACTGCAGGTACAGTGCGGCTGCGCAGACCTGCAGGTACAGTGCGGCTGCGCAGACCTGCAGGTACAGTGCGGCTGCGCAGACCTGCAGGTACAGTGCGGCTGCGCAGACCTGCAGGCGAAGGACTCCGTGATCCGACCCTCCCTTCCTCCGGTCTGCAACCTCGCCCCACTCCAGCTCAAGTGCTCCGAGGCTACAAGGCCGCGATGAAACAAGCACAGCACACACCTCTGCATTCCGACTAATTTCGACTTCTCTGTTCTCATTCAAGAATGCCAACACCACCGAATCAGCACCTCGTTCCAGACTTTCTCTGGGGGCTGCCCTGTTTCACCTGTCGAGAACGCGTGGTGCGGTGTAGTGCACAGACAAACAAGTGCCACCCACGACTTTACGTGTGGATTCTCCCCTCATACGCAAAGTGCATCTGGGTTACGGAGTGGGACCTCGCCCAGTTGCTGCAGCATTGAAACTCCCCTGTTCTTGCTTCGCACCCATGGAACGTGCCAACCCGTGCCAACCTTCTGAAGAACTACCAGGCTTTGGAGACATGGGACATTGGTTCAGCCAAGAACGCTCAGTGAGACGCAAATTCCCACCGACAAGGAACACCAGAATCCTCATAGCTTCCTATGACCAGGGGAAAAAAAAAAAAGCTCCATGGAGCTCGCGGTGATTTGAGGAAATTTCAGTTGCTCTGATTTGGCTGCTCTGATTTGGCTTGCTCTGATTTGGGTCACTTAGATTTGGCTTGCTCTGATTTGGGTCACTCTGATTTGGCTCACTCTGATTTGGCTCACTTTTTTGTCAAAATTCTTACTTTTTTCACTAAATATTCACAACTTAGGAACTC
>JAAUXT010122324.1_pt1 | contig 10537 bp, 11 predicted proteins | sample 7278171 | NCBI WGS metagenome assembly JAAUXT01 (sample SAMN14350112, study PRJNA611818) | marine sediment metagenome | isolation source: surface marine sediment (1.8m) | place: French Polynesia: Moorea | collected 2018-08 | reverse complement strand
TCCCTGAAGTTGAACATGTCTCTCCAGGAAGAATCAATAACTCTCGCATCTCGGATCATGACGTCACATTAATCAATAATCGTGACATTTCTTCTCGGTGACAGACATCACAACTCTGTTTGCGGAAAGCGGAAAGCAGCAACAAGAACTCGATTAGTGGATGAACTGATGAATGATGAAGAGATTCGGACAATGTAAGGTGACTCGGGATAACAAGGAAGTCATATCGAACACGCCCTTGGGCGTCGTTCGATGATGCGAAAAATTTAGAGCATCACGTCTACACCGTAAGAAACTGCAAATGCAGGATGAGACTGACCCGTTAAACACCGTAAGGTTTGTTTACATCCCAGAAACCATGCGCATTGCCGACTCTCGACCCTCCTGTGCAAAGTATTGTGCAAAGTAAACGAGAGATCAAAACGATACAAACAGAGTGCGATCTCCTACGAGACGTTGTATTTCTTGATGAGCTGCTCGATGTCGTGTCGCAAGTTGATGGCCTCGAACTTGGAGCTGTATCGCTTGAAAGGCACGCCGTCCGGAGCGACCAGGAACTTTTCAAAGTTCCACGAGAGGTCGCTGCGCTGAACGGGCTCCCAAATGATCAGCTTCGGGCTGCCCATCAGGTGCGTCGCGTTGTCCGAGGGCGCGGGCAGCGTCTGCCTGAGGAACTGGAACAAGGGGGCGCTGTTGGCGCCGTTCACCTCAACCTTGCTGAACATGGTGGCTTTCGGTTCGAAGCCCGAGCCGGGACGAACATGCTTCAGTGTAGACAGGATCTCATCATCTGTACAATTTTCCTGAAAACACAAAGGAACATTTGGTCAAGATGACTATCTGGTGACATTTTGTTGCCCTTTGTTGCGAAACTGTTTGACGGTATACGTGTACCAGTGGAAGACGAACAGCCACCTTTTCAAGTGAACGGAAGATTTCTATTGTTTCCAACTTATATCCAAAGATATAAGAGTTTTTCCAACTCACCTGATGTCCGAACTGGTTGCATGGGAACGCCAGGATAGCGAGGCGCTCACCGAACTGCTCGACCAGCTCGTTCATCTGCGTGTAACCACGCACCGTCAAGCCTCACAACGAGGCCACGTTCACCACCAACACCACGCGGCCCGAGAACGTCCCCAGGGAGACCGAGTCCCCCGTCAAAAGCTTCGCAGAAAAGTCGAACAGGGATTTGCCCGCCATGCTGGATTCTTGTTCGCAAGAGATCTGCAACCGCTTCAAGGCGCACGACGAATGCGGAGAAAATCGAACTTTTATCGCTCGTCTGCAAGACCAGCTGCTGCTCGTTGGCGAAATTGCCCCCAAGTCGGGAATATTGATCATAAACCTCGACTGTGATGGGGCCGCTGATGTCACCCCAAGGGATGATCAACCCAAATGGTCGGAATCGGCGGAACGGTGCTCGAAAAGAGGAGTTTCCTTGTTTTTGCTGTCACATTGGATGCACCGCAATTTCTTCAGATCTGCACAAATTTTATTGGTTCATTTCTATTTCATGATACACTGTCAACGCGATTATTTGCTCCAGGTGCACAATCAACACTCGGTTGTACGAAGTGCAGAGAAAGGCCAGTTATACGGTATTTATCAGAAACGCCCAGACATCTTGAGCGATGCGTTGCAGTCGTTTCTTCATTGGTCCACGCATGATTCCTTTCAGTGCACTTTTACAATTGAGCATTCGCTTTGGTACAAGTGATGACGGTGACACCAAAATACAAGCATCAGTAAGAAGCTGAGAAGCACAGGCACAGGAGCGCGTCGACATCGTTTGAAGTGAATAATAAATTAGTTTGGTCACAGAGCAGAACTGAGAGGCCTCGGCCTGATTCTCAGTCTCAGTCTCAGTTCAGTCTTGAGTTTGCGGCTCTTCGTGAGTGCTACAGTTACTCTTTTATGTTCAAACATTTGTATATTTCAAAAATTGGTCAAAAATTCAAAAGTAGTCCTCCCAAAGAGCCCGAAGAAGCACAACTTTTTCGATGCAACCGAAGGGGTGACTCTTCGGGAGCGCTACTACAGGACTGAACTGAGACTGTCGTGCAAACCTCCACCGTCGCAAGTTTGACAGTTTTATTTTGTTACATTTTTAGTGCGCGTTGGTGCAAAGAGGTCAGAGGGCTCTGACTCTGACGTTTCCAGCAAGGTATCAGTTATATCTCAACTTTTTCTCAGTAGCTACGTGCAAACATGAAGTTTTAGTATTTCTGACTTTGTGCAACAAAGGACTGTGGGCAAAAGTGTCCTTCCTGTGTGCGCAATCACACCAAAACACGGGATTCATTGTCTTTCAATCTGCCAAACTGCAAGACATACAGAAATTTCGCAAAGGTCAATTTGTTCAAATGTCAGCCAACACACAAGTACCAGGCTCCCCTCCCCCCTCCCGACGTCGTTCATGCAGGTTGTATCTGCGCAGTTCACGAGAAGGCGGCGGTCGGCTGGAGCAGCGCGCCGCGCGCCGAGTCGGTCCTGAGGAAGCCGCGCCGCAGCTGCTCGCCGTCCGGGTCCACCACCACCGTCGTCAGGTTGCGCGAAGACGACGGCGCCGCTGCAGCGTCGACGTCCTGCACTGCCTGGTTCCTGCAGGCAGAAAAATTCCAAAATTGTCACTTCGTTTGCCCCCTCACTCAAAAGGGAATGCAAGAGACTGTGTGACTTGCTATATCACAGGCTGCGCCAGAGATACCGATTTTTTTTCCGGTTCAAAACCAAAAACGTTCTCGTATCTGCTTGTCCCATGGATGCATACGCCATGGAGTGCAACCAAACTTACGGCCGCAATAATCTCAATCACATGCAGAGTCAAGCATTTTCAAGATCAACCGAAATTCACCTGCAGACAGTTTTCGGAACTTTACAGAAAGGGCATACACAGCTGACAAGAAAATTGAAGCAAACATAAGTTTATGCAGGAAGTTACAGGTGCAACTTTCAAATCTTATCAACAGATTTGAAACTGGAAAAATACGAATTCATCCAAGTTAGAAGAGATTCGTCAAGAGATGGAACTCATGAGAACAGGAAAGAAACTGAGTGTAGCTTACAGGAACAGCATGCAGATGGAAGGCCTTTTTACTTGTCTGCCTGCAGCAGTTTCGTGATGTCGTTTGCGATGTTGGCCGTCAAAAACTTCTTGCTGTATCTTGTGGTGGGAACTCCATCCTGTCTGATGAGGAATTTTTCGAAATTCCAGGAAATGTCGGTCCTGGAGACGGGGCTCCAGATGATTTTTTTGGGGTCGCCCATGAGTGGGTGAGGGTCATCGAGAGGGGCAGGGAGGCTGGTGCGAAGGAAGGCGAAGAGAGGGTGCGCGTTCTCTCCGTTCACGTCAACTTTGGCGAAGACGGGAAACTTGGGAATGTAGCCTCCTCCAGGACGAACGTACTTCAAGCAGTTCAGTATCTCGGATTCAGATGTGTTCTCCTGTCGCAAAACGAGAAGATTTGAATCATGTTTTCTCACAAAATTCCTCACACAGAACAAACGGCAAGATTCCGTGAGATGTCGTCAAAAATGGCAATTAGTGTCCGAGGCCGCAGTCACAATTTATTTTTCAAATACAAATTGTGTTTTGCCACGCAAGGATTCTCACCTGATGTCCGAACTGGTTGCATGGGAACGCCAGGATAGCGAGGCGCTCACCGAACTGCTCGACCAGCTCGTTCATCTGCGTGTAGTCACGCACGGTTGTGCCTCACAACGAGGCGACGTTCATCACCAGAATCACTTTGCCTCGAAAGCTCGACAGCGATATCACCTCACCGTTCAGCTGAGGGAAAATGTGAAATGTTCAGTTTCCCTTGTGCGCCTTCTCAGAACGAGACAACACTTTCATCTCACACACGCATGCACACAACACAACGTACAGGCACACGCACGCACGTACAAGCACACACACGCACGAAGACACGCGTATCCAAAACTTCGAAGTCTTCAGCTGAGGTTCTTTTTTCGTTTATTTTTTGCAGATGTAGACTACAGTGCCGTCAACACAACTAACAATAGGGAGGTTCCGCAAACCCACGCACAAAATGGAAGCGTAGCTCCATTGACACCAATGATAAGTTCGTCTTGGGTGTAAAATTTGCAGTTGCACACTCAAGCCTGACTCAAGATTTACACTTATCAAGTCAAGCTGAAACCTAGCTTTGCTTCAGTCAAAATTATCCCCTCAAGAAAGTTATGATGGAATTTTTATACAGCAACTATTTGAGGTGAATTTGTATTATTTGTTGGAGAACAAGAGAACCTACGAGGGGGCTCTACAAAAATTCTTTCTTTTGGGCGTTTCTGCGCCAATCGGAAATGAAGGAAACTTTGTGTGCTTTGCTTCAACAGAAAACATGTATTCCTTCAAAATGACTCAAAAAGACATGCCAAATCATCAATTAAAACTCTGATAACATGCACAAAAGTTGCCATGCACAGGAAACATGCCAGAAAAATCGATCAATGTAGCAAAGTTCAGTCTTCCTATGAAGAACTGGAGGAAGTGGAAGCTTCTGAGTCCTGCTCTGAAGATTCAGTGGAGGAAGTCTCAGCTTCAGACACATCAGAGATCTCCACATGACACCCTTCAAAGTACTCCCCTTGCAGTTTTGCATACAACGCCCAATAGATTGCCATGCCTCTGATCGCATTAAAACACTGTGGGATCTGCATTGTGCATGATGTTCCAGACTCTCTGCTGGACTTCCTCTATGTTTGCAAAGTGCTGGCCAGTCAGTTGGCTTTTGAGATAGGGGAATATGGCAAAGTCACACGGAGCCAAATCCGGGCTATATGGCAGGTGAGGCACCAAGTTAATCCCAGATTCACCAATCAGTGCAAGAGTTGGCACAGAAGTGTGGGGAGTGGCATTGTCATGGTGTAACCAGAACACTCTGTCTCCTGACTCATCCCTCTGCCACATGCCAGGTCGCTTCTTCCTTATCCTTTCTTTGAGCAGATTCAGAATTCCACAATAGTAGTCAGTGTCAACTGTTTCCCCCCTTGGCAGGAACTCCACGAGCAGAACTCCATAGGAATCATGGAAAAGAGTCAGCATAGTCTTGTGCACAGAGTTGGATTTCATGACCTTCTGCGGATGAGCCGCACCCTTCTCAGTCCACTGGCAGGACTCCAGTTTTGACTCCTGCCTGTACAAGGAAACCTAGGTTTCATCACCAGAAACAATCTTATCCAGATAGTGTGGCTTATCCCTGACATTGGCCAGATTCTGCAGGCACAGCTCCTTCCTCATCCACTTGTTGGCATCAGTGAGGAGGTGAGGGATGAACTTTGCGCAGTGCTTCTTCATGTTCAGGTCTTTTCTGAGCACTTTTGACACAGTTGAAGGGGGTTGCTGGACCTCTGCTGACAGCTCTCGCAGTGTGTTTTGCCAGTCTTGTTGTATAGCTTGGCACACAGCTTCCACACATTCCAGGCGGGTGCTGGGCTGACCAGAACATGGGTTGTCCTTGGACTCCTCTCTCCCATCATGAAAATGCCTGTGCCACATTCTGACCTGTGTGTAGGAAAGAGCTTGGTCACCGTACACATCCTTCAGTTGTCTCCAGACCTTGGGAGTGCGTCCAGTTCTGGTCAGAAACTTGATGTTATTCCTCTGCTCAACATGCAAACTCATGACTTCCAGAACAGTAACAATGAACAGGAACAAAATCCAACTTTGGAAAGACATTCCACAACAGTAAAAATCAATTGCCACTTGAACAACCGCACTCATCAGCGACCACAGTCAAACAGGCCAAATGTTTACTCAGCCAGTGGCCAGGTGTGCATGCAGACAGGAGTCAATGAGTGCAGATCGAAGCCAGACACACTGTGCGTGCGACATGCTGGCCAAAGAACTGTTCAACATCATGCTGAAATGTCCGAGGAATCACCAAAAGAAGGAATTTTTGCTGAGCCCCCTCGTATCTTTGGAAAAATGCACCTTTTTGGGATCAAAAGGTAAGCCCGACGCTCACGTCTAGGTCACGCAGTTTTTGCGGAAACTCCCCATTTTAAGGGGCGCACGTAAACTCACCAACTTGGCGGAGTGATCGAATATGGTTCCGGACGCTCCCACCGGGGCCATCTGCAGGGCGTTGGAGCCCACGGCCGGGGTGCCCGCGGCCGGCCGCAGCTGCTGCGCCGGGGGCCCGTTGATGGAGGAGCGCGCTCTCGGCACGTTCATTCCAAATTACTCCGAGAACAATCCTGTGCAAAGAAGTTCAGCTTTCGAACGTTCGGTATTTCTTTTCTCACTGAAGCGTTAGGCAACGCGGCGCATTTATCTCTGGCAAAAGTTCAACGACCGACTACCCAAGCAAGAGTTGAAGACACGTGATTTCACTCTCACTGCACATGTTGCGTGCAGCATGTCATGCAAAAACCTCAATCAAGACACGGTCTGTGAACTTTTAAATGTATGGTATCTTTAGCAGAACCAGTTCCAATTGAGCAAACATCACAAAGAATATCCAAGGCGACCGAGAGGCCTCTCCTCGTCATCTCCCACACATATGTTGCGAGCGATGCGTGCTCTCCTCAAAGAAGCCTGGGAGTACGGGTAGAGTCTTTATTCCATTCTTTTGCAAGCACATCAAATTTTCCTTCGCGAACGGGTCATTTCTTTTCTGGGATTATAAGGCCCCGTCTGTGCCATTCTCTTTGTTCTTTACATTAGATTCCTTTTCAGTAATTCTACTATCAGCCCCAACATCCATATCGAAGCATTTAACACAAAAGACTTAATTACTTTGATATCAATACACTTGATATAAAGTAATCAAACTCAACATAGTGAATGCAAAACAGTAGATTACTTAATAATCTACTATCAGATCAAGAACTCAGACAATGGAATAGCCAGGGCCTTATATTTGGTAAATAATGTGTGCTTGGAGGATGTCACATCCTCACAAAAGCTCGGAGGTGATATTCTCCGCGCACCCATTGTTTACCTCTAACGTAAACGTGGAGTACGAAACTCAACACAAAACAAATTGCTTTCTTTGCGGAACTGTTGTCACCGACACAAACAGGACACTCACACGCATCAACAGATCGACATTCAAAATCCGCTCACGAGCGACACAAAACACTGTTTACTCATATTTACATATTTATTTATAAATGACAAGAATGACGTTTCTGTACAATGTTTACGAATGGTGCGTTTCCATTGTAACCAGCATACCTGTCTGTTGCTTCAAACGTAACGTTTGAATACCAAGACTGTGCGAAAGATCTTCACACGAAACCCACGAAAGCTCTCCCTCCCTTCGCAGAGAATAACACAGCTGAACAGAACCAACTGTCAAGGGACAGGCAAACCGCGCAGACAACTTCAGACTAGTTTACACACGATTCCAGGTCCTCTCAGATCACGCACACACCAACCACACCGATTCTTCACCTGACAAGTTTGTCATTAGAAACTCGATATGTCTGTCCGTTGCTGATACACATCAGAGATCGAGACAGATCAGCGCACACAAATAATTCCGCGTTTGCCAAGTTTCCCACAAATCAACCTTTACGAAGGCAGTTTTCACCGCTCACGGACGCGCGACTTCTCCGAGAACTTTTGCTCGCGGACGGTGCAATCCGTGTCTGTCTGGCGGTTGTCAGGACGTGATATACTGGCACCAAGCACAAAACCAGCAGCAGTCGACCACGCACGCACGCCGAATGATCTCACGCGGACAGCCCGTCGTACAACGTTACACGCACGCCTATGTCTGACAAGTCATTTCCGTATTGTTCTGCAGGACTCATGTATCATCTGGCGTTTACCAGTGCAGTTACGCCACTTGTGTTGAAAACCACCCCAACGTTTTTACACCTTTCGTCCAATTGGCGTGTCTCGAAACTAAGCCATAAATACAACAAATATAATGAAGAATATGATCAAAACTCCGAATACTTTTATCATCAGCCAGCGATTTGATGAAACGGATTTGAAATACTTGAGGATTTCGGTGTGAGCGGCTTCCACGTTCAACTGTGTTTCTTCTACGTTCGCGTCGATTCTGAAAAAGAGTTACAGAAATCCCAGTGTCATAGCTTTCCGTCAGGCAGAGCGCAAAGATAGATCTACATCTGGTCGTATTTTTCGACCAGCCCCGAAGCTGAAGCTTCTGAACTTTAAACGAACGCACTCAACCATCTGTTCACTCTGAAGGTGTATCAGAAATCATCATTCCCGCAAAAGCACAGCGTTTTCATCACAAAAGGGGAGCAACTCAAGCGTAAGGCATTCACACGGAACCACCACACCCAAACGACATGAACAAGGCCTCTGGACTCTTGAAATGCCCCACCAAATCGTAGAATTTCCCACGCGATTGAACCTCGTTCTGTTCAACAGTAACGACGCTACAACAGGAAACTACTTCCCAGACGGCACTTTCAGACGCTGTCTTTCGCCATGACTGTAAACACGCAAATTTATGGGACGTGTCACGTTCGCAAATTTTCTCACTTGTGATACCGGTCTCTGGTCACAATGCAGAATCTTTCGCAGCATCTTCAATGGCACCCACAACTCCACAAACGCGAAGGTTGCGCACAATGCACACAAAAGTGAGATCCATTTGAACTGAGCGAAATGGCACTGACCTTTGCACCTGTTCTTCTTGCTCCTTCACCATCGTAGCAAGTTGTGTGAAGATGCTGCCCAGCTCCACGATCGTCTGTTCAATCGTCTGCGTCGCGTCGGCTCGCATCTGGATGTAGCTGTCCTGCAAGTGTAGGGAAACAGCGATGCAGGAGTTGTTACAAAACGAAAAAACAGAAGTCTGCGCTGCCAACATAACAAACGGCTGGGTACCACCGTGCGCTCCACGAGGCAAGTTTTGTCAACAAAAATCAAAAGAAATAGTCAACTGTTTTGTCACACAATCATGCTGTCTTCGAATCACTGGAAGCAAGAGGTGGTCACGAGTTTGAAGTTTTTGCGTGGTGGACCGAATGAAAGTGGAGTTACAAAGTCACGAAAAAAATCAGCCCAACAAGCCACAGCACAGCAGTCGTCTGGAAGAAGGGTTAGTAAAAGCGTGGCAATTAATTTCAGAGCAGAGTCCTTCACAGCAACCGGAACACTCCAACATTCGAAAACTGTAAGATGACCAATACCCAGCTACAGGAGGACTCCACAAAATCAAACAACGATTCACTTCAGTCCAATCTCAAAGCAGTGAAAGTCGTGCAAGAGCCAGGATCAGCACCCGTATTGGGGAGAGGCGGACAGGCTGCGCGGGCTGCACGACTTACGTCCTGCTCTATGAGCTGCATCTGCGCCGTGTAGCGCTCGCGCTCCGCCGCGTCCATGTTGATGGCGACGTCGCTGCTGTTCGCCTCGTCCAGCAGCAGCACCGACCCCGCTGCAAGGCGCCACCACAACCAACGCGTTACCGTCATTCGTACACTTGTAGCTTTGCAACCCGGAACGTTTCGCTGGTGACGGCTGTGGACACCCATGTCTGGCCAGGCGTTTTTTTTATTGTTTCATTCGCAGACCAAATGGGATTTGACGCGACCAGACAAGAGGGCCGTGCCGAACACGAGCGACTCGGTTCCTCGGGGCGTGGCCAGGAGCCGCACTTACGTCTTCCGCCACCAGCTGCATCCGCTGATGGTGCGACGCCGAGTCCATGTTGATGAGCACGTCGGAGCCGGACGAGCTGCTCAACTCGTCCTGCAGAAGCACTGAACCCACTGGCCGGGCAAACGGGCAAATCAGTCACACATTCGGACTTTTACTCAAGTGTTCCCAACCCTATTCATCGCAAACTTTCCACGTTTCAAGACAGACCCTTCTATCTCTCCTTGCTTATTAAAACGATCACACGTTGCGAGACAGTCACACGGAATCCCGAGCACAAACACCAGAGAAGTCTGCGGCGAACGTTAAAGATCACCACACGACGCACTTCATCAAGTGTTGCGAAAGAATACGGAACTTACTTCGCCCTGACATGGCTGAGGGAGGCATGGACGCTTGCACCTGCGCTTGTGAAGAGAACTCTTTTCTCCGAGACGCTTGTTGCCTCATGTTCTGCAAACAACAATGCAGTGTCACAAACAAAGCACCCTGTCTTTTGATATCAAGTATCTGACCACTCTCCCTCGCGGTCATGCGCGCCTCTCACCTCCTTCCGAACCTCGAGCACGGCCGACAGGTCGGCGGTGGTCGACTGCAGCCGAGTCTCAAGCGACTTGACCACGGACTTGGTGTGCAGCTTCCTGTCCCTCCCCTCCTGCTTCTGCGAGTCCACGTACTGCAAACAGAACAGGATGCGTCACACGGCGCTCAATTGAGAGTTTCAGCAAAATGCTCCGCAGACGTAACCTGGCTTGTTGATACAACTCTCCCATTTTGGAAGAGACCACATTTTTTAAATGAGACAAAATAAATGCTATTTCTGTCATAAATCTGGGGTTTCTAAGCTCTGATAATACTTTATGCCTTGTCAATATGTGGAGCAATACCTCAAGTCTGATTCCAGATATGTGATTGTGAACC
>JAAUXT010112472.1_pt1 | contig 10537 bp, 9 predicted proteins | sample 7278171 | NCBI WGS metagenome assembly JAAUXT01 (sample SAMN14350112, study PRJNA611818) | marine sediment metagenome | isolation source: surface marine sediment (1.8m) | place: French Polynesia: Moorea | collected 2018-08 | reverse complement strand
CGCTGCCGAAAGGCATCAAACTCAAAACGCGGCCGGGGTTGTGGAACTATAAGCTGGGTTTGAAGTGAGTGGGCCGGTTGGATGGCCCACATTGCGGACCCCGGCCGGCTTCGGTGTTCTAAACCCTGCGCTCCGGCAGGACCGCAGCACCCAAAAGAAGAAAATCAAAAGCAAGGAGGCGCCATGACTTTGCGACAGCACACGGCAACCATCAACGTCGATCTGGGGGTGGGGCCGGACATGAGCGATGTGACCCCTGAACTCAACCGTCTAGTGGCGGCGGCGGAGATCCAGGATGGCGTCCTGGCGGCCTCGGTAGTGGGATCGACGGGATCGATTACCACGATCGAATACGAACCCGGGGTGGTCGAGGATCTCAAGCGGGCCGTAAACCGCCTGGCTCCGCCGGGCGATGACTACGCCCACGAGCTGGCTTGGCATGACGGCAACGGGCACAGCCACGTACAGGCTGCCCTGCTGGGCCCCTCCATTCACCTGGCCGTGCGCGGGGGACGCCTGCTCCTCGGGACCTGGCAGCAGGTCGTGGTGCTCAATCACGACAACCGCCCCCGGAAGCGGCCTGTGGCCGTGACCGTGACAGGTGTCTGAGGTCTCCCGGGCGCCGATCGATCCCGCCAACCGGTCCGGGGAATCGGCCGGCAGTTGACAGGCTTCCCCAAAGATTCTAACGATACCCGCCGGTAGGGACGACAATGTATCTGATAACTCGCAGCCGAACGGCCTGCCGGCGGGTGAACTGCTCCGCAATGGGGGCCGACAGGCGAGTGCCATCATGCCCACACACATCAAGCGCAAACCAAGCGGCCGCGGTTTCCCCGGCCTGGCCATCCTGCTCCTGAGTCTGCTGCTGGGAGGCGGCTGCTCACCCGACGAAACGCCCCGCTTCGTCGATTTCAGCCAGCGTGAAGAGATCCCCCTTACGGTGACCGCCGCCGACCGCCTGACCTATGCCTACCTGCCGCAGTTTTCCCATGCGGTGTCCTTTCAGCGCCACCACCTGCTGGTTCAGTATCTGCGGGAGGAGACCGGCCTGGACGTGGTGCAGATCTTTCCGGACACCTTCGATGAGCACATGCGCATGGTGGGGCAGGGGCAGATCGATATTTCCTTCTCCAATCCTTACATCTACGTCATGATGGCCCACGACTACCGCGCCCGCGCGTTTGCGCGGATCATCGAGAGCGGCGGACACGAACGCTTCCGCGGGGAGATTATCGTACGGGCCGACAACTTGTTGATCGACTCGATTGCCGATTGCCGCGGCAAGCGCTGGGTAGCGGTGGATCCTTTTTCCGCCGCCGGTTATCTCTACGCACTGGGGCTTTTCCTGGATCATGGCATCTTTCCGGACGACTTCACCGAAATTGCCTTTGCACCGGGGCCGGGCGGCAAACAGGAGAAAGTCATCCTGGCGGTGCAGGCCGGTCGATACGATGTCGGTTCGGTGCGGGAGGGGGCCTTGGACGTGTTGGCTGACAAGATCGATCTGGCCGAGATACGCGTGATCGGCCACACTGGATGGTATCCGGGTTGGGTCTACGCGGCCCGGGCCGGCTTGGACCCGCAGATCACCGCGCGTGTCGGCCAGGCTCTGGTGGCGCTGGACCGCAGCGATCCGGTTCAGCGCGAGATTCTGGACCGGGCCCATATGATGGCGGTCGTGGTGTCGAACGACCGGGAATTCGATCCGGTGCGCACCCTCTGGAACCGGGCCGTCGACCAACGCCCCGGATACCGCCGCGACGCCGGTGACGCGGGAGGCCGGCAGCCGTGAAAAGATTCCTCGGATGGTCGCCGCCGATCCTGTGGCCCTTTAAAAACAGTATCCGGGCCAAGATCAACCTGGGCATTATCGCCATCGTTCTCCTCTCGGTGGTTCTGATCGCCCTGTCAACCAGTCAGATCGTATCGCGGGCCCTGTTTCGCGAACACCGCAACCGGGGTATCGCTCTGGCCGCCAACCTGGCGGCCCGCAGCGGGGATGCCGTCTTGGCGCTGGATTTTCTGCGGCTCAAAAGCCTGATCAGTGAAATCATGGAAACCACGGACGACATGCTCTACGCTTTCATCCAGGATGCGGACGGCCGGGTGCTGACCCATACCTTCAGCGGGGGGTTCCCCGTCCAGCTCAAGGCGGCCAACCAGGCCCTGGCGTCCCAGCACAGCAGCGTTCGGCTGCTGACGGACGGACGGCAGGAAATCTTCGACTTTGCAACGCCGGTCCTGGTCGGCGACGTCAAGATCGGGCAGGTCCGTCTGGGGCTGCTGCGGCACAAGGTGACCGCCACCACGCGCGAGGTCTGGTGGGCCATCTTTGCCTTTGCGATCCTGTCGGTGATCATTTCCGACACGGTCGGTTTCGCCCTGGCCCGCAATCTGACGACACGGGTTCGGGTGCTACAGAAAGCCACCGAACGCATTCTGGAGGGCCACCGGAACCCCGAGGATCAGGTGCCGGAGGCCGATGCGGCGCCACACCGCGGTCCCGAACGAATGCCCACTCCGGGTTTCCGGCCGGGAATGCGCCACGGGGACGAGATCCAGCAATTGGCCGATACGTTCGATGCCATGACCACCGCTATCGAGCGCTATATCGGCCAGCTGGCGGAATCCAAAGCGGTGCTCGCCAAATCGGAAACCAAATACCGCCGCATCTTCGAGGATTCGATGGATCTCATCTTCGTGGCCGACGGGGACGGACGGCTGCGGGACGTCAACCCGGCCGGTCTGGCCCTTCTGGGCTACGGCGAGGGGGAGGCGCTCATCAACCGGGAAAGGATCACGACCCTATTGCAGGATGCGGGGGAAGGCCAGCGGATTGTGGCGGAAATCGAAACAGCCGGGTTTGTCCGGGACCGCGAGTGCACCCTCAAGACCCGTGACGGCCGGCGTGTGGAGATTCTGCTCAGCATGACCGCCCGCCGCAGCCCGGAGGGTCGTATTACCGAATATGAGGGGATCGCCAAGGACATCACCCATCGCAAGCAGATGCTGCGGCAATTGCTGCGCGCCGATCGGCTGGCCTCGCTGGGACAGCTTTCGGCCGGGGTGGCCCACGAGATCAACAATCCCCTGGGGCTGATCCTGGGCTATACCCAGCTCCTGATCCGCGGTGAACCGGACCAATCCGGCAAGATCGAAGACCTCCGGACGATCGAGAAGCAGACCCGCAACTGCAAGAAAATCGTCGAGGATCTGCTCAATTTTGCGCGGCGGACCGGCGCGCCCAAAACACGGGTCAACCTTCAGGAGGCCATGGAGGCCGTGATCGGCGTGATCCGCAAACAGCTGGAACTGGACAATATTCTCATTAAAACCCATTATAATCAAAGCCTTCCGGATTTGGAGGGCGACGCCGAAAAGCTAAAACAGGTTTTCATGAACCTGTTGATTAATGCCCGGCAGGCGATTCATAAAGACGGCCGGATAGCGGTGGCGATCGATTTCGACACGGCCCGTTCCCAGGCGTTTGTCACGGTGACGGATGACGGTCCCGGTATTCCGGAGGCTATCCAGGAGAAAATCTTCGATCCTTTCTTCACCACCAAACCCACCGGTCAGGGAACCGGGCTGGGGCTCTCGGTTAGCTACGGCATCATCGAGGACCATGGGGGGGCAATCGAGGTGGCCAGTGACGAACAAACCGGGACCGAATTCAAGATTCGGCTGCCCCTGCCCGGGGAAGGAGATGAACCGGCCCCATGACATCCCATCGCCCCCGACTGCTGATCGTCGACGACGAACCGGACATGTTGCGGCTGCTGACCCGCAGCGTCGGCCAGGAACTGGACTGCGAAGTGGTTACCGCCGATAACGGGCGGGACGCCCTGGCCCTCTTCCAGGCGCAGGCCTTCGATCTGGCCCTCCTGGACATCCGCATGCCCGGTATGGACGGTCTTCAGCTGCTGGAAGAACTGCAGGCCCGCCAACCCGGGTTCACGGTGGTCATGATGACGGCTTTCGGCGCCATCGAGGTGGCGGTGAACGCCATACGCAAAGGGGCCTACGACTTTGTCACCAAACCCTTCGATCACGACGAACTCGTTCATCACCTGCAGAATGCCCTCGAACGCGGGCGCCTGATTTCGGAAAATCGTCAGCTCAAGGCGCAGGTCCGTGAGGCGGAAGCCTTCCATGGTCTGGTGGGTGCCAGTCCGCCCATGCAGGCGGTTTTCGACAGCCTGACCATGCTTGGCCAGTCGGATATCACAGTCCTGGTCACCGGCGCCTCCGGAACGGGAAAGAACCTCGCGGCCCGGGCCCTCCACGATCTGAGTGCGCGGCGGGCAGGCCCTTTCGTGCGGGTCAGCTGTCCGACGGTGCCGGAGAACATTCTGGAGAGCGAACTCTTCGGCTACGCCCGGGGGGCCTTCACGCATGCCGTGGCCGATCGCCGCGGTCTGTTCGAGGAAGCCGACGGCGGAACGATTTTTTTGGACGAAATCGGTGATGTCAGCCCTTCCATCCAGGCCAAACTGCTGCAGGTGCTGGAGGACAAGGAATTCCGGCCGCTGGGACGCAACCGCAGTGTGCGCGTGGATGTCCGGGTGGTGGCGGCCACCAACAGTGACCTCAAGTCCCGGATGCAAAGCGGGGATTTCCGGGAAGACCTCTACTACCGCCTTTGTGTCGTGGAAGTGCGGATGCCGCCGCTGAGCGAGCGGCTGGAGGACATCCCCCTGCTGGTGGATCATTTTCTGACCCGGCATAATCCGGGGGCCGGTCAGCCGCCCAAACGGTTGTCCCCGGCGCTGCTGGGGCAGTTTGTCAATCACCCTTGGCCGGGCAATGTTCGCGAACTGGAAAACATCGTGCGGCGGGGTGTGGTGATGTCCGGGGGTGAGGAAGTCACGCCGGAAGCCATCGGCTGGCAGGCGTCCGCCTGCGTTGCCAATCTGGATACAGACGATCTGAGCGCGGTTCCCTACCGCGAAGCAAAAGAGGACATCCTGTCGCAGTTCAACCGGCGCTACATCCACGAAGCCCTTGAAAAAACCGCTGGCAATGTCACCCAGGCTGCCCGGCGCAGTCAGATCGAGAGACAGTCCTTTCAACAGATCATGCGCAAGTACGATATCCGATCCGAATCCTTTCGTACGGGTGCCAAAAAATGATGGCACTGCCACATCTGCCTACCCATTATTCAACGCCCTGAAATCAATAGTAATACATTAATCAGACCTTGCATCCGGATCGCCTGGCGGCCGGCCTCGGTTGATGCCGGCGGAAGGTTGGTTTGCGGTGGATTTAAATTTACTCAATGATCACAGAATGTTGGATCAAAGCGTTTTAGATCCGGTCCCCTGTCGGGGCTGGCACGGATTTTGTGTCAGGGAAATTGACTTCTTACGTGGGACCGGCATCCGGGTCGTCCTGATCCCGTGCGGGCATCCGGTTTCGGTCGAGGAACATTCAAATCATTCTTGCTTGCGGAGGTTGGAAACGATGAAGAAACCGCTGTTTGTTTGCATGACGTTGGCGCTGTTGGGTCTTTTTTGGGCAGCACCTCTGGTGGGTCTTGACCAGGCCCGGGCCGTGAGTCTGGAAGAGGCCATCGAGCAGACGCCCAAAGGGACGGGGGAAGGTCAGATCGATCCCAAGGCCGAACCCGGTTTTCTGGGCATTCCCGGAGCACCGGCCCCTAATTTGATCTATGGTTTCCTGTGGGCTATCTGGGTGGGCTGGATCTTTTCCACCGTCGGAGCCTTCGGTGGAATCATGGCCGGGGTGGGCCACATCACCATTTTCGGCTTGGGCGACTATGCCAAGAGCTTTGGCAAGGGCAATCCGCTCAACAAGGTCGTGACCGACTCGATCCGGGTGTCCAACCAGTGGCTGGTGGGTTTGAGCGGTCTGATCTCGAGTACCAACTACTACCGCATGGGGCGCTTGGTGGCACCGCTGGGCCTCTGCCTGGCCATCGGTGGCGTGGGCGGCTCCTGGCTGATCCCGGACCTGACGGCCGGTAAGATCAGTCTGCGTGATTATATCGGCTATTTCGGCCTGATCGTTCTTATCCTGGGCGTCATGCTGCTCAGGGAAACCACCGCCGCAGGCCAGGCCAAGAAGAAAAAGGCCAAGGAGGCGGCCGCCGCCTTCGAAAAGCAGGTCAAGAGCGGCGGCAAGACCGACGAGGGCGTCAAGGTGCTGGAAGGCTCCTGGACGCTGATGTTCGCGGCCCTGGGGTTGGTGGTGGCCAGCGCGCTGTGGGCCAACATGGTCAGCGGGATGAGAATCGTGGCCTACGGTCTGGCGTTGGCCGGCTGGGTGACCATCTTTTTTGCCGGCACCATCCGCTTCACCTTCTATGGCGTGGAGTTCGCCTTCAAGGCTTTCATCCCCATGCTGGGCGGCATCTTCATCGCCGCGCTGGCTTCCTTTCTGGGGATCGGCGGCGGGTTCCTGTTCGTGCCCTTCCTGACCTCGGTGGCCGGCCTGCCCATGTTCCTGGTGGCCGGCACGAGCGCCCTGGTGGTGCTGGTGGGCATGATCGTTTCGATCTTCAGCTACATGGTGGGCAAAGGCGTGCCGGTTTACTGGGGGCTCATCGGCGCCGAGTTGGTCGGCATTTTTGTCGGCTCCATGATCGGTCCGCGGACTTCCAAATACATCCCGGACATCTGGCTGAAGCGCCTCTTCGTCCTGCTGGCCTTCTACGTGGGTATCCGCTACACCACCAAGGGCTTTTTAGGATACTCCATCCTGCCGCCGTTTTAGTTAGGCGTCGGCAGACGGCTTAAGCTAAACGGGGAAGCCGGCTCAGCGGCGGGCTTCCCCCTTTGGGACAACCGGAACGGACAAGAACGATGGGTGAGACCCTCTATACGCACCTGGACAGCTTCCTGATTTTTTTCTTCCGTCAGGCGGACAATCCCATGCTGGGCTATCTGATCGGCATCGCCTTTGTGGCGCTGTTGTGCGTTATCCTGGGAGAAATTTCCATGGGGCTGGCCTACCGCTGGAACCACGCCTATCTGGCGCGGGACAACCGTCGGCTGGTGCGCCTGCAAAACGGCTCCCTGCGGGCGCTCAAAGCCCGCGACCAGGAAGGCTACCGCGCTTTGAACCGTGAGGCCAACGATGCCTTCGGCAAGGTCTTCTTCACCCAGGTGGCCCTGGCGGCGGCCTCCCTGTGGCCGCTGCCATTTGCCATGCACTGGCTGCAGGCCCGGTTTGGCGACGTCCTTTTCGCCTTTCCGATGACCTTGCCTGGGACCGGCGATAACGTGGGCTACGCCTTTACCTTCATTCCCATGTATATTCTCATGCGGATCGTGTTCGGCCGTCTGAAAAACCACCTGCCGTTTTTCCGGGGGATTCGACTTCTGCAACGGCATGCACAACCGGATGGGGAGCAGATGCTGAGCCTGGCGGATGTTTTTCCTGCGCCCCCTCGACCGCCGAAGCTCAAATCCTGAAGGCGGGAAGCGTCGGTCTCAGCCCGCAGACCCTGCGGTCATGACGATTTCTTCTCGATCTCCTGGCGCAGTTTCTTTTCCATCTCACTGAACAGATCCTTTTGTTTGCGGGCCTGCTCGGCGCGGAAGTTTTCGACCTTGCTGGTCAAACCTTTCTGGGCTTCCTGGAAACGGTCCAGCTCGTCCTGAAGACGATCGGGTGCGGCTTCGCGGGGAAGCGTCTCCACTTTGAGATGGTCACGGACGAAGAGGCGATCCCCGTAAGCCCCGCGGATCGATTCAATGGCCCCGACTTCCGTCAAGCGGCGGCACACGAATCCCCCGCGCTCCTGGGACAGCGACAGGGCCTGACACACTTGCGCCAGGTCCGGCGGGGATTGGGCCTTATGGGTCAGAAAGCGGACTGCTGCGACAAAGAGGTGGGCATCGTCGTAAAGGGAACTGGACTCGGGCGTGTTCACGGATTTTCTCTCCAACTGAACGCCCTCCTGCGCGCAAGGCGTTGATCTTCTCTTTTGGCACTTTGTTAGGGCCTGAACGCCTTCTTGACAGGCGAACTGTCGAAGAGTAACATTTGCAAAATTTTTGTCAAGAAAAGGCAGAACGCATTTCTAACCTCATCGGACCGACCAACGGGAGAAAATGCCATGACGGAAATCATCGATGTAACCGCGCGCGAGATCCTCGATTCCCGCGGCAATCCAACCGTGGAGGTGGATGTCCTCACCGCCTCGGGGGCCTTGGGCCGGGCGGCCGTCCCATCGGGCGCCTCCACCGGTAAGCGGGAGGCTTTGGAACTGCGGGACAAGCGCGCCAAGCGTTACGGTGGTAAAGGCGTCCGCAAGGCGGTCAAGAATGTCAATGATCTCATCGCCGCCCAGATTATCGGCATGGACGCGGCCGACCAGGTGACCCTGGATAACAAGCTGTTGGAGTTGGACGGCACGGCCAATAAATCCAAACTGGGAGCCAATGCCATGCTGGGGGTTTCGATGGCTGCGGCCCGGGCGGCAGCCAACGCTTTCGGGCTGCCCCTGTTTCGCTACATCGGCGGTATCAACGCCCGCTGCCTGCCCATGCCCATGATGAACATCCTGAACGGCGGGGCCCACGCCGCCAATAATCTCGAGATCCAGGAATTCATGATCATACCGGTGGGCCCCAAGTCCCTGGCCCAGTCCGTTCAGATGGGGGCGGAAACTTTCCACGCCCTCAAAGCCATCTTGAAGGACAAGGGGCTCAACACGGCCGTCGGGGATGAAGGCGGTTTCGCACCGGATCTCGCATCCAACGAGGACGCCGTCAAGAATATCATCGCCGCCATCGAGGCGGCCGGCTACAAGCCCGGCACCGATATCGGCATCGCTCTGGACGCCGCCGCCAGCGAGTTTTACAGCAAGGGCAAATACGTCCTGCAATCCGAAGGCCGCAAGCTTTCCTCAGAGCAGATGGTGAACTACTACCAGAAGCTAATCGACCAGTACCCGATTCTTTCGATCGAGGACGGTCTGGCCGAACAGGACTGGGACGGCTGGGAACTGATGACCGACCGGCTCGAAAGCACCATCCAGATCGTGGGCGACGACATCTTCGTCACCAACGCGAAAATTTTTGCCAAGGGGATTCAGCGCGGCATCGCCAATTCGATTCTGGTCAAACTCAATCAGATCGGCACGCTGACCGAGACCCTGGACACGATCGAGATGGCCAAACAGTTCGGATACACCACCGTGATCTCACACCGCTCGGGCGAGACCGAGGACGCCTTCATCGCCGATCTGGCCGTGGGGGTCAATGGCGGTCAGATCAAAACCGGCTCGCTCTCACGCAGCGACCGGATCGCCAAATACAACCAGCTGCTCAGGATCGAAGAAGACCTCGGCCCGGCGGCCACTTTTTCCCAGGAGCTATTGTGACGGGGAAGATTGTTCGGGTGGGGCGGCAGGCGAAGGCCGGCCCCAGCCGCCCCGGACGATTTGTGTACCCTCCGGCGACCGCGCCATGAAACCAACAATATTTGCGAGAACCCTTGCCTGGATCGGCCGCTTTGGTTGGTTGGCCGTGGGAATGGTGCTGCTGGCGCCGTTCGCGGCGAAGGCGTATGTCCTTCCCGGAAAGCAGGTGCTGGCCTTGATGGAAGAAAAGGCGGTCATCCCCCAATCGCTCGAAGTTCGCCAGGTGGTCAGCCAATTGCCGCTCGATGGCGCTCCTCGTCTGGCCACATCCTTTCGGGAGACACTGCATTTCAGCTTCCCGAATCGGTTCCGATCCGACACCTCAGGGGAAGGCTATCAGCGGATCTCCATCCGTACGCCCCAGGACCGCTTGGTCGTTTTCAACGGGCAGATCCAGACCGGCCCCCCGGAACGATTCGAGGTCTATCAGGACGTCCTGCTGAACCACACGCGGGCGGCCATGGCCGCCTATCTTCTCCAACTGGGGGTCGATCTGGAACGGACCAGCCTGGGCCGTTTCGAAGACGATTACTGCTTCGTCATCGGGGCCGCCTACCCGGACCTGCGCGCGCCCCAGCTCTGGGTTCGGAAGGACACCTTCCGGCCGCTACGCCTGATGCTGCCGCCTTCCGCGCTGAATCCGCAAGATGGGCCGCTCGAAGTCCGTTTTCTGGACTGGGGGCAGATCGAGGGGGCCGTCTATCCCATGCTAATCCAGATCTACCGCAAGCATCAGCTCTTCCGGGAAATGCGGGTCGAAAACCTGCGGGTGGACCTCGTTCCTGACCCGGTTCTCTTCGATACGGCCGGGCTGCGGGCCACGCTGCCGCAATGGGGGACGACGCCCATCCTCACGCCACCGCCCCCCTCTCTGACGCCTCCCCCGGCCTCTCCACCCCAGAACCAACCCTTTTAGTAGGCACCCCGAAAGATAGGATTTTGAATTCGGCGCTATGGCGAGCATGCAATGCGACCGCCCGGCACCGCTCGGGGGTCAATAGACCTTTGGCGTTGCTTTGTACGTTATACCCTTTGTCCCGCGCCGAGCATCGTTGAATCGGATGGAAGAGGCTCGCGGACCTGTTTGAGCGCAGCGAGTTTCCGCGAGTCCCATACGGTTCAATGACGCGCAGGACAAAGCGG
>JAAUXT010103973.1_pt1 | contig 10537 bp, 7 predicted proteins | sample 7278171 | NCBI WGS metagenome assembly JAAUXT01 (sample SAMN14350112, study PRJNA611818) | marine sediment metagenome | isolation source: surface marine sediment (1.8m) | place: French Polynesia: Moorea | collected 2018-08 | reverse complement strand
GTCGCGCCGCGCCGTGCAGACCAGGGAATCTGGTGCGGGCCTCATAGTGTGTGTGTGTGTGTGTGTGTGTGTGTGTGTGTGTGAGAGAGAGAGAGAGAGAGAGAGAGAGAGAGAGAGAGAGAGAGTGTGTGTGTATGTGTGTGCGTGCGCGCTTGCGTGACAATCTGTGTGGGCGCGTGCGTGCGCGCGCGCGCGCGCGCGCGTGTGTGTGTGTGTGTGTGTGTGTGTGTGCACACTTGTTTTCTGTGTGAAGTCCCTCACCACAATCGACTGCGCAGTCTGGAACCTCGAAATCACTGTCATTGATCAGACTCTGATCCGTCAACTCAACCGAACTCAAGGTGTTCGACTTGACTCACAATGACTGTCCAAGCCGCCCCCCCCCCAACACGATCAATGTGAGGCAGAGTTCACACTGCGTCCCGGTGCAGGTCAGTACGCGTTGCCAGCTACCGTATTCACCCGTGTACAAGTCGCACCCAAGTAAAGACGCACCCTCAATTTTGCCTTGGTTTTCTGGTACCAGGTTGTTTTGAAACAATAGCAATTTCATACCCATGTAAAGATGCACCCAAACAATGGTGTTTAATTTTGGGGCAAAAAGGTGCGTCTTACACACAACTGGATACGGTAACTTGGGCAGGGGCGCAAGGATCAACGCGTTCAAGTATTGCAAGCGACGGCACAGGGCAGCATGGGAAGTGATGCCCATTGAATGGGAAGAAAAGCATGACACTTGCAGTGATAAAAACTTGATGCGAAACACATCCAGTGTTTGACTTGACTCCTGAAGACTGTCACTCACACACACACACACACACACACACTCACTCATTCCCTCACTCGCTCACTCACTCGCACACACACACAAGGACTCACACATACACACACACACACACTCACTCATTCCCTCACTCGCTCACTCACTCGCACACACATACACACACGCACGCTGACTCACACACACAGACCCACTCACTCATTCCCTCACTCGCTCACTCACTCACACACACATTGACTCACACACACACACACTCACTCATTCATTCACTCGCTCACTCACACACATACACACACACACACTCACTCATTCCCTCACTCGCTCACTCACTCGCACACACACACACACAATTGACTCACACACACACACACACACACACACACTCGCTCACTCACTCGCACACACATACACACACACACGCACCGCACGACACAAACGCGTGACGCACCCGACGTGACCGGGACTCGGCAGACCGGCCGGTGCACGACGCAGCGACGGCGCATTCGCGCCCCAATGGTTAATCACATCTCTGTGTATCCTTGCGCCTAATCCTCCCTGAGACCCGGGCACCCGCGCCTTTCAGCTGCGCCCGGCTCCCGCACAACTCCCTTTTCTCCTTTTCTTCCCCTCAATTGTATTTACCGTGCAGCCTTCAAAGCACCCGGCCCCGACTCCAGCAGAAAAGTCCGGGGCCACAACACACAGAGAAGACGAGCAAAGAGCACAGTCAAATCCAGTTTTCTATTAAACTCACTTAGGCCCGGATTTAGCCAAGCTACATACAGAGGGAAAGAGGGATGAGGGCCAAAGGGAGGGTTTCTGTGCAGACAATGTAATGTAATAAAGTCGTCAGACGCAAGGTTAATTATTCCAGGGCCCGCCACTGATCTGTTCCGGATTTGATTAAATTAATCCCTCCCGATTCAGTCTTTGAAATTTGGTCCGAATCGGGGAGGGATCAGGCCTTTGCTGAGGCGGTTGTGTTTGCTGCGATCCACACTTCAAACGGACCCCGTTAAATTACACTGTTTGAGCTGTGGCTGCGCTCTGCCTTTTGATATCCCAGTCACCAGCAGGAATCCGGGGAGCCTGCAGACTTCTGCAGGGGACGCTACAACGCGCACAGCAACATTCGACGTCAGACGCTGCGTTCCTGTGCAAAGTCAACGGGCGCTACTGCGTCCAGATGCCTGCGAACGTGTATGTATGTGTGTCTGTGAAGTGTGTGTGTCTGTGTGTGTGAGGTATGCGTGTTCACCAAAATCTGCCGAGCTTGACTTCATGCACATGAGTTCGCAACGGTTCTTCAACGTAAAAGCAAAACATTGCAGAGATTCTCAATGGCGAGATTCTGAATTGCTCAAGTCAAGTTGGGTGGCGCCACCTGCAACAGGAAGTGACCCAACGGGCGTCCCGGACGGAGTCGGGAACACGCATACCTCACACACACACGCGCGCGAGGGACCTGCCCCCGCGTAGTTTGGTGTCGCAACCGTGAACTGTCTGACAGTCCTGGACACAACTCACGCCTTGAACCTCCTGATCTGCCTCGTGACCTCAATTTTGGATGCACTGGATGGTGCGACGGACGAAGATGCAGATTGGCACACCCTCACCCTGACGCCACACCCTGACCCGGAGCCCACACCCTGACTTGAGCCCCACACCCATACCCTGACCAGGACACCAAATCCCAAACTGCACCTCTCACCCTGACTGGGACCCCACACCCTGACTCAGACCACCACGCCCTGATCCATGCCGTATACCCTGCGCGGACCCCACACCCTACCCGGACCCCACACCCTGCCTGGACCCCACAGAGCATCGCGTCAGCAGCGCGGTCCGCCCCCGCTCCGTGCCCGAGTCTGCGCCGCCGCCTCAGCAGACCCAGACTGGGGTAAAACGCGATCAGACTCTCAGGTCCCGCGATGAAAGCGACGACCCCGATCCCGTGCCCTGGCGTTGTCCCAGTCTCAAGGGGTTTTCACATTGGTGACGCGCGGTCGTTTTTTTGACGTCGGCGTCAAAATTTTGCATTGAACCCAATGGTAGAATTTTTGACGTCAGCCCCAAAAGCGACCGTGCGTCACCCAATGTGAAAACCCTTGAATCAGGCGTGTCCCACACTGGGTGGGTCTGTGTTTTGGTTCCGCAATTGAAAACGTAGAAGTACGCGTGTTACGTCCACGACACCGATTTGCGGAACCTCCCTGACGAGCGAGGCATTGGCCGCTCCAGAAGACGCACACTACCTGCGTCAAACGTCGTGACGTCACTGCGCCAGAAAATGGACGCTGCGTCGAGTCAGCAATAGGACCGACTTGTTTCAGCACACTCACTGTGTCAAACGTTTCAAAACAGACACCGCGTCACCTCAACGACGCAACGCTCTTGAAGAGACGTAAGGCACGGCACACCCCACGTGACCCAGACTTGAAGATCTCAAGCGAAAAATCCCTGAGTCAATTTGCAGTGCTTAAGGAGCGGCGTGGGTTGAGTCGCGTTCTTCCGCCTTCAGATTAATCCGCCAATTCAAAATTCCCACACAAAGGACGACTGACACAAATACAATTATATCATTACGCACACAATGCACTGCGTCTCATTTGGGCTTCAAACCGCGACGCAGGAATCTGAAGATTAAACCGTTGAGGAAAGAGACGCACAGAGAGCACTTGCGTTCAAGTCGGGGGGGGCGGATCCAGGGGTCTCGTGCCCCCCCCCCCCCGCAAACCAGCCCGAAAATTTGGGCCGCGCTGTTGGCTTAGTTTTCTGTTCATTGAAGCTGCCCCAGGCCGTCACCCTCCAACCAAACCCTGAATCCACCCCTTCAACTCCAGCCCTTTTAATTGCCTTGGACTGACGCTTTCAGCTTAGCAACTGGAATTGAAAACATTTGTCCAAGTGAAGAATGCCGAGTGATGCCTTGGCTATTGAAGGAAGAGGTTCTTGCTGAACAAGCTTATCACTCAGTAGAATTGGTTCGGTCCTCGACAGCCCTGTTCCAGGGGGGTAGTTACCCTCCACCATAATTGACCACACCCTTGAAAGGAGTCGTCAGGGCCCAATAGGAAGTGTCACATTCGCTTGATTCTCGTCGGGTTAATTACTTGAGGAGGGTTCATGTCTTTTCAAGTGGCACCAGAAACACGTGTATTTTTTCCTATCTGCTGTCTGCTGAGGAATCAGGGATGACACTTCGTTTCTTCATCAACATCCCAAATCTGCTGATTTTCGTGTGAAAAACGCGTGACTTTGTGGAATGGGGCTCTCTCACACTAATCTTCTCGGATATTGTACTGTTTTCTGCCTCGTGTTCCTGACGACGCAGCAAAGGATTTGCGAACCAAACGGACCACAAAATTGTTTTGTTCCTTCAAATGGTTGAGATTTTTCCTCCAGACAAAGCCTGACTGGTCTTTGAGTGGTCCATGAAAGTTATTCTGGAATTTTCCCAGCCTGTGCCCCCCCTTGCATTTCTGGCCATAAATCAATTCTACCTGAGCTACAAAAAGCCAAATTCTCCGCACAGACCCCATTGTCTAATCACACACAGGGCAACAACCTGTTTCATGAACAAGTACCTGACCTCAAGTGTGCGTGCGTCGCACACACACGCACACAAAACATCACATTGTGATCCAAAGCGCTTCGCTTCACAAACAGGGAAGACGCGTTCACTTGAGCTGTCAACCTGGTGAAGATTGAGAATGGAACCTTTGTTCCGTATCCAGCCTTAGAGATCCAGGTTCACCCTTATTACCCCTGGATTTCTTACGCTCAGGCATCACATGAGACAAACAGGCGTCAATTAGGGGTCGCAACAAACAAAACTGAAGTCAGAGCCCGGGAATCTTCAGTCACTGAGCTGCATTGGTGTCGTGCCGTTCGATTTGGTGCTGTGCTCTCTCGCAGTCCACCGACGCGCCAAATCGAACACGAACCTCACCCGAAGGACACGACACTTCTCACGTCAAAGTTTCAAGAACGCCAAGCCTTGATTCGTTGCTTTTCTTCTCGTACACAGTCGCAGTGACTTGAATCAATGCTTCACCCGAAGCATACGTGCGCAAAAGCAAAAACTTTTGCCAGTCAATCGTCAATGATCAAGCAAAGGGACGAGTCTTTGCACATTCCTGCAAACCCAGATGCGAGTGATCTCCCTGCCCTATTCGTCAAACTTTTCCATTTAGATAATTTTTAAGAAATCAAAAAAGGGCATCAGTAATTTTACAAATCAAACGATTACGCCATGCGTCATTGGTTCCCACCCCCTGCGCCTTGGTTTTCTTGTCATTGACGCATTTTCAACAGCGAATTCCAGATATGAGTCTTTCAGGCGCTGCACTCAAACAATGCGTTTCCAAAACTATGAAATTTTACATCTTCAAAGTCAAACGCATTTTAAGTAATTAAACTGATTTATTTTTCTGACGCAACGGCTAAATGGGATTGAAAGCGTCGCGATTTCACTGGGAGCATGAAAAGGGAGCGAGTGACTCGGAACGGCGACACAAGCGCGCCCGATTACTGTACTCATCTTCATTAGCGGCAAGAATAGAAAAAATTTTCAGGGACTATATTTTCAAACGAAGTGCAACAAACGCAGTTTAACGTGCCGTGAAGGTTTCTGCTGCAAAGATTTTTTTTTGCTCAATTATGTTTTTTGCCAGATCAATTTGTATTGCAGTTAACAGATCTGGAACAAAACGGAAAATAAAGCACATCTGTTGAGTCTGTTTCTGCGAATCCCAGTGCAAGACCTGCTTGTGACACAACAGGGGTGTTCACACAGGCAGGGCGGCGTCAGATTTTTTGACGCTGGCATCAAAATTTTGACGTGCAGGCACACACACACACACACGCGCACACACACCACTCGACCTGAACTGTGAAGTCCGCAGACAATGTGCGTACACACACACACGCACACACACACACACACACACACACACACACACACACAACACAACACAAGGGGAGTCCACCTGAACCTGCAGAGGACGGCTTTTCTCCTCTGTCTCCCGATCTCCACTGCTGAACTTAATCTGGATTCGCGCTGCGTCCCCTTTGAGTTGGTATTAGCCTTCAGGACACACTCTCCCTGCAGCCCACCCACACCCGCCGCGGAGCCAGGGTTTCCACACAGGTAGGGAGGCGTCACAGTTTTTTGACGCCAGCGTCAATGTTTTGATGCGCGAGCATCAACTTTCCCATGACGCCCAATGGAGAGCGTGACAAAAATACTGACGTCGCGTTAAAATTTTGACGCCGCGTCATCTGTGTGAAAACCCCTCATGGTCTGTGGTCCCCCAACCCCAGGGGGCGCCATCTCCAAAAAGGACAAATTTTACATTCAGAGGGAGCAAAACCAGGGCAGGGGAAAACAACCCTTTTTGAAGGCAAAGGGGCAGGAGCCAACCCCAATGGACCCGCCCCTGCACACAAGAGGCAGAAGCAGCAGCCTCAGCCGCCCAGCCAAGCAACCAAAGAAATAAAACCCGCTTTTGATGATGAAAGCCAGGTTCAAGTTTAAGAGCAGGATTAGCGGACGTCTTCGCTGATTTGATTATCTGTGTAGTTAATGCAGGCAATGCTATTGTGCAAAGAGAAAAAGAAGAGCTGGCTAATCGGCTTACGGCTGCGGCTTCTGCTTTGGGAGACGACTCAACTGTGCTCGTGCATTAATGCTGCAGTGGAGAGCTCCTCGGGAGATTCCAGCCCGCCCGGTGCTGCCGCGCGAGCCAACTTCCTGTGTGTGTGTGTGTGTGTGTGTGTGTGTGTGTGTGTGTGTGTGGATTTGATTAATCTCAGGCTCTCTGTTCTTTAACTGACTTAAGGCACAAGACATTTTAATGTGCAGTGCAACAGTGTCAAATGGTCATTTCAATGTGTAGTGCAACAGTGTCAAACCATTTAAGTCACAACTGTAGATTAATTGACAGTTAATCTCCAGTTGAGAAAAAAAGTTGCCCCTGACGACGTGCCTTAAGCCCTCAAACACAAACCACAATGTTGACCACTAGTTAATCTCCGGTTGAGAAAAAAAGTTGCCCCTGACGACGTGCCTTAAGCCCTCAAACACAAACCACAATGTTGACCACTCACTTTACGCAATCACAACCACCACCGTCCGAACGCTTTTGTCGCGAACCACCATCGTGAAACTCCATCTCAAGTCCAAACGCCCAACTTCTGGCGACCCACAGCGGCCCCCAACATTCATCATTTCAAGCCCCAACACCAGTCAGCACCACACATCTTTCTTCGCAAGCTGTGTGGCAAGACTGATGATGATATTTCAGACAAAACCCTGTCGCAGCGCCAGAAGAAGCCCAGCGATATGAGCGGCTTATAGATAAAGCAAAGCACCCCGCATTTCCGCACACAACAGGAACAGATGCGTATTAATTGCGAAACGAGATCTGGGGTTCGGCTCAGCGCGTCGAGCACGGGAAATTGCGGGATTGAAGCGGCTTTAAACTCGCGGCGACGGCGTCTTGATCCCGGGGCCGCGTCCCCCGCGACGCAGCGTCGCTCTGAGAACGTCGCGCGTCGTGTCAAAGACGCAGCGTCGCTTTGTGAACGTCGCGCGTCGTGTCAAAGACGCAGCGTCGCTCTGAGAACGTCGCGCGTCGTGTCAAAGACGCAGCGTCGCTTTGTGAACGTCGCGCGTCATGTCAAAGACGCAGCGTCGCTCTGAGAACGTCGCGCGTCGTGTCAAAGACGCAGCGTCGCTCTGAGAACGTCGCGCGTCGTGTCAAAGACGCAGCGTCGCTTTGTGAACGTCGCGCAAACCCGCGTCGCGTTCCGCTGAAGACGCAGCGTCGCTCTGAGAACGTCGCGCGTCGCGTCGGGCCAAAGACGGTACGTTCCAAACTGCGTGTTCTCGTTTCCGTCTTGCCTTGCGTCCGAGTTTGGGACGTTTTTTGTGGAACAATGAAGCAGTGACTGACCACAAGGGCAAAAGTGTTGACCTGCATGAAAATGCTCAACAGTCACCAGGTGGAGCTGCAGGTGCAGCTGATACTTGAAGTATGCGTGTTGTGCGTGTGTGGCTGGCCACTCAAGTCATTTTCTGTGCGCATCAGCCAAACACAAACGCCCACAAACAGTACACTGAGATCTACACGTACTGGAGCCCTTCCTTTGTGTATTTGCCCAATTCAGTACATACGCGCGGTTGCAACAACACGTTGAACGGGATCCATACACGTTTCGACAGAGTGGAAGAACACAACCCGGGGCTTGATCATCATTTATTCAGACGGAGGGAGGGAGAGGGATTTTCCCTGGACAGGTCTCCACGGGAGGAGGTACGCAGGGGGGGGGGAGCGGGTGGGGACGCCCCCCCCCCCGCACAGATTCCCTCGAGCAACAGAGGCTTGGGAGACGATCATAGCGCGTTGTCCCCACGACACGTGCGGTGCAGTCTGATGAGGTGAAGGCAAAGTCAGTCAAATTTATATACCATCCCACCCACCCCATATTCATCCCCCCCAAGTGTACCAAACCAGGGGGGTTGAACATGGGGGGGGGCGACCTTGCCTGTGCTCCAATTCTTTCTGCACTGGAGGGACATCGCACTCGCAGTTGCCTTGAGAACGGCTTTTCTTGTTTGTGATTGGACTCGCATCACGAGGAGTTGGTGCAGTGACAACAGCCCAGCCAGACTCCGGGTCCTGCGTCACCCACATTGGGTGCGACATGCATTGCGTCATGCACCCAGGAGTCCTGACGCGATGTGCTGACCTGGCTGGGCAACACCCACTGACAGACGCAATGCACGACGCATCCAGCGTGAAACATACCGTATCCACCCATGTACAAGTCGCAGCCAAAGACGCAGCCCAAGACAAGCTCTTGTTTTGGGGTAATCAAGTAAACTCATACCCACGTATGAGAGGCACCCCCACTTTTGACACTCAATATTGGGGCAAAAAGGTGCGTCTTATACACGGGTGGACACGGTATCTACAACCACCGTGACGTCACGAGGACGCATTGAGTACCACTGCTTAAAGTCGCTACTCTGAAAAGACCTTGGAACGTGAACACGCTAGATCTGTGGAGAAAATGCATTGACTGAGCTGGGCGAAGTCTTCTCCCTTTTGCGTTTCAAGTTTGTTCAAAGGAAGATATCCAGATCTTGGCTCACTGGGGCAACTGTGTACAGGGGTCTTCACACCTGGTTCACACTGGACGCATCGTGTCCTGCGTCTCTGCTCACACCCATGCGCACTGCGTTGCTCAGTCCACGCTTCATGTAGACGCAGTTGGCGATGCGTAAGGCAGTCCAGTCCCACTTTGCGATCACTCCAAAAGGACGAAGCAGGAAGGGAATCCCAGATTTGGTCAGGAAGGCAAAACGCGCCCCCCACCCTCCCTGGGGGGCGACAACTTTGAAATCTTTGGCGCGAAAATTTTGGATATGGGATTCATTTATTCGTTGCTTCGTTGGTCGGGGACGTCAAACTCCTTTTGCCCAGCACATCTTCTCACGGGTCCGGCCCTGGAGCAACAAAGAAAAGGTTTCGGGCCCGATGCCAAACCTCTTATGTCCAGTGGGGGTGTCAAACCCCCGTGGACCCAGTGCATATTCTCCCCGGCCCCCGGCCCTGGAGCCGCCACACATCCCGGGCCCCCGTCTCCGGAGCTGCTTTGATGAAGAGACTCCGATCTTTTCTTCCTAATCCGTTTATAATCAATCAGGGATTAGGAGCAGGACTAGTTTCACCCATCTCATCAGGGCGCGGGATTCCCTGCGCCGCAGCAAAACGCCATCAAAAGCGGCTTTGCGTCCCAAGCTCGGACACGGATTATATAATCCAGTACTGATAGGGTCACATACAGGATCCCAGCCCCATGTTATTGTAGGCACTACATCCCCGGGTAAAGCCTGGACTCGAGATGTGCCGGTGCGGTGTGCCGGGGGCCTCTCTGTGGAGAATCTCTGATGAAACGTTTGAGGAGATGTGGGTTTCAGCACCAGAGCCGCCGCGGCTGGTGGGTGGGTGGGTGGGGGGGGGGAGTGATGTAGTGAGAACTCAGGTCAGTTCAGCTTACATTGGGCTGTCCCTGTTTCTTCTTTGCAGCGTGGGTGCGTGCACAAACGCAGACTCAACACGACACCTGCATCAAAGCACGGTGCCACCCCCGTGACAATGTTCACTGATCGCCTGGTTCACAATGAACGCGCCATGCTCTAGGTCTCTCTGGACGCCGCGTCGTAAACTTGACGCAGCTCTCATTGATTTGCGCAGGGGCGCAATACATGCGTAGATGCCAGGCCCTCGCTGCCTCCCGCCCCGCCCCAGCCTCAGCCTCAGCTCCTCCCCCAGCCCTGGCTCTGGCCCCTCTCCCAGCACCTGACCCGACCCCAGCCCTGGCCCCAGCCCCACCCCAGGCCCAGCCTCAGCCCCTCCCCCAGACCCAGACCCGACCCCAGCCCTGGCCCCAGCCCCTCCCCCAGCACCAGCCCCAGCCCCAGCCCCAGCCTCAGTCCCAGCCCCAGCCCTGGCCCCAGACCCAACCCTGGCCCCAGCCCCAGCCCCAGCCCCAGCCCCAGCACCAGCCCCGGCCCCGGCCCCGGCCCCGGCCCCCGCCCCCGCCCGAGCCCCCCCCCCCCCCCCCCCCCCCCCCCCCCCCCCCCCCCCCCCCCCGGCCCCACCCCAAAGCACCCACCAAAAAAAACACCCCCCCAAAAAAAAACAACAAACCAAAAAAATTTTTGAACAAAAACCCCCAGGTTAT
>JAAUXT010060379.1_pt1 | contig 10538 bp, 9 predicted proteins | sample 7278171 | NCBI WGS metagenome assembly JAAUXT01 (sample SAMN14350112, study PRJNA611818) | marine sediment metagenome | isolation source: surface marine sediment (1.8m) | place: French Polynesia: Moorea | collected 2018-08 | reverse complement strand
TGCAATATTTTTCCAGGTTTTTGCCCCCCAACCCCCTGTTTTTCCAGGATTTCCAGGTTTTCCAGGTCTGGCCCTGTTTTTCCAGGTTTTCCAGGTGCGGTGGGAACCCTGTGAAATGCCATTTCAACTGTCACTAGTCGAAGAAAGGACACTTGCAGTAGAAAGCAGCCTATTGATGGCCATGACTCTTTGTGAAGTGTCGAACTGAGGCATGTCGCTCTGGATGATCTGCTCGTTAATCCCGTCCGGGTTTGTTTTGCAAAGTTCCAGAATTCTGAAAAATGAAACACTTTCGTTGCAACAGCAAAAACACTGCAATTAGCTTGGATGACAGATCCACATGCAGATTTTTTTGTCGATGAGAACAGGGAGTTTCAGCAGAAAAACGCAACACGTTGCACGGAAGATTAAGGGTGTGATCCCACAATACCACATTGATCTACAGTGTATTTTGTGAAAGAACAAGCTTGCTTTCTTCATGCCAAAATGTGTGCCACTGATACAAAGTTTTCAGACAAGTTTTCGAAAACAAATTTCTGTGTGTGGTGTCACTCGTAGATTCCAGATCCAGACTGGTTCCATCGGTCGCACCTCAAAACACAGCCACATCAAATAGATTTGGATCTATTGCTTCAACCAACCTGTTTTCGAGTTCTGGTGCCTGCACCGGTTCCTGCTTGATCGTGACACTTGTTGATGCCATCCTTGAAGGATCGTAAACAGGAAAAATATATTTTCAATACAATAGATCTACCACACAACTCTACACGTGAAACTCTACCGTGCCAAATGGTGGGAACGAGTCACAGCCCTTAAAAGGAGGTCATGTTATTACGGCGCGTGCACTGGCTTACATGGTCCTTCTGCACTTGTTCACACAATTGTTTCAGAAAATGATTCAAAATGTGAAAGAGGATCCTTTTCTTCTCCTTTTCTGTCTTTTCTTTCATTTTTACATTTTTTTCTTAAGTTTTAACCCAAAGTTTCAGCTGATTTGAACCATACATTGTAGAATGTGTGGTGGTGGTGATGCCTACAGGCATCAAAAGGCTGAATGTGTGAACAGCATTTTTGGAAGTGTTCCATTTCTATGATTTCAGTAATATTTGGTTTTCAGGTGATTTGAGCCCATTGTATTTTGTGTTCTGGTGAAAAATCACCTTCAGGCACAGAAAAGGCTACATGTATGAACAGCATTTTGAAAGTATTCCATTTGTTCAATTTTAGTCATTTTTGGGATTTTTGTTTCCTTTTAGGTTGCAGTTCATTGAAGTGTTAGAAGAATGAATTTGTGATTTTACTGGTTTTATGGCAAAAAAAGAAACAAAACAATATGGCTGCCATGGTGAAATTAGGGTATGGTTGTACAAATGTCTTTGTAACTCAGAGACAGTTGAAATCTGATGAAGGATGTATATTGAGGAAATGTAGACAATTGCTGGGGCTATATTTTGGAAGTGGTGATTGGTTACCATGGTAACCTATGTCAGGTTTTTCATTGGCCAAAAGTCAATATGTGATGTTTGATTTTGTGGACAAAAAAATAGCTCCGTGGAGCTCATGGTGATTTGAGAACATTTCAGTTGCTCTGATTGGGCTTGCTTTGATTTGGCTTGCTCTGATTTGGTTTGCTCTGCATTGGCTCACTTTGATTTGGCTCACTCTGATTTGGCTTGCTTTTTTGTCAAAATTCTTACTTTTTTCACTCAATATTCACAACTTGGGAACTCATTTAACACACACCTAAGTGGAACAAATTTGACTAAATGGAACTTTCATACATTGTTTCACAACAATATCTACATACCAACCAAAAGAATTACCCAGTATCCATTTTAAAATTTTCTATGAAAAATGACTTTTTCACCCAAACTTTAGCCCTACCTAAAAACCATACAAAAATTTTCAAAAATCAAAAACTGGATGCTACCTCTCAAACCCCATACAATATACTACATTTCATCAATATACTTCTTTCACCAAATATTTGTGCCTTCTGAGATATGAAAACATTTCGACATTCACACCCTATTTTTTCATTTGAGCCCAAATCGCGCAACGCACCTCAAATCACCTAAAAAGTAACCCCTGTTTCAGCTGTGTCTGTCCTCCTTCACTGACAGGAGTATGGTGAAGGTAGAAACAACAGTATTGGTCAACAGTTCTGATGAGGCCTTTGAGCTGCAGAAGTAAGGTTCCACAAAATGAACTCGAGCTCACTGAAATTCGGTCAACTCTTTCAACAAACTTTGTGTTTACCTGTTGTCGGATGAAACATTGACTCACAAAGACTGTGTTCAGCTTGAAGCAATGTGCTGTAGCCAGTAAAGACATAAGTGTTGTTTCATTTTCAGAGCAGTTTATTCCACACGCAACAAGGAAAGTTCAAGACACACGAGCTCAGATGAAACACAAGTTATTTCCTTCAAGAAAAAAAATTGCGTTGAATTACATTGCGCAACGAACGAGTTTGCATGAAACTACCCTCCGATTCCACAGTTTTCTGGAGTACATGAATCTCAATTTCTTTCAAACAGGAATTCGATACAAGTTTCGTCTGTTGGATGCGGCAAAAGGAAGCTTTGCCTTGTCCACACATTGTTCGCTGAACAATTACTTTGTACAAAATCACAACACACAAAGCAGATAATACAGTTTTGTTTTTACCACAATGAAATGTTTTCTTCAGGCCTCAACGCCCAACGTTTTCATAGCTGTGGAAAGAAGAAGAACTCTGCGTTTCCCAGCTCTCTTCAGACAGTCTCTGAGCGGGGTGAGGAAGAGGCACCGGGTAAGGGTCTGAAGCAGACACTGGAACAGGTGATGGAGCAGGAAGAGGCACCATGTACGAGTGGTCTGAAGCAGGTGCTGGAACAGGCACTGTGTAGGGTGGCGGCTCAGGAGTGGCGTCTGCGTTTCCTTGGTGACGGGTGACATTGATGTCTCTCATGTTGATAGTGACTGTTGTGTCTTGCCGAGATACACATCTCCTGCAACATTCGTTGTTGTTTCAAATATTTATTTTTGTCTTGAAATTCTCCCCATATTGAAAGGATCAATAGAACTCTTGAGCACCCACCTCCACAGGCATAGGGCGACAATCACACCAAACACTATTCCAGCAACCCCCAGTCCAACTCCAATACTGATCCACATCACAGTTTTACCTCTGAGGAACAGACAACAATTCTCATGACATAAGCACACGATTTTTGAGAAAACAAAGATCGCTCCATGGAGCTCGCGGTGATTTGAGGGTCAGAATACAAAGTGACTGAAACAGACCAAAAGACCAAAAGACATAACAATCAAAACACATCGTGACCGGCATGCAGTTTGAAAGAATCAAATTCAAATCATTTAGAATTTTTAAATCCTTTCATAATGCAATTCATACGCTGACTTCACCCTGGATGAAGTCACCTGACCTGGGCTGCAGACAAGCAAACTTCATGTCAGCCATTCAGGAGTCATTCAATTGCTGCCATTGTTTACAAATGACAAAGAAGAAGCACCGTGCCAAAATGTGGAAAAGCAATGTCTCATCTCACCGTTGTCTGCCACATTCTCATCGACTCTTGTTGAATTGTTTCCATCTGGTTCTGTCTTTGTCACTGAAGCTGGAGATGGACCCAGAGAAGACAACGCAAAAACACAAAACTCAGCAAACTATCACGATGCAGGAATCGCAGGCAGGCGTGCAAAATTGTACAGTGGAAAAGGGGAAAAGCTTTATTGTTTGTTTTTTGTTGCACCCGTTTGAATTCACGTGAGAAGCAGAATAATGAACGTGACTACTTGCCAGTGCAGTGTGGTGCCTCTGTCCAAGCGCCATTGTGTTGACACGAGATGCACGCCTGTCTTCCCCCGTCACAGCTGTACGTCACCTGGGAACCCGAGTTGTAGGGCCCGTTGTACCCGGTCCTGGTGCAGAATGGGATGCCTCCTGGTTCGGCACACAGGCCTGAAACATGGATTGTTTTAAACTGCATGAACCCAGCTGAATCTTCAATTCCCGAAGAATGCGTGATTCTGCATAGTACTGTTCTGTCCTTTCAAGTGTGATCAGGTAAAAGTTACGTTTCTTCAGCGCAATCGTGTTAAGTTCACGTATTCGTCTGGCTGTCACACGTCTGTGACAGTCAACTGAGTCGGTGCAGTGGTCCGATAACCAATGCAGACTTTTTGTGCTGTGCTGTTGAGTCAACCAGAGGAGATTGCACTCTGCGCCTTGAGTACTCACTTGGACTCGCAGCCACTTCCCTACATCTGGGCACTTACACTCTACCTCTACGCATGATGCATATGTATTAACTGAGCCATTTATATCTCATAGTCTTTTTCTGTTGGTAACATTCTTCTAAGAATTGGATGTACTGACCCGATAATACAACTTTCAAGTACAAGTTGATCCTACAATATATCACAGTCAATGGTGTCGGGATATGTATTGTTTTCGGCAGAACAGACTCTCACTCACTCAATACTCAGTTTATACCTTCTACTACTACCACCATCCTTGCATCCCCACGGGTAGGGGGAGCGCGATGAGCCTGAGAGAACCTCTTGTCTCTGGTGAGTTTTAGTGCACCTTTTGCCCATTTATTTTTGGAAGCTTCTGCCTGTAGTTGTCATCTCCTCTGTGTCCCACAGCAATTTTTATTTCTTCCAAATCACTTCTTTTCACTTACTTCTTTACATATTTTCATCATAAAAGGCATTTTCATTAACCTTTTTATCACACATGATGGATGAATACAACCTAGACATGTCCATAGTGCATATAAACACCCTAGTTGTATGTTGGATAAGCTTCACATAATACACCTGTCTCACGTAATGATAATGATAAATATTTGGATTGTGAGATTGAAAGTTCTATGAGGAATGAACAATTGTAACAATACTGTTACAGTCACTTGTTGTAATGATATTTACACCTTAAATATTGGTTTCAGTCAGCTTTGTTACAACTTCCATTGACTTGTGAGACAACCCCGTGGCATTGAGGCGCCCTGGTTCTGAAAGTGTATGCACCACACCTTCACCAGTATTTCTCTTTAACATTTTTATCTTGTCAAACATTGATTTTGACAGCCTGTATGACTGTGCTTTCTTGCCATACTTCGGTACCACTTTTCTTGTGGTTTGACCTTGCTCCGCTTCAGAATCCATGGAGCTATTTTTAGCTGTGTCCACCTTCTTAACAGGTGACACTGTCTTTTCACATATTCTTGGTTTAAACTCAGGAATAGCCTCATCTTCGTTGAACATTCCAGGCATAAACACTGTAGCCATTACCGCATCTTCATATGAACAGATCAGTGACTGTTTTGAATACACATCTCCACCTTGTACTTGTTTCAAAAGATCAACTGGAGGAATATTCAGTCCTGCTATTGCTTTCTCTTGTTCCTGAAGTACCTGCATTTTATAGACTGGATATTTTCCCCAATGATTTTCATGCAGCAATTGTCGTGGCAACTGAGGATACAAACTTGCACCTTGTGGAGTACTTGCAGCAAACTCTGCATTTGATTGCACTTCTTTCAATTGATATTTCGTATCTGTCTTTGAAAAGACTATTTGATCATATTCATGGTCCATTTCCAGATCTGGCTCTTGTGTAGCCATTGGTCCAAAACCCATTCACAACCTAACAAATTTCACAAAATTTGTGGATACTTATCATATCGCCGTAGCTCTGTTAACGCCTTGTGTGGAGCTGGTTCATAACACAACTCCTGCAAGACCTCCTGATGACTTGGTGCTAATGCTTCTGGTAGCTGTACTCTGAGTCCAGTTGGCAATGATGTCACAGCTGCTCCTGTTGATCGGAATGCTGACCCCATTGCACTGTCATATAGCTCCACCTTGATGGGAACAAAAAGATCGAGCATGCATGCATGCAATTGTACATGGCACAAGTGCCAATCATCTTTGTTGATATAGTGTCGTGGCAAAAACATGGATGTCCACACACTTCGTGGTAAGTGCACCTGCATGTTGGTAACCTTATTGTACAACACCGTGTGTCTCCATTCAATTTCCAGTTTTGCACAAATTCTGCAACAGAGAGGGGTCATATCAATCGCATCAACATTCAAGCTTCCCCATTGAACAAAGTTTTCAGGCAATCCTGCCATTGAAGTTAGTTTTGCCCAAACAACCTTTGCACTCATCACATTGATGATTTGCAAGAAAATGTCCGTATGTACTTCTGTATTGAGCCATTGACTTCCTGGGGCACATGGGAACAATGCTCGCAGCACATTTGACCTGTATCTGAACTTTTTCAACAATTTCCATACCCACAGAGATATCCATGTGATTCCCAACACACAACAGATCATATATGACAACAATTGAGTGTACAAGTGTGTTGTCATCTCCACTGATAATGATATCGGGTGATTGTGTTGGGGGCAATTCCAATGGTCTGATTGTGATTTTTGCATCAGCTTGTGGCAATAGACTTGACATTGCAATTGAAGCTGCTGCTGGAGAATATTCTCATGGGAAATTGACCACATACAGCAAATTGGATGTTTTTCCCATGCAGTATTGCAAAATTTGTTGATAGCACAGACAATAAATGATCACGGCCAACAACAACACCATTGCAATGATACTGGCCACAAAACTCATCTTGTTTGTCCATGCCATCGTATTAAAGTTCTTTCGCATTCTTTCTTTGTACAATGCCCACTCTCATGTGTTTTGGAAGAACAACTGGTCATGCGATTTGATCATCAGATCGATTGTGTTATTCAATTCTTTGTGCACCGCAAACTGTTCATCAGCCAATATTCGCAAGTTGTCTTCAGAATCCAACAATGGTTCAATTGACAATTCTGGCACCTGTACATCTGGTACTTCTTTTAGCCATTCGTTGGGCTAAACCATTTTGAAGATCATGTTGTACCTTGTTTTGAGCACATCGAAAAGCAATTGATTGTGGACATAATGCACCTCAAACCTTCCATCTTGCGCATCTTTTCCTTCATCACAATATGACGTAGTTCTTTCAAGAAAGTACAGTCCTGCTTGCAATGCACATTCGCAAAATTCCGTCCAGTTTACCACTGCATAGGCAGTTGCCTTGTGCTTTACCAGTCCTCTTGCTCCCTCACAATCCAGGTACCATGGTGCTGGCAATTGTGACAAAACCAGTTGATGACCTGCATCCAAAATTTTTGGGCGCAGTGTTTCATCTTTGATGTATTCTCCCACACACTGTGCAGTTTTGATTCCTGCATCTTGTTGATAGAAGATTGCAGATACACAAGTATGTACCTGAACTGTGTGCTGGAGCTTTGCCATCTCACACATGTACCACTGTTGTACCTTGACGCATAGTCTCAACTCTGGTTCATGCATCACGAAGTACGCGTTTGGCCCGACTGCCAGATATGGTTGATGCACCTTGATCTGTGTGAACTGACTGTCACCATATTCATATGTTTTTCGATTGGAATCTGAACCACAAGCAACTCAGGTGTGTTAGAGTATGTGATGATAGGCTCTGCATAGTACATTGCAATGTCTGGTAACACCAACTCCCAATCCAGAGTTGTTTCTGTGAGATCTTGTTCCATTGCTTTCAAATATCAGTCCAGACTGACTGGATCTACAAGCATAGATGACAGCCTTGCATTTGCCAAATTGTCCAAAGATGCCATGAATTCATGGAGTCTGTTTTCGTATGTATTCAAATGGTCTTGTACTTGCAAGAGCTCTTCCACCACAGTTGTAAGAGTACGTGCCATCAACTGATCAAGCGCAATCATCATTTGATAGATTTGCAAGTCAACATGCTGGTTTGTTCATACTGCCTGTACAATTTCATGCATTGAGTCGTTGAGGGAACGGAACAACCTGTCATGCTTTGTGAGTCGCAAATTGACCTGATCAAGCTCATTGTACACTCTTTGTGCCATATGGATGCTGTGGTTATGCAATGCATTCACTTCTTCTGTGAGAGTCACCTGATGCGTGTACAGATCTTTCAGTGCTTCACCCATTGCCTTGTTATGTTTATATTTCATGTATGTATCATATCCTTTGAACCCTACTGAAAATAGCGTTCCAAGCACTGTTGCTGTGGCTGCTATCCAGCATTTTCCCACGTTTTTTGTCCAGGGAGTTCAGTGTCCATGCCCTGATTTAATGTTTTTTGATCAAATTCGTAGAATTGGTGTCTTCTGTCAGTTTCAAGTATTGAAGACCATTGATGTCTGACATCTGAATTTCATTTGGGAGAAGCATGGGTAAGTATGTTTCAACTTCCCATCTCAAGCTTTTCATCTTGAATTCGGTTGCTGCCATCAACCGTTCATACATTCTGTTGTATCGTGAACATATTTGCATAAGCGGTCTCTGCAGCAGTGACGGTTGGCTTCTGACATGTGTTGTAACATGTCCTGGTGTTCTGGGCAAATTGTAAAATGGTGTGTTTTGCAGCCAATCCAGACTACTTCGGATGACTTTCAAGCATGGCAATGTTTTGTCCCAATAATCATACTTCAGATCCTTTGGATCAGGCAATCGGACACCCACAAACAAGTACCTTCTTTGCATATTGGGGTGTATGTATGCTTGATGCTGAAATAGCATTCCATACTCTGGATGCAGTACCGACTTTGGTTCAAAGGCTTTGAGAATGGCTTCTACTCCTTCCTTTCGATACATTACATCTCGCTGAACTCGAGGTCTGCGAGATCTTTGATGCAATGCATTGAGTATTGCAGTTGGCCTTGCCAGTGGCAATGGAATTCGCACTTGATCTGATTTGTCAGCTAGTTTCAGTCCTTGGACTGCACAAACTTTCAGTAGAACAAAACTCCACAGACCATGCATATTAAATGACTTTCTTTTGTTAGAAGGTTATTTTCTAAAGGTCTTGGTTGTGATATACTTCGAGCAACTCTTCTTGAGTCATTAGATTATGTGCTGTGGTGTACTCTTTCCATGGTCGTAACCTGTGGTAATGAAACATGTCAGGCAACACTTTTCCTTGTAAATCTCGCAGTTTAAAATGAGTTGGATCTATTACTGTATCAACTACCAATGGGCCAACATAATCCCTTCGAAATTTTTATGAATTCATTGCCAATGCTGCTGCTGTTGGTGCCAATATCGCAACCAAATCTCCTTCTGCATATGTATGAAGTTTATGCTTTGCATTTTGTGTTTTTGCACGATCTTGCATTTGCTTTTCTCGAAACACATCCACTACACCTTGGATGAATGTGCATCGTGACTTTAGCAAATCAATATATTTGTGATATTGAATGCACATATCCGGAAATGCATTGAAATCCACTGCCAGAAAATTTGGGGGTTTTCTCAAAAATACCAATTCATGCGGACTAAACCCACCCAGCGCTGTGCTGGCAAATGTATTGGCTGCTCGCTGAGCTGCTGCAACATAGAATGGCCAATCCTGGCCTTTTCTTGTCAATTGTTTAACCAGGATGGTTTGAATCATTTGAATTTGCTGTTCCGCTTTTAAGCTTCCGTGATTGATTGGTGATATAACATGCATTTTAATTTTCAACCTAGCCATAATGTTTTGAATCATGCTAGCAGTAAATTTCATGTCTTTGTCGATGCACAACATCTTTGGTATTGTAAATACACAGAAAACTCTATGAACTAGAGCCTCACTTACCATTTGCACATTTACCTCTTTCAGCGGGATGAGAACTGTGTAGTTTGTTGCATCACACACTGCAACCAGAATGTGCTGGTAATTTTCATGTCCTTTTGGCATCACTTTTATATCTGCTGACATAACATCCATTGGGTGATAATTTTCCAAAATTTGTGGATGTACTGGACTTTCTTTTGCTGGTTTATGTCCTACTGTTTGACATATTGAGCAAGCTTCAATATATCGTTTCAATTTTGCTGCCAAATTGACAATGTAAAAGTGATCCGCAATTGTCATACACATTCGTTTCCACTTTTGATGACCTCCTAGGAGGGAATCGTGATAAATATGAAACACAGCTGGTTCACAAACCTCTGGTATTACCAGCCGAAATGGTTTGTTGTATTCTTTTGGATCATAATCCTTCCGGACTATCAATCTCACCAGTAGGTCATTTATGATCACATAATTTTGTGCTTCAATTTGTCTCAACTTTTGTTGTGTTATTGTTTTTGGCAAAACATTGTCATGAATGTACAAGTAGATTGCTCTAAACCTTGTAGATTGTAAGTATCCCTGAATTAATTCACTTACCATCAGGTTTAGTTTCCACTCTGGCAGTTGCTTTGTTCGAAATTCCTTTAGCAGACTGTCAATTTCTTCCTGCTTGGGAATATGTCATGCAATTATGCTCAGTGGTTGTTCCTTCGGCAGCACCACTTGCTTTACTCGCTCCAGGTACTTCATGGAGATATTTCTGCACTTCTGTGGTGGGGCTGGATTCGTCTCATAAATATTCTGAACCCATTCAGCTGGGATATTCTCAGGTTGCTTTACCCCACCATCCGCCTTCCTTATTTGGTTGTTGGATTTGGTTGCTGGC
>JAAUXT010147872.1_pt1 | contig 10541 bp, 9 predicted proteins | sample 7278171 | NCBI WGS metagenome assembly JAAUXT01 (sample SAMN14350112, study PRJNA611818) | marine sediment metagenome | isolation source: surface marine sediment (1.8m) | place: French Polynesia: Moorea | collected 2018-08 | reverse complement strand
GTGTGTGTGTGTGTGTGTGTGTGTGTGGTGGGGGGGGGTGAGAGGTGGGTGGTGGGGTCTGTTGGATCTTGTTAGTTTTGTCCCCAACAGCAAACAGCTTTTCAGGGGCGCCTCTCGCAACTCGAGCGTCACCAATGTTTGACGCGTGTGTGTGTTTGTGTGTGTGTGTGTGTGTGTGTGTGTGTGTGTGTGTGCTGACCATGGGTCTGCTGTGCGAACTGGGCCTTGCAACATTTTGAAAAATGGCGAGTGTTTTGATGTTTGACGCAGTGCGCAGCGAGAACTGTGCACCAAGTGGGTGGTTGCTGCGTTTCACCAGCAGCAAGTCCACGTCAACGTCACGTCAACGTCACGTCAAAAAATGTAAAAAACTACTGCTTCTCACATCGAAATTTGAGTTGATTTGGATTCATTTGTTTGACTCCATGTTGGACAGCAGCGTCACGCACCTCGACGTGATGTTGCGTCTCACGTTTTCACGTTCAACATGCGACGTCTCACGACAAGCGAAGGTCGCGTCACGCTGGACGCGTCACGTGCTGCGTCTCAAGGGAAATGGACCTTGGGATCCCTGAGGCAACGCCCAGTGTACAACGCACGTGATTGACCCTTCCGGTCACGTGCGTCACGTGACGCGCATGCGCGGTACAAAGAGGTCAGCACCACGTGACCTGCCCAATTTGAGGGTCAAGGAACCGTGAGTTTGTTCACACGGGAATCAAGCGTTCCTCTGCACTGGGATCTGCCCTCCGGTATTGATCTGTATTTATTGATATTGAACACCAATTAAACGTGTTGGGTTCAGTGAACCACGAACTTGATACTCTCGTTCCTTGTGTTTTCATTCCTCGTGTGACGACAGTGCTTCGGCTGTTTCTCCTCTTCTCACAACGCTGCGAATACGCGTTGAAGACACATTTTGAGTTTGTTGGCGTTTTTCACCTGGTTTTGACACCATGGAGTTTGGAGTGAGGATTTTTGCACTGATTGGTGCGCTCGCGTTCGGTTGTCATGGTTACGACAAGATCACGTGGGAGGAGCTCGACCCGTCGCTGCCCTACGAGTACTTCTTCTCGCAGAACTACACGTTACACGTGACGCACAAGGCTGATCACCTGACCTACCACATGGAGCTCGACTGGTACGCGGCGCGCGAATGGTGCCGACGCCACGGCGGTGGCGACCTCGTCGACATCCGGTCCAGACCGGAAGCGGATAAAATCAAGGAGAAGCTCAAGTCCTACAGGGTCCACAGTCTCTTCCTCTTCTGGTCCGGAATCAATGACCTCGACCGGGACCAGACGTGGACCTGGCAGGATGGGGTCAAGGTCGACTGGGCGTGGGTGTCACGTGAGGTGACCGACTCGCTGTACGTGGGGCTGGAGGACAGTCTCCTGACGCGTCTCTGCTCCAACGTGCACTTCTCCCCGTCCTGGAGAAGCTGGATCCGCTGGGCGCAGGGACGCCGACCGAAGAACGCCGCCGGGACCACAGAGATCCTTCCGCGGAACTGCGGGACGCGGTACCCGTTTATCTGCAAGCGACGCAAGGGCACCACGACCCCTAGCGGCCCCATAGACTCGGACTGGAGAAGCTATATCCCGACCCACTTCAGAAACGACTCGGGTCACTGTCCTCCAAACAGCACCGCCGTCCACGACAAGTGCGTCTTTATCCACAAGAAACCGCGCAAGGATTGGGACCAAGCGACGCAGTTTTGTCGCACGCAGTACGGGACGCTCGCTGACCTCGTCAGTTTCCATAGCAACAGTGACGTCACTAAGGTCGTACCCAATCTCCCGCCGTCCCGTCACGGGTATTGGACGGGCTTCATGAAGGAGTGGTCCCCTCTGCGCAAACCCCTGTATCTCTGGTCGGACGGGTCACGTGTTGTCAACTTCACGTGGACAGCCACGTGGCTTCGTGACCCGACCCCGCAGCGGAAGTGGTCGCAGGTCGGAGGTCGCTTCCGGATCCCGGCGGAGAAGGACCGCGACTGCGCGTACGTCGCCTCGGCGCGCAGCGACGCCTTCGCCGTGACCGACTGCAGCGTGAAGCGCTCCTTCATCTGCCAGATCGACCGCAGGGACCTGGGGTTCACGACCACCACAACCAGCACAACGCCGACCACGACGCCGACGACAACGCCGTCAACAACGCCGTCAACAACGCCGACGACAACGCCCACCACAACGCCAACCACACCCACAACAACGCCATCCACCACGCCCACAACGCCAACAACAACGGTGGCGTCAACCACAAAGGAAACAACAGTTGTGGAAACAACCGTCGCAACAACGGAGGAAACAACCGTGGAAACAACGACAGCGCAGAGGACTGAAAAATCCACGGTGGAGACGACAGGAGCAACAACCACAGTGGAGGTAACAACGGCTGAAGCAACAACAGAAACGACGACGTCAACAACGACGAAACTGACCACTTCAATGAGGACACCCACTACTCCATCCACTACACACACAACCACCTCAACCGCACCACCCACCACCCCAAGTACCACCCCATCTACCACCCCTCCTACCCCGCCCTCTGCCCCACCCCCGCCCAGCACCACGCCCTCCCCCTGCCGGCCCGGCTTCCTCCACCAGATGGACTCGTGTTACCGCGTCGTCCCCGAGCCTCACATGTTCAGCGCCGCCGAGAACACGTGCGTCCTCTCGTACGACGCGCACGTCGCGTCCGTCACGTCGGCGTCCGAGAACGTCGCGCTGCTGCGTCTCGCGCGCCAATTCGGCCTCAGCGCCATCTGGCTCGGGCTGCGGCTGGAAAAGGCGGGAAACGCGAGTCTCGTGGAAAACCACGTGTTGTTTTGGCGCGACTCGACCCCCGTGTTGTTCTCGCGGTTTGAGGAGCATCCGCACCCAGCGGCGTTCGGGGAGAAAGGGAAATGCGTAGTGCAGCCGGACTCTGTCGACTGGCATCTCGCGGAGTGTGACGTGGAGCTGCCCTTTATCTGCAAGTACTCCCTGAAGCCTCCGCTTTCTCAAGCAGATCTGGCCTTGTTCCGCCCTCGTCCAGGTTTCTACTGCCCCGACCCGATGGTCGCGTTCGGAGACCGATGCTACACGTTCGACAACGAGCTGCTGTCGTTCGACACGGCGCTGAAGAGCTGCGACGGTCTGCTGGGGTCCTCTGGTGGCAAAGGTCATCTGGGCGTCCCGAAAACTGACCTGCAGTTACGGTTCCTGGCGCACGTGGTTGGGAGGTCGCTGGACGCCCGCCAGAGGGACCTGATGGGGGTCCAGGCGCATTGGGTTGGGATCCACTGGGACGGAACCGGAAGGAAGATTTTTGCAGATGGATCGAACGAGACGCGAGTGGAGGTGGCGCCACCTGAGAAAGTGACGTCAGAGACATGCGCAGTGCTGGTGACGGGGCCGCACGCCCCGGGGTTCCTACAGTGGGAGGACTGCGCCGCCGCGCACGGCTCCATCTGCAGTGTACCGCAGCTGTCCGCAGCGGAAGAGGCTGTTCACGTGACAACGCATGCGCCGAGCGTGAACCAATCAGCACAGTGCCCTCCCGGGGACGACTGGAGACGCTTCGGGAGCCACTGCTACCTCTTTCTACCGGAAGTGAGTGACACGTGGGTGGGCGCGCGGGAGGCGTGCGACGCCCACGACACCGGAAGTGCGGATTGGGGCGTGATCACTCTGGCCTCCGTCCACTCCCCGGATGAGAACGAGTTTCTGTGGATCCAGATGCGGAGGCGGAGCCGGGGACCCGTCGACTCGCTCTTCTGGATCGGCGGACACCGCTTCACGGACTCGGGCTGGATGTGGGCGGATCAAACCGGATTCGAGTTCGCTAACTGGGTCACGGATCCGGAGACGGCCGATCCGGGGTGGGGCTGCGCCGCCGTCAGCGAGGCGTCCGGAATCTGGATCGAGGCGGATTGTACCGAGAAATACGGCGCCGTCTGCAAAACAACAGCGATAAAACCGGATGTGACCTCGAGGAAACCGGAAGTGAAGCTCAACTCCGAAGGTCAACGTTCACACGGAACCGGAAGCAAGCACCAAGGTCAGGAGGTCAAATCTGGCGAAGGTCAAGGTGAAGATCAGGGTCCCGCGCATAACAACGTGACGATCGTGATTCTGCTGCTGCTGAGTCTGATGCTCGTCCTCCTGCTCGTCGTCTTCTTCCTGATCTTCCGGAGGCAGCGGCTGCGGCGGCGGCTCCTCGCCGGGCGGGGGGAGCAGCTCCAGGGGCGGGCAGGGCGCGGCGCCCCGGGGATCGCCGCCGCCATGCGCCGCAAGGACAGCCAGCGCCGCAACATCCTCCCGCCCGTCGTGCATCTCTCCGACGCCGCCGAACTGGGGGACGAGGAGGAGACTGCGGCGTAAAGTTTCACGCACAACGCGCGTGAAATTCTGTGCGTGAAATTTTCGCGCGTGAAATTTTGTGACCTGCAGAAGACTGGATGGAAATAGCGTTCAGCGCACAGAGAGTTTTGTGGGAGATTCGCGGAGAATTGCGCGTTTCACGCAGCTGCGTTTCTTCCGTGTAAGGACGATCTGATGGAACGGATTGTGATCGCGTGACGCGTTCTTCGGACGGGAATGTTCCGTCTCGATATGAAATAAATGGCCTTGAGCCACGTTCTTCAGATCTGCACCAACTGTGTTGTTTTTTCCCTGCGGGATCGAGCCCTTTGAGAAGGAGAACGAGACTTCGGTTTCACACGACAAATGACGATTGACACGAGGGAGAAGGAATCAATGTCAACGTCTTTGTCCCGCAAACACGAAACGTGCCCTGTGTGATCAAAGGCTTTTGGTCTCCGTTCGTTGTGAACTGTGCCCTGGGACGCGATGTGCAAAGAGGCAGTTTCCTAATCTGCCCGAAGGGTGATTCGGGGGGGGGGGGAGGGGGTTCTTTGTAGGTTTGAAGAAGAAACATTTGCTCCTGTGGCGGAAAAGAAGAGGGGCAGGGGATTTGATTTCTGCTTCAGTCAACCCAGTAGAACGTGTTCCCAATTATCGCTCACGTTTGTCGCGCTTGTATCGTTGTAGAGGAGGCGCGTGTGTCGGCACCGCAGGGGAACCTCGTCAATTGCTCGTGGTACTCGCAGAACGCGTGCTGTAAGCGAACGGAAGTGACGTCAGTGTTCGGGGGGATGTACCCGGTGTACGGGGCGAGTCGCGAGTGCGCCCAGCTCCTCAACTACATGATGTGTTACTTCTGCAGCCCCGAGCAGCACGTCTGGTACCACGGGTAGGTGGGCGATAACAGGGGATGGGCGATAATGGGCGACGTGACTGTAGCTCTGAGCTGCGACCCCAGTGGGTGCAGCTGTTGCACTATGACAACCTCCGGTTCTCAGATCTGATGTTCTGCAGCTTGAGTTGTATTCTTCCCGAGCCCTTGGCAAGTCCACTGTCACGTGACTGAACACGTGCGTCGTCTCACGTGATTGTCACGTGCATCCTCCTTCATTGCAGAAAGGTGAAGATTTGCGGGGAGTACTGCAGTTCCGTGTACGAGCAGTGCAAGACGGCGGAGTACCAGGGAAAAGCCTTGAGTGAGTGTGACAACCTGCTGGGAAAGCTGACCCGAGAATTGACCCACCCCATACACAGTAACACCATCTGTGGGAAATTGTCAAGAGACCTACCGTAAAATCCCGCGTGTGAGACCCCCTTTTGATGCTCAAAACTTTATGCCAAAAAGGTGGGGTGGTCTTGTACATGAGGATTTGACTTTTGGTATCAAAGTCAAGACTCAAAGAGTAGAAGTGAGCTGAGTGAAGGAATTGAGTTAGAAAGGGAATTTTATAAGGTTTTGGAACAAGAATTTATACTATTATTACTTTGGGTTGGGAAAAATATTTAGAGAAAGTAATTTTAAAGAGTAGATCTGATTTCCTTTAGGTTTTCATTTCAAAAATGCAAAAATTTGTATCTGTGAATAATTTTCCTGAAAATGTCAAAATTGGCTTTGTACTGATTTTGTGGCTGAAAAAAAAGGGGGGGTGGTCTCATACGTGAAGGGGTCTTACACGTTATACGCGGGATTTTACGGTAAATACTGTTCGCACACAGTTGTCTGGGCCTCTCCTGACATTCAGTGTTGAGCAAGTTCCCAAACAAGCTGCTCCAGGGGGTCCTCAGGGGAGGGATCGCGATCAGGGAAACAGAAACTTCAAAAAATCCCTCTGGGTTCCAAGTTTGCTGAAAGTGCGAATGTCGTGACGCCCGCACGTGCAAACACGCAGGGACACACACACACACACACACACACACACACACACACACACACACACAAACACACACACACACACACACTTCCTCTCTCTTCCCTCAGCGGCGGAGTACTCGAGCGGACGCGACTTCTGCCGCGGCCAGAACTTCGAGGTCATCGACGCCGTCGACAACTGCTTCGACTTCGACCCTCTCGTCTTCAGTTCAGCAATAAAACTGCGGTGGAGCTCCGGCTCCATGTCTACCGCACTTCTCAGTGTGACCTTCGTACTCAGCGGGGTCAGGGGGGCTGCTGCCAGTTGATGTTGAGGGGCAGCGAATTTTTGGACGTTTTTGTGTGTTGGATAGGACATTGAATGAAAAGTGTTTTCATATCGCCTGTCAGCACATAGTCAGAATTGCACAGCATCAAAAACTTCAAGATGAGAGTGTTTGGAAACTTTTTGTTTTTCCCGTATTCTGTGTGGCACGCGCACACGAGGTTTCACAGTGATTTTTGTTCCGATCGCAAAGGGTTTGACGCGTTGTCAGTGTGTGAAACACACGCGGTGAGAATGTGCGTGTGCGCATGCGTGTGCGCGTGCGTGCGTCGAGTGACGTCATTATAACGTTCGAATGGATGAGAAACGTGTTGTGTCCACTTGCTGCTCGTTGTGAAAAGTCGTGTGCATCAGTTGGTTTTCAGCTTGACAAACTCCAGAAATTTTTCCTTTGTACGTGATCATGAGTCAGCAACTGACGTCAGTTTTGCAGCCTGTCAGTTGTTCCAGGGCCAAGAATTTGTGACGTCAGAATGTGTGGATGAACGGGCGTGTTTGATTTTGTTCGTGCCAAATGAACTGTGCCACGGCTCTGTTTCGTTGGCGCAGGCGAAATAACCCTCGCTTGAGAGGTTGTCCAAGATGACAGCAGTGGTATCGTATCGAACGCGCAAAATCGAACACACCCACCCGGAAACGTGGCCGCGTTCGATTGTCATCCCTCTCGTTGACGACCCATGTTCACGTCATATCAAGGTTCGATTTTGCGCGCAACACATCGCGTTCTCGCGGTCGTGTGCCGTGCGTTTTTTCAAACCGCGTCTGTTCGCGTTTTGTCCCCAAATGTGCAACGGTTGTTGAAAAAAAAATTCAGGTAGGACGTTGTAAGTGGATGATTCTTTTTGCCTCGTTTTGCACTGGATTCGTCATGCGCTGCGTCCACCCAGCGCCTGACTTTTCTTGTGTGGGGAAGGGACGCCAGGCGTGACGCACCCAGTGTGAAGAGCCTCAGTCGTATTTGTTCAGTATCAGGAGAGTTGAAACTTTGACGTTTTCATCACGTGTCGCAGCTAGTCAGTGTTCGCACCAGTTTTGCATTTGATGCATTTTTGCAGATGTTAGAAACCACTGTTTTTGTTCAAAATAAAATTTTATCACAAATTTTTCTTTGTTGTGAATGCATCACTGAGATCATTGATCACGGAGATATGTCGCCAAAAACCCAAGAAAAATGCCTCCACAGAGTTTTGTTTATCAAGACGTGACGGGCTTGTGTTTTCTCTTTCGTTTTCGCCTCTTCTTGTTGCTACTGGCGACCACCACTGGGGGCGCCGCTGTCACTTCCGCTTCCGTCGGTTCAACTTCCGCTTTCCGTTTCTTTTTCACTTTGCGCCTTTCTCCTTTGTTCACGTTGTGCTCGTTTTGCGTGTTGTCACGTTTTCGTTTTTTTCCAACACTTCTATTATCGCTCACGTCGTGTGGTCCTCTTTCAGACGTCGCCAAGTCCTGTGCATTTGGCTTGCTGAGTTTCTTGGCAGACTTTTTCTCCGCATTCCCACCACCACGTGTCTGTTTCTCTCTGTCACGTCGCGTTGACGCGTGCTTCACGTCGTCACGTCGCGTTGGCGCGTCGTCACGTCGCGTTGGCGCGTCGTCACGTCGCGTTGGCACGTCGTCACGTCGCGTTGGCGCGTCGTCACGTCGCGTTGGCGCGTCGACACGTGTTGGCGCATGCGCGGACGCGCCCCTCTCGAAACACGCGATGAAGAAGCCGTTGGTGCGGTCTGCGCGCGGGTCGAGACGCACGCAGCGCGCGGCGTCCCCGAGTCGAGCCTCGATCCCGCGACTCGCGATGCGCGGGAAAACGGGAACCAGGTGGAACTCCTCGTGCACCTGCGCGAAACAGACACCACGTGATGGCCGCGTGACTCACGTTTCGCATGCTTGAAAAGAACACAGCTTCAACGCCCTGTGCTGAAGAAGACTTGCTTGGCCAGTGGCAGCCCGACTTTGCTTGTATAGAGACAATAGTACCAGGTCACCCAAGTGACGTGAGTCTGATGTTGCAGTGAAGGGTTCGATTGTGTCTTGCAACAGACGTTCTCCACATTCGACACGTCTGTGCAACAGGACGCCACGATGCTTTGATTTTTGATTCTGCGTCCCATGCGCAGGCTGAATGAGAAACATGTTCCACACTGCGACTGACTCATGTCAAGTACACAACGTGTCACGCACTCTATTATCGCTCACGCACCTTGCTGAGCACGTTGAAGACGACGTCCTCGTTCTCCTCGCTGCGCGTCGAGCACGTCGAGTAGACGACGCGGCGCGCGGCGGGGAACGCCAGCGAGTGCAGCAGGACGCGCGTCTGGAACGCCGCCAGGTGGCGCAGGCGGCGCGCGTCGGCGCCGGCCACGCCCAGCCGGTTCACGATCCCTGCCGATAGCCAATCAGCTGCTGTTCTACTTCCTGACGTATCATGGTGGGCGCGTTCGATTCGAGTGCCCGAAACATCAATGGCGTTCACAAACAGCACAAGGCACAGCGCCTCCAGTCCTTCCGTCTTCGTCAGGCGCTTGAGTGCGCAAGATTTTGGGCGCAAGAATTCCATTTCCAACATGGCGGATTTGTTGGCTCAGCTTGGAATTCGAGCCCCAGGGGCCGATCCAGGATATCTTGTTCCTCCTGGATTGGCCCTTGGACTCCCCCCCAAACCCGGCAGAACTGACCTGTGCCGCTGCAAGACGGGTCCACGATGACGTATTCGACGTCAGCGAACGTCGGGTCGCGCGGATCCACGGAGAGGAAATCCCTGTGGAACGTCTCGACGCACGTGGCGCCCGCCCTCCGCAGCTGTGACGTCATCTGGGACACGCGACGCGCGTCCAGGTCAAACGCGAAGATCTTGCTGTGGAAAACAACGAGAATACGTGTCAGTGTTGAAACACGCCTTCCGTGGCCCAAAAGAACAACAGCTGTTACATTGTCAGAGAGGTAGTCAGTTCTTGTCCGTTTCTGACGGCAAAGAACCTGTCAAATAATCAACTGACAGCGTTTGCGCTGTGCAAGTCTTTTGACGCCACCGCCGTTGAAAGTAAAACTCAGTGCACGCCTTGCAACCCTGTTTGGTTGCTGAATCGACACAAAGCTTGACGCACTTAGTTGGGAGAGCACGTGTTACAAGTGCGCACAACTCACCCGCGGTTCTCCATGAGCGCAGCGGCGTGCGACGTCTTGTTGCCCGGCGCGGCGCAGCAGTCGATCACGTGACTCCCGGCAGGGGGCGCCAGCGCTTCCGCCGGAAGACAACTCGCCTGGAGGGGAGGGGAGACAAGGGTGCATGATTGTCATACTGTTGAAAAGAAGACCCACGAAAATCAAGAATTGTGCAGAAAACAACCCGCTCGGTGTCTGGCTGAACAGAAGAGATTCGGAATGTTTTGATTGGACTTTGTGTGTTGAGACCGGAAGGGAACTCAGCGCGTGCCGCTGAGGTCCGAGCAGTCATGTTGCCATGGCAACGAACTTTCCTTGGCATCGACAAACGCCACTTGCCATCCTGTCATGCAGACTCGGGTGCGTGTGTGTGAGTGATGTGTGCGTGCAACCTTCTGCGGCAGTTCAGCTCCACAATTGCCACAACCTTGTGGTTGAGTCAAGTGCGTGTGTGTGAGTGAGGTATGCGTGCCACCTTGTCCTGCAGGATGACGTGTCCGGCGGTGTAGAGGTGGTGGTCGTGGAGGTCGGTCCCGGGGGCGAAGACGAGGAGACCGCGCACGTGCGGGTCCCGCAGGAAGTGACCGGGAACCAGGCTCCCGCACAGACACGTGTACCTGCGGAGAGGGAGACGTGTGTGTGTGTGTGTGTGTGTGTGTGTGTGTGTGAGCGTGCGTGCACGAATTTGTGTGTGTGTGTGTGTGTGCGTGCGTGCGCGCACGCGTGCGACGACGGTCGGCCTGTGCGACGGGAACCGCGCGGTGAGACCCCACGCGCGCGAGACTTTGGAGAACGCACTGTCATTTCAGCTGAGGATAGGGTCGCGCTCCAGCTG
>JAAUXT010124773.1_pt1 | contig 10541 bp, 8 predicted proteins | sample 7278171 | NCBI WGS metagenome assembly JAAUXT01 (sample SAMN14350112, study PRJNA611818) | marine sediment metagenome | isolation source: surface marine sediment (1.8m) | place: French Polynesia: Moorea | collected 2018-08 | reverse complement strand
CCAAGTATGACTCCTAGATCTTTAGCGCAAGGAATATAACTGACGTTATTGATCAAATCGAGGAAACAGGACTGTAATGAGAGTCAGCGTATGGCTGCCCGGTGCCAAACATAGGCCAGCGGCCCGGGACCGAGAACGAATGTGGCCACCAGCAGTATCGCTCTGTCCAGGGTTGCGGCGAATATTCCGCTACTGAAATCCAGACCCAGAGCCACCACGATAGCGCCGACCGCCCACTCCCGCAAACCCAAGTTCCCCGGCGTTAACGATAAAAACGAGATCAAGGTAATGGTGGGTGCGAGCACGAGCAGTACCGCGGATGTCAATTCGATATTCACCGCCTCGAATGACAGCCGCAGCCTCAATGCCAGCGTGGCGAATTGAAGCAGCACCAGGACACTGATCTGCCAGAACAAAGTGGGGTGTGATCGTACGATACTCAGAGCTTCGAAAAAATAGGATAGCTTACGGGCGAAAAAATGACCCGACGCCTGAAGACGATGCCAAGGCATCACGAGAGAACCTACTGCGACTACGGTCACCGCCAATAGAAAACTCACCAAGACCCAATCCAGGGACAACACCCCAGTCCCCGGATAAATGAGGCCCAGGGCAACCAGCAGACTCGAAGCGAAAAGAACGATCAATGCCCGTGCCCCCGCCAGCCCCAGATATCCGCTATATTGCAATCCATGAATCTTTTTGAAATAACGCATCTTGATGATGGAACCCACCCGCATGGGGAGGTAATTACCAAGAATCATGGCCATGGATACGATCAGATTCTCCCAAAACCTGGCCTCGATACCCATATTTCGCAGAAAAAGCAGGCTCTGCAAGCTACTTATCACCCAGGTCGCCAAAATACAAACAAAGAGCCCGCTTATTTGCGACCAGGAGGCATCGAACGCAACGGTAAACTTCGGCCAATGATCCCAGAGGTAGTAACCTAGTCCCACAATGAGCAGGATGGAGGTTATAGTCTTGAGGTATTTTTTTAAAGGTTCACCGCGAGCCATTTTCTTAAACGAACCCGTTGCAATGTTCTCTCGCAGTACGCAAGACTCGGGGAGAGGCGTTAGCTCTCAGGCGGCTATCCGGTATACCTCATCGAACAATTCCTCCACCCGCAATTCCGCACTCAAACCCAGCAGGCGCTGGAATCGCCCGAGGCGCGCGCGGACCTCATCGAGAGAGATCCCGGGATAGCGATGACGGTGAAACTCCGGTCGATTATGGGAACGGGGCAGATAGGGATCGATCATCCTGATAAGGCTCAACCCACTGGCGAGCCCCCAGCGCTCGAGTCGATTACGCAACGACACGGTCCGGGCATTCGCCCACCCTCTGACGATTGCCTCAATCACATCCACTATCCGCTCACAGGCCAGGGGCCCGTCCTGCGCCATCAAATACCGGGCAACCATCTTTTTCTCCTTGCTCCCCTCGACAACGCCGATATCGCCCGCCAAGATTCCGGCGATAGTCGCCCTCAGTTCCTCGAAACTGTGACACGAGTGGCTCAAGGTGTTGGGTAGGCGATAGAAACCGAAGTCGTAGGATTCATCAACGGTTGCTCTGTAGCTGATGGCGGGAACGCCCAACAGATAAGCTTCGACGCCCGTGGTACAACCGTTGTGCACGAGCGCCTTCGTGGCCATCAGCCAGGGGACGACGTTACCCTCATTGGTGACTCGAACCCGGGTACACCGCTCGGCGATTTCCCGGTACGTGTTCTGATTCTCGGTCGGGTGCGGACGCACAACGATAGTGCATTGGGGAAACGCTTCTTCAAGGGCAGGCATCAGGGCCTTGAAATCCGCCAAAACCCCCAGCTTGAGGTTGCGCAATCCTTCGGCGTATTCTCTGGTCATACCCTTGGCGGCTTCGCCAAATTGAGGCATATCTCCCGGCTTGTTGGCGGGCTGAAACAGATTCATGTAGGGATAATAGGCATTGACATGATTGAAATTGGTATTGAGGAGAATGAAATCCCCATAGGATTCACAGATTTGCCGGACCTCCTGGTCGAAGAAAGCACACAGGTCATGGCGCAGAAGATCAACCCGCGGGTTTCCGGTCACATGGATTGGCATCCCTTCGGGAAGATCCGCATACCGACGCCAGAGTTCGGCATTGTCCTCGCCCCAGGCGAATAGATGAGATACATAACGGATCGCCTCGGGGGATATGCGACGGCTGAAATAGATTGCCGGCGGCAGATGCACCAACGCCTCCTCGTCCCAGGTCACGATCTCGTGGCCGGACCGACGCACGATTTTAAACAGCAAGGCGCTGCGACCCGACATACCCTTTGCCAGGTATATGCTTGGCGAGAAGGCGGCGATGCGAGCATGCAGCCGGGCCCGTGGACCGATCACGCAGGGGTATCCCCGGGTTGCCGCAATACAGGAAAGCAGCAATTTGGCATCAAGTTCCCGTACCTGATTTTCCACGGGAATCAATAGCGACGTTTTTTCAGTTATCATACCGTTGAGTAATTAAGTTATTGGAGCAGTCCTAAAAGTAATTCAAGCCTGGTGGTAACGCCGCCGGACCCGTTTGGCCGACCAGAATACCATACTCGCCGAACGAAAGTTCTGCCCCAACCACAGCACCGCAACAAACCACGGATCAGGCGTTCAAACAGTGTAGCGAATACGTCACACATGAACGAAAGCAATGAAAGAACCACAGACACACTCAGGGAGCACGCACCTCGCTGGTGTTACCAACGCAGACATCGACCGGAGCCCGGGCCGGGTCTGTGCAAATCCCCGGACCCATGATATCGGGAGTTGGGCCTTCAACATCCTGGGCTACGCCCAACGTCATGCCGGCCCCCTGTTGCCCGCGCTGACCGCCGCCATTTTCGCTCGTTTCAATTTCCACCGCGCGTTTGGCATTACCCCGGGGCAGTATCAAAATTTCGCCGCGGCGGCCAATCGCCTGTATCGCGACAACCCTTTCCATAATGCGACCCACGCAGCCGATGTGCTGCAGTGCGCCTACTTCATCATTGCCCGCTGTGGAATGCGCCGCTACCTGGACGATCAGGACATTCTCGCCGTGCTCATTTGCGCCATAACCCATGATCTCGATCATCCGGGCGTCAACAATCTCCACCTCCAGGCAAGCAATGACCCCCTCTATCAAGCATACCCGCGCAGCACCCTCGAGTGTCATCACGCCCAGCTCACGCTCGCTCTCCTGCGTGACGCCAACCATGGGCTGCTCTCGGGCCTGTCGGAATCCGCGCAACAACAGCTTAGGGAAAAGATAGCCCATATCATCCTGGCTACGGATGTCCAAAACAGCGACCAACTCAAGCGCAACTTCGCGCAAACGCTGGAGGCAGCGGGAACCGACCCGAAGAACTGGCGGGCCAAAGAGCGGAATCTGCTCCTGTTGCAGGTGCTCATGCATGCCTCTGATATCAGCAACTCAGGCAGACCCGCCCCCGTTAACAAATACTGGGCACGCTGTATCCACCAGGAGGTACGGCACCAAGAGGCTATCGAGGAGCAAAAAGGTATCACCATCCCCCACCCCAGCCACGAATGCGGCTTGACACTCGGCCAGAATCAGTTTCACTTCATCAGCCACTCGGTATTACCGCTGTACGAGCACCTAGCGACGTTGTTGCCGAAAACGGCAATCATCGTCAGCAACCTCAAGAAGAACAGAGATGCTTGGGTCGTAGAGGATCCTGGAGCTGGCCTTTGACCGCCCCGGTCCCTGGCATGCGCGGGAGCAAGCGCTGCGAAAACGGACAGAGCATTCCCATTCAGGTTAGCAGCCGTTCGGCCAAAGCCCGGGACGCGAGGGAAAAAAAACGGTTTGCCAGATTCTTCCTGGTGACGTAGGTGACCTCATAAAGATCGGCCGATTGGCTCGCCTCCAGCAAATAATCGTCACTGGTACGCAACTCATCGACCAGCTTGAACTCCAGCGCCCGGATGCCAAACCAATGCTCGCCGGTGGAGACTTTGGCAATCTCGACCACACCGCGATGCTCCTGCACGAACGCCTTGAACAGCCCATGCGTGTCTTCAATCTCCTCGCGAAATTTTTCCCGGCCCTGGTCCGTGTTCTCCCCGAACAGGGTGAGGGTTCGCTTGTATTCGCCCGCGGTAATTTGTTCAAAATCAATATCGTTTTTCTGCAACAGGCGGTGGAAATTGGGCAACTGGGAGACAACACCGATGGAGCCGACTATCGCGAAGGGCGCTGCCAGAATCCGATCGGCAACACAGGCCATCATATAGCCGCCGCTGGCGGCGATTTTATCCACGACGACAGTCAGACGCACATTCCGGTCCCTGACACGCTGTAGCTGCGAGGCGGCCAGCCCATACGCGTGCACCATCCCGCCACCGCTTTCCAGCCGCAATACCACCTCATCGTCGGCTTCGGCGACCGTGAGCACCGCCGTTATCTCTTCGCGCAGCGTGGTAACCGCCGTAGCGCGAATATCCCCATGGAAATTCAGTACGAAAACATTGCGCCTTTTGGCAGCCCCGGGGTCCTGCTCCGCCTTATGGCGCTTCTTCTGTGCCTTGAGAACTTTCTTCAATTCCTTCTTCGGCAGAATTGCCATTCGCAACGTATCGGCCATGCGTTCATAGCGTTCGTTGAGACTCTTTATCTCAACGCCTTCCTTCAATCGCGCCAAGTGGCCACGGCTTGAGAAGGCGATCACACCGGCGGTCGTCACCAGTATGGCAATCACAATCGTTGCCGCCTTTGCCAGGAAAAGGCCATAATCCGCAAGAAATTCAATCACGCAATACTCCCGAAACAAAACCAGGCTGAAACCCGCCGCCCACAGCCAAACGGAGGCTACCCCCTGCGAAGAGATCAGTCAGCCAGCGGTAAGAATCCCGCGATGGGCGAGGAATTGCCCAGCGAACCCCCTGCTTTTGCCCACCCGAGGTGTATCGGAGCACAGGGGACTTGCCGGGCACAAGCGGATGGGGCTCTTCAGAGCTTTTCAGCATACTTCTTGAAATGCTGTTCCTTCGCCTGCTCGATCCAATTGTCACGACGCAGACGTGCGGCCACCTTGAGCCCCTCGGCTTCCATTTGCTCGATGTCCTGGTCACTGAGTTGAGCAATTTGCCGGTAACTGACGATGCCCCGCTCATTCAGCTGTTTCTCGATAACATCCCCAAGGCCCGAAATCGTCTTGAGATTGTCAACATTACCGCTGTCCTCGGCTTTTTCGCTTCCAGTAGTCGCTGTTCCAGCCGATTTGATCAGCTTCTCCAGAGCGTCGATACGATCCTTGAGTTTAGCTACGTCGTCACCAGCGGGGATACCAATCTGCTTCAACGCCCCCACGACCCGCTCCTCGACGGCCTCTTCGAGACGATCCCATGTGGTGGAGGCTCTTTGCCGGACTTCATCCAGCTTCACATCCGCCAATTCCCGGGTGCGCGACTCGATCTTTTTACCCTCTTTGACCAATGCATCGAAGGCCTTGTTGCCTTCCCTCTGAGCCTGCTCAAAAGCAGCCAGACCGGCCAACCATATCTCCTGCGCGGACTCGATAACCTTTTCGGCCAGCTGCTTATTGCTTGGTTTGTCTTTCACCTTTTTTGCCATCACTTCTCCCCTTTCAAGAGTTACCTTGGAGACGAACTATGATATTTTGCCGTCACGCTCTGCGAGCCACGGCTGAACCATTACCCGGCTAATCATACCGACAAATGTGCCAAAGGTCTGCACACAGACCCGGCATCACTGCGAATCCGCCCGGGAATCAACCGCAGCAACGGCCCTAAGTATAAACGTAATATCACTGTAATTTTCTTTAAAATGCCAAGGACTTTGGAATGAGTTTTAGCGATCACCTCAGCAGCCTCAGGATCTATGCGAGGCTACCGTTGCGCTTCGTCGCCGAGTTGCGGGCCAAAGGGATGGGGGCGGCGCTCGGGAAAATGCATGATTTCCTGTTTCGGCGCTCGTACAAATACGCGGAGGATTTTGCCGTCGATACCCTACAGGCCGAGCTCACGACTTTTCCCCGACAACCGCGGATCTCGATTATCATGCCGGTGTACAACACCCCTCTGAAATGGCTCCGAGCCGCCGTGGCATCGGTGCAACAGCAAATCTACCCCCACTGGGAACTGTGTATCGCCGACGACCACTCGACCGATCCGAAAACCCTGGATTTTCTGACCTCCCTGTCCGACCCCCGCATCAAAATTGAGCGACTCCTCCGGAACCGGGGCATAGCCGGTGCATCGAACGCGGCCATCGGGATGGCCACGGGAGAATACCTGGCGTTGCTCGACCACGACGACGAACTCACCCGCGACGCCCTCGTTGAAGTAGCGCGGGTCATCAATGCGGACCGCCCCGATGTCATCTACTCCGATGAAGATATGATCCTGGGCTTCGGCCGTTACCTGCACCATTTCAAGCCGGATTTTTCTCCCGATCTGCTGCTGTCCCACAACTATATTACCCACTTGTTGGTGGCGGAGAAGCAGCTCTTGAACGCCGTGGGCGGCTTCAGGACGGCCTACAATGGTGCCCAGGATTACGATTTGGTGCTGCGCCTGAGCGAACGCGCGCAAACCATCTGCCATATCCGCAAAGTGCTGTATCACTGGCGTTGCCATCGCCGATCCACGAGCCTGCGGGCAGCCGCCAAACCCTACACGGCCAGCGCGGGTAGGGTAGCCTTGGAAGACGCCCTGGGGCGCCGCGGCATCAATGCACGTGTGGAGGAGGCCAACCTCAGCAATTACTATCGCATCCGCCGGGCAATCCCCGACCAACCCTTGATCAGCATCATTATCCCCTTTCGAGACCAACCCGAACTGCTCGAGACCTGTGTGGGCAGCGTGCTGAGCAAATCGACGTACGCCAACTTCGAAATACTGGGCATCAACAACGGCAGTGCCGAGCCCGCCACCCTGGAGGTTATCCGGGAGCTGCGGCGCCGGGACTCGCGAGTACGGTTCCATGACTACGACATTCCTTTCAATTATTCGCGCATCAATAATTTTGCCGCGGGATTGGCCCGCGGTGAGCATCTGGTATTACTCAATAACGACATCGAGATCATCACGCCCGGCTGGCTCGAAGCCTTGCTGGAGCATTCCCAGCGCCCGGACGTCGGCGCCGTCGGGGGCAAACTCTACTACCCCGACGATACGGTTCAACATGGGGGCGTTATCGTTGGTATCGCGGGATTCGCGGGCCATTCCCATCGCCATTCCCTGAGAAAGGCCAACGGCTATTTCAACCGACTCAATGCGATCCAGAATCTCAGTGCGGTGACCGGCGCCATGCTGATGGTGAAAAAAACGGGCTACCTCGACATCGGCGGCCTGGACGAAGTCCATCTGGGAACTTCCCTCAATGACGTGGATTTTTGCCTACGCCTGCGGGAGGCGGGCTACCTCAACGTCTTCACACCCTACGCGGAAGCCTACCACTACGAATCCCGATCCCGTGGCTACGAAACCACACCCGAGAAACAGCAGCGCTTCGAGCGTGAAATCGCCTATTTCAAGGCGCGTCACAAGGCTGTTCTGGCTACGGGTGATCCCTACTACAATCCTAACCTGACACGCCATTACGAGAACTTCCGCTGTTGTCACACCCCCCCTGATTCCGCGGCCCGTCATGGAACCGTGAAAACACCCGAGTCAAACCGTGCTCCCGGGAGAGCTCCACGGGTGTGGTCATAGTTGTCGCATTTAATGCTAAGCTTAGAGCCAACAAATACTATTAACAGAGGCCCGGGCGAATCCGTCCCAAGAGCTAACCGATGGCCAATATTTCTGAACTCACAGGCAACTGGCACTATCCGACCCGCATTCGCTTCGGCGCAGCTCAAAGCCGCTCACGGTGGAGAATCTCCGCCAACTCTATCTCGACGCCATTAACGGAACCTTGGGATAATGGCAATGATCACCGCCGCCTCGCAACGGTCGATCATATCGAGTTCCCAACCACCCAAGGCATTGGCAGATCCAAGTTAGCAACCCATGGATACCGAAAACAACATGACCCGAATCAGCCCCTATTTCGATATCAAGAAGAATGCTCAAGGCCAAGATTATATGGAAGTCTACCTGGAGGGCATTGCCCTGCTACGCCTGGTTCTGAGCAACAAGGGACTTGCCTACACCCAGGAAGAGCGGGAAGCGTTGAAACTCGACGGCCTGCTTCCACCACAATTCAACACCCTTGAGCAACAGCTCGAGCGCGTCTATCGCGGTTTTCAACGGGAGGCGGATCCGATCTCCAAGTACCAGTACCTGAGATCACTGCAGGAACGCCAGGAGATTCTGTTCTATGCCCTGCTGGAACGCCATCTCGAGGAGATGCTGCCCATCGTATACACGCCAACGGTGGGACAGGCCGTACAACAGTACAGTCATCTCTATCAGAATCCCCGTGGTATTTCCTTCTCTCCCATCAACATCGACCGCGCCGACCAGGTGGTGGAGAACTACCCCTGGAACGACGTGCGCATGATCGTCGCGACCGACTCCTCGGCTATTCTGGGAATCGGGGATCAAGGCTACGGCGGTCTCGCCATTGCCATCGGTAAACTGGCCCTGTACGTGGTGGGCGGCGGTGTCAGCCCCTTCCACACCATGCCGGTAAAGCTGGATGTGGGCACCGACCGTCTGGAACTGCTTAATGACGAGTTCTACCTCGGCATCCACCAGCGGCGGTTGCGTGGGGTGAGCTACCTCGCCTTCATGGATAAGTTCGTGGATGCCGTCCATCGACATTGGCCCCAGGCGGTGATCCAGTGGGAAGACCTCGCCAAGGACGTGGCGTTCACCGTGCTCGAGCGCTACCGTGACCGGATAGCTTCGTTCAATGACGACATTCAGGGCACCGGCGCTGTCGCCCTGGCCGGCCTGCTGTCGGCCTGCCGCCTGAAACACGAAGCCCTGGCCGATCAGCGCATTATCGTATTCGGAGCAGGCGCGGGCGGCATCGGCGTGGCCTGGGCCATCATCCAAGGTCTGCTGCGCGAGGGCCTGACCCCTGAACAGGCCCACGCCCGGGTCTTCGTGCTGGATTCCAAGGGCCTTTTGGTCGAGGGACGCGGTGCTGAACCCTACAAGCAACCCTATGCCCAAGGCCGTAAAACCCTGGCCGATTGGCGTACCGGCGGTAACGTCCCGACACTGCTCGAAGTCATCGAAAACGCCAATGCAACCGTATTGCTGGGTCTGAGCGGTCAAACCGGCGCGTTCAATCATCCCGTGGTGACTGCCATGAGCCGCAATACTAACCATCCGGTGATTTTTCCGCTCTCCAATCCCACATCCGCCTGCGAGGCATTACCCGAGGACATTCTGGACTGGAGTGAGGGCCGAGCCATCGTTGCCACCGGTAGCCCCTTCCCGGACGTGGTCCGCGATGGCCACAGCCATCCCATTGGCCAGGGCAACAATGCGTTCATTTTTCCCGGTTTGGGCTTTGCCACTATTCTTGCCACATGCCCCAAGATCACCGACGACATGGTGCTGGAAACCGCCTACGCGTTGGCGGATTACACCGCGGCCCATCACCTCGAGGCGGGCCGAGTGTACCCGCCCGCGGGCGAGCTGCAAGAGGTCAGCATACGGGTGGCGGCACGGGTCATCCAGCGCGCCCTGGATGAAGGCGTTGCCGGTAAAACCGATCTCGCGGGACGAGACCTCGATGCCTATCTACGCTCCCGTTTCTGGCACCCCCATTATCTGCCCGTCGTCAAGGGGGAAATTTAGGGTTGTATGTTTTTTTTTGTGCTTTCGGGGATAATCAATGGCTGTCCCTATAAATTCCAGGAATGTTGCGTCAGAGAATTCTGATTTAGACGATTAACCGTGCGTATTGACGAGGAAATTCATGAACAAACTGAATGGACAGAGTCGCTCTTGCAGACGACTTCGTGGTGGCATATCCGGCCTGCTGGCGCTGGGGGGCTGTTTGATACTGGGTCCAACGGCAGGCTTGGCCGCCGTTAAGGATGGACAAAAATATCAGGATTGGACGGGAAAGTGCGAGCAGTTACCCGATAACAAGGGCGAGCAGTGCTTTATCTTCCAGACGCTGACGGACGAGGAAGCGAAACGGCCCGTGCTTCAGACCGTCGTGGGTTATCTGCAAGATGGGAAACCCGCGCTCATCTTCACAGTCCCCCTGGGCGTGGCCCTACGCGCGGGTCTTGGTCTCAAGATCGATGATGGAGAAGTCAGCCGGATTCCCTACGAGAACTGTAATCCAGTGGGATGCGTTGCCGGTGTTCCCCTGGAGAATAAATTAATTAGCTCGCTCAAGCGTGGGCTGAAGGCCACCGTGGTAGTTTTCGACGGTTCGGGCCGGCGCATTTCCCTGGAATTATCCCTGAAGGGTTTCACCTCGGGCTTCGATGCGTTGACGCCCTCCCCGGCCTCGGATTCGGCTTCCAGCACAAACCCCACCTCGAACGACTCCGATAATCCTTAACGCAACATCCGCAATCGCTGACTCGGGTCTGAGCTATTATTGTTAAGTGATGAGTCAGCATCATT
>JAAUXT010010987.1_pt1 | contig 10541 bp, 10 predicted proteins | sample 7278171 | NCBI WGS metagenome assembly JAAUXT01 (sample SAMN14350112, study PRJNA611818) | marine sediment metagenome | isolation source: surface marine sediment (1.8m) | place: French Polynesia: Moorea | collected 2018-08 | reverse complement strand
TTTTTGTACCACAAGGCTCATTGTGGTTTGTGCAAGGGAAAAAATTATGTTCGTGCACATTTTTGGGGACAGTGGGACACCTCCCCCCCCCCCCCCCCAATGAGGAGAGTAAATGACAGTGGGTAAATGAAAACAAGAAGGAAAAATAACCGTCACACCCAATTTAACTTGCCACAAGGTTCAAACGTTGAAACCCATCTTTCTGCCCAAAACCGTCCATCCAAAAACTGCTGGGTCTACACGACCGCAGGTTGGGATGGGGTTCTGTTTTGTTCATGTCCTGCTGGCTTGTCTGGGAACGGCTTTTGTTCTCGTATGTCTTGAACATATTGAAACTGAAATCAATAAAGGCGGTTTTTGAAAACAAGGCTGTGTGGGATCAATACACCATGCACACAAAACAGCGCGACAAGAACACTTTGAAAGAAGCTTGATGTTTTCATGCGCTGCTGAAGGTACGGATGTCCACCTCATGCAGAAAGGTCGCAGTCCATCGCGTCTGCAGAATTGTCACCTTCACAGAAACGTCCACACAAGCCTAAATAGTATTCCTCCCACTATGTGAGATGGAATAAAGAAAATCTCGGTCACGGATCTTTCTGTCTTTGAACCTCCAAAGCCGCGTGACATCTTCTTGACAAAGCAATTCTGATTCTTCATTCCGTTGCCTGCAAGACGCAAAGAGAATCGGCAACGTGAGATATTCTTGGTCGCTCGACTTATAAGCGCGCATGCTGTGAAATGCGTCGCATCTTTGCTGTGTTCGAAGGACACACATCCTCAAATCGCTCGATTGCAGATCACAAAATTTTGTTGTGCAGGCCCATGAGTTTATCTTGATGCAATTGCACACTGCAATTCCTATTTGACCAAAATTGTGCCACAGCAACGTGCAATATTGCAAGCTTGTCCCTCATTGGTCCTCTCAGTCGAAAAAGTTTTCTTCTGGGAAAGGTGACAACGAGATTTTCTCAGAAGTAAACGGATCAATGCCTCATAAATTCCTCCCAAATGAACCATTGTTCTCAAAGCTTACATTCGCGCTCCCGTATTTGGTCGTGCTTTCATCCAGCAGATTGGTACCATCAACCAAAAAAACATAATTCACACGTGGAGACCAAAATCACGCGCAACTGAAAGTGATCGCTGATCTTTGTGTACAAAACGGGCATGAAACTTTCATCACTGTGACAAGCCAGCACATATGCAGATGTGTAATTTGTCATCTGGCGCCAGGAACACTTGTCCACGGAGCTTCTTCCCCTGCGCTCAAAGCGGGCTTAACGAGCGTGTGAATCCCCGGGAGGAGCTCCAATCCTCCGCCCGCCGCCGCCGCCTCCCTCCCCGCCCGAGCGGCCCCTTCCTGCGGCTGCCACCGCCTCACAGCACGCCTCATCCTTCAGCGGTCGGGGACTCATCGTTTAAACATCTGGTTTTACCTGCCGCCGAAGAAGGGAAGCCTCCAAATGTGACTGTCATCATTACCGCTGGGCCAATCGAGCTGTGGGGGCAGTGCACAGCGCAGCGCAGGCATTGCGCACGCACGAGGGAAAAGCAGTGAAAGAACAAAACGCTTTGTCTTTTTTACGCGGAGAATGAGCTGGGAGTAACGAGACAGGGTCAAAAAACTTGGTGTGACGTGCAATCTTTGGAAGGATTTATGTTTTGCATATTGAACGACAGGTTGGAGAGGGTGGTCGTCCACAGCTGCCGGAACCCGAGATGTCCGCTCTGTGGCAACGATCATAGATCTAAACCTTCAGGTAATCTAAAACGTAGCCCAAAGGAGAGTTTTAAATCAAATGGAGACTCATCAAACCAGAACAAGAATGTTCGCTCGCCACTTGATTACCTCCCGGCGGCTTGAGCTCTCCGAACATCAATTATTCATGTATAATTTACAGAATATATTTTGAAAGAAGAAAAAGACTTCAGAGGAGGTGAGAGGAAACGGGGATGAGTGCGAAGAAAATACCCTGTTCGTGTGGATCACTTTCTGTTGAAATGGAGACGGTTACGGAGGCTTTTCTGATCGAGAACAGCGCTGTGAAGTGTAGCGACAGCCATCGCTCAAGTCACAGCGCACCCCGATCTGGTCAATACGAATGATTTGATAAAAAAGCATTAGGCTTATCACCGAGTCACATGACTGCTTCGGGAGCGATACGCATCAGAGATCCATACAATTGATGGCATTTTGTTAGACTCCTGGTTCTTGGATACAAATCAACAACGGCTTTAAGACAACGCCAAGCAATGAAATGCGGACAGCGCAGCTTTGTGGAAGCGTGCGGGATCTTAGTGTCAGCGATTAGGGAAATTAAGCGGTTCTGGATATGAAAGAACAAGGCTGTGACAAATACGAGGACATCGAGGAGAAATGACCTTTTCCTCTGGCAAATATGGGCCGGCTTCTAATGAATGGCACTTACAAATACTAATGCTTGGATATGTTTGGATACGACAATGTATGCGCAGGCCTCTGAATCGCTGATACGGATACCCTACATTTCCTCGATGGACTTGATCCTGTTCGGCCGAGAACCGACACGCACGTAAATGTATCATTTCTGGTCACAGGAAGACAGATGGTTCTTTTCTTTTCCGCAGAAGAAATTCCAAGTTGTAGGTTTTGTAGTTTCATTGCATTGTGTCTGAGGATATTTGCCGGTTACACATTGGCAGGATTATTTCTTGGTGACACGCAGCGCGAAGTCTATTGTCGGAGATCTTGGATAGAAAAGCGGCGTCGGCGCTGGCCGAAGCATGGAAGTCTCGGTCCTTGTTGTATCAGTGCCACGGTAATGCAATTAGCAAATTGGAATTGAGCGATTGTTGAAGAACAGGGTAAATACAGAATGTCAGGAAAACAGAAAAAGGAACGACGGACGCAGGAGTACACTCCCCTGATTAAGCTGTTGGAAGGACACTATTTTGACAAGAAGGCGCACGAAGGGACTATTCCTTGCAACCCGAACGAACCCAAACAGAGCTTGAAGGAGACGTGGACCACCCTCTGCTCGTTCCCCGTGTACAAGTTCCCGAAGGCCAAGGGCCGCCAACATCAGGTGTGTGGCTGACGACTGGTACCACGTCATTTTATCTTCTCTCCAGTTTCTCTTCAGTTGTTTCCAAGGCGATTTCCTGAATGGCGGACTATTGGTTCGAGTTGTCTCCCCAAAATCAATGTTTGCATTTTCTACTTTACACTTCGTATAATTTGAACGCTGCAGGAACGTTTTATGTAAGTTGACATTGATTTGCGCGACAATGATTCTGTTTCACTTCCAAGTTGCTGTACCCAGAGCTGAGATAATACCCCGCACTTGACTGCGAGTAGATCGATATGATTCTCACGATTGATCGATCCGTGGATCTGCATCCGTGCAGGCACCTCAGGCTGCAAATTGGCTTTTCATAACGACGTTAATGTATGCATGCAAGCAGTATAAAAAATTAACCCGAGACAGGTTCGGGGTTGTTCAAGGACAATTTGTTCGTGCTTACAGCCGAGACATGACCGCTCAATCTCACAGCTCGATCCGACCTGCGCTTTGTCGACTTTTCAGCAGTGAACAAAATGTGTTCCTCCATTCGTCGACTGAAAGAGTCCACGGTTTATCCTCGCTGTACAATGGGGTCTCCTTTCCGATTTTATGTTGGAGCAGCTTTGAGAAAATTTGAGAGTGAGAAAGACTCACACACAAGTTAAAACACCCCCATGACGTTTCCTTTCTTTCATCGAAAATCAGAGTATGGATCCTTTCCAGGAGTCCAACCAGGTTGGGTGTTGTGTTGAGTGGCATATCAGAACGGATGTTTCACCTTCACAAGGATTTTTGGAATCTCAAAGCATAAATTGAAAATAATCATTGACTTCTCAACTTTCCTTGTCAGTTCATATCACACAAAGTTGAAAGCTCATGCAGGATGTTGAAATGAGGACAAAACTGAATCACGGATTGTCAGGTCCATTTGCGTAAGCAAGTCAGAGCAGCTTCGGGAAATATTGGAGAGTGAGTAAGATTAAAAAGGTCTCCGAGTACCACACCAAAGATCATTTTTTTCAAAAACTGTTCTGATGAAACAAAAAGCGTTCCGTACCGTTTTTCCAAAAAAAAGTGAGAAACCGCAGCTCACGCACTTTGTTTCACATGCTGGGCAGAAACTGAAAGTCAAAGGTCGAGTTGTGGGGTTTTCAGTCTCAATTGTGAACCACAATAAATCAACAAAAGAATCAATAGAAATGTTTACACTTTAACTTTCGTGAAAAAACTGACTTGCAACTGAAGTGCAACTTTGACAAAGGAAGCCTGGTTGCAGCTTGATGTATTTCACAGATAAACTCTGTGAAAATCAATTGCAATACTTATTGGTTCAGGCATTTGCTGCTCGCTCGCTCACATTGACAATCTGTGTGACCTGAAGCTGATCCAATCGCAGTTTATCATGTCCAAGGCCACATAAAAATGCTTGCTCACAATTGAAAAACCACCTTTTTTGCCGTTGTGGTGTGTGTGTGTGTGTGTGTGTGTGTGTGTGTGTGTGTGTGTGTGTGTGGTGTTCGTTGCAGATGCACTTTGTGAAGAAAAGAACACCAAGCACAAACTGTTGTGACACCAGCTGGTCAGGTTCCGTCCATTGCTTCTTCTTCCTCTGGTATTTCCCAAGGACCCACGGGAAGTTGCTCTCACAAATATGAATGCATTTTTTGCACAATTTGTGTGAGAGAGAGTTTGTGAGGTCAAGGTGGAGCAGTCCTGAAAGAACGCGCTCGAAGTGCCATGACGGTGCGCTCGTGGATCTGCTTCTGCAGGGAAACGTTCAGCCGCGAACAAGGTGACGCGCGCGTTTCGCAAACAGTTGCCTTCAGGTTTTGTCGACGAGAAGCCCTGCATGGGGGAGGCAGTTCAGTCCAAGACTTTTTTGCGTTGAAGGCTTTCACTCGTCGCAAGACGCAACAACAACGTTGCAGTCCAGAGTTGTACTGTGAACAAGAGGACTTCCTGTTGCGAGAAGCTTGGACCTGTCTTGTGCGAAAATCAAAAACTGGTTTGAAGAACAATGTTTGAGGGGACAGAAACAGTGAAGCAAAATGTCTGCCACGCTTCCGATCATAAATCTTGTCTTTCTGTTGAATAATTTCGTCTCATCCGTGACAGAGCCTGTGCGATTCCAGAGAGGTAAAGTGGCTATGGGGAAATCATAACCATTCCTGAATAATAAATGAGTCTTTTCTATCAGATACTTTTTGGCGCTGAAGTTTCATGCTCTGATCCATACATGATTTCCTTCGCATTCATTTTGTTACCGAAAGAGCTGTCTGTCTCTTTCCGCATATCTGCGGGTCATAACGCACAGCACTACGATCGCGCATGTCTACCACGTTTTGGAAGGTCTTCCTGAATTATTCAGAGTGACAGTATATTTTTGTTAATCTCAGGTGAAGAGTTGGTACGCAATGCAAAGTTGTTGTTTCTGGCATGAGTGGTTAAGATGGGATAGTTTTACACGGCAACAGATCTCCATGTCTCAGCCACCTGTGTATTGTTTCTCTGCAGGAGAGTAATCTCTGAAAGAAGTATCCGACTTTGCTTCAAACTTATCGACGCTCACACACAGGTGCGCACACCAATCTGCGCTGGGCTGGGACATTCATTTCTGTTGGAACAGCAGAGAAAAGAAGCGACTTTCAATTCGTATTTGTCCGCAAAGGAAAGACAAACAAATCTTAAATGTTTGACATTTCAATTTAATCTTTGAACCAAATTTCCAAAATTGACTCGAGGCCCTGCATTTTTTGGGCCAGAGCTGTTCCTATCATATTTTCACTGAAAACAACTGCCACAGTCCCGGCTCCTTTTTTGTGCGTCGTGGAACGCAAACTGTTCAGAAAGACTTTGAAATGCCAGATCTGAGTCGGAACAGTTCCACAGTGTGTGGCAAGAACCTATTGAACATGACAATAACGTATTGATGCGTAACTCCACCCAATGCACGTTCGCTGTGAGCTGCAGGAGAAACCCAACACCCCGGCCTCCAGCGCCGAATCCCGCACACAATACTGTGTAAATATGCATCTGAAATTGGACTGTCAGATGGGTATTTAGTCTTCCATTATCTGTTCTATTCAACTCGACAAACGCCATGTTCCAAGTTTTTTGTGCAAAAATAAATGTGGGTCTTAGTCCACAAAATGCATGTTTTTCACACATATAGAGACCTATTTTTTCATGAATTTTCGCACACAACCCATTTTTGCTGTGCTCCCATTTGAAATTTCCATGAGCTCCTTCCTGACTTTTTTTTTGAAATTAATTACCGGTTCTGGAACTCAATTGGAAACACATTTCCCATCAACAGCTTGGTTGGAATTTCAATCAAGATTTTGCAAGACCTTTACAATTCATCATTTCACCATTGTTTGAGGGTTGAGATTCAATTATTTGTGAAACTGCATGATGTGGTGAGCAATCCGTGTTCGATCACAAACGCGCGCAACACGAGGCGACCGGCGCCGCCCAGTCACACGGGGGCGACACCTGTTGCTCGGCGCTGCGAACAGCTGCGCTCCACGTGGCGGGGGCGGAAGTGGGCGACTCATTGGTTTCCGGCTTCGGTGGTCACCGTAGGGACAGGCATACAACAAATTCAATTGAAAGTATATTCTGCGTAAAAATGGAGTCAAGTCACTTCTCGAGCAACGAAATTAGTCGAAATGGGATGAGGTTTTTTCCGTCCCGTCACATGCTGTTTTGTGAAGCGATGGTGGTTTCTCTGATTGTTTCTTTTACAAAGGGTTTTGCCTACAAACTGGGTGTCCGGTTGCTGTGTTTTTGCAGCTGATGTGCGTAAGATCGGTACACAAGATTGGGCACACATTCAGGTGGTACGCACACATGTAGCAACTATCTTGGTACTGAAGTACTTTGTTTCGCAGCTGAATGCTGCACACCCGACAAAAGCTTTGTGGCTCAGTAGAGTTTACAGCCCTGGTCTCTGTTGACTGATAATTTTCGTGCACAATTTAAACTTTCATGATCGGTGAGGATGACACTGAATTTGCGAGCAGTTGCGTCATTGTGTTGGTGTCAGAACACAGATTCTATAGTCAGAAAAAGAATCATACGCCTTGCTTCGTGAACATTCACGGGGTCAACACAACGAAATACATTCCGTAATATTAACACCTGCTTCAAAGTTTGATTCATGTTTCTCATCATGCAAAGGTTGCGATATTTTCGCAGCAGACCCTTGGCACTTCTCCTCACACGCGACATCATCGTTGGTCATCGATCTGCATGAAGTGAATGAAACCAAACCCGCTGAGTCCACCATCTGAAACTCTCGTTGCTTCTCGCTGTAGACGTTCCTGGTGATCACGAAGCGGTTCAAGAAGAAGTACATCCATCGCTTCAGCGCCACCAAGTCCTTCTTCCTCTTCTCGCCGTGGAACCCCGCGCGGCGCTGCGCCGTCTTCGTCGCCACCAACCAGATCTTCGACTACTTCATCATCCTGACCATCCTCGTCAACTGCGTCTTCCTCGCGCTTCCCGAGAGTCGCACCACCGAGATCGCAGAGTCAGTGTCCTACACACCTGTTGTGTCGTCTCAGTCAGCACGGTCCCAAGAGCTGAAGACGAAACATTGCTTTTTTGAGATGATGTTCCTGTGTCTGATCATGTTTGAGTGGTGTTGATTCTGTTGTTTCTGCCTTTCGCAAAACAATCAAAGCCTGTGCTCTCCGAAAAGGAGATTCTACAAAGAGAAGAAAGCACACTGAAGTCCGCTGGGATCTAACCCCATGTTCTTTTGTTTATAGGATTAAATTATTCACCACGAATCAATTAATTGATCTTTAAACTTTCACGAAACGGCGCTGACGTGTGTTCAAGCAGGAAACCAGAACAATATGAGCAAAGACATTCATGCATGCAGTAGAACATGGCTGCAGCCACCAACACGTGGAGAAAATGAAATTTCAAGTCTCATTCATCATTCGTTTTTGTTTCTGTCCAGTTCAAATTTCGTTCCTTCTTGCACAGTTGGCTGCTGGTGGGCTTGAACCTGAGAGGCCAACTCGGTTGCAGAAAATTGAGCCTCAGACAATCGGTTCAGTCTCGCTTTTTGCGTGGTTTCTTTGGTCAAGTGGATGAACCCACAAGCCAAACTGAAAGGGGTCATGGTTCCACGTGAAAATGACAAAACATGCCTGCGATTGTGTTTTCAAGGAAAGTTTCTTCTCAGGATCACAGAAAAAAGGGGCAGTGTGGCAAATTTGAAAAGAATATGATGAATGTTGTTTCAAGAATCGTTATTAATGTTCAAAGCGGTTCAGGCGATAACGCAACCAACGAGCAGTTCCAGTCTCTCGCCCTTGTTTGCTGACATTCCCCGTTGTCTTGTCAGGTACGTGTTCCTCGGGATCTACACGGTGGAGGCGATCGTCAAGCTGCTGGCGCGCGGCTTCTTCCTCTGCCCGTTCACCTACCTGCGGGACGCCTGGAATTGGCTGGACTTCACCGTCCTTATCACCGCGTGAGTACTCACTTGCTCACTCACTCACTCATTCACTCCACTCCACTGTCTCTCTTCTCAAGAAAACCAGGATTGGGCTGATTGAGTCAGACAATGGTCGAAACGGTTCTCTCCTTTGAGAAGAGGTCCCAGTTCCCAGCTTTTTTATCACCGTGAAGTGTGCGAACTCTGGTCCAAACTTGTCGCAAATGATAAGAGTATCATCGTTCTGTTTTTCTGCATCAACCCAGAGCTGGAGCTAAACTGGTGAAGGAGTGGCAGATTGTTACTCTCGTTGGCATGTCATGCTGTGCGCAAGGGCGTCTTTGGTGTCCTCAAAGGAACATTTCTGACCTCGCAAGATAGGTACATGGGATTAAGATTGATCGAGGCTCATGGATAAACAAACATGCTGAAGCCTCTGCCCTGAACGGGCTGTTGGTCTCTTCCTATGCGATCGTTAGTCTCAGGTGTTGAAGTTTGGAACAAGTTTGGACTTTGCATGTTCTCCAAACAAATTTTTTGTCAGGTTTGCAATTGAATTGAAACAGAAAACCCAGCTGGACAGGTTTGTGCCTTTTGACAATCATCAAAGTAATTCTGTGTTCAGGTGACGTGAAAAGTGAGAAATTTTGTTTTGACTCGAGGCACGTTCAGACACAAAGTTTTCTTTGGACAACATGTTCCGCGCCAGTGTTCTGTTCGCATGAGGCGCTCCTAAAACAGCTATTTGTTTCAGTTTCCGGAGGGAATTTAGTTTTATTCCACAAGCGACATTGTTTTAGAAGCTGATCAAACAAATGGATCTTTTAGCAGATAATCGTCGTCTTCTGAGCGAAGCAGAACAAACACGAACTGTTTCATGTCAAAAAGGACTTCATGGTTAGACGCGCACCACAGGCATGTTCTACCAATCTTGGGCTCGCCATTCGATGATGATGACATGTTCCAAGCATTCGGACGATGGTCGCTGAAGAATTGAGTGAAAGGATGTCAAAGGTCACCTCCATATTACATTATATAATGCCCAGAGCTGCGAGTACTCTGAATGCGATTGCCTATTAAGGAGCGGTACATGTCAGTGGGTCAGCCAAACAGTTGGTGGGCACCCTGAGATTAATCAGATTGGCGGCTGATAAGCAGCACCTCCCAGGACCCTCTAATCGGCGGCGAGGAGCTGCTTCCTCCTCATTCCGCTCACATCCGCTCCGCCCCTTCGCCTCGCAGCAGACGCGCTCGGACGCCCCTTCCGTGCAGACGAACCTGCGTCGAGATGCTGGTGCGTCAAGATGAGGTTCATTTTATCTCATCGTTTGCGGCACAACAAAAAGACAAAACATCGTTTCTTTTGTTGTAAGCGCACACACCTTTGCGTTCAAGAGCAAAGATGTCGCACAGAACAGGTGTGATCTCCGCAGATGGTGCAGTTTCGGAGAGTTCGCGTCGCCTCCGCCAAGAACGAAGTCAAAGGTCACAGAAAACGTGAACGACGTTTGCTTCTTGTTCTTCCTCCTTCCGATCCAAGTTCGACTTTGTCATTTTCCGTCCTCACTCGTGGTATCACGACTGACCCTTGCGCCAGGGTTTGTCGTGCACCACACGCCGTGTGATTTTTCGCCAGGTTGCAGCAACACTCGGTGGACTTCGAGTGAGTCGCTGACCCAATACGGACCGAAACATGCATGTGTCAAGCTCAACCTGTCACACCACAGACCAAAAATACCTGCACAATTACAGACCCTGAGCAGGAAATAACCGGTCGCCACTTGACGACAAGTCGTTGTCCAGGAATCAGCCCGAATGAGAACAGGAAGAGACCCAACTTTCCCGATTTTTCGACGTCAGTTCAAAAGCAAAATGCGACAACACAACACAGAAACGGTTTTGTGTCAAATGAAGCAGCTTTTCTTCATTCAAAAAATAGCTCCATGGAGCTCGCGGTGATTTGAGGAAATTTCAGTTGCTCTGATTTGGCTTGCTCTGATTTGGCTTGCTCTGATTTGGCTTGCTCTGATTTGGGTCAC
>JAAUXT010114070.1_pt1 | contig 10543 bp, 6 predicted proteins | sample 7278171 | NCBI WGS metagenome assembly JAAUXT01 (sample SAMN14350112, study PRJNA611818) | marine sediment metagenome | isolation source: surface marine sediment (1.8m) | place: French Polynesia: Moorea | collected 2018-08 | reverse complement strand
GTACCCCACCCCACCCCACCCCACTCCAATCCGTCCTGTCTCATCCCACCCTGGCCTGGCCTGGCCTGGCCTGGCCTGGCCCGGCCCACCCTGACCAACCCCGCCACCGCCCTGCGCAGCCCTGCGACTGGTCCGCGCTGTCTCCGCATCCCACCCCAACCACCACCCTATCCTGCCTTGCCACCCCCTGCCCCGACAGTGCCCCCACCCTGGCCCGTCCCACCCCGCTACCCCGGCCCACTCTGCCATCACCGCCCGGCCCCGCCGCCGCCGTCCAGGACACTTCTTGCCACTGGAGAGGTGTCATTTGCCGGCATTGGAAGAACAAAGACCTGCGGCTGGAGCGTCGCGCTGCGAGACGTGCTCAGTGCTCTGTGATGTGATTGCGAGCTGCACCTCCAGCAGACACCCAGGTCTGCAGCCCTCTGTAATTGTGCACCTCCTGTCACAAACAAAATTTCCAGAGACTGGTTGGCTTGGAGTTCACTTCCACTGGTCATGCCTCTTTGACTTCGCCATTTCAACGTGGTTCTGCTGGTTGTTTTCCTGTTGTTTTCCTGTTGTCAGTGAACCTCACCTCTGGAATGGGGCCGAAGCGTCACAAACGACGGCTGCAGGAGGGAAGGAGACAATAGGGACACAACCTCGTATGTTGCTTTGTTTTTCTCTGTTGTTTTCCTGAAAGACTCATTCAGAGGTGAGTCGAGTGAGCCTTTCCTGCTTCAACAGCGACGAGAGTTCTGCTCAACAGGGAAAACCGTCACTTTGGCTTTGTGTTGCAAACAAACGTGGCCTGGAACGTTCTCTCATTCGTGTATTCATTAATTAATCAACGTTTAAGACAAGACAACTTCTGATTGTAGGAGGATTAATCTGAGCTGTTAGACGGGACGATGACAAAACCATAGTGATGATTTGCTAAGAAATGAAAAACAGATCTTCCGAGAAGAAAGGATTTCTCTGTGGCGCATGATGGGAGGTGTAGATTTCTGGAGGACGCTACACGCGTAGCGCAAGTTTTTCAGAGACGGACTGTGTGGACTGAGATCTGGAAACATGCAGTTTTCGTTATCATACGACTTCAGACGAGTCTTTCACTGACCTGCAAATTGTGGCATGTCGAGTCGACTTTCAAAAAATAAATCGTTGTTCGTGTTTGAACAAGCAGCGATTGTCATGTTCACACGCACACCTTACTCGCACACACACACACACGTGTGCACACATACGCACACACACGGCACGCACACGAACAAACACATACATAAATACATACACACACACAAACAAACACACACACAGCACGGTGAAGCTAGCAGAGAACGCGGTCATCCTCTCCCATCACACGCACACACACACACAAGCACAGATAAACACATCACGTACGCACAAACACACACACACACCGCACACACGCACACACACACACACACACACACACCAGAGCGAACCATTTGTCGTCTCTCACTGTGGAGTGTTCTGACCGTGAAGCCCGCCGCCCCAGACCAAATTGTGTCATCGCACACACGCACACACACCAACACATCACACGCACACACGCCAACACACACACGCACACGCACACGCACACACATACACACCAGTGCAGCTTGCAGCGAATGGATCGTCCACTCTCACCACACACACACACACGCACACACCGCACAGAGGGACAGACAGAGAGTACACACACATACACATACACACACACACACACAACACAGCGAACCCTTTGTCGTCCTCTCTCACTGTGGAGTGTTCTGACCGTGCAGCCCGCCGCCCCAGATCAAACCGCGCTGCTGTGTCCCCGTACAGATCAGGGTTCGGCGGCGGAAATTGCTCGGACCTGCGGAGTCGCTCGGCGTCTCCAGGGTCCGGCCCCGCAGTGGCGTGCCGCACGCAGAGCGAGCCACGCGTCGGAAATGAACAACCAGATCTGTCCTGTCTGCGGTAGATCTTGGGGTTCCAAGTCTGTCCAGGATCTGGTGGATCCAGGGGTTCCAAGTCTGTCCAGGGTCTGGTAAATCCAGCAGTGGATCTGGTAGACCCAGCGCTCGCAGTCTATAGGTTCCAGTGGATCCAAGGGTTTCAAAAGCGTTTCAGGCCTGACCCTGTGAATTTCTTTTTGTTCCATGTTTGCACTCCAGGCTCACGTGTTTCAATTCCTTTTCAGTATTCGCATTTTCGCCCAGGGTCAGACTCTTGTCTCTCACATCCTGTCACGGGCCGACCAATGGGTCTGCGAAGGGCAAACTACAAAAAAACCCGGGACCATTTTCGCATCACAGTCCTCTTCCAAGGGTGCAAGTTACTTCTTGAAGGTCAGGGCCTTTTCCCCGGGCCTCTCCCCGGGACTCCTGCCCCGGCACCCCTGGGCGCGTCCCCGCAGCTCCACGGCTGCGCAGCCCGGCTTGGAAATCAGACGCTCTGCGCAGCTTTACGGCTCGACAAACAACAAGTCTCTCTCTCCCGATGAATGCGGCCCAAATGTTTGACAATGTTTGCCGCTTTTGCTCAATACACTGTCAAAAAATGCATCTCGTGAAACGTCCATTCTAGCACCTCAAATTTTCAGAGAAGGCAGTGGAGATTTTTTGAAACAGATAAAATTCATATGATCCAGCATGGAAACAAGCGCGCACGCAGTTGCTCCAATCACAAGCGCACAAGGATGCGTTTTTCCTCGGTGCTGAATTCCCACTGGATGCATGTGCCCGTTTTTACGGGGCTTTTCGTTTTCTCCGAACATTGTCTTGGGAGGAGGGAGCGGCGCGGAGGGGAGGCGCAGCTAAACTCTGCGCGGTCAGGCTCAACTCACTGTGCGTGGTGAAGTGCAGCTAAACTCTGATAAGCAAGGTGCTGGTATTGGGCGTGGGGATGTGCAGCTAAACTCTGCGTGGTGAGGCTCAGCTTCAATGTGCGCTGTGAGGTCCAACTAAACTCTGCTCAGCGAGGTGCTGGTATTGGGCATGGGGAGGTGCAGCTAAACTCTGCGCGGTGAGGTGCAGCTCTCTGCATACTGAGAGGCGGCTAAACTCTGTGCAGTGAGGTGCGGCTATTCCTGCGCGGGGAGGCACAACTCTATGAAGTGAGGTTCAACTAAACTCTGCTCCACGAGGCTCAGAGATCGTCACTCGGAGCAAGCTGAACTCAGCAAGATGAGGTGCAACCTTGAAGCAGGTGCAACTAAATTCTGCGCGGTGAGCTGACCTCTGCGCAACCGCTCCTCTATCCCGCTCAAATGGAAGTCGCATTTTCTTGTCAATCCAGTGACTTTTTGACGCAGTGCTCTTTCTTTCTCACTTGAATCTTGACTGACTCGAACAAGCTCTCAGAAAACTGTGTTCACGTTGGGCTTTCCAAGGTGTGAGTGAAGTGGACCACACGTGTGCGTGTGTGTGCGTGCGTGTGTGTATGTGCGTGTATGCTGACCAGTGACGCCTATGGCTCGACTCCATACACGTGTGTGTGTGTGTGTGTGTGTGTGTGTGTCGGACGCTTCTCCCCGTCTCCTCTCTTCACGAGTCAATTCCGGAGCAATTTCCGACGGAGAGCCCTCGACCCCTGCTGCCCAGTGTTCAGAGGGTCTCCACGCGACAACGAGGAGCGGTTCTGGTGAGCGGAGAGAGCCTTTAATTTCCGCGGTATGGTGACGCGTGTTTGCGCATGGACTCCGCTGTTTAGCCGTTCCGCAGCAGTAACCGGAGCCGCCGCCCATTCTCTAACCGCCGCGGCGAGGATGGGGCAGCGTCCATGCAGCACTCGTTCACACTGGGTGCGTCAATGCACACACGCACACACACACACACACAAAGGCCACAGCCCACCAAACTGGACCCACACAGGTTGCGTTCAAGAAGTGGCACCAGCTTGCCCTCTGTGTACCACCACGATCATGGGTGGGTCCCAACCCCAAACGTGCGCTGGTGCACAGTGCACACAGTCGCAAAAGCTGTGCGTTGTGCGCTGGAACACGCGGTGTGAATCGGGGATCAGACGCAGTGTTAGCGAGGTTTAGCGTGCTGATCCGAGCACCGTGCCCCGGGCACCGTGGAGCATCAGCCTCACATGATTCACAGTGGGCTTTTTGCTGGTGTGTTGATCGGCCGTGATCGTCAAAACGTGTCCTACGCGCTGCTGAATTTACCCACGGCTCAGACACTGGTTTTGCCCCGACATTGAGCACCAAAGGTCGTAGTGCCTCGAGATCCTCGTTTGAGTCTTCATAATTTCAATGGGTCCACATCATAGAGAAAGCCACATTTTTGAATGGGGTTTGTTCAATCAAGAGGTGATAAAAGCAGCCAAACCTGCGTCCGTCTGCGACTGGGTGCGCCCTCTACCCACAGGGACCAGCACACGCAGGCTGTGTTGAATGCGCCCTGATTGCCCGAGTCCGTTGGGGTGGAGTTGGGCTCGTGAGCGCCGCACTGGTGTCGTGGGTTCTGCGCGTCTGCGCCGAGTCGAGGTCTGTTTCACACTGAATGCGTCATGCGTCTTGCGTCTCGTCAACTGATGTGGGAGCCAATTGGCGCCGCGTCGCCTACTCGCGCAGCGCTCCTGTTGTTTTCACAGGAGCACACACACACACCACACAAACACACACACAAACACACACACAAATACACACACACACAAACACACACACACACACAAACATACACACCACACACACAAACACACACACACACACATACACAAACACACACACACTTGCAACACATGCGCACACACACAACGCGCATGCATGCACACACACCATACAAACACACCACACACAAAAACACACACACTCACACACACACACACACACAAACCCCACACACACACACACACTACACATCCAGTGTGAAGCAGCTCTGACCAAGGATCAGTTGAAGGTGCGGAATTCCTCCCCCCCCCCCGGAGGTGGTTTTCGCATCAGTCGCTCACTCCTCACCACGCCTCTCGTCTGACGCCACATCTCCTCAAGAATGTAGCTTCTGCCCCGATTCACACAATGTGCAGCTCAGTGGTTTCTTCCCTGCTCGCCTCCGGATACTGTGTGTCCATCACCAGTGTACACAAGTACACGCACTGCATCTCTTTCACCTTAGCGTACTCGCTCGCACCCCGCCTGCGGCACCCTTGCTCCCCGCCCGATCCGCGTGACGCCACCGTGCCGCCCCACACTACCTCGCCCCTTGCCATTACCAACCTTGCCCCGCACCGACGCCCCCTCCCTTCCACCCCTCGCCTTCCCACCCCGACCTCCTCCCACCCATTCCTTCCTCCACCCCTGCCCCCTCCTACCGTACCCTTCTCACTCCTCCCACTCCCTCCCACTCCCTCCCACTCCCTCCCCACCCAAACCCTCTCTCCACCATGCTTTCCAAACCCTACTCCCAACCCCTCCCACCCCAACCCCCTCGCACACCATTCCAAATCCCACTCCCAACCCCTCGCACCCCAACCCAACCGCTCGCACCCTCCCACCCCCTCTCTCCTGCTCAGGCCAGCGACAGACAGCCACCTCAGCACACTCCGGCTCCGTCCCGCACAGCTCGCGCACTGCGCACAAATCCCACATCCGATTCGCGCGTCGATGCAAACCCTCGTACTCCTCGCGTTCCGTCTGCGCATGAATCGGAGTCGGGCCTGCATGAAGTGAGCAGGTTCGCCGACAAAGTTTCCACTGCTGGACTTCCACGCACAAACCGTCTCGACTCAGTCAAAACGCAGAGCAAATTTCGTGGACAAACGTCGCCCAAGTCGCTTCAAGGCGTTTTCACCCGGAGTGCAAAACCAGCTGGATACACTCCTCTGGCCCACGTCCAGGAACATCTGCAGATCTGCTGGTTTCAAATTCATCACTGATCAATGCCCTTGCACAGAGTGAAGCATGCTGGACCTTGGATGCCAGGTTTTCTCGCCATGCAGGTTTTTGAAAACTCACCCAGATTTCTGCGCTTGTGAAAGCGTCTCTGGTTGTCGGCTTTGCTTTGCGCCCTGAGTGAACTGACACTCACACTGAAAGTGTCAAGGAGTCACATTGCTACGTTGTAAAAATTTGAGCATACACATTTCTTCGTGCTCACTGAAAACAAGTCTCCTTTGTGCAACAATGTTTCTTTTTTTTGGCTGGGGGGGGTGAAGCCTTTGGTTGTCGGCTTGCGCCCTGCGTAAATGAACTCACTGACTCTCAGGTGGTTCTCGCATTGGTGATGCATCATCAATTTTTGACGTCGGCGTCAAAATTAAACATTGAACCCAATGGTGGAATTTTTGACGTCAGCCCTGAAACGACCTCGCTTTACCCAATATGAAAACCCCATCACAATGAACGTGTCAATGACAACTTCACATCTTACAATTTAGGGCAAACAGCAACCTGAAAACAAGTTTGTCTTGTGCACCATTGGTTGAGGTGAACCCAAAATCTATACGACTCAACCCTGATCAGGAGGACTCGCTCCGACGTTCTTATCTTGACGGATTAATGCTTCAGCGAAACTCATCAGCGACGCCGCGTGGTGTCTCCGCTTCGCTTCGCGCGCGCAGCACCGGAAGTGTGGGGCGGTTCGGGTTCACGAGCCGGAAGCGGAAACTGTCCGAGGGCCCGCGACGGGTCGAGGCGCGAACTGTTGCAACAAACTACAGCGGAACTGCGGCCGGACGAACAATTGTGCAACAAAACACTGCGGCGTCGGGTCTTCTCATCGTACACGCCACAAGAGACTGAGCTTGAAGCGGTTTTCCCGTTGGTGACGCCGTCGTGTTCTTTTGACATCAACTTCAACTTTCTGCAGTCACTGCAGTAGTTTTGAAGTCAGTAAAAATCAGTCCAGACTATTTTTTGACATTGACTACAAAAGTTGCAGTCATGACCAACTGGAAAGAATAAAAAAATGCTATGTACCAATATGAAGTTGTAGTCAATGTTAACTGCAAAGTTGTAGTTGCTGTAGCAAAGTCATGACTGCAAATTTGCAGTTATCCCAACAGGAAAACAAACTTGCAGTCAACATCAAAAAAGTTGCAGGAGACGTAAAAATAAACATGACGGTGTCACCAACGTTGAGAAAGTGCAATTGAGGGCGTCACCTGGTGTTTTTCTGCAAATTGCGTTGAAGTTCGGCAAAGTGCGCGACTTTCAACGGATCAACACCAACCAAAGGAAGACAACACCTCGCCGATCTCAGCCAGTTGAACAACCTCTGAAAGTTCTCTACGGAGTTCATTTCAAAATTGCAGTTCAGGCAAATGTGTGTTTTTCCTCACCTTGGAAGGACGTCAGCAGACAGAGCAGCGCAGTCGCCGCGGCGCACAGGGTAGAGATCCTCCCGGCTGCCCTCGCCATCGCTTCCCGGGAGGGTCCGCTCCTCTCCCCGGGTGTGTCTGCTCCCCTCCCCGGGTGTGTCTGCTCCCCTCCCCGGGTGTGTCTGCTCCTCTCCCCGGGAGGGTCTGCTCCTCTCCCCGGGTCCTCTTCTCCTCTCACCGGTCAGTCCGACCTGCAGCTGACCATCAGGATCCTGCAGTGCCTTCTGCAAGGAGTGAGTCCAACTGGATGGAGTCTCTTCAGTTTTCCTTATTTTCCGTGTTTGTTCAAGTAAATTTTGTGCGTCCAGACAAGGCAGTGAAGTCTTCCCAAATTCTGCACATCAGCAAAGTCCATCAAGGTGTGTGAAGAAAGTTTGCCTCCAGAACACTCCTCGCGTTTTTTGTGTTATAGGGAATTTTGCGCATCGCAGGATTGACACCTGAAGCAAATGCCATTAGATGTGAATTGCGCCGCGCGTTGTGTTGGACGCGGAGAGAAGTGGTGCGACGGAGAGAGAAGCTGCTGACAGAGCTGCGCGCGGCGGAGTCTGCGCGCGAATTCTGCGCGCGGAGGGGTCTGCGCGCGGAGGGGTCCGAGTGTCAAGGGGTCTGCTCAGGGAGGGGTTTGTGCGCATGAAGCATCAAGGATAATTGATGTGAACTTAGTGTAACTGCTCCATCACCTCACTTGGTCTTCTGTTCGTGAACCCACACTCGACAGCGTGGTGCGATCTTTCAGCCACACCTCGCTTGCAGTGGACGATCCCTGACATGATGCGTACAGAGCTGAGAGAGACGCTCTGTTGGACGACGCTGCGTCGCGTGCGGCGCGGCGGCCCCGACGTCTCTGTGCGCAGCGGCGCCGATCTGAGCCGAACTGAGCCGCGCGTGCTGCCGCCGCCACAGACGGATCAGTGGACACGCGACGCCCGACACACCAGCCTCACATGGGCGGTGCCCAAATCCCGTGGCCTGAGGTCTGCACATATGCGTTTTTCCAGTGATGCAGCTGATGAACAATTTGAGGTGCCCGTCTGACACAAGATGCGCTTCACTCCGTGCCTCCTGATTTCGGCTGTCTGACCATTTCGTTACACCAGCCCCACTCCGAGACCCGCTGGAGCAGCCCCCCGGGCGGCCCCCTACCCCCGCTGGAGCACCCCCCGCCCAGGCGGCCCCTACCCCTGCTGGAGCAGCCCCGCCCCCCCCGCCCGGGCAGCAGAACCTTTCAACCTGGGGCGATGGGCCTGATTCACTTAGGCGCAGCTTCATCAGGCTTCGTGAAGCGGACGTTTCCTCCGTCGTGTTGAGGGGTTTCCACATTGGGTGACGCGTGGTGCTTTTTCGGTCTGACGTCAAAAATTCCACCATTGGATTCAATGCTAAAGTTTTACGCTGACGTCAAACAAACGACCACGCGTCACCAATGTGAAAACCGCTTGAGTCGCACCACAGGAACTCCTGCTGCTGCTGCTGCACCTGCAGGGCGGTGGCGTCACTCCCTGCGTCAGGGCCTTAGAATTGCTCGTTTCACAATGGGTGACGCAACGTTTTGACGTCGGCGTCAAAATGTTACGTTGAACCCCATGACGTCAGCCCAAGAAACGACGGTGCGTCACCCAACGTGAAAACCACCAAACAAGAATCTGTGCGCAGGGACAGCTCATCAACCTCAGCGTGGTCAGGGTGGTTTGTCAGTAACCTGCGTTGGTCTGACAGCTGAAACCGTCAGCATAGTGAGTACTGGTAGTACAATGGCAAGACTGGTGGTCAGTCCAAAGGGACCTTACCATCTTTCTTTCGAACCGAGCACACGCACGCACACACGTACCACACACGCACACACCGACAGACACACACACGCACACACAACACACACATACACACACAAACACAGACACACACACACACACACACACGAAGAACTTTTGCATTCTCACGTTGCCCCACAAAGTGTGCTGTGGTTCACAACAACTGACCCCCACAGGTAGAAATGCCACAGAGTTGTCCGCTCTACTTCTGGGACGAACTCGAGCCCCTAATGGCCGAAGCGAGCACGTCACCCGCTGTCAGAGAGCACGGCACCGTAGGTCCACACTCCTGTCCGGGGTCATTCGCCTCCGTGGTGCTGCGAGCACAAAAACAAACCAGTGTGAGGTAGGTCTACAGGGTGTTTCCCGTCAAGGCGTTTCTACATTCGGTGACGCGCGGTCGTTTTCTGGGCTGACGTCAAAAATTCCACCATTGGGTGCAATGTTATATTTTGACGCCGACGTCAAAACACGTCTGCGCGTCACCAATGTGAAAACCGCTTCACTGTTCTCCACAAAACTTCACAACTGGCGGTACCTGAGGAACAACATGCTTTTCAGGTGAATTGAGCAAGGTTGCGCGATTTGGGCTCGCTTTAAAAAGTGACCCAAATGAAAGCAACCCAAATCACAGCAACGCAAATCACAGCAAGCCAAATCAGAGAAACCGAAATTTCCTCAAATCACCGCGAGCTCCATGGAGCTAAATTTTGGGTGCTGGACGCGCGCACGCCGTTCGAAGCGTTGTACATGTATGCAGATTCGAGTTGACACGTGCAGTCTGCAGACATCGCCCCTGGAGGGACGGCGACTGCGCCCCGCCTGATCTGAATCAATTTAATCTGCTTTGTTCGATTTTCACTGAAGAGAAGGAAATCTGATTGTTCCTGATGCAGCGGTGCTTCCTCTGTTGCTGGGAAGGGTCATTGTCCTGTCCAGAAACGGAGTTTCCAAACGGAGATGATCGCAACTCTCCTACCTTGTTGTTCATTGATGGGATTGCGTCGACTATCTTTTGCAGATCTGAAGTTCGTTGACGGGCCTTTCCCAAAGATAAAAGTTGTTTGGACTTCACAAGACGCAACACACGCGCAAATCCCGAGGAGGTGCACCGCGCGCGTCCGACGTCAGACGTGATCTCACGTGCTCACGTCACGTGTCACGTGTTCACGACGCAGCGTGACGTGTAACGTGCTCACACCCAGGCGAACCGTGTCACGTGCTCACGTAGAGGCGTAACATGGAGAGCAGTCGGCACCCCGCCCCGGGCTCCCCCCGGACCCCCCACCCGGGTGCCCCCCGGCCCCCCCCCTATCCCCTGCCGTCCAGCACCCCCGGCCTCGCCCCTCGCGTGTGGGGGTGAGTCCTGGTCCCTGGGTACCGCACACCTCGACCCGCCCCTCACCTGTTGGGGTGAGTCAGGGACCCTGGGT
>JAAUXT010006662.1_pt1 | contig 10543 bp, 10 predicted proteins | sample 7278171 | NCBI WGS metagenome assembly JAAUXT01 (sample SAMN14350112, study PRJNA611818) | marine sediment metagenome | isolation source: surface marine sediment (1.8m) | place: French Polynesia: Moorea | collected 2018-08 | reverse complement strand
TGGCATAGCTGACCTCAGTCTCCACATTGACGGGCCGAAGGAGGTCATGTCGTCAGCCACGTATTGAGGGCACGTCGGAATTCCACCGCACGTATTTGCTAAATCTCCCCAGTGACGCGCATCTTCGCTCTGTAGGCCGAAGGGGTCGCGGGTCTGTCGTCCTGACGCCCACTGCAACAGCGTCTCTCGAATATTCCAAGGATGCACTCTGTTCACTTGATGAAGCCACAAAACATTGAATTCATTTGTGTGAATGAATGCTGGTGGTAACAAACAAATGGACAACGTGAGAGTGGGAAGATAGTTTGAAAGTTTTCTGGATGTAAATATGCTTACAACTCTGTCATTTTGAGGCAAAAATATTCTGGAAGTTTTTGCGGCCAGGTGCTGTGTGTAACGAAAATGAATGGATGTCCTAAGTGTTCTAACGAATTTCGAAGCAAATCCACGGCTGCAGTTCTTCTTGGGCGCAAATTGCTCAGCCGAAAACAAACAGGAGACACGTGAGAGCTGACCACACGTTGATTGTGCTGTCCATACCTTGAGCTGCCTGGAGGCCAAGTATCTCATCATCTATGGTCAGTTCTACGTGACCCCAAGTTGACATAGAACACCGAAAAAAGCTACCTTGTGTTCACTTCTTTACGATGGTGTACGAAAACACTGACAGCAACACTTTCGTGCACCTTATTCCCGTAAAAACAATCAAAACTGCATGCAGTTTCCTAACCCCTCAGCCACACCGCGTGCGCCAGCGCATCATGCACCATGCACTACAGCACGGTGCGATTTTCTCGAACTGTGTCGCAACTGGTGGACACAAACGGACGCAGTTCTGATACTGTGCACGATCAGACTTTTATTGATCGGTTGATCCAAACAACGCGATCTAACAACACTTACATGCTACATGAGATCACCTGCGTGTCAAACATGAATTTACTTGGTGAACTCAAGAGAAACTTTCAGTCTTTTGACACGCTTCTGACCCCTCTTTTCATTGATCTTTTTCAACAAACCGCAAATGCCAGTGCAATTACCATCAGAGTCGACAAATGGGCAATTTTTCTTGTGGCTGTGACATGCTTCTGAGTCTCTGTCATCTGTTTTGTAGCTGACTTTTGACTCTTCATCAATTTCGTACTGGTCAATGTCAAACTCTGGCTGCTCGACATACTCTGAATTGTACTGCACTGTTTTGCCTGATTTGTTCACAGTGCTCTTTGTGCCAGTTACAGGGTTGACAATTGTACTGCACGCAGACTTCATCAGACTGTCAGAAGGCCTCTTGTACAGACGAACAGCGTCTGATTTGTGTCCAGTGACACACTTTATGAGTTGCTCATCAACTCCCTTCTGAAACATGCGTGTCACCGTCATGGCATGCAAAGAGTGGTTCGTAAACCTGCCTTCAATCCCAGCTGTCTTCATCATATTGTTTACTACTTTTTTCAAACTATTCATGCCGACAGTCTTGTCACTGTACCAGCAACAAGGTTTCAGAGATGAAGAAGTCAATCCATACTTGTACAAGGCTGAGCACTTGGGTGAACTTGGAAGAAGACCCACATATTTCTCGTACAAACATACAACATTGCAGTCAGAATTTAACTGGTTTCCATAAATTTTGAGTGTTCTTGCTTTGTTTCTTTTGCCCGAAAGTCCACCTTGATTTGTCTTAGTTCTCAAATCTTCAGTGAAGGACAAAAATTTGACTCCTTTCTCGTCACGCAAGACATTGATCTGAGGATCAAAACCAGGACACCTGAGTCGACGGTGTTCATCTCCACCCAGCAGAGCAAATGAAATCCCGAGCAAAAACATCACCGTATTCCTCAACTGAGTGGGATCCTGTTCACCCAAAATGCCTCTGGACCATAAAACTTCTTCCTGGTCAAAACTTATTGGGTCAGAAGACAAACTGGAACCAAGTCTCTGTGCACATTGATCTTTCATGAGATTGTCCAAGGTGAATTTTAACCGCACCATTTCTTGATCATCGATCAGCTTCCAGAATTTGCCTTTCTTTTCCAAATGAAATTGAATGCACAAAACAAGGTCGTACAGGGTCTTGCCCGGATACTCCTGTCCATCCTTTTGCCTGAATTCATTCACAAAGCTACACAATGTGTGACAAAGATGTAACTTGTTCAACTCAGGGTCATCCAAACTACACCACAAAATCTTGGTTGGGCACTCTGGATCAAGCATTCTTTCCTTCCACCAATCACAAAAAGATCAACTGCCCAAGATATCTTTCGGTCAGTGTTCAAAGCAAATTTCTTCCCACTTAGCTGGTCAAGCTCCTCGTCAGTTGACGCCTTCTTGAATCTGTACTTTGCTGGAGAATCACCAAACGTCTTGTCCGTAGTTGAAGACACAGTTTCAGATGACACACCAGGTTCAACACTGACGGCACTCTCTTCTTTCCTAAAAATGCAATATACATTTTGAGTCACTTACTCAAAACAATGCACAACAACAAGTGAACAGAAATTTTTCTTTACACATCTCAAAAAATTTCATGACATCTCAAGTAACCTTGAACATTCTGCTGGTGGTCTCGAAACAGTCGCAGTTGCCAAATGATGTCTAGGTTTTGGGACAGGAAGAAAGCCCGGCTTCGTGATGTGCCTCTCAGATACACCAAGTTGAGTCGACAAGTCAACCCCACTGACACAAAAAAAAAACAAGAATAACATTCAAACTCAAATTTCAGACACATGTCTACAAATTTTAACAAAAACAATGAACAAACAAGAAACACAACTCACCAAAAATCACTGCCAAAATCTTCAGGATGAATAGTTCTGTCGAGTGCAGACACATTCAAAATCTCCTCGCAGTCGGAATCCATGTTGACAACATTGACACTTTGAGTCACTTCAGGAAAGTCAGACTCTTCTTGCAAATCCATCACAACAACAGCTAACACCACAACAAATATTAGAATGAACTTCAACTGCATTTCCTTTCTCGCAAGCTCAAACACATCCGGTTGACATCTTCTCGAAAATCACACTGCGCTGTAGAAAAAGTTATGGAACAGACAAATCAGTCGTGCACTCCATGAACTGACCTTGATTTGCATGTCACTTGCTGTGCCCAGGTGCGAACGTCTCTTGACTGTCGTCTCGACACGTTCGGATCACCTGATCACAGCTCGTGACCCGCAAATCGTGGACAGTTCTGATATTGTGCACGAACACTCTTCGTCCGTTCCATAACCTTGTCCCAGCGCACGTTTGGGGTTGGAACCCATCCGCGATCATGGTGGTGCACACGCACTTCAGTGTGAACACAACCATAGAGAAACGTGAGACCCATTTTGGTGCGCTGTGACCTTGGCGTGCGTGATGCGCTGGCGGACGCGGTGTGAATTGGGGGTCACATTTACTGCAATGGCTGTTTTCCTTTTTGCGCAGTGTTCTGTTGCACTCAACGACCCAAAATGTGTCAGCCACAATCCTATCAAATGGTGATCCAAAGCCCCCATGGCTTCAGAAAAACCCCTGAAAACTGCTTTCAGATTGCCCAACTCACTCGCGAAAACAGAATTCAAAAATCTCAATCCAAAGTGATTTCAGACCAATTTTGGCCTCCAAAAGTGTCAAATTGAGCTCAGAATCCCCTGAAAAGCCTGTTTTTGCACTTTTTGTAGAAAAAAATCTATTTTTGCAGCAGCACCAGGGAATCTCAGATTTTGAATCAAAATGTGTTTTAAGGCCTTTTTAGATGGTTTCCAGGCTGTTTTTACCCAATTTCGGACCAAAAATCCATTTTGTGATATTTGGCCGATATCTCCGTTAAAGAAGCCAAAATCGGGTTCACACAGACACAGACACAGACACAGACACAGGCACACGCACAGACACACAGACACACACACACCGCTCGTAATGATCAGGTGAATTGAGACGTCGCTGTTACCGCTGTCCAGCGCAACAGCTGGACAACAAGGAGATGTGAAGCTTTGTACCTGTCGAGCAGATCTAATTGAGAGAAATTGAAACTTGACGCAAGTTTGGCTTGCAGGTGGTTCGTGTTACAAGAGAGAAGTACAAATAATTCCAAGAAGCTGCCCCGCCGAGTCCTTCATAAACATCGCCAACATCACCCTCTTTTCGTCGGACACATCGCACGGTCTTCACTACGCCTTCGTTCTTCAAGCGCTGGATGTAAACTTAAGGAACACATTGCAATGCAGCTTGACAACATCACGTGAAAAACGAGTATGTCTTGCAGGGCATTTGTCGCGCGTCCACCCGAGCTGTTGCTGGTACAAGCCTTCGCGGCTGCCAGACTCCAACTGAGCCCAGAGCCTGAGTCCTAATTTCCCCCACAGGAAGGGAGGTCCAGCCCGAAAATTTTCCAAGTCCACACCTGAGGTCAAAATTTTTGAATTTTTTGGGTCATATCTGCATCTTCCATGAAATTTCCTGACAGAGGGGGGGGGGAAGAGTCCAGCCCAAAAATTTTCTCAGTCCACACCTGAGGTCCAAATTTTTGAATTTTTTAGGTCAAATCTGCATCTCTCATAAAATGTCCTGACATTGGGGGTGTCACTCCGGGTCACACCGTCAGGGACATACACATACGACTGACAATATGAGAAAGTCATTCTGTTTGGAAGATTCTTCTCGGGAACGGAACAGCACGACGGCTGCAGGACAGTTTATGAGTTTGTGCTTCTCTTTTTCCCAGAATTGCGGAGTGAAGAACATCAAATAGATGCTGTACCCCCAGAACTTTGCCATGGCAGCTGCTATACGAGAGGAGGTGAACACTTTCTTGTCCAAGGCAGGGTCTTCCGTTCAAAGCGCGCGGTCCGGATGTCGCCGCGCGCTTGTTGCACGAAGTCACGCGGTGTCTCAAAGAACAAGAAGCAGTGCTCAAGGCAACTGCAGTGCGAAGTCCCTTGTGGCATATGTTTTATCTCTGGTAGCCAACTGGCCTGCCAGGCTCCTGGTGCTCTGCCTTACATAGTCTATAGAGAGACCACAGATACCATACACAGGGAAGGACATGGGGAGGGGTGCAAAGCCATGGCGGGGGGAAAACAGGGGATATCTGGCCCAGGCTGCCTGCACCGCACTACCACTAGGTGCTTGCCCTAAAAGGACTTCGCACAACTAGCGCGAGTGTGCACAAATAGAGTTGGTTGTCGGGGAGGTGTGGGGGGTTCCGCAAATACGAGCCGCGCGCATTCCAGGCGCAGCCTTCTTGTCCAGGTTGAAGGTTTTCTGCCCTGAAGCAAGCGGGAGTGGGCGTCCGGAATGTTTTGACCCTCAATGGCACGTATACGCCCGCAACCATACAAACACTGAGCATCACTGAAGTGGACGTTGCTCAAAACAGACTGAACCTTCCACAAAAATTTAAGTTCAGGCGCGAGATGTCAATGAAGACCTGTGCATGGACGCTGGATGCCAAGTGGATCGCAAACACCGGCCTGGTGCACACGTCGTCAGAACCAATTTCTTTGCAGAAGCAAAAAAGCAAAATGCAATTTCCCTTCCAGCTGCAGCCAAGAATTCTTTCAATTCCATACTGCAGACACCAAACAAAGTCACCTTTCGGGAAACATGATCACGGTGTTTGGGCGCTTCAAAAACACCCACTGGATTTCGAAATATGCAAATGCAAAACATCTTTGTTTTCGCTCGCAGATTCCATCCTGGAAAGAATTACTCTGGAGTCTAATTGGTTCCGAACAGTTGTTTTCCTTTGTGACGCGGTGACTAGGAAAATCTATGTCATGGATGACATTTTGGCTCGTGCATGTGTGAGCGCTTTCCGACGTTCTTTGAAGCTCGCCGCTCCTCACGTACGAGCAAGTGTGGTCTCTCGTAAACGCTTTGCCGGAGCATTTCTGCCCGTCGTGTCAAGGCAGAAAGAAGATTACTCGTACAAGTTTCAGAAAACTGATCATGATGCGTGCTTGCGTCCTGCTGGGTGCAACCGTTACTCGTATCAATGCATGATGAGGTGCAGAGACGGAACGCGCCGCACTCCCAACCTGTACAAGGCACGAACGCCACAAATGTCCTTTCGTTGGAACTTCAATAACCTGGTCATTCGTGATCGCACAGTACGAGCGTACGACAGTGGAAGAATTTCGAGTTGGGCCCAAGAGGCGGCGTGTCCTTTGGACTCTCACTGTTTGATCAACCGAGCACAAATACGTACGTGCACACAACGTGCTCACTTCCTTCGTGCACCGCGACATGTCTTCGGTTGTTCATATCGGTGCGAATTCATGCGCTCCACTTAGAACAACCTTGCAAACATTTCAGGTTTGCAAAGCACTGTTTTTCAAATTCAAAAAATTGACAACTCAGCCAGGAGCCAAAGTTGAATGTCGGAACCAACAGCAGAGGCGTATCCAGGATCTGGTCGGTGGGGGGGGGGCGTCCCAACACCCTCAAAATCGAGTTGTAAAAACCGAAATTCCTCTGGATGCAAAATTTGCTGCCAAAAGAGATGTCTGGGAGTCAAGGGATAGCCCCCAGCCCCTGGATCCACCCCAGACTGGTGTGCAATCGCAATTTGTTTGCTCTGCCAGGTTCAGTCGAACCGGCATTATCACAGTAAACACTTGATCTCCTTTGCTGCCGCGATCGCAGCGACTGTCCAAGACACTTTGCACTCAGGTAAGTCTTCAGGCTTGTCACAATTTCACCGCAAAATATTTTCAAATAACAAGTACATTTGGTTCGAAAAACAATTCTGCGTTGATGAAGTGGGGACCAAGGGGGCGAGAGGAACCGCCCACCTCCCTGTAAAATTCTGAATGGGTTTTCACATTGGGTGACGCTCAGTCGTTTTTTGGCTGACGTCAAAAATTCCACCATTGGGTTCAATGTTAAATTTTGACGCGGAGAGACTGAGGTCTGGTCCCCTCCTGGCCCGATCCTGGACTGACCCCAACCCTAGATCAGCTGGAGAGAGGACGCGCACCGTTTTCCTGGAACCGCGCGTGAGGGAGGTTCAGAGGAGACCCAGGCGGCCTGTCCGGTCCCATGTTGCGGCTACGTCTGTGGGAAACTACAAATGGTACACTACATTCCACCATTTTTTGAAAATCTTCCGTCAAACTCTCACACCCCTCCTCTTTTTATCGTTGTCTCACTCTTGGTGGTGTCCTGGTGTAAAAATTTTGTGGCCATATGTTCTCTGAAAATCTTGCAGGCACAAGTCACTGCGATGAACGAAATACTCGAAGCAATTGTCTGACAAATAGTTCAGAAGAAAATTTGAAAAAAAAGAACGTTTGATGGATCTTTCAATTCAGATATTCTACTTCGACGTTCACAACTGAATGAGATTTGCGTATGCTCTGAACCTGTATGATCTCGAACCCATTGCTCGATTGAGTTGATCGCGGTCGGTTCTCTTGAGCTCACGAGGCGCGCTTGGGAGCCTCAGGTCCCTACCATGTTCATCGCCCTGACCGCACTCGGTCTGAGGTCGGGGCCGCGCGATTTCGCGTTGCACGCTTCGCTGCCTCAGTCCCGGAAGGCCCTCATCATGTTCAACGCTTCTTTGCAATTTGCGCGACTTCGTGCTCCAAGAATCACTGCCTGAGACTGCGAGACATGCACCAAGTACAAGTACGTCGTACAGGTCATTTTCGGAATTTGACCCCCTTATTTTCCAGGCAAAATCATCGAATTATGTGATTGTCCAATCATGAAACGGAGGAAACTGAGCAACAAGAGTCTCCGAATTCAGTGTGAATCTGCAAAATGGAGCAAAATAGAGCGTACGAGCCTCGGGAAACATGATGCCGAGGATAAAGTAGGGGTTTTCAGTGGGAACAACCAATATCAAGTGAAGAAGACACACACCCATTTTTTCTCAACGAGCTCACTTTGTCAGACAGAACAATTGTACACAATGAACGCTTGCAATGGTTTGCTTGGGAAAGCTCATTTTTAAGAACTTGACTTTTCTGCTCATTTTCTCTAATACGGGGGGACCTCCAAAACTTACTTTCCCAGCGATGTTTTTCAGATGAAATGAAACCCCTCTGAGTTGAATCTTTACACAGGTGTTGTCTATTATCTCTACTTAAAATATGCATGAGGATGAAGTTTGAAATATGTTACAAATACCAAACTTTAGGGAAGAAGTCAGTCACTCTCCAGAATCTCTCACTCCAAATTTACCATAGTTGTTTCATTGTCCTCATCTTCTGAACAAGCAATCATTACTACACATGTCATACTGATATCAGGATGTTTGGATGCTATCCCAATCAGGTTTTAAGACCCAAAGAAATAAGAAAAAGCACAGAAACATCACTTCAATGACTTATTCTCACTGTTAAGTTGAGTGAAAGAAAAAAGTAAAGTCTCAACTTCAATGACCCTTTTCATCAGCAAAAAAGAACAAGATCCAATCCAGCTGCAACTAAAATAAAGACCAAATATTTGACTTTTTGATCTTGCTGTTTGGAACAGAGCAGAAACTTTGTATCGACGAAATCATCACGGGAAAGTCAGTTTTGGAGGTCCCCCGAATCTGCTTGGTGTGCCTTTTCAGTGCTCATTTTCTTGAATACTTTGCTCGATATGCTGATTGATCGAATTGAAACTACTGTATGCTTGAATCAGGTCAAAAGTCGAATTTTGAAACGTGATGTTGTTCTCCTGTTGAAGTGCACACAAACCCAAACTGTTTGGGAAAAGTCGAATTATGCAAGTTTAATCACGTCGAATTGTCTGAAAATGAGCTGTGTTGCCCGCACGCCGATTTCGCACTGCATGCTTCAATGCCTCAGGCCCGGAAGTCCCCCACCATGTTCATCGCATTGGCTGCATGTGTAGGCCATGCGATTTCGCGCGACGTCCTTTGCCGCTTCAGTCAATACGAGGATGATTTCACTTCTGGCGGGACTGTGCATGAGCGCGATCTTGTTTTGTTTACATTCTTGACCGTGTTATCCCTCTTTGACCAAGTCTGCAAAATAGTCAAGGAGCACGACCACATGTCACCCATGTTGATCGCAGTCCGGCCAGAAGTGAAAGCATCCTCGTAAGTCCTTCGTCATGTTCATGGCTTCTTGGCCTGCGCGATTTCGCGCTGCACGCTTCAGTGCCTCAGGCCCGGAAGTCCGTCATCATGTTCAGCTCATTGGCCGCGCATGTGTGGCCACTCGATTTCGTTCCGCTGCTTTGGTCTCTCATCAGACTTCTTTTGGCCGTGCTCGATTTGCACGCAATTTCAGTCTCCCAAACCAAAACCCAGAAGCTTTTGTGTGCCAGAGAAAAAGTTTGTTTGAAAAGTTTTGCAAATCGAACACCGCATTTTTACCCTGCACAATTTCGCTGCGTCATTATGTTCATTGCTGAATTACTATTTCGAGCGTGCAACACGCGTCACTGCTTCAACCCCGGAAGTCCCTCATCATGTTCAAATTTTCTGTCCTTGTGGTATTTCCCGGAAGTCCCCCATCCTAGCTTGGGCCCTGTTCGATTTGCCAACTGTAGATCGATCCGGGTTGGCCAAAATCCATTTTGTTTGCACCAACCCACTGCAACACTGGTTGCCAGATCACTCAAATCGAACGGCGCCTATTTTTGCTGCGTGATTTCGCACTGCACGCGTCAGAGCCTCAGCCCCGGAAGTTCCTCATCATGTTCACAGCTGAATATTTTCGTTGGGCGATTTCACTACATCGTTCACCAATTTCACACTTCTTCTGTTTCAGTCCCGGAATTCCCTCATCATGTTCAAAGTTTCTGCGCACGTGGGATTTCTCGCGACGCGCGCTTCGCTGCCTCAGTCCCGGAAGTCCCTTGTCATGTTCATCACTTTCCCTTTCGCGGCGCCATTTTTCGTCACTTCCCTGCCTCAGCTACACGTGCTCATCTTGTCTTGACTGCGATGCTGAAACGTTATCACACACAAGGCTTGGGGAAGTACAGGTTTTGTCGGTTGCTGATCCCAATGATCAGCTGGAGACACAGGCCGTCACTCACTAACACGAAGACAATTGATCCCATTTTGGAGCTCTTGTGGAGGACATCAATGTGCTTGTTCATCAATGAAAATTGATTCGGCGAAAGTGTGTGCTCCACATGGAGCTCTAGAAACTGACCGTGTTTGCGGTTCGGTCGATGTTGCCTGCAGAGATGACTTGACGTTTTCTCAATTGACGTGTCAAAATCCACTTTATATCGATAGACGTCTACGTGTACACGTGTAGATCCAGGGACATGGAGGGAGCGATCGCAGAAGCGACACGGAAGCTCTACAGCCACTACGACTCCATTCGAGGTGGGTCTGGCGAACTCACGGGGAACTGCAGCCCAGCCTGGGTGCACGGGTCTTGCTCTTTTGCTCTTGGTCTTTCAGATTGTTGATTTCAGATCAAGATCTAAATCTGTATCTTTGTGCGTGTGCACGAACAGCCACACACACACACACACACACACACACACACACACACACACACACACACACACACACACACACACACAAGCACAGAGAGCTGTCCAGACGAACCGAAGCAAGAACTGTGCACACGGACAGACAC
>JAAUXT010137969.1_pt1 | contig 10545 bp, 10 predicted proteins | sample 7278171 | NCBI WGS metagenome assembly JAAUXT01 (sample SAMN14350112, study PRJNA611818) | marine sediment metagenome | isolation source: surface marine sediment (1.8m) | place: French Polynesia: Moorea | collected 2018-08 | reverse complement strand
CGCAGAGCAGCAGCGCCGCGGCGCACGCGAGGGATCGCAGGGGCATGCGCCCCATGCTAGCGGCGCGATCGGGGCTGGGCTCGGAGTCTGCGCGGCAGACGCCCCCTGCAAGCGACCGAAAGGGCGCGCGCAGCGAGCCGTAGGCGAGCGAAGTCCATCAGCTACGCTTGCTGCTTGTGGGCCGGCGACTGACGCTCAGCTTCGACAACGGGCCGTTCCCCGGCGTGACCGATCGGGTGCTCGATCTGCTCGCCGAGCGCGAGGTCCCGGCCGCGTTCTTCGTGTGCGGGAAGGACGTCGGCGACGTCTCGCGCCGCGAGCTGGTGCGGCGCGCCAAGCGCGCCGGACACCGCATCGGGAACCACACCTACAGTCACAGCATCGAGCTGGGGGCGACGCGCGACCCGAATGCGCCGGCGGCGGAGATCGGCCGCGCGCAGGACGCGCTGGGCGAGCTCACCGACGCGGAGCGCTGGTTCCGCCCCTACGGCGGCGGCGTGATCGGTCCGCGGCTGCTGAGCCGGGAGGCGGTGCGCTTCCTGTGCGAGGGCCGCTACAGCCTGGTGCTCTGGAACAGCGTGCCGCGCGACTGGGAGGACGTCGCCGGCTGGCCCGAGCGCGCGATGGCCGACGTCGAGCGGCAGGACTGGACGCTGGTCGTGCTCCACGACGTGCCCACCGGGGCCATGCGGCAGCTCGAGCGCTTCCTCGACCGGGTCGAGGCCGCAGGCGTCGAGATCGTGCCGGCGTTTCCTCCCGCCTGCGTGCCGATCCGGTCCGGCGAGGTCGTGGGCCCGCTCGACTCCGTCACCGGCGACGCGGCTCTCGGCGGGACGGATCGGCTCGGCGGAGCGGAGTAGCGTGCCGGCGGGTCGCACCGCGTCCGACGCGTCCTCCGACACCGGTTCCGCCGCCCAGCCGACCGGCGGCTGCCTGTGCGGGGCCGTGCGCTACCGCGCGCGCGGTGCGCCTCGGCTCGTGGACCTCTGCTACTGCCGCTGGTGCGCGCGCGCGGTCGGAGCGAGCGTGACGGGCTGGGCCCGCTACGCCACCGGGGACTTCGCCTTCACGGCGGGCGAGCCGGTCCGCTACGAGTCGTCGCCCGGCGTCGCGCGCACCTTCTGCGGGCGCTGCGGCAGCTCGCTCACCTATCACGACCCGGGCGGCGAGCTGGTGGACGTGGCCTCTGCCACGCTCGACGATCCTCTCGCCTTCCCGCCCACCTCCGACGGGCCGGGGCGCCCCTTCTGGATGCACGCCCCGGCCGGCACGACGCGCGAGCTCTCGATCGCCTCCGTCCTGCGCGCCGCTCCGGACGCGCTGTGGCGGCACGCGACGCGTCCCGAGGAGCTGAACCGCGAGTTCTGGCCGCTGCTCCAGATGCGCTTTCCTTCCCACGGGCGCTATCTCGCGGCGGCGTTCGCCGCGTCGGGTGGTCGCATCGGCCGCTGCTGGCTGCTGCTGGGCGGCGTGCTCCCCGTCGAGTACGACGACGTGACGCTGGTGGAGCTGGACCCGGGGCGCCGCTTCCTGGAGCGCTCGACGCTCGCGTCGAAGCGCCTCTGGGAGCACGAGCGCACGATCGAGCCGCACGGCGCCGGCAGCCTGCTGCGCGACCGCGTGCGCTTCGCGCCGCGCATCGCGTGGCTGGCCCCGCTGTACGCGACCGTCTTCGGCGCGGTCTTCCGGCTGCGCCATCGCAACCTGCGGAACCGGTTCGGTGCCGCCGCGCCGCGGACGGGCGCCGTGGACGGGGAGGGGCGATGAAGAGCTCGCGAACGCTCTGGCTGGGGCTCGCGCTGGTCGTCGGCGCGGCCGGCGTCGCGGGCGCCCAGCGCCGCTCCACATACCCGGCGCGGTGGGCTCGCCGCTGAATCCGATCGCGATCAAATCGCCGGGGCGTGACTGGCGGCGTCGCGCGCCAGCGCGTCGAGCAGCACGCCCTCGCGCAGCCCCCAGTCGCAGACGACGAACTCGCCGAGGCCGAGCTCGTCGACGAGCGTGGTCAGGATCACGGCGGCCGCCGGCAGCAGGTCGGCGCGGCGGCGGCGCATGCCGCGCATGGCGAGCCGCTCCGCGTGCGTCGACGCGGCGAGCCGCTTGCCGAGCGCGCGCAGCTCGTCCCTCGACAGCGTCAGCGGCGCCGCGCGGCGGCTGTGCGAGGCATCGCCCTCCGCGACCAGTCGCGCCAGCGCCCGCACCGCACCGCCGGTCGCGATGGTGCGGCGCGGCTTGAGCTCGACGATGCGGTCGCGCCACGGGGCGAGCTGCTCGCGGACCCGATGGCGCAGCGCCTTCGCCTCGCGCGGCCGCAGCGGGTCTTGCTGGATGCACTCCCCGTGCAGACGGGCCACGCCGAGCGGCAGGGTGGCCTCGAGGCGGATGCCGTCGCGGTCGCTCACCGCGAGCTCCAGGCTCCCGCCGCCCAGGTCGAGTCCCAGCGTCCGGCCCTTGCCGAGGCCCAGGCGGCCCGCGAAGGCCTTCATCATCAGGCGAGCCTCCTCCTCGCCGGGCAGGATCCGCACCGGCGCGCCCAGGGCTCGGCCGATCCGCTCGGCGAGCTCGAACCCGTTCTCGGCGTCGCGCACCGCGGAGGTCGCGACCGGGTGGATGCGCTGCACCTTCTCCTGCTCGGCGACCTCGTGCAGGTCGCGCGCCACCGCCACCGCGCGCGCGCAGACGTCGGCCGGGATGTGCGCGTTGCTGGCGATCACGGCGCCGAGCCGCAGCATGAACTTCTCGCGCACCACCGGGTGGATCTCGCCCTGGCGGCTCACGTCGGCGATCAACAGGTTGAACGACGTGCTGCCGAGATCGAGCACGGCCGAGCGGACCGTCTCGGGCATCGACGCACGCAGCCGCGCGTGCTTGGACCGCGCGCCGGGCTCGAGGTAGCGGGCGCAGGTCGGCGTGTAGCCGGGTCCCTCGAGCGCCCAGATCGAGCCCTTGCGGCACGGGACGCGCTCGTCGCTCTCGTCCTCGGGCAGCTCGAACAGCTCGAGCAGGGCCGTGATCAGCGGCAGGTGCGTGCAGTAGAGCACCGCGCCCTCGTCGAAGGCCGGCATCAGCTCGAGCATGCGCTGCACCGTCTCGCCTTCGGCGAGGCGCTCGTCGACCTCCGCGTCGACGCCCGTGGCCGCGGCCAGCGACTCGACGCTCTGCTGGCAGCGCAGCGCAGGGCTCGCCAGGATGCGCGAGATCCCCGCGCTCCCGAGCTGCTCGGCGAGTGCCTCCGCCTGCTGACGCCCCTCCTCCGAGAGCGGTCGCAGCAGCGGGTCCCCGCGCCACTCCTTGCGGGGAACGGCGCGCGCGTGACGCACCAGATAGATCTTCATCGAAGCGCCCCCTCCGGGTTCGCAGCAGCGGCACCATCGGATGTCACGGGCTGCCGCCGGGGGGGCGAGGACGCAGCCTCACGGGGACAGCCCGGATCGTAGCAGCTGATTCGGCGGCGCAAGGCACCTCCTGAAGCACTCGGGGGGCCGAACGTCAACAAATGGAGTTTGGGGGAGCAGGTTCCCGGCGGCGTGGCGGGTCGGTGAAGTTCCGATGACGGCGCCGATTCAGTCGCGCTTCCAGAAGGGCTCGAGCCGACGCAGGTCCTTCGCGCGCTTGCCGAGGCGACGGACGATGTCCTCGGCACCCCGCGCCGTCCAGCCCGCCACGAAGCCGGCCGCGTGCACGTGCTCGGCCCGCGCCTCCGGCCCGACCCACTCGAGCACCTGGCCGAGCAGCCGCTCGGCGGTGGCCACGTCGTTGAGGTGGCCCAGCACGTCCTGGAGGTCGCCGAGGCGGCGCAGGAAGCGCTCCGCGCGCCCCGACGGGTAGACGGCCGCGAGCGACTCCGCGCCGTAGCGGAGCTTCTTCACGTCGACGCGCAGGCGGTGCTTCTCGTCGATCGACAGGCTGTCGAGCCGCCGACAGGCGCGGCGCACCTTGCGCCAGCGGCGCGCCAGCAGCGCATCGGCCTGCTCGCGCGCGGGGGCGAACAGGCGCGCTGCCTCGAGCGAGAGCGGCTGGTCGCGCCAGGCCCGCCTGGCCAGCCACTGACCGAGCCGAAGCTGGAGGCGGGCCGTCCGGGGCGAGTCGAGCTCGCGGCGCAGGTGGGCGTAGGCCTGGGCGCGCAGCTCGCGCGTCTCGTCGCGCAGGCGCTTCAGGGCGCCGTCGTCGGCGAAGCGCGCCTGCAGCGGCTCGAGCGTCTCCTCGAGGAACACGTCGAGGTCGCGCGCGATGCCGAGCTCGGCGGCCAGCCAACGCAGCTCCTCGCGCAGCGTCTGGACCTGCTCGGGCGGGAGCATCGGGCGGAACGAGGTGAGCAGCGAGCGCAGGCGCCGCACGCCCACGCGCATCTGGTGGACGCCCTCGGGATCGTCGCCCGCGTGCGCGACGGCATGGTTGGCGAGGATCTGCTCCAGGCACGCCTCGGCGCCGGCCGCGAGCACGTCCTCGAGCGACGCGTGGCGCGGCAGGGGCCGCCGGCGCACACGCCGTGCCTCCGGCTGCTCGCCGGTCAGATGGCTGCGCAGTCGTGCAGCCGGGTCGACGGCGATCGGCCGCAGCGCCACCGCCTCGCGCAGCGCCAGCGCCAGCTCGTGTGGCGCGCCCGGATCGCCCTGCTCGGAGGTGAGGGTCAGGTGTGCGTAGGCCTCGCGACCGCGGGCGCTCGTCAGCTCGCCCGCCTCGAGCGAGAATTGCACCAGCGCGTCGGCCTGGTGGATGCGCCGCCGCGTGTGGCGCGCCTCCAGCACCGCGACCGCCTCGAGCGGACGCTCGAGCCGCAGGCGCTCGATCTCGTCGCGCAGCCCGGCGTCGGCCAGCAGCGCCAGGCTGACGCGCTCCTCGGCCACCCGCACCTCGTGCAGCAGCGCGAGCGGCTCGCCGTCGGACGTCTCACGCCACAGACGCTGGAGCCAGCCGCGACCGGAGCGAGTCAGCTCCAGGTGCAGGCCAGCGCGCAGCAGACCGAGTTCGGGCGAGTCGAAGTAGACGCGGCGCAGCGCGCGCGAGAGGGCGCGCCCCTCGGTCTGGGCGCGCAGGCCGGCATGGCGCTGGAGGGCGCCGAGCGCCGTCACGTCCAGCTCGAGGACGAGCGGGGCGGCGGGCGGCCAGGCCGATCGACTCGGAGGATCCAGCGGAAGCGACACGGTCACCGGGGGGTTCGGGTTGCGCCCAGGATAGACGATCGAGCCTGGCCCCGGAGGGACGGGCTCCGCTCGCTCAGACCAGGTCCTTCGGGGTGCAGTACGCGCGCAGCCGGGCGCAGCGTGGTGCCACCGCCCCCCAGTCGGGAACCTCGGGCTCCAGCTCGGCGAGCGCCGCGGTCGGGAACTTGGCGCGCATCCGCTCGAGGTCGCGCGCGTCGCCGCGGCCGGCCAGCGCGGCGGCGAGGGCGCCGATGCCGGGATTGTGTCCCACGACCAGCAGCGTCCCGACCTCGCCCGCGTCGCCGGCGTCGCCGGCGACGCGGATGGAGCGGAGCAGGGTGCGGGGCTCCGCCAGGTAGAGGGAGCGCTCGATCCGCACCTCGGGCCGCTCGGGGAGCAGGGCGACGACGCGCTCGAGCGTGTCGATCGCGCGCCGCGCCGACGAGCACAGCGCCAGGTCGGGCAGCAGGCCCCGCTGCGCCAGATGGGCGCCAATCAGTGCGGCGGCGCGCTCGCCGCGCGGGGCGAGCGGGCGGTCGTGGTCGTCGAGCCGCGCGTCGTCCCAGTCGGACTTGGCGTGGCGCAGCAGCAGCAGCTTCACGGGGACTCGCTCCGCGGCTGCGCGGCGACCGCGCGCACGCCGGGCGGCGTGCCGGGAAGCACGCCGCGGTTGCGGCCCACGCGCACGGGGCTGCCCGGGCCGCGCGGGTCGTGCAGCACCCAGTCCGGCAGGCCGTCGCGGTCGAGGTCGCCGAAGCGGATCGTCCCGCCGGTGTCGAGCGGCTGCCGGGCGCGGCGCTTGTCGTAGCCGAACCGGGGACCGCCCAGGTAGACCTCGATCGCCTTGCCGCTGCCCGAGCTGAACAGGTCGCGGTGGCCGTCCCCGTTCCAGTCCTCGCCCAGCGTCGGAATGAAGCCCGCCGGCCGCATCGTGTCGAAGTTGAGCGCGACGCCGTAGCTGCGGCGGAACGAGGGCTCGGCCTCGAAGCGGCCCTGGGCGTCGATCCGGTGCAGGGCCGCCTCGGCGTCGATCGCGCGCTGCAGGAACATCTCGACCAGCTCGAGCACGTCGAGGGGCATGAAGATGCGCATCAGCTCGGGGCGGCCGTCGCCGTCGAGGTCGATCAGCTCGTCGGTTGCGTAGCCACCCTCGGACTCGAACAGCTGGTCGGGATCGCCCAGGTCCCAGTCGCCGCCGCGGTTGCGGTGCACGCGCGTCTGGGTGGTGGCGCTCATCAGCCCGCCGCTGGCGTGCGTGATGAGCAGGTCCGCGCGGCCATCGCCGTCGAGGTCGCGCAGGTCCACGCGCGCCGTGCCGGAGCTGCGCACCAGGTCCTCGCTGCTGACCAGCCGCAGTGGGTGTGAGATGTCGGGCTCGGTCGGGAAGCGGCCGTCCGGACGCTGCCGGAACACACGGATCTCGTAGCGGCTCGAGGTGACGATGTCGGCGCGGCCGTCGCCGTCGACGTCGCCCACGTTCAGGCGCGGCACGTCGAAGAACATCTCGAGCTCGTTCTCGCCGATCACCGGGCCCGGTCGCGGCGGGATGAAGAAGTTCGCGCGGCCCGCCACCTCGAGGCGTCCCAGCACCTCGCCGTCGCGGTCGAGCACCGTCACCTCGCCGATGCCCGGCACCAGCAGGCGCGCGCCGCCCAGGGCCGGGCGCAGCACCCGCAGGCGATCGAGGCCGCGCTCGTCGGGGTGGGCGCCCGCGGTCGGGGTGCGCGGCAGGGCCAGGCTGCGGCGGCTCGGCCGGCGCCCGGCCAGCGACACCAGCGCCAGGTCGTCGCGGCGCAGGAAGATCAGCTCGTCGCCGGGCTCGTCGTCGATCGGACCCATGTCGTAGATCGCCGCCCCGGCCGGCACCGGCTCCAGGTGGTCGGGGGTCTCCGGCAGGCTGCCGTCGGGTCGCTGGTAGTGGACGCGCACGGTGCGCGTCTCGTCCGGGGGCAGCCCGCGCACGGAGATGGCGAACACGTCGCCGCGCCCGTCGCCGTCGAGGTCGGCGATCTCCGCCGCCACGATCCGCCCGCTCGGCGTCAGCTCCATCACCTCGAACGGCAGCTCGTCCGCCACCGCCGGCGCCGCCGCCAGCGCGAGCCCGATGCCCATCCACGCCCGCATCGCGACAGCTTAGCCACCGCCGCCAGGCGGGGACGTTGGTTGAGAAGGTTCAGCAATCACCCGCGGGGCACTGCTTGACCTTCTCAACCAACGTCCCCGCTATGATCGTCGCGTGGACGAGCAGACGGCGGGGTTCAATCGGGTGGTGGAGGAGGCGTTGGCGGCGGCGCCGGCGATCCACACGCTCGAGCCGGCGGAGATCCGGGCCGCGCGGGAGCGGGGCGAGGGGATCTGGCCGGCGCTCGAGACGGTGCCCGAGGCCGAGGTCCGCACGCTGCCCGGACCGGGCGACGGGGTCCCGGTGCGCGTGATCGCGCCGCCCGGCACGCCGCGCGGTGTCTACCTGCACCTGCACGGCGGCGGCTGGACGCTGGGTGCGGCGCACCACATGGACGTCGCGAACCGCGCGCTGGCGCAGGCCTGCGGCGCCGTGGTGGTGAGCGTCGACTACCGGCTGGCGCCCGAGCACCCCTATCCCGCCGGACCCGACGACTGCGAGGCCGCCGCTTCGTGGCTGGCCGAGAAGGCGCGCGCGGAGTTCGGCACCGAGGTGCTGCTGATCGGCGGCGAGTCGGCGGGCGCCCACCTGGCCGCCGTGACGCTGCTGCGGCTGCGCGACCGCCACGGCTTCACCGGCTTCCGGGCCGCCAACCTGGTGTACGGCTGCTACGACCTGGAGCTCACCCCCAGCGTGCGTCGCTGGGGCGAGCGCAACCTGATCCTCTCGACGCCGATCATCGAGTGGTTTGCCGACCACTTCGTTCCCGACGTGGCGCAGCGCGGCGAGCCCGACGTCTCGCCGCTCCAGGCCGATCTGCGCGACCTGCCGCCCGCGCTCTGCAGCGTCGGCACGCTCGATCCGCTGATCGACGACACGCTGTTCATGCACGCGCGCTGGGGCGCCGCTGGCAACCGCGCCGAGCTGGCGGTCTATCCGGGCGGGATCCACGGCTTCAACGCCTTCCCGATCGCGCTGGCCGAGCGCGCCAACGCGCGCATGCTCGAGTTCCTGCGCGCCGCGTTGCCCGCCGAGGCCTGAGCCGGGCCCGGTCTCAGTCGACCGGCGCACTCGGTGCGAAGCACACGCGCATCTCCTTCACCCCGTTGATGAAGTTCGAGCGCAGCCGGCGGCGCGGGGCGGCCAGCTCCATGTCGGGCACGCGCCGCAGCAGCTCGTCGAAGATCACGCGCAGCTCCATGCGCGCCAGGTTGGCGCCCAGGCAGTAGTGCTCGCCCACGCCGAACGCGATGTGCTCGTTGGGCGAGCGCCGCACGTCGAACTCGGCGGGCCGCTCGAACACGTCCTCGTCGCGGTTGGCCGACGGATACCACATCGTGATGCGCTCGCCCTCGCGCAGCGTCACGCCGCGCAGCTCGGTGTCGCGCATCACGGTGCGCACGAAGTAGTGGACCGGCGGGTTGTGGCGCAGGATCTCCTCGATCGCGGTGGGCAGCAGCGACCGGTCGTCCGCGACCAGCTGGCGCTGGTCCGGGTGCGTGATCAGGTAGTACATGCCGTTGGCCGTGACCGTGCGGGTGGTCTCGTTGCCGGCCACGATCAGGAGCAGGAAGAACGAGTTGAACTCCAGCTCGCTCAGGCGCTCGCCGTCCACCTCGGCCTGGATCAGCGCCGTGGCCAGATCGTCGCCCGGGTGCTTGCGGGCGCGCTCGGCGAGCTGGCTGGCGTATCCGAACAGCTCGGCTGCGGCGAGCTGGCCGTCCTCCTCGGTGGTGCGGTACTCCGGGTCGTCGAAGCCGATCAGCCGGTTCGAGATGTCGTACAGGTCGGGCCGGTCGCTCTCGGGCACGCCGACCATCTCGCAGATCACCTCGAGCGGCAGCAGCGCGGCGACGTCGTCCACGAACTCGCACTCGCCCTTCTCGCACACGCCGTTCACGATCTGGCGCGCCATGCGCCGTACGCTCGGCAGGAGCCGCTGCACCATGCGCGGGGTGAACGCCTTGTTCACGATGCTGCGGAAGCGCCGGTGCTGGGGCGGGTCCATGTTGAGCATGATCGCCCGGACGCGCGCCAGCGCCTCCTCGTCGTCCGGGACGTTCAGCGTGGTGCTGCGCCGCGCCGAGGAGAACAGCGCGTGGTTCTTGGAGGCGCGCTTGATGTCGTCGTACTTGGTGACGACCCAGAAGTCGCCGTTCGATCCCTCGATCTCCGGGTGGTGGTAGACGGGGGCCTCGCGGCGCAGCACCTCGAACATGTCGCGCGGCACGTCGTCCACGAAGTGGTCGGGCGAGAGGTCGATCTCACTCAGCTGCATCGGGCGGGTCTCCTCGGGTGGAGAGACGGCGTCCCAGCTCCTTGAGGAAGCGGGTCTGCCGCTCGAGCATCTCGGGGGAGAGCGGGTCCTCGCCGATCAGCTCGGCGAGCAGCGGGGCCATCGCGAAGTGGCCGAAGATGATGTTGAGCCAGGCGCTCACCAGCAGCGGCAGGTCGTCGTCGTCCCACGCCGCGCCGCGCGGCTGCTGCTTGACGGCGGTGCGCGCCTCGGCGAAGGCCGGCAGGATCCAGCGCCGCGCGATCCGCACCAGGTGCTCGCCGCCGCTCACGGCCTCGTGCTGCACCAGCCGCGGCAGGTGCGGGCGCTCGGCGAGCTGCGCCATCACCGTCTCGATGATCGCGTCGCCCCAGTCCGGGGCGAGCTCGGAGGCGGCGGCGCCGCGCAGCGCCTCGAGCACGGGCTGGATGCCGCGCTCGAGCACGGCCTCGTAGAGCGCCTGCTTGCTCTCGAAGTGGTTGTAGAGGCTGGCCGCGTTGATCCCGACCGCCGCCGCGATGTCGCGCACCGCGGTGCCCGCGAAGCCGTGCTGGGCGAACAGGGCCTCGGCGGCGTCGAGGATGCGGTCGGCGGTGGAGGGGCCGGTCGGCGTCATGAACGAACGTTTGTTTACCGCCACCATGTGCCACACGTCAAGCCCCGGCCGGCTCGAGCGCCGGCCCGCTCCGGGGCTCAGAAGCAGCGCACCCGGCAGCTGGTCAGGCGGTTCCCGTGCGACTCGAGGATCCAGGCGTCCGAACCCGGCAGCCCGCTCGGGTACACCGCACAGACGAAGTGGGTCAGCTCCGCGCTCGAGGTGGACGAGCCCGCCGAGACCCCGGTGACGGCGCAGAACTCCCAGCCGCTGCCGATGTTGGCGGTCCAGGAGGGGCTGCCGTTCGACGCGGTCCAGGTGTAGTAGCCGAGGCTGAGGTTGAGCTTGGAGTTGGTGACCGCGTTCGTCGCGATCTCGGCGCTCCGGACCGCGCCCGAAGCGATCTCGG
>JAAUXT010105905.1_pt1 | contig 10549 bp, 15 predicted proteins | sample 7278171 | NCBI WGS metagenome assembly JAAUXT01 (sample SAMN14350112, study PRJNA611818) | marine sediment metagenome | isolation source: surface marine sediment (1.8m) | place: French Polynesia: Moorea | collected 2018-08 | reverse complement strand
TGCTTGCAATTGTTTTTTCAGAAACATAATACTATGCACACATTCTTCGACACACACAAGTGCTGTCCTGCTGATGTATGCTGCGCGCGGCTGATTCTCCACTTGAAAGTCTAGTTGTGGACATGTCTGCGTGAGTTTCAGTGTGAAGCTGCTGCGTTTGTTACCTCTTGCGCACGACACTGCAACAGGGACGCGAGTTGAGCGGCGCGGTGGGAACCTCGGTTGTCCTGGGCTTCAGCTCGATGTCCTCAACACTCGCGCTCAATCCTGGTGCTCTGTGTTTGCTGCGTGTTGGGCGGTGTCTGTCGGGGGAAACAATCGTGTTGGTTTGGACCGACCAATTGCTGTACCCTCTCCTGGCTCTTCGCACATCGCTCAATTTCCCAATCATCAGACACCACTCCAAGGCAGCTCACGTGATTGTCGAAACAATGAAAAGGTGAAATCTGTCCAGCACGACGGAAAAAATTCCTGAAGGATTTGTTCGATGCACACCTGAGTTTGTTCGTGAGGGCAGTTTCACTGGGCGAATCCATTTCTTCACTCTCGCTGGACGACGGCGTCAGGGGCAGGAAGAACGAGCTCATCCGCCTCCCGGTCCTGATGGTGGCTCTGCGCAGCTGAACCTGCGTTCAAATTCTTTGTTTGTTCAATCTTAATTGTGGGAAAGAGGTATTGTGGACACAGAGCTACGCGAGTTCCACTGACCTTGATGGCGGCGTACTCAAGTGCGACCAAACCAATGAAGGCGAGACAGGACACCAGCCACACGTCCAGCGCCTTCACGTAGGCGACGGCGGGCACACAGCGCAGCGCGTACCCCATCTACAAACACACGTGTCTCAAAATAACGGTGATGCTGCCTGTGTCTCGCGGACGATTACGAGGCGCAAAATTTAAGTAACCGCTGCAAGTCCAGATCTTTTGAGCGGCTCGACCAAATTTCTTGGGACTTTCTCAAATCTCTTCAGGAAGTCTTGTTCCTCAAATCTGAGCAATCCCAGACTTCAGTGAACTTGTCTGACCCCTTGTGCGACCCCGTAAAATGGGTCACTGTCTGCCAGACCACTGCCACTGAACAGTTTGGACGTGAGTTGCATTGTGTCTTGCTTTATCTGGGTGCACATTGATTCTTATTCATTCTTTGAAGATGTTCCATGTACTTTTGCACATGCTTTTGTTCCTTGTGAATGCCTCTGCCACACCCAGGGTTGAGCAGTGGTCAACCCTGAAGTTCCTTGTCAAAAGTGGGCATTCCCCCATCGAGTGTTGGAGATCTCTCCATAAGGTTTGGAAGGATGAAACTATGTCTCAGACACAGGTCTGTGTGTGGCACAAAAGGTTCAGAAATGGTTCAGAAGTGACTGGTGACAAACCCAGACCTGGTTGGCCAAGGACTCAGCGCACTGAGCAGAACAAAGAAATTATTTTGGAGCTCATTGAGAGCAATCCACGCAGGAGCTTGTCTGAACTATCTGATGCAACAGGAATCTCAACACATGTGGTCCACAAAATTCTCAGGCAAGACCTGGGGTTCAAGAAGAAATGCTCAAAGTTCATCCCCAGGGACTTGACCGAACCTCAAAAATGGACCAGAATGACAGTTGCACAAGATGACATCAACCTCCTCTGTGCAAAAGAAGACCCTGAGAAATTTGTGCAATCCATCATCACTGGTAATGAGACCTGGGTAAGCACATATGAACCAGACTCCAAGCAGCAAGTCAGGCTTGGATGCCTTCAGGTCCAACACGGCTCAAGAAAGCAAGGTCAGCATCAGTCAAGAAGACCATGATGACTGCATTTTTTGACTGCAAGGGCATTGTCATGATTGAGTTTTTGGCCCCAGGTGACACTGTCAAGTCTGAGACATACATCAAGACACTTTCAAAACTCAAAGAGTGCATCCAGAAAAAATGTCCAGAACTGTGGTCTGGCAGGAATTTTATTTTGCACCATGACAATGCATCCCCCCATACCTCTGCCCCAACCATGAACAAACTCAAAAAATGCGGAACATCCTCCTTATTCCCCTCATATGGCTCCATGTGACTTCACTCTGTTCCCCAAGCTTAAGAGCCATATCAGGAGAAAGACTTTTGGCAACCTTGAAGACCTGAAAAGTGCCTGTTGGAAATCCCTCTTGTCATTGCCCCAAACCTTCTTTGCAGATGCCATGCATGACATGGTGCTGTGATAGCAGAAATGTACCATTGTCAATGGTGACTATTTTGAGGGTGACCATATTGTAGTGGAACCACTGTTTTCCAAAGGGTCTGACTCAGAAACTGACCCATCTTCGAGTGAAGAAGAAAATTGAACTTTTCTACTGTTTGTTTCATTGTAGCAGTGCCACCCTATTCGAATTGTCCATTTTTATATGTCTTTTTATGCATGTTGTTGGCATTTTTGAATTTTCATTCCTTTGTCTGTTGACACATTGGCATGTTGGTTACTTGTGGGCAAGTTTTTAATTTGGTCGAATAAACCACTTCCGAGCAACGCCACAGCAGCGGTTACTTAAGTTTTGCGCCTCGTGCACGAGAATGCCCATGATGTTCAACCATATCTTTCTTTTTGCTGTTACTCTGTGCTTACAAGCTGCTGCGCACATGTCAAAGTTTTGCTGTGCGTGTGTGGTGTGGTCTTGCACTGGGAGAAAACTCACCTGGGCGGCCAACGTCACCACGAGGAACACAGCGAAAGAGACGCGCGCACGAACCCGGTCCACGTCCACGAAGAAACTGAGCCAAGACAGCACGACCAACAACCCCGAGGGCACGTAGAACTGAAACCCAACGAAGGCAGGTGGGCGTACACAAACACATCGTCCAAAGTCGTCGCCACAAAGTGAAGACTGTGAACCTCAAGGTAATGTCTTTCCACGTGAAGGTTTCTTCTGATTGTTTTCCAGTTGCGAGGTAAAGGAAAAACAACGCACGTTACACAGTACCTGCAAAATGTACGAGTCGAAGTTGCGACGAATGTGAAATCTGGCGGCCAAACACGAGAATCTATCTGCAATGTTGCAAGCTTGTGCAATGTAGATCTGACATTTCACAAGCCTTGCCAACTGGACTCTACTATGTCAACAAGAAATTTCGGCGTCATCAACACAGGAGACAGGAACTGAGTGCGCTCAATCTACCAAAGACACCTGTTCAGATACTTGTGACCTGGGAGATCGCGTGAAAGGTGTTCCTGCTTTACTGACTGGGCCTGTCAAAATTTCCCAGATACACATACGGCGAGCGTTCACTCGGCAAACTGAGCTCAAGAGTCGGCCCCATCAAAAACTCACAGCTACTGAGCTGGATCGGGCACACCTGCTCGTCAAATGGGAAGCGACGCAGATCGAAGTGGCAGGACAGGATCATGGATAACCTGAAGACAACAGAACCGAAGTATGGTGGCCAGTGAACAGGGCTTATGCTGTCAAGGTGTTACGTAAGAAAAAAGAAGACCTGCGCCTCCCTCCTCACCTCTGCACGTGCAGCATGGTTCCGTTGCTGTGAAGTCGCACCTGCAGATTCGGAGCCGTGATTCGATGCCGAGAGTCCGCTCTCTCCCAACGAAAGTTGTCTCCTGTTCAAATTTTACACCGATGAGATGAGGACCCGAATGAAGTCAAGTGCACGAAGCGGAATTTCACAACAAGGCATTTGGTGGGTCTCCAGGTGTTCTTTTGTGAATGACATGTTGTGTTCAGTGCAGAACAAACTTGCAAAAGATTCGACCAAGTTTGTGACTGGCAAATGATTGGTTTGGTGAAGAGTGCGAGCGTTGATACATTGGCGTCAGGGAACACGGGAGAAGTGGTGCAGGATACGGAGGGTCTTTGCGTGTTGGACTCTGTCCTTTGATAAATTTCCACTGCACTTGAATTATCAGAACTTGATCGCAGCGTCATTTGTGTCCTTTCATCCAAAGGGCTCACAACATCATGCTTCCTGGTCATGTCACTCGGACGAACCCCCACGTGCAGACCCTGCACCTGGTCCACTCAACATCTGACGCACCCTGCCCAACGCGAGAGAGCTCGTTGACGAAGTACGTGCCCGGAGTCCACAGGTAACGCGCCAGGTGCACGTTGTCGAAGTCCACGTACTCTTCTCTCCGCTTTCTGAGGAGAGAAGTGAACTTGGCTGAACGGGTCACTGGTTCCTGAGCGTAGACCAAACAGTTCTGCAGAAAGGCCGTGATGTTCAAGGTTCACGATGAACCAAGTTGTGCGTGTACACGTACACAAGCGAGTGTGTGCACGAATGACAAAAGGAGACAGATGGAGCTCCACAAACCCTGGCCAGACCTTCTCAAACGCCCAGGTGAGTTTCTCCCAAATCTGAATCAGCTCCAGGTTGACGTGGAACTCCTGAAGCAGACAAATCGTTTGCGAAAACACCAAGGCCACTCTTGGAAACTTTCAATCCAAACTAAAAAGACAACTCGGACGGGTCAAGCCACAACAACACAGTTTTCTGAGCTTTCTTCGAACATGTTCAACAGAAAAGCACAAATGCACATGTTCGAGTCACGTACGTTGTGTTGTTCGTTGAGGTCAGCTATGGGCGCAATGCTCAGGACGATGAACACTTCCGTTTGGTTTCATGCAAAACAAAACATCGGAGAAAGTTTCAGGCCGGTGTCAATGAAAAGGGAAACTGAGCATGCGTTGCATATATTCAGTTTCACACCATCGGTGGAATTCTTTCAACATCAGAGGTGTGCGAGCTACATGATTGTAATGAGGGGCTCCCTCGACACGGTCAACTTCGTGAACATCACAGATCCGGATAAATTCAGTTGGTTCTGGGAAGTCCGACCTGTGGCTGTCAAAAAATCCAGCCCTGATTTATTCTCGAATCAATGAACCAAGACACGACTGTGGCTCTGGGACTCTCGTTTTGAATGAATGAAGATTGCACAGCAAGGTGAACATGCGTGAAAAACTTTTGCAGGAGAACAAATCAATGAGTACGTCGTTTTCCATTGTTTCGACCACAGCGACTGAAGTTCACACGGATGTGAACATCTATAATTCAGAAAATTCTCCCTGTGAACTTTCTGATTTACCCAAGCAGTTCCGCTGCTCAGGCCCTTCACAACGTGCAGGCCAATTTTTGACGCTCTTGCGCTTGATCAGTAAAACTTCCACAGCACGTCAAACTTGATACAGTATGAAAACCGCCCTCTGAACACGCTCTGTTCCTGCAGGATGAAGCAAGCTACGACGCACAAAACACAGACCCAGGCTCCTCATTTTGGCAGTTTTGAATTCAACAGCAAGAAACTGGATACTTGATGGTTGTGCACAGCGGGTTCATCAAGGTGAAGCAAATGGTTTGAAACCAAGCAGCACTTGTGCGTGCACTGATCTGTCCACAATTTTGCACCCCCCTCCTCCTCCAAGGCCAATGCCCCCTCCCTCCTCTTTCCTGAGCCAACATTTCCCTCTTTGGCCAAGACTCCTCCCAGGCCAATACCTTTCCTTCATTGGCAAACACCCCTTCATGGGCCAAAATCAACACCCCTCCTCGTCAGCCAACAGCCGCCCACACACACACACACACACCTGAGGTGTGTGGTCCTTGTTCGAAAACGCGACTGGTTCCTGCCTCGCCTGGAACTTGTTGCTACAGTGCAGCACTGACCTGTGTCCAGCCCGGGTCTGCTCCGAGTCATTTGACGTCCGGCTTCCTGGTCTGTCCGCCCCATCAGAAAGTTGACAAATTTGGCCTTGGACCAGCCTGCCATGTCACTCTCGTACTCTCTGGAGGAGAGGAAGATCCTGTTGACAATTTTCTTCGGCTCGATCAGGGACACAAGTCTGAATAGTTAGCTCTGAACGAGGTTTCTTTCTGTCAACCGCCAATTCTTGCAGCTTCGCTCCTGACCAGCACCTCCAGGTCTTCAGGTGCAACAAAATCCCAACAGCCCCATCCCCGGCCCAGGCTCTTTGGTGCTCTAACTGTCGCGTGACCAGTGACGATAAGGAAAGCATGTCCTCGGGAGGTTGTGGGTGGGTGGTTGTTTGGGGACCCAGGTACAGACATGATGTCATGACCCCAGCAAGACCAAAGAGATATTATAACAAGAAGTTCCGGGCAAGAACCCTGATGGTCGCTCGTTTCTGGCCCCTGCTCATACCGGAGAAATCCCAGATAGTTTCCTGCCGCCATTCAGATTGCACATGTGTGTGTGTGTGTGGAAGGGGGTAATTACCCAGTGGGTGGGGGGTCTGGCCCAGTGGGTGGGGGTATGGCCCAGTAGGTGGGGGTCTGCCTCAGTGGGTGGGTGGGTCTGGCCCAGTGGGTGTGTGTGTGTGGGGGGGGTCTGGCCCAGTGGGTGGGGGGTCTGGCCCAGTAGGTGGGGGGGTCTGGTCCAGTGGGTGGGTGGTCTGGCCCAGTGGGTAGGGGGTCTGGCCCAGTGGGTTGGGGGGTCTGGCCCAGTGGGTAGGGGGTCTGTCACAGTGGGTGGGGGAGGTTACATTCCACAGTGTTTTCAAGCCGTTAGCGGCACCTGGATGGCCGGCTACGCGACCATCAATGAAATCCATGATCAAAGCAGTGTGGAACCGCTAGATCTACTCACTCCTCAGCGAAACTGTCGAAACCAAGTTGATCGCGCTCTTGTCGGGACTGAACACACACAGCGGACAGAAGACCGAAGAAAACGCAAGTATTTTGTGTCATTGGCATATTCACAGCATCATGTAACGTGCACGTGTTCGTTGTGAATTTGATCTAAATTGTGCAACAAGATTTGATGCAAAAGACAAAACCACGCTTTCATACAACGTCGTGAAATTTTGGCGCAACGTCACAATTCCCACGCGAGACGTTTCCCACGATTTTGCGCTTGTCGCGTGACAACTGCCAAGGCGCGAAGTGCGCGTCTGCAAAGTGGGCAAATTTGAGCATTGAGAGCGCAGCGTCAAGGGAACCAATGCCCAGCCCTGGATCCTCCTTCCTGGACTTCAGAGAACGTTGCAGCAAAGAGAGCTACAGACTGTACCCAAACGCCTCAAAATCCTGCTGGTATTTCCGCCTCACACGGGTTTTGGTCGCCTCTGAAAGTGTCACGTTCAACCGGCCATAAGTGCTCCGGTAAGATTCGCTCAGCCTCTGTCCCAGCTGTCGCAACATGTCCAGATGGATGTTGTGTATTCCCGTATTATTGTAGATACAATTGTACAAAGTCTTGACGAGTGGCACAATGTCTCTTTGCAAAGTTTCCACTTTGAGAACCCATTTGTACCGGATGGAACAAACTTGATAGAGCGCCGTTGCTGGCCTGAAACACAGGGCAGAAAACAACCCACACTTTGTGAAGCAGTTGCCAAGTAGAAGTTGTTCTCACGAATTGACGATCATCACGTACTTTTACTTGATGGTCTGGATCTGGTTTGTCCAAATGTGGCTTGTTTCTTGCCATTTCAAAAATAGAACCTACTCACTCCTTTGCTGAGGATTGAATGAAATCCTCCAAAGAAGGTACAGGCTCCGCACCCTTTGTTTCTGTCCATTCCCTTGTTTGGTTTCTTCTCTTCAGCAAGTCCTGCTTGAAAGCCTCGTGCTCTGCGTGAAGTCTGTTGAGAGGGTGTTGTACCAACAGAACTGCACTGTAGGTCTGCAGGCGAACATGAACATCCTCGTCTCTGAAAGCAAAATATCAATTTTTCCCCCTTCAAGAAAAGTTTTTTTTCTGAGACTGGAGGCACATCGTTTCACTGGTGGCATGCACAGTCGGGATCTTCTGAGGCCGAAGTTGTAGAGAACGTGCCATCCGCGACACCAAACCCCTGCATTTTCTGTCACATCCCCTGCACAGGAGCCCGACTGTATTCTTTCTGGCAAGAACAGATGAGCCAGCAGAGCACTCACTGCAGAGGGAGTGGGACTTGAAAGTTTTGAGACCAGTACCAAAAGACAGTGGGCACCAAGGGGATTGGTACCGAGCAGTGTGTCCTGGGCCTCGTTTCTTGTCGTTCAATCTTTTTCACTTGGCTACTCACCTGTACGTGTGTAGGAAGGGCAACTGAATAGCGCGGGCTGCAGCTGATCTCCGAGTGCGGTTCGCATCCAGAGCCGCCTCCAGCTGGGTCCAGACCTTCGTCTCAGGCAGGTGGCCCGTCAGGTACGCCACGAACACCTTGAGTGCGCAAAGACAGGCGTAGTATCCTCACCAAAAACATTTTTGAACGTGCGACAGCTGCGAAAGGTAGTGAAAAGAAGCTACACAGAAATACCTTGAGTGCGGGGTCAAGATTGTCACTAAGAAACGCAAAAAGTATATTGTGAGCCTCGTCCACCGCGATGTCTGAAATGTGCATGAAAACTACGATTGTTTCTGAATGTCTGTTGCGCATCACAAGTGTGTGATGAAATGAAGTCCGAAGTCCAATCAATGCAGCACCCATACTGGTGAGTTTGGAAACGCGTGGTGTTTTGGTGAAATTGTCGGCATCGTGGAGCCGTTGGCAGAATGTCTCCAATCTGAGCAGTCTCTGGCGCAGCGTGCCCACGGGAACTTGGAAGAGGCCAACATCTGAAAAACATATCCCGTTGCAAGTTGCGTAAAAATCACAGAAGTCAAGAAACATTGTTTCAGGTTTGTGACAAGCAATGTGCCTGCAGAGCAAAATCTTTGTGGGCGTTTTCTCGGAGGATGGGTGAGAGCGGGCTCTCTGAATCTGCTGGAGAGGTGCTGGTTCCATCCTCAACTCGCACCTGTCGCCTGAAGGCGAGACAACTGAGCGTGGTCGAGAGACTCACCTGAGGCAGGGAGGACCTGGCCTGTCCCAAGTGTCTCGTGCGATGGTCGCTGTGTTTCGCCCTCGTGTGGGACACGCGACATCAGCAGAGCGAGGCTGAGTGTCACCATGGTGATGAAACCGCAGCAGCGACAACGCGCGAAGCGCCGCCTGGTGAGCAGCGGCCGTCTCAAGGACATCCCGTCCTCCTTCAATCTTCAACATGCAAAACAAAAGCGTGTCACAAGGAACTTCTCAAGCAAAAATTGTGAAACGTCCAATTTGTTTGAGAAGAGTATTCCAGATGCTTACGCAGCATCAAACAGACTTGAGATTTGGTTTTCTTGTGTCACTGCAGTGGAAAAGTTCAAGTTTGGTCGCACGCCGTTGTGGAAGGTTCTCTCGACGCGCTTGCGAGCGATTTCCTGCACAGTAAGTTCTTTGCGAGTGCTGCACGAAAACATGCACGCACACACGTTTTCCTTTTCGCCGCAGGAAAAAGTGTAAAACTTCCACCGAGAACTGCGGCGCTCGAAGACAATTTGAAAGCAGCTTCCTGGTCGTGTATTGATCATTGTGCTATGTTTAGAATCGCTTTGGAACCTGGGCCACAAAGGCTGGGTTATCTCAACAAGTTAAATCAAACGTGCGTACTATTTTGGTTCACCAGTGAGCCATAAAATCCACGCAACCGACAAAAGCATTGCATGTGACGTTCTGCCATCAAATCAACAGTCGAGTATCAATCCCAGTCTTCCTCAGGTCTCTTCTCCTTCCTCTGTCTTCCCCGTTGTTTTTCTTCAGCACAGAAACCTTTGGCCTCCAAGAACTTGGGAATGGACAATTTGGTAAGAAAGCAAGCACGAAAACCGAAAGGCACGTTCGCAAAACGTTAAGGTCTGTTGTGTTGTACTGCGGCAAAATGACATAGCCCTTGCTAGTTGTTTCAGTTGTTTCCTCTTCAATCGTCATTTCGGTCAACAAGTCGTGTCATTCTGTCTTGGGTGAACTCCCTCCAAAGTTTTGTTTTTTGCAGCTGATGTTCAGTTTTTTGAGATCTTTACCTGAAATTAGTTCAGCTTTGACTTTTCTTCAATTCCCTTTCTGCTTTCTCTCAGGGCTATCTTCACCAGACGTCCAACAATTTGAGTCTTGTTTCTTCACTTCATTTGAGATCTTTTCCTGCCATTTGATGCCAAAATTTCTTTTAATAAATTTTCTTTGGAACATATATCCGTCTTTGTGCGGTGTCCTTAAAGTTGGGGAAGGGGAAGAGCACTTGGTGGTGTGTGACCACAATTTTTTTGAATATGTATATTCGAGAGGAGGTGTCCCGCTTGTAATGTCGTGTATTGTCATGTCATGTAATGTCATGTCATGTCCCCCACCCCTGTGTGGCACCTTTGGTCAGATGGCCGCTGGTGCTTGCCTGTGACATTCAGTCCTCATGGTCAATTGATGTCAGTACATGTACACACAGTATGTGGCATCTCAGGGCAGGTGTCCCACTTGTGATGTGATACAATACCCCCCTGCAGACAAAAATAGCTCCATGGAGCTCGCGGTGATTTGAAGAAATTCCGATTTCAGTCACTCTAATTTTGCTCCCTCTGATTTCGCTCCCTCTGATTTTGCTCCCTCTGATTTCGCTCACTCTGATTTTGCTCACTCTGATTTCACTCACTTTGATTTCACTCACTCTGATTTTGCTCACTTTTTTTGTCAAAAATTCTTACTTTTTTCACTCAACATTCACAATTTGGGAACTCATTTAGCACACATGCAAATGGAACAAAT
>JAAUXT010036119.1_pt1 | contig 10549 bp, 13 predicted proteins | sample 7278171 | NCBI WGS metagenome assembly JAAUXT01 (sample SAMN14350112, study PRJNA611818) | marine sediment metagenome | isolation source: surface marine sediment (1.8m) | place: French Polynesia: Moorea | collected 2018-08 | reverse complement strand
GTATACCCCTTACCCTTTACCTGTTTAAAAAACAAAAACTGTTTTCTTGTTGTTGTTGTTTGGGCGCTTTCTTATATTCATGGCCCCCCCCCCCCCCTATAAGCTTTGCCTTGAAGACGCCTGTTTTTCTTGATCATTCGCCCCTCCCAAGCTCTCACCTCGCGTGCCGCAGATCTCGGTGTGCAGGTGCGAGACTCCGCACGCCGCCGAGTGCGCGAGCGCCAGCATCTCGGCCGCCGTGAGCGTGTTCAGTTTGAGGTAGTCGTGCAGCGAGCCGTGCTCGTGGTAATCTGTGATGAGGAACAGCTGCGTCCACGACCCCGTCCCCTTGATGTCCGCCGCGATAAAACCTGCAAACAGTTATTCCATAGAGTAATGTCGCTATTGGCCACGCTCTTTGACCAATCTTTCGATCGACTGCTTCGAGTGAAACAGATCACTGAAAAAGAGCATTGCGGCGAGAAAGACATTGCTGCAATGACAAGGTACAGAACGCAAAGTGCCAAAGCAGGTGGCATTGTTCTCAACCCGAGGCGATAGCTGTACCCGAATGCGTCCACAAAGACCGAAACCCATTCCAAACGAACAAGACCCGTGCACACATACCAAGTATGTTCTCATGTCTGAGCAGCACTGTCTGGTAGAGCTCCGTCTCTCGGAACCAGCTCTGCTCCTCGGTGGTGAAAAAGATTTTGACGGCGACGTTCTCCCCGCGCCACTTGCCCTTCCACACCTCTCCGTAGCGCCCCTTGCCGACGCTCTTGATCAGGTTGATTTGCTTCGCTATCGTCCGCTGAACCTGCAATCATCACACACGTGCTGTGAACGGTGAGGAACAAGGTAACCTCAGGTAACGAGTCTTTCATGAAATACCGTTAGATTGGGTTCTCAGAACCTGGATGCACAAGTACGACTCTGGCGAGTGGTTTGGGAAGGAGACACAAGGCGAAAAGCGTCTCATCAGTTTGAATCTTAGTTTCAGCTCATGAACATCACCCGTTCCATTCAGCATCGCCTTCACCCATGACAAACAGAATAAATTTAATTCATTTATTGCGGGTAAGTTCGGTGGAGACTGCAGTCGAATGTGCTCGGTGCAGCGGGGATCCTCCTCGCGGTCACACCTGTGTCGCCGCAGGGAGGCCAGTCTCTCTCTCCACGGGAGCCCCCTCCCCGCGTCCTGTCCCCATCTCCCAGGTCCCCGCAAACAGCGTTTATTACATGGTAGAACCAACTGACAACAGGGGGCTCAGACAGCGTGTCTGCCACTGTATTTAACCCTTCGGGGCATATCACCCACAAAAGCCAATGACTTCCGACAAAACTGATGTTTTCCAATTTTGGAACTTTTCAATGCCAAGCGGTGCGCGCGACTTTTGCAATGGGAGGAGAAACACTTGAACGATAATTTGCAGAATCTGACTGAAAAGTCTGCAGTTCTTGACCAACACGACTCAATGGTCTTCGTCAAACAGATGTCATTATTTTCAGGAATCAACAAACTATGTTCAGGCAGAGAGGGTTAACGCGTATGTAAATTGGACATGTGCAATCAGAGTGTCAAATGTGAAGAGTGGTTTTGCCTTGAAAGGGCCAGTCAGTATGTCGGGCTGCTCAGGAGTACATGAAACTTCTCACAGCAGGCGCCCGCGACAACTCACTGTTCGAGACACGTAATGCCAGCCTGGCTTTATCGCGCAGTCCCCAAATGGGCTTTTACTCTGCAACGCTGACAATGACTCGTGAAACACTGAAACTGTTTCACGAAACCTGCGTGGATGAGCTCACGTACCAGTAGCGGGAGCCCCGAGCCCGAGCCGCTGCTCTGACTCTGCTCGATCAGCGCCTTGAGGCTCTCTCCGGGCGGAATGTACGTGTCGCAGTGCTCCGCCTCCTCCAGGTACTGAGCGCGACGCACCTCCCGCTTCTTGTATCTGCAACGAAACAAGTGTCAAGATCAGTGACAAAACGTTCGGTTTCAACTTGGTCCCGAACTCCAACAACAGGCAGGAAGATGTGAAAAACTCATCAAATCATGTTGCGTCACTGACGGGTTGGTCTTCAATCTGTGTTTGAAAAACCAAACCAGGGAGGCAACATGTATCAATTGAATTCTTTTCCCCCAAAAGTTTCAACAACGTGGTGGCCACAAAGCATTTCCTGACCCCCTCGATCAGACTCGACCGCACACAAAACCACTCGAATTTGTTCACGTTGGATTTATTCAGTGCAGTCCCATGTTGCGCGTAGATCAACCAACGGGAACCATAAATCGACCGAAACAGACAGAGGAAACCTTCACACATGTTACTGGGCTTGTGCGTGAAAAAAGAAGTCCAGCAACAAGCAGCCAAACTTGGTGAGACCAAAGTAAAACCTGTTGAACTTCCTCCTGCTCCTTGTTGGAGTCTTTTTGGTCGAAATGCCATTGAAAGGGTACGAACAGGCAGTTCCACACAAAAATTCACTTGTACTGTGTAAATTACAACTCCCGTGGAGAAATTTAATGAAACAGGGAGCAACACAAAAGCGGTATTTAAATGGAAGCGTATCAGTTTGCCATTAACGCACCGCACATGTCGAGGCAGGGAGATTAATGCTGCACCTTTGCGGGGCAGGTATTGCCGTCCCTGCGATGTTACAAACCACCCCGTCATGTCAGACCACCTCCTGCTCTGTACCACCGACACAGATCCAAAGGACTGGGAGAGGAGCGGATTTTCTTTGCACACAGAGGAACGACAGAAATTCCCTTCCAACAGTGAAGTTGATCAAACCATTCATCACGCTCCAACAAACGTGTCCTCGCCAAAGTCTGTGATGCGATCAGTATGAAAAGTGTGGATCCGCCTCCCACAAATACAACTCGTTTTCTTTCAATGCATCCCCATCCCCGCGGCAAATTCTGTCCCGACTTTGTACTCTTTCGAGGTGCCAAAAGACTCACAAAACAGAATTCAGAATGTCCAACAGACTTCGGCAATCTGAGATCGTCAGAACAATCGAGGAGTTGGTCTCCTCGGTTTGTCATGGACAACGCAGCCCAGTTTTCAAAAGCAGTTGTTTGACCTGTGTTTCAAACATCTTGATATTCAACTTCATGGTCTGGATATCTACTTGTTTTTGTTTCAAGTCACTTCAATCACTCTTTTGTGTTGTGCACCGCTTCGAACGCTGTTCAGTTTTTCTTGTGTATTTGCAGCATTTCTATTACTCTGAATTCCACTCCATTCGTCCACATTTCTTGCACCTGCGCGAAATTGAGCACTGCAGTGGTCAGGAATGTGCCAGCGAACGAACACTTTGGAATGAATGGGCACATCATAAACCCCACAAACTTCCCAATTCACCGGGCACCTCCAGGCTTCATTCTCATGGCTCGAATCAAAACAGTTGCAGCCCAGACTCTCCCCTCGGCGCGAGTGTCGCCAGTTCCCACCACTCCGGCTCCAGCCCACGGAACCGCAGCGAAGGTGCTGTCTCCCCAATTAACTTCTCCAGCAACGTGTAACTGCCACCCCCGTGCATTATTGGGCTCAAATTATCTCCACATCCGACAAATGCAACTCTCGCAAATTCCACACCACATGAACACACAACGTACTGTTTCCAAAAATTTTAAACTTCGTGCCTTTCGGGGAAAATAAGTCTTCAAAGGATATGACACAAAGATTTTTGTGTGTTTGGAAGGGCACAAACAGCCCAACACGGACGCGCATTACTTCTGCGGTTTGGTCTCCAATGTCGCCAACCAGCCTCGAGTTTCAGGCTGAGCGCAATTTGGAAGGAACCACGTCGCCACTCACAATGGAAAAGCTAGTTCAATGGAACAACCAACCCAACTCCAATTCACAAATAAATCAAAGCAGGCGATCGAATGCGATGTTCTGTGTCCTGAACAACATTGCGTATTCCTCGCGACACGAACATGGGATTTTGGGACGAATTCAGGCCAAACCATTGTGACTTTTAGCCCCTGGCAAGAAGACATTGTCCTGTTTTTGGTTTTTCCAACGATCGAAATCCAATCGTGCATGAACAATCGATCTCTACACAATTTGCAATTCGACCGATGCCCCTTCCCGCATGTTCGGTGTCCTGTAAACACCACACTCTTTTTCCAAATAGATATTCTTTGAAAGTTTCGTGACATTTTGGCAACTTTCTTTTGAGGCAAGGATTGTGCTGTCAAGTTTCTAGGAACTAACGCCTGGACAACAAAGAAATTGAGAACTGACCACCCCACCCCCACCCTGGTCAGGAGCGTGAGCGGAGACGCGTACCTCAGATAGACGAAGGCGACGGTGAAGATGAGGATCGTCAGACACACGGTGACGGAGATGAGCAGCGCGATCTGCGTCACGTTCTCGTCGTAGATCGGGTACGTCCCAGGCTCCTCTGCAACACAACACCCTCGTCAATACTCAGAGACGCGCTCGCACATCGTGGGCTCAAATTTTGTAGTTTCAACTCGTACAATGCATCTTCGTCGCCGACCCAAACTCCCGACCTCTCAGTGGTGCGTGTGCCTTCACAAGTTTTTTGGGACAAATTCACACAGAGACACTCAGTCGTACCTGGCATGGCGGTGGTGGAGTGCTCGACGTAGGACGGACGAAGGTACTGGTTGCACAGGTCCGTCTCATCGCAGCAAGCGATCGTCGTCGGTTTCGTGTGCGGGACCAGGTGACCCTTGCACTGCAAACACAAAGCAACTTTTGAGGGACGCTACAAGACTGATCCACAGACGCCTTTTGGCACAGTGCACGGAGTGAGTTGAGACCTGGACTGATCCACCAGGCCACAATTTTCAACCAAGCCCCCCACCTTCGGAAAGCTCAATGTTGTCAACTTTGTTCCACAGCTCTTCGCTGAGAAAATTTGTCACCAATAGAACTTTCCGACTTTTAATTTGGAACGACTGTATTTATGCAACCACAAATGGTTCAGTTCATGTGGCAAAACAACTAAAAACCTTTTTCCAACGAGCTGTTACGCTGGGGAAAGGTTATCGCTGTTGCCGGAGACAAAACTTTTGATACGAAGGCGCAGGCGATCATCCCGTATCTCGGTATCATCCGGTATCAATGACACATTTACATGATTTACTGCCGTCAACTCGCTGCACAAACGCAGCTGCACAACAAATCATTCGGACAACTGGAACACGACAGGTCAAAAGCTATTGCATAAACCTGGCGCTGTTTGGCAGGAAATTTTTTACCATTTGTTTACCAACACGATCGTTGTATCGAGACGAAAACGAGCCTCCTTCGAAAATTCCGCGCGACACCGCAAAAAACATTCAGGGGGGAGGGAGGAGGAGGGGTCAGGGCGTGAATGCAGGTCGCGTGGAGAAGCCTGGCGCTGCGCAACCGGAATGGGATCCAAGCGAGATGCACAACGTTCAGTGACAGTAGAGTCATGGGCGAAAGCAGGAACATACTCCCTGACCACAACACGCACTCACAGACAGAGCACAACACCACACACACACACACACACACACACACACACACACACAAACACACAGAGGATGTCCACGCACGTACCTGCATAAGGGACGACTCATCGGGCCCGAGGCAGCCAAACTTCCAGATTTCATGCTTCGTGCCGCCCTCGTACTCGACCTGCACCGACGCGAAGCACTTGCTGCTCGGCTGCAGGGCGCACGTGCGGTTCAGCGTCACCGCCGGGTCCCCGTTGTCCTCGGCGTGGCACGGATCACAGTAGCACAACCGATCCATGGACGAGACTGCAAAGGGAGAAATGCGTGTACAACTTCAGTCGCGTCAAAGTTTCAAGGCAGTGTCGTTGCAAAGAGTTTCGCTGTCGTCGGGTGGAGCCAGGAAACGCGAACACCATTATCAACTCACATCCCAACTGATGATGCAGAGGAAACTGTAGTTTGATTCTCTATCAGGTCTTGAACGAAGGCGACAGTCGCAAATTTCTACATACGAGTACGAGTACAACTGAAGCTTGTCACCGTACGGACAACAAAAATATCAATGCGGTCACAATTCGTTCAAAATTTGCTCAATGCAGTGGAGCCAATTGTCCTGAATGTCCCGTAAAGCCAACCGACACTACAAGGCTAATCGGACCAGCAGCAACACTTGTCTTCTACCGTTTGAACCTCAGCCCCAATATTGACAAATTCTAATTGGCACTTAACGATAGATCTCCCAATGACCAATTCGCTTTGGCAAACACGCCATGCAGATTCGCCAAAGGGATTTGTGAGAGGCGAAAAGCAAACAAGGTGACTCCAAGAAGTTGAAAAGTTCCGCAAGAAATCCACATAATTTGGAAGCTTCAAACAGAAAGCACCTCCAACGACTCATCTGCGAGTCTTCATTTTATGTCAAAACTCCCTCAAGCTAATCACGTTGAACTGCACCACACGCAAGCTTGCGGAAGTGACAGCGTCTTTGTTCAATCAAGACAGACAAGAGCGACAAGAAAATCGAAATCAGCAGTGCAACCCCATTGCCTTGCCAATATGGGTTCACCGGTTTGGTTCGTACAGCGGAAGCTCTTAGGCCGCGAACGAACCCAGGTCGACACTTTCAAAAGCCGATGGCTGAAAACAATTTGCAGTTAGAAGAGTAAAGATACCCTTGCAACAAATCCCCATACCGGGTGACCAAATTCCACAGCACCTGACACCCCCACCCCCCACCGCCACACACGCACGCACGCGGACACAAATACACTACAAACCTGCACCCCACCTTGAGGTCCAAAAACCGCTCGCCTGAAAACCAAGAGCCAAAATGTTGACTCATTTGCTCTTCTTTCCACATTCGGACGGAGCCTCCTACTTTCCGCATTTGCAACAGGCCCAGTAAACACTGGAAGAGATGAGCACACACACACTTGTATCTTGTCTCTGTTTGCTCGACTCAATGCTTTGTTTGTCCTCCAAATTCTGCCTTGATCGCTCATCTTACTCCATTCAGCTGGATGTGAAGTTCGAACGTCTTTGTCAGGCTCGTTATGTTTCAAGTTTTCAGTCGACTCACATCATGTTGCAGCATCGAGTGTTTCAGTTTCGCTCACTCCGTGCAAAGAGAGATTGCATTTCTGTCGGGACATCACAACCCAATGCAGATCGAACCAGATACCAGTCACAAATGGATTTGCTTTTCGTGTCAGCCTGCGCCATTGTCAACCTGTAACTTGTGGGTCCAGTTTCCGACTTTGGTGCTGAGTTTTGGACAAGGTTAACGCACTGCTGACGAATGTTCGGAGCACATATCAGAACTTGCCAGTGTGCTCAGATCATTGGAGACTTTGTCAAGAATGATCAGCACAAGAGCAAGTTCTGATACTCTGAACATGAGTCTGTCAGTGGGTTAACCTAATCTACAACACAATGCTGACTATCAGAATGTGAAGACAATAGAATTGCCTTCTATTGTTACACAGTTCATTCGTGTGACATAGCAGAATGCAATTCTTTTGTCTTTGCATTCTGATAGTCAGACAGCGTGCTGTAGACAAGGGTTCTAGCATGGGTTTCAGCCGTCAGCAGGGCGTGGGTTCCAACACAAGTTCACAATGTCTTGGGCAAGAGCAATCAGATCCTGCTGTTTGGTAAACCCACGGGGTAGAAGCATGCCTACATGAAACCAAGGTATTCCACACAATCAGACACAAAAGACCAAAGTTTTCAATGACCGTTTGGAGAATGTCTGAACAATTTCCCCCCACCCCACCCCGAAATTTTATTTGATACTGCAAACCCCCTTTTCTGAAACTTTTGAAAAGAACAAGGGAGGATTTTGACCCAACTGCTCCTGAAATACGTAGATCGAGGGTGGACGTTTCTACAGCCCAAACTTTTTCCACATTGAACTTTCTTCTGCTCCATCGCGCGTGTGACATTCACCGAACACGACAAACAAGCATCAAAACTTGGAAGCCACAGTTCTGAAGCCTTGTACAAGCAACACGTAACGTTGCGTGCGACGTGTCTCTGCATCTTGCTCTGGTCTTCATCAGATCTGGTGCGAGTTTTCAGATGCACAAATCAGCAATGATTCGAGCTCATTGTGTCACAGGCAATGTTGTTGCCTGAAAATAACACTGAGAGTGATGAGACGGACGATGAGACGGCTGCACAAAGCAAGAGTACCGACACACGTACGTACGTACGTACACACACACACACGCACGCACACAAACACACACTGATTTGCACAGTGCGGAATCTACGCGATATTGATATCCTTGAAGTGAAGAAAACTCTGTTCAGAAATCCCGGACGGTCGCGATCGCACTTTCCAAAGACACTCGTCAGAACACACAAGACCAGCCTGGCGACTTGATAACTCTCAACTCATTCAAAAGTGCTGTCAACACAACCTGAAAGCATTCTTACTTCCTCGCAACAAAGCACCTAACGTTGGTACCTGGAGACAGCTCAGCCCAACTGAGAATCTCCACTGAAGTCGCTTTTCTGGAGACACGTTCCTCAAACACGCCAAAAAGAAGTCACGACACCAGTAATGGAGTCCCAGGTACCTCCACGGGTGAATTCTCGCATGTCACCAAAAGAACACTGCTGCTCAATTCCTTTCTCGTGTATCACTTCGTGCGTCGTAAAGGCGAACAATTCTCACTGACCGGTCCACCACAAGAACCCAGTCAAACTGTGAGCTCACAGAATAAGAGATCCGTCTTGTCCACAATGAAGCCAAAGAAGCCAGTCTCCTGTCTGCTGGTGCCACTGTTTTTGTCCCTAATGGGTGCTGACGAGCAACCTGGGCTCGTACATGCTGCGTGAAAGAAATCCGTGAGTTCCCACGGCACAATCTCCTTTCAATCTGTTTTCCTTCCTTTTGTTCAGTCTGGAGGAAGACCATGTCAGTGAGCTACCATCCTGTGTTTTCACGCACAGGAGAGTCAGCATTCACGAACACTGGCGTGATTCAAAGATCTTCCGGGTTGCCTGGACATGAATCCGACTTTTGTCTGTTCCACGAGAATATCTTGTAGACAACTGGATATTTTTCCAGCCAGAGGACCATGCGGTGAAAAATCGAGTCACCAAAATTCCTTGGCGTCTGCGTATGACCATGCTGTGAACCAAATCAACTTTCCGTTTCTCCTGAACACCATCGAAGCCATATTCTCTCTTTCAGGACTCTCTGACTTCTCCTTCCACAGAAGACCAAGTCCTGCGGGTTCAATCTGCTCGCCTCTCCGCGATGCTTCTTCCTCCCGCGGACATCTGCGCCGTCCCCCTGATTGCTCCTCAGATTGCGGAAGCGGCTTGTCGTGATCGATGGTGATCATCCCCTCGGCGCTGCACTGTCGAACCGACGTGCTGTTGTCTTCAGACTCAAACTCAAGAGAACCAAGCCATCACCAGACAACGCTTCCTTCTGAGACTCGACACGAGCCTGAGTCTTCAGGGAGCGTTCACGAGCCTGCATGCAGTCACCAAAATCAGATTGTTGTGACTCATTGAGCACGTTCCACTGAAGAAGCCGGGTCTCGATACTGGATTCAAACTCCATTTTCTTGTCAGTACGTTTCGTGATCAGGACACTTCGGAAGTATTCAGACGGTCATCATCACAGTCTCGCCTCATTCCCCTGCAGGCCATGGCCAGACCCGTTTGACTTTTTTTTTTCTGCGAAAGGCCTCCCTCGCTGGGCCCCTGGTCCAATCATCCTGACTGGACACTCCTTCTTGAAACCTTGAGCTGACACACACGCCAAGTGGTGAAGGTGAAAATTCGAGGCCAAGCTTCTGAAGCCCACTTTTGCGAAATTGGTTTGGAGAACGGGAGGCCGGAGAGAGGCAAGGCATTTTCAAGCGTTTGGCCAGCACGTCACTTGAATCGATGGTGCACAGTTCACAAGACTTCTGACCATCCACAGACATTCAGGTGCGCGTCACACCTGATGAAATAAGTGCTGTTTAATCAACATCAAATGGCAGATTCCACAGAGCGGACTGAGGCGCATGCGACGTGTTGGACACAGGTTGATCGCTCAGACATCGCGTGCACACCGGGCTCAGCGGAACGAGCTATTGATTCCCTGCAGGTTCCTCGGTGCACACTGATTCGCTGCACGAATCTCTGCAGGCCTCCTGCCCATATTCATCTCCACAAATGTTGCGATGCTGCACCATTTGTTTGCAGGAAATCTTGATAAAGTCAAGGCGCACACACACACGCACACACACACACACACACACACCAGCCCTGATGTCCAGGTGTATGTGCGTGTGTGTGTGTGTGTTTTGTGCCTGGTTTGTCTTGGTGGCAAGGAATCGTTTTCCCTTGCAGTAAAGCAAATGCAGTTGGGTGAAAAACATCGGTTTGCCCAAACACGCTTCTCACACCACCTGTGGTCTCACACCACCTGTGGTACGAGGCAGTATTTTTAAGTTTTGATTCCTCGGCGATTTTTCTGAGTCAGAACCTCATTTTGTTTTCCTTTGTTAACATTGTTTCAAGATCATCCTGAGCAACCTGTTCAGTCACTTGGGCCCTTGTGTGTTGATCTTGTGATAACAAAATTGAGGT
>JAAUXT010069561.1_pt1 | contig 10550 bp, 8 predicted proteins | sample 7278171 | NCBI WGS metagenome assembly JAAUXT01 (sample SAMN14350112, study PRJNA611818) | marine sediment metagenome | isolation source: surface marine sediment (1.8m) | place: French Polynesia: Moorea | collected 2018-08 | reverse complement strand
GCTCGTCAAACTGGTGGATGCTCATTCGGAAGTAGTCATGAAAGCGTTCAGGAAATTTGCGAAGTTCCAGGACAACATCCTGGAACTTGCCACATTTCTCTTGATTCCTGTTCATGGGATGCACCCACCACCGTCTTGTTACCACCTCTGGAGCAGACAAGACAAGTGTTATCAGAAGAAGTAAAATCCTGCATTTCTGAGGATGTAACAATCGCACTCGAACAAAACATCACCGAGGAGACTGCTTCTTAAATCTGAACATGCGCACCATTTTGCGGAAGTGACAAGCAAAACTCAGGATTTAAGAACAGCTTGAATTTATTGGGAATCCTGCAACCAGTGACAACATCGTGCATCATGCAAATTTTTGGGATCAAAACCTAAACACGATTGCATCCTATGCACTCATGCACGACGTTATGCACCGTGTCTGAACAAGTGTGCGTGGCACATGCCCAGAAAGTATGCAGCACACCAAAAACTGCAAATTTTGACCTACGTACAGAGCGTGCGTAACGTCGTGCGTATGCGCCAGCGCACCCGGTGTGAATTGGGGGTCAGTGTGCTGTCACTTGCCAGTGTCAGACTCACAGAGAAACAACGTGTTCTTCAGCTTCCCCAAGCTCAACTCGTTCGAAATCGTGCACATGGACGTCTCCTGTTTTGCTGAAACTCAAGGAGTCAATTGCCAGTGGGCAAGGACAAAAAAGTGAAGAGGTGAAGTAAGGTGTGGCGGAGTCTTGGGAGCAGGTAACAGAGATGCTTTCAGGGGCGGATTCGGAATTTGGATGGCGAAGAAAATATTTTGGGCAAAACTCACTGGACAATTCATGAGTATCCGCCTTCATTCTGTTACATTGTTGCCGTTACAACAACGCAATTTTATGTCCAGTTTCCCTGACAAAAGGCTGACAATGCTTCAGACGTCTTTGTACTGAGAAAGACCTCACATTAATCTCCGCTAAAGTTGTCAAGCAAAGGTGTCTTGTTTCACATGCACCTTGAGCAGTGTCTCACACACTTCCTTCGCTTACCTGCCCTACCCCTGTCAAGAACAACCTTCAAACTCGGGACTCACATCCGATTTGCCATGATGACATGAAAGCGCTGCTGCCCTGTTCACCTCTGTGTGACTTCCCCGCCTTTAATTACCGGGCTAAGCAGCTTCGTCCTGAAGCCACGGCTCCCTGTCCTCGCAGCACGCAGTTCCGTTCGTGCAAAACCAACACAGGTGGATTCCACCCATTTCCAACTGGCGCACCGCAATTGTTACACGAAATTTTTACTGAGTTACAATTTCCACAGCAAAATCGTGCACTGAATTTTGACATTTCTTCTGTGTCTATTCCCACCCTCATTCGGAGAGTACAATCCCAGACAAATGAAAAGAAGAAGAGCAAGTGCTTGTGAAGAGCGCAGGATCACTCTGCTGCAACAGGGAAAGGGTGGAGTCGCCTTTTTCTGGGCAGGTTGCAGGTGGTGTTTACTCAGAATCCTTGCTACGTGTAAATCTGTCTGCCGCCCCACGGCCAGGACGGCGCGGTGCGCTGTGCCCTCTCAGTGTTTGAATCTACTTGAAGAAACCAGTTTGTGCTTTAGCTTTGAAGAACAACATGCACACAGCTGAATGTTTGCGTTGTCGAGAACTGAAGTACTCGAGTCTCAACAAATTACTCTGCTCGCGTCACAAGATTAGTTTGGAAGCTCAGGGGATTCACAACAAACCAAGTGCTCTTCACAACAGCTGAGGAGGTCTGTCCAGAGACAACAAGTTGCGGAGCCTTGGAGCTCTCGCGGGATTTGGACAGAGTATAAAGCTCTTTACAGCGCCCATCGATGTGCAAAAATAGGTCCACCTGAACCCCGCCCTTGGTTACGGTTCGCTGAAACGTGCTTTTCAATTTGTGCTTTTGAATGTGAAAGGTGTGTGTTGATACTTGCAGGCCCAGCAACCATGAAGATACAACGTTGTCGCAGTCCTCTGTGTGTATGTGTGTGTGTGCACGTGTGTGCATGTATGTGTGTGTGTGGCTTTGGCCCTACTGAACCATGACCAGAAGAGTTCGTGGGTTCGCTAAAGAGCACGGACAAACTGTTCGCCACTTCCACGACAACCTGGCTGTGGAATTGACACTCAGCTCAGGATTTCACTTTTCACTTTCCGGTGTTTTCGTGTCAGCTCGTCGGAACCATCCGAGGCCTTGAGACTGACATGCTGCCGTGGAGCACAACTTTCAGCACACGTTGCAAAAACTCTTGACACTTTGAGCAAACTTTGATATTTCCATTTGCATGTAGACCAAAAACCTATAGCCATCTCGATGTTCAATAGGCAGGAAAGCAGTGTGACATTTGCAGGCGCTTGACGGAAGCACTGAAAGATCACAGAACTCAGCGCTCTGTGAGAATTAAAGGAATTGAGTGTGCTGCCACACCCACGTCAATAAAACTGCAGGAGACATCTTGTTGGGAAAACTTGAAACTTTAAAAATGACAGAAACGCGCAACAGGGCGAGTGTGAAGTCAGTCTTGAAAGCTCAGATTCCATTAGCAAAGATTCTCCTGGACTGAGCACTTTGCGTTGGACTGTTCCAAAACCCAACAAATCCACGCAGTTCTTGTCCGTTTGAGGGGGGCAGGGATTCAGAAGTACGCGGTCTGCGATTGATATGAGATGGACTCAGATGCTGTCATCACGGCGACAGAACCAGACAGCAGAATTCCGTGCGGCTTAGAACGAACTCAACCCCACGTCAATGGACAACTGGAATTCGCTTAACGAGCACTGCATGAGACTCTCCCTGTTCTGATGGACAATCAGGACTTTGATGGCTCTCGGTTGTTTCCAAAAGAAAGGCTGGATTTGGTGCGAATTTCGCTTCCAATTGAAGCAAGAGGAAGACGAAGCATCGCGAAAGCATTTTCCTTGTGTGCGGTAATTCTCTGTCCAGCGCATCGCACTGCAAACTGAGAACAACCGAAATTGTTTGTTCATGGGACAGCGACTCGTTGTGGAAGAGCAAGTGATTCCTCCGATCACGCAGGTGGTGTAAGGAAATGTGAGGCGGACCTGCAGAAAAGCTGCTGTTTTCACACTGTCTAATTGCTGCAACGCAGAAGCAACACGCACAACTTGAGAAATCCATCTGAGACATTTTCCACCCAAACGACAAACAACAATTTGATCCAAAATTGCACACCAGGCACCTGCAACTTGCGTGGGACACGAACAACTGCTCCTGTCTCGACCTGCCTTTCCCGCCTTGCTGGGTGAAGTGCGTCTATATTCGTGAGTGTCCGTATCAGTGTGGAGCAGTGCCACCCACATCTGTTCCTTCTGACCCTTGAGAAACGACGTAGAAACGACGGCGACAGCGCCGTCCTGGGAGTGTGAGATCTGATTTCAGCAGTTCGAGTTTGGTTTCCTGTCAGAAATTTTAACTCTGTTCATTCGGTCAAAGTGAGTCCATACCCGGCCCAGAAGAATCTACCCTGGCCTTTCTTGATCAATTAGTGTGAATTTCAGTCAGATTTGTCCCATCAATTCCTCTCAAGTTCACAGTGCATCCATCGTGAATGGGTCTCTGTAGCAGTTCCAGCAGACTTGCTCGTTGACCTACCTAACTACCTGACATGCTTCTTTTGATCATGTGCTTGCAGCAAATCTACAGGGGAAAGGACAAAAGAACACACAGATCCACAGAAGACCACTCGCATGTTCTCCTTGTGCGGTACCTGCTCAGAAACTGCAGGTTCATGACGCTCCAAAGCAGTCACAACAAAAGCGGTTGCAAGAATAGCTTCTCGTCACTTGAGTTGGTGGCAGTTTTGTGTACTTGTCACGAATCAGCACGATCTACGATCACGACAAACGCCAACAAATCAGTGTGTCGTGCAGGCTGTGCTGATCACCATGCGAGCCTGATTTTTACGGAAACGAAACACTGTCTACAAACACCACTGCTTGACTCCTACAACACCTCATCTTGGTCAAGCTTGTCGAAAAACCTGACGGCAGTCAGTCAAACGCAAATTATTATTGCAATAACTTGCGCAACAAGTATGCCCGTAGCAGCAAACGCAACACAACACCAGCGTTCTTTACCTGGAAGCAATTCAAGGTTCCCCAGGTATTCTGACGTCATGAACTGTTGACGCAGGGCAGTCTTCCCCACTCCAGTAGCTCCCTGTAGCAGCACCTTGTAGATGGTGGGTATCGGTTCCAGTTCATCTCCCTCCTCAGCAATGTCACCCTCCAGTTCCACAATAAGTCCTGTCTCCTCTGTGTCAGCCATGGAGGGTGCCTCACCATCAACAGAACTCATGGCAAAGTTTTGCGAAAGCACCAAGGTGGCTCTGCTGTCCTGTCTGTGTTTAATTAAGGACCTTCTGCAGGCTGGGCTCCTGATTTTGAAGGAGTCTCCTCTGTTAATGTACCCTTTGGGAGTCATAGTGAAGCTCCGAACCCTGTAGATTTCCACTCCACTTTCGAACACCACATTCGGTGTTGTGGTCCCAGTCAGAGAACCGTGTCTGCTGATGGCGTTCAGCTCTCCCACCAATGAGTGAATCCTGTCTCTTCCCCTCATCGGGGACACACCTTCCACTCTCTTGGGCCTCGCCCTGGGTTTGCATGACAGAGATCTCCCCAAGCGGAAGTTGTCGGGCCTGGTCGCTGCGTTCCTGCCTCCCAGTCTCTCAAACTTGAGTCTGCTGGGTGACGGGACCCTGGGAACAGGTTTCTTCAGCAGTGCATCTTTCTCACCACTCTCCTCCTGCTGATCTGAGGTCTTCCCCGAGCTGAAGCTCGGCAGAGACGATTTGGACTGGTACTCCTCCTCGGAGTCCAGTCTCTCCAGTTGTTTGCACGCCAACCTTGGGCTGCAGGCTCGGAACTTGAAGGTCTCGAACTCATCCAGCTCAATGTTCTCCTCTGCTTCACTTTCCATCATCTTGACTGTTTTCACGTGGTCGTTGTCTTCTCACTTAGGAAGTCTGCGCTGCAAGATTGGTTTGTTTCAGTGCGACTGGGCAATGAATGTCTGGCGGAAGGTTTCCACATCAAACTTTGTAGTTTTCACATCTGCATGGCATCTTGGTTTTCAGAATAAAATTCCAAAGCTGTGAGAACATTTCGTTCAGTTTCGTTTCTGGGGCACATTTTCCAGAGTCAACGCTGACAAACTGCGCCTCTCCTGAAGTATTGTTCCCCAGGCGTCGTGTCTGTCTGTGCCACGTTAATGGAGCCAATCGTTGTCTTTCCTTCATCTTCCCGTTTCCTCCTCATCTCACTTGATACAAAGTCAACAAGATCGAACTGGAAAGTTGTCAAGCATCACAACACCCAAGTTTCTAACCCCCATCAAGATTGATCACCATCTTTTGGGCTCTGCGCTTTTCATCCGGGTGCGTCACCCCGATGACCGGGATTGTGTTGGGAATCCACGCTTCACGAGACCAAGTAACCTGTTGCACTCGTGTTACTTTCAACGTGCATGCCTGAAGCATTGTCTGCACTGATGCACTGCTCACCTCGGATGTTTGAGGTGCACCTGGAGTCTTGAAGCCAACACGACCAAAAAGTGTGTTTCTGTTTGTGGGAGCAACATATATGTGTCGCGAGAAGCCTTCTGTCCGATCTGTGACACTTCCATCTAGTCAAGCCAGAAAAAAGTTCCATCGTTGTAAATGGTGATGTCTGGGTGTCCTCAGGTGTGTTCGTTTTGAAAGTATTCACTGCACAACTTCTGGACTGCGCTTTTTTCTTCGAAACACACTTCTCTCCAAGGCATTTTCAATATCTTCGCTCGCTCAAAAGCCCTAATGTGGGCGTTCATAGCAACTAAGAACGTATACGGCTCCGTGTATGTGTCTTCTACTCAAGTGGAGAGCATATTGCAATGTTGTTGTGATATATCCAACAGAAGTGTCCTTAGTGATGCATGAGCCTTTCTCAAACAAGGCCTTGCAGCCGCGTTTTGATATGCTATGGCATATCTTTCTTCTTTCTTTCTCAGTTTGACACAAAGTAAGTCTTCAATCCCCACACCTGATGTAAATAGCATGGAAATATGACATCATGACATCCCTCTGAAGATGATGCTCGGAGAAATCCTTTGACGCGTTCTGTTCCATTCTCAACCCGCTTGCATACCAGTTGATCTGACACCAAAAATGTTCACTGAACTTTCATCTGAAGTTCGAACTTGTTGATAGCTCCGCAAGACAAAAACAATTGTTGTAATTGTTTCAGAGTCAGCATCTTTGTCGTACAAGAACGAAAAACTGGCAACTCCCCGTTTGTTCCCGTCGTTGCATCTTCAAAGTCGGGCTCACAAAGACTGGCGCGGCGAGACGAGGTGCTGCACTTCCAAGTCGGCTCTCTGACTGAAGCTGTCTCCTGAATGCAGGAGCTGCAGTCGCTGCTGTTTCTCTTGCTCCTCCCCAAAACCTTACCTTTGTAGACTCTTTCAAAGTTTTGGGTCTTTTCGTGTTTGCGAATTCGGTGATTTTTCCAATTCTGAGTCGTGACACGGAATATATTTCATTTGATAGAAAGACACGAGTCGTGACCAGCTTTCGAAGCTTTTTTTTTCCTTCGCACGAGGTACATCCCCGGTTGGTTCAAGCTTTTGCACGGTAGCACGTCGAATTCATTCCAAACCGAAAGACTTTTGTGTCAAAGTGGTCACACCAATGGTGGTAGTTTGTCCAATCGTTCGTTTTCTTTTTTTGATTGACGCAAAATCGCAGAGTCCGCCGCGCGCAAGTCTTCCACAGAGCGAGAGGTTCAGGGTGCAGACAAAGCCTTCCGACTCGAAGTGAACTTTTGGCCTTCGTTGAAAGACTTCGCGCTCTCAAGGAGGCTGAAACTCAGAAAGGAGTTAGATATTGTGAGGGTTCGTCAAACAAAGGTCACGTCGCTGTCATCTCCGGTGAGTCGCTTCTCGAAACAAGAAGGCCTTGCAGGTCAAGATCCAAACAGTAAGCGGCCCACCTTTAACTTGAAGCCGTCCTGTGACCATTTTCTTCTGACAGTCCCTGACTCTGCTCAATAAATTCTTTGGGCATTGACACTGTCCCTCTCTGTTGGTATATGAGCAGTATATGAGTAAACGAAACAAGATGGAGAACGAGAGTTGTTGACTTATCACTTTCAACGCTCTTTTCACTCTTTCCAACACAGCAGTACATCACAGCAGTAACCTTCAAACAAGCTGTGGGCCAAGTTGCAGGATAAATTGTGTTGTCTGCTGGTGTCTGCACAGCTAAGAACTTGGTGCCGTGAATTTTAATTCCTTTACAGAGTCGGAGACCTGTTGAGCCTCTGGATCCATCAGAGCGAGTCAAACGTAGCTGCCCAAGACGGAAGAACTGGCATTCTACCACGCTGCGGTCACAAAGCCTCTCGTAAGTTACCTCATTGTGGTAGTAGTGAGTTCACCCACTGCAAAAATGGTTCCTGTTCAATAATACAACTCTTCTTGACCAAAGATCTTGAAAAATTATTGTATGATTTCACAGGAACCATTTTTACAGCGTGGGTGAACCCTTACGTGAGTGACCTTCGCCGGTGAAACAGACTGGGTCTTTGAAACTGTCCAGAATTGCAGCGCACGCACCGTCGCAAATCACGCAGCTTCTTGATGACGTTCTGACTTTCAGCTTGTTCCATTCACTGACAGAATTGTAAAAAATGTCAGAAATTGCCACAGGGTTTGTCTCAAACAGGCTTCCAAAAAAAAAAAAAAAAAAAACGGTTTGGACCGAAAGACCTTTCCAGACGACGGTGAAGCTTTCAAAATGTCAATTCAGTTTGTCACTGTGAAGCACTTGGGAGCCATCGTTCTCTGCTGCAACTGTTCTGAATTGCACGGGCCCTTTGATGTCATGCTTCCTTTGTGAAGCGCAACATTTGCTCAGACGAAGCCGTGTGTGAGTGGGGCTCAGTGAGGAGTCGGCCGCACGCTGCGTAAACTGCAGAAATTCAATCTGGAAAAATAGGAAAAATGCAGTGTTGCTTTCACATTATGCCCTGTCAAACTGTTGAAGACTCTTTGTTTAACAGGATGCCAGGGACTCCTCTGCATGCCATGGAACAATGCTGACAGTGATGTTGTCTCTTTGAGTCACCAATCTGTGGAATACCCTCCAGTCCGTCCTGTGTAAATCTACGTCATGCTCACATCAAGCCTGTGGCCTCTTGTGTTCAATTTCAGTTCTGTAATTCATCGCTGTAACACCTTGTTCCATTCTCTCGATGGACAGGTTCATTGCATTACGTTGTTTTCACAAGACAAGCCCAATCAGGAAGTTTCATTCAGCGATCCTGGAACAACCTGGACGTTGGTTGCATCTCTTGGAGACACGAGCATTTCGTGGTCTTATGAACATTTCGCAAGAAGGAAACAAAGTTCTTCCTTTTGTCTCTCTGAGTCTCACTCGTACAAATGCAAGTCAACATTCAGCAAACCCAACACAATGGACGGACAATGGGGAGATTTGGCATCTCAGTGGCCACATGTTAGCAAGAAGTCCCGTAAACGGACCCGATGATGGTCGTGTGCACTTCCAAAAAATTGAAATTTGAAAAAATTAGAATTTGTGAAGGGTACCAAAAATGAAGGGGGTAGAAGACCTATTTTCACCATCAAAGTACACCCATTTTGTTTTTTCAGTGCAGTGTGCTACCATTCCAGCTACCCCAATGTAGTGAGTGGTGGGTGGGTGGGGGTCTGGCTAGGTAGGTGGAGGGGTCTGGCCAGGTGGGTGGGGGTCTGGCTAGGTGGGTGGGTGGGGTCTGGCAAGGTGGGTAGGCGGTCTGGCCGGGTTGGTGGGTGGGGTCTGGTTGGGTGGGTGTGGGAGAGGTTACATTCCAAAGTGTGGACAGATGCACACATGAATGCTACTGGTTTTTAAGCCATCAGCAGCACCTAGATGGCCGGCTACGCGACCATCAATGAAACACTCCCGATCATAAGCCGCACATTTTGCCTTCCTTGCGGAGAACTTGATTTGGTGGGCAGAGATTCCAGGCCTTCGGAGGTCTGCGCCGTTGTGACTCCACCAGTGCAAAACGCGACAATCTGCAAGGTCATGAGCGTTCTCTGTGGGGTCTCAGCGGAAAGAGAAAATGTACGTCACCGCAATGGCGTTACACGTGTCTGAAGGACGTCAGACAGACAGACACAACTGGAGGCTCAATCTGCGGCGCGCTGCAGAGGTAACCCTATTAGCCACAGGCCTCAGTCTCTCATAATTGCAGCGGGTCTTTGAAGCTGGATCTAGAGACCCTGTGTACGTCGCGACGACAACCTCCTTCTCTCGCTCTTGCCTCATGCTGCAATCTTGAAAGCAGAATGAATGATATCTACGATTCCCAGAAATTGCATTTTGTACGTCGTGCTGCATTCCCACACCAGTGTCACGGTGTTGCACCTCCGCCGAGTCTGGGACGCGGTCGGTGCCACCATGATTCCCACCTTTGGGCGCAGCGGTAATGACGTGCACTGCTGAAACGGAATCAAGTCATATCCTGGGCGCGCCCGTTCTTCTCTGCGAACATGCGAACTACTTCAAGTCTCAATTTGCAGAGTGTCCCCTGATAGAGCGCCCTGTGAGCAGACCTCACCGGGAACCCGCCTGCAATTAGGGTCCCGCCGAAACGTATGATGTCAGTAATTACTGTAGAAGGTTGTACAATAGGCGCAAATAGGTTTCTATTTTGGGTACGAAAGCCGGAAAATCAGACTGAGGTTGACCAGGCAACGTAAAATCAGTGAGTGAAGTGAAAGATGTGGCTTTCAATCGCGACAGCAACAAGGCATAACCCAATGACTCAAGTCACAACGTGGATTAAAGTCAATTTTGAAGCATTTGTGACGGTGTGAAGTTGAAACAATGTTCGGATTTTCCATAGGCACAGCACGGTGCTTCTGAAAATGCAATTTTGTTGACAATGATTTGCCACCACCCATTGAAAAGCGACGCAGCAATGCATGCAGAAAATTGTTTCAGCCACGAATTTGGAGAGCACCTGCTGGACTCTCAGCATTGAAAAGGAGGGACTTCGGAAAGGTCAGACCGAAACTCTCCCGAAAAACAGACTTGTACGAGCTGCAAGCACCAGTCCGGAGGTGATGACCGACCCAAAAGGAGTGCGGTTTCACCCCACCCTGCCTTCAGGAACCCATAAGTCTCGGGAGCCGAGTTCATTTACACATGTCAGAAAGTTCCAAGTTGACTGATATTCCCAAGCTTTTTTTGGTGATTTGAGGTGGGTTGCACGATTTGAGAGCTTTTGGAAAAAGCGAGCCAAATCGGTGCGAGCCAAATCAAAACACCTAAAGCCAGGGTCTTCCAAAAGTATGTGTACACCTGTTTCATAGTCAAGATGAGGATTGATTTGGGATCTTATGGGCATTTTTGGTTCATTTTGGGTTGGGGATAGTGTGCCAGGAAGGATTTGGAGAACTTTAAATTTTAAGGCCCTTCAGGTTGAAAAGTTCAAATTTAGAAGTGCAGAAAATATGGGGTATAGATGTAGAAAT